>ERZ779624.603-NODE-603-length-10548-cov-4.111694_pt1 | contig 10548 bp, 8 predicted proteins | sample MGYA00514190_ERZ779624 | MGnify/ENA primary metagenome ERZ779624 (study PRJEB29562, sample SAMEA4376706) | mouse gut metagenome | isolation source: Cecum | study: EMG produced TPA metagenomics assembly of the A DSS colitis mouse model was used to assess the... | reverse complement strand
CGAATTTCAGGTCGCCGCAGAAGCCGATCGTCATGTTGTCGAAACGCCCCTTCTCGCGCTTGATCGTCAGAAGGTCCGTAAGGGTCTGCGTCGGGTGGCTGTGGCTGCCGTCGCCCGCATTGATGACCGGAATTCCGGCGTACTGCGAAGCTACGAGCGGCGCGCCCTCCTTGAAGTGGCGCATGGCGATAATGTCCGCGAAACAGCGGATCACGCGTACGGTGTCCGCCACGGTTTCGCCTTTCGACACGGACGACGAATTGGCGTCCGAAAAGCCGATGACGCTGCCCCCCAGCTCCATCATGGCGGAGGTGAAACTCAGGCGGGTGCGGGTCGAAGGCTCGTAAAAGAGCGTCGCCAGCTTGCGCCCCTTGCACGCTTCGCTGTATTTGGCGCGGTTGGCGATGATATCTTCGGCCAGCGCCACGATTTGTTCGGTTTCGGCCACCGTCAGGTCGGTCGGGTCAATCAGGTGTCTCATAGGTTGTTTCATTTATCAAAATCGGGGTTTGCAGCCGGCCGGCGGCACGCTGCGGATTGCACGCGGCGCCGACCGGAGTGCGGAGGGGAGCGCAAGCCGCATTTCCATACCCCCAAGCGAGGTGCGGAAAAGCGTCGTGCGATCCCTGCAAACTATTTTTCCATCCAGCTTTCGTCCGACGGATTGTCGCGGAATTTCAGCAGACGGGCCTTGTCTTCGGGCTTGATGTATCCCTCCTCGGCGGCCACTTCCACCAGCGCGTCGAGATTCGAGAGACTGTAATTGACGACGTTCGCCTCTTTCATGCGGTCCAGTCCCTTCTTCATGCCGTAGGTGAAGATCGACGCCACGCCCAGCACCTCGGCGCCGGCTTCGCGCAGGGCGGTCACCACCTCGATGCACGAACCACCGGTCGAGATCAGGTCCTCGATCACGACCACCTTCTGCCCCTTTTCGAGCTTGCCCTCGATCTGGTTGCCGCGGCCGTGATCCTTCGAACCGCTGCGCACATAGCCCATCGGCAGGTCGAGGATCGTCGCGGTGATGGCGGCGTGGGCGATGCCCGCGGTCGAAGTTCCCATCAGCACCTCGGCTTCGGGAAAGCGGGTGCGGACGATCTGCGCCAGCCCCTCTTCGACGTGTCCGCGCACGACAGGCGCCGTCAGCGTCAGGCGGTTGTCGCAGTAAATCGGGCTTTTGATGCCGCTGGCCCATGTAAACGGCTGTTCGGGGCGCAGGAACACCGCGCCGATCGAAAGCAGGTCTTTAGCAATTGATTTCTCCATGATATTCTGTAGTTGTTTATTCCAGCGCCGAACGTAAAATCTTCTCCACCTCCTCGACATAGATGCCGCCCTCGTGGACCTTCACGCCGTCGACGTAAAACGTCGGCACATAGTAGTAATCGAACGTGTCGGCCAAGTCGGACTGCTCCGACTCCTCGATCATTTCGATCGCCACCGGCTGCAGTTCGGGGTGTGCGGCCTTGGCCTGCTCGATGTAACGCAGCGCCTTGCGGCAGAAGGGACAGTTTTTCAGGTAGAAAAGTTTTACCGGTTTCATAATCGACTGTTTTTAATCGTGTTTAATCGCAAAATTCGCTTACGCACCTGCGGTACGCGGCCACGGGGTCCGCTGCGGCGGTGATCGGACGGCCCACGACGATGAAGTCGGAGCCGATCTCCCGCGCACGGGCGGGCGTGGTGACGCGCACTTGGTCCGCAACGTCTCCGTCTGCAAAACGCACGCCGGGCGTGACGGTCAGGAACTCTTTTCCGCAGGCTTCGTGCACGATGCCCGCTTCGAGCGGCGAGCAAACCACGCCGTCCAGCCCCGCGGCACGGGTGTTCTGCGCATATTTGACGATCGTGTCGTTGATCGAGGCGTTGATAAGCAGCTCCTGCCGCATGCGCTCCTCGCTGGTCGAGGTGAGCTGCGTCACGGCGATCAGCAGGGGCCGCGTGCCGTCTTCGCGGGTAAGCCCTTCGAGGGCGTATTTCATCATCTCGACCGTTCCGGCCGCATGGACGTTGCACATATCGACATCCAGACGCGACAGCACGGCCATCGCCTTCTTCACGGTGTTGGGAATGTCGTGCAGTTTGAGGTCGAGGAAAATCCGGTGGCCCCGGCGCTTGATTTCGCGCACGATGGCAGGGCCTTCGGCATAGAAAAGCTCCATGCCGATCTTGAGGAACGGTTTGCGCTCCTCGTCCCGGAACAGGTCGAGGAACTTGAAAGTGTCTTCCGCCGACTTGAAGTCGCAGGCAATAATTACGTCGTGTTGCATCATATCCGATTTTAACTTTATTCTACGATTCCTATAATGTCGCTCAGCCGCTCGATCCCCAGCCGCTCCATCTCGGCAGGCAGGGCTTCGACGATCTCCTTCGAGGCATAGGGATTCACCAGATTCGCGGCGCCGACCTGCACGGCCGTGGCTCCGGCCATCATCATTTCGATCACGTCGCGGGCCGTCGTCACGCCGCCGCATCCCATGACGGGTACGGAGCAGGCTTTGGCGACCTGATAAACCATCCGCACGGCCACGGGGAAGACCGCGGCGCCCGAAAATCCGCCCATCGTATTGGCAATCACCGCCTTGCGGCACCTCACGTCGATCCGCATTCCCAGCAGGGTGTTGATCAGGCAGATGCCGTCGGCACCGGCCTCTTCGCAGGCGCGGGCGATCGAGACGATGTCCGTCACGTTGGGCGACAGTTTGATATAGACCGGTTTGGTGGTCACGGCCTTCACCGCGCGCGTCACCTCGGCCGCACATTCGGGCGAAGTGCCGAACGACATGCCGCCGTGCCGCACGTTGGGGCACGAGACATTGACCTCGATGATGCCGACCTGCTCCTCGCGGTCGATCCGCTCGCAGCAATAGGCGTACTCCTCAATGGAGAAGCCGCTGATGTTGGCGATCACAGGTTTATGAAAGAAGCTCTTCAGGCGCGGCAGCTCCTCGGCGATCACGGCGTCGATGCCGGGATTCTGCAGCCCCACGGCGTTGATCATCCCCGCCTCACATTCGGCGATGCGGGGCGTGGGATTGCCGAAGCGCGGTTCGCGCGTGGTGCCCTTGAACGAGAACGAACCGAGGATGTTGATGTCGTAAAAATCCCGGAATTCGTTGCCGTATCCGAACGTACCGCTGGCCGGAACGACCGGGTTGTCCAACTTCAGACCGCTCAGGGTGACGGACATATCCGGGGCAGGTTTTCCTGCCGGCCGGTTCTGTGCGATGAACTGCTTGCTTACCATATGATCTCCCCTTTCGTTAATACGGGTCCCTCCTTGCAGATGCGTTTGTTGCCGTATTTCGTTTTGCACGAACAGCCCATGCAGGCACCGAAACCGCATCCCATACGCTCCTCGAACGACAGCTGGCCGTCCTGTGCGACCGAGTCGTACAACGCGCGCAGCATCGGCAGCGGACCGCAGGCATAGAAGTAGACGAAGTCGATGCCCTGACCGGCGATGGCCGTCGTGACGAAGCCTTTCGTCCCGGCCGAACCGTCGGCCGTGGCGACATGCACGTCGCCCCCCAGCGCCCGGAATTCGTCGGCGTAGAAGACCTCGTCCGCCGTGTTGAATCCCAGCACGACGCTCACCGGTTTGCCCTCCGCCAGCAGCGCTTTGGCCAGCTTGTAGAGCGGAGGCACGCCTACGCCGCCGCCCACCAGCAGGGGCCGCCGCGCATCGTTGGAGGTGTCGAAGCCGTTGCCGAGTCCCGTCAGCAGGTCCAGCTCCGCGCCCGCCGCCATGCGGCTCATCTGCTCCGTACCTCCGCCCACGACCTTATAGATGAGCGTGAGGGTCCGCGCATCGCAGTCGCACACCGAAATCGGACGGCGCAGGTAGCGGCCTTCGAGCGCGATATTGACGAACTGTCCCGGACGGACGATCCATTCGGTATCGCCCTCCAGCACCATGCGCCACACCGAGGCCGTCAGCGGCTCGTTCGCAAGAATCTTATAGATGCCTTTCTTATACATGTATTCCCTTTCGATTTTTGATCCGGAGAACAGCCCCCGCGCTTCGTTCGTTTCGCTCCGGACGGGACCGTATCCCGTTCGGAGCGAAAGAGGTGCGTACGGAAGGCGTCCTCACGCCGGAAATCACTTCGCGTCGATGGTCGAGACTCCGAAGGTGATCTCTTCGAGCACGTCCAGCAGCACCTGCACCGTTTCGAGCGCCGTGAAGATCGTCACGTTGTTCTCGACGGCCGTGCGGCGGATTTCGTATCCGTCGAGCCGGGTATTGTGCTGGTTGATGTCGATGGTATTGATCACGTAGCTCACGTGGCCCTGACGGAGCGCGTCGATGATCTCCGAACTGCCCTCGCTCAGCTTGCGCCGCGTGCGGGTGCGGATGCCGTGTTCGCGCAGGAATTCGGCAGTCCCGGTCGTCGCCTCGACGTTGAAGCCGAGGTCGTAGAAACGCCGCACGAGGGGCAGCGCCTGCTCCTTGTCGTGGTCGGCGATGGTGACGAAGATCGTGCCGTAGTTGCAGACGTTCATGCCCGTCGCCTGCAGCGCCTTGTAAAGCGCGCGGGTGAGCTTGTCGTCGTAGCCGATGGCCTCGCCCGTAGATTTCATCTCAGGCGAGAGGTAGGAATCCATGCCGCGGATCTTGGCGAACGAGAAGGCCGGCGCCTTGACGTACCAGCGTTTCTTCTCCTTGCCGTATACTTCGGTGACGCCCAGTTCTTTCAACGTCTTGCCCAGAATCACCTGCGTGGCGATATGCGCCATCGGGACGCCCGTCGATTTGGAGAGGAACGGCACCGTGCGCGACGAGCGGGGATTGACCTCGATGACGTAGACTTCGTCGTTGCCGTCGAGGATGAACTGGATATTGTAGAGACCGATGATGCCGATCCGCAGACCGAGCTTCACCGTGTAGTCGATGATCTTGTCCTTGGCCTTCTGGCTGACGCTGAAGGTCGGATAGACGCTGATCGAGTCGCCCGAATGGATACCCGTGCGCTCGACATGCTCCATGATGCCGGGGATAAAGACGTCCTTGCCGTCGCAGATGGCGTCCACCTCAAGCTCCTTGCCCATGATGTAGCGGTCTACCAGCACCGGCGAGTCGTCGTTTACCTCGACGGCCGTCTGCAGGTAGTGGCGCAGGCGCTCCTCGTTCGAAACGATCTGCATGGCGCGGCCGCCCAGCACGTAGCTCGGACGCACCAGCACCGGATAGCCGATGCGGGCGGCGGCCTTCACGCCCGACTCGATGTCGGTGACGGCTTCGGCTTCGGGCTGCGGGATGCGCAGCTCCTCCATGATCTTCTCGAAACAGCCGCGGTCCTCGGCGTTGCGGATGGCTTCGCAGTCGGTGTCGATGATGGGCACGCCCAGCCGGGAGAGCGGCTCGGCGAGGTTGATGGCGGTCTGTCCGCCGAGCGACACGACGATCGCCTTCGGTTTTTCGAGGTGGATGACGTTCATCACGTCCTCGACCATCAGCGGCTCAAAGTAGAGTTTGTCGCTGGTGGTATAGTCGGTCGAGACGGTTTCGGGGTTGTTGTTGATGATGATGGCTTCATAGCCCGCCTCGCGGATCGACCAGATGGCGTGTACGGTCGAATAGTCGAACTCGACGCCCTGACCGATGCGGATCGGACCGGAACCGAGCACCACGATCTTCTCCTTGTCGCTCACCAGCGACTCGTTCTCGTCTTCGTAGGTCGAGTAGAAATAAGGCACGTAGGAGCTGAACTCGCTGGCGCAGGTGTCGATCATCTTGTAGACCGGGAAGATGCCGTTCTTCTCGCGCAGCAGGTACATGTCGTGCTGCGAGACACCCCACAGCTGACCGATGAACTTGTCGCTGAAACCCATGCGCTTGGCTTCGCGCAGCACTTCGATATCCATCGGAGCGGCCTCGACGACGCGCTCGAATTCGACGATATTCTTGAACTTTTCGAGGAAGAACATGTCGATTTTCGTGCGGTTGTAGATCAGCACCAGATCGACGCCGCCGCGGATCAGCTGCGCGATGGCATACAGTCGGTCGTCGGTAGGCTCGGCGATGTATTCCAGCAGCCGGTCGTTCGTCCAGTCGTCGAACTTCTTGTGGTAGATATGGCAGACGCCGGTTTCGAGCGAACGCATCGCCTTCAGCAAACTCTCCTCCATCGTGCGGCCGATCGACATCACCTCGCCCGTGGCTTTCATCTGCGTACCGAGCTTGTTCGACGCATCGCTGAACTTGTCGAACGGGAAGCGGGCGACTTTAGTCACGACGTAGTCGAGCGTCGGCTCGAAGCTGGCGGGCGTATTGGCCAGCATGATCTCGTCGAGGGTGAGACCCACGGCCACCTTGGCCGTAACGCGCGCGATCGGATAACCGCTGGCCTTCGATGCGAGGGCCGAGTAGGGCGACACACGGGGTTTCACCTCGATCAGGTTGTATTTGAATGACAGTGGGTCGAGTGCGAACTGCACGTTGCAGCCGCCTTCGATCTTCAACTCGCGGATGATCTTCAGGGCGCTGTCGCGCAGCATCTGGAACTCCTTGTTAGTGAGCGTCTGGCACGGCGCCACGACGATCGAGTCGCCCGTATGGACGCCCACAGGGTCGATGTTCTCCATGCAGCAGCTGCTGATGGCCGTGTCGTTGTGATCGCGCATCACCTCGAACTCGATCTCCTTGTATCCCTTGATGCTCTTCTCGACGAGCACCTGATGTACGGGCGAAAGGAACAGGGCGTGGCGCATCATCTCGCGCAGCTGCTCCTCGTTGTCGGCGAAGCCGCCGCCCGTGCCGCCCAGCGTATAGGCGGGACGCAGCACGACGGGATAGCCGATCTCGGCGGCGACCTCGACGGCCTCCTCGACCGACATGGCGATCTTCGACTCGATCACCGGCTCGCCCAGCGATTCGCACAGCTCCTTGAAAAGTTCGCGGTCCTCGGCACGTTCGATCGACTCGAACGAGGTGCCCAGAATCTCGACCTGACACTCTTTCAGAATGCCCTTCTTGGCGAGTTGCACCGCGAGGTTCAGACCCGTCTGCCCGCCCAGTCCCGGCACGATGGCGTCGGGGCGTTCGAAGCGGATGATCTTGGCGACGTATTCGAGCGTCAGCGGCTCCATGTATACCTTGTCCGCAATATGCGTGTCGGTCATGATCGTGGCGGGGTTCGAATTCACGAGAATCACCTCGTAGCCCTCTTCCTTGAGTGCGAGGCAGGCCTGCGTGCCCGCATAGTCGAATTCGGCGGCCTGTCCGATGACGATCGGACCCGAACCGATAACCATTACCTTCTTTATATCTCTTCTCTTAGGCATTTTTACGCTCCTCCATTATTTTGGTAAACTTTCTGAACAAATAGCCGCTGTCCTGCGGACCCGAAGCGCTCTCCGGGTGATACTGCATCGAGAAAACAGCGTCGCCGACACACTCCACGCCCTCGGCCGTGCCGTCGAGCAGGTTTACGTGGGTCAGCTCCAGCCCCGTACCGGCCAGCGAATCGACGTCCACGGCGTAGCTGTGGTTCTGGCTCGTGATCTCGATCTTGCCGGTGGACAGATTCTTCACGGGGTGGTTGCCGCCGCGGTGGCCGAACTTCATCTTCACGGTCTTGGCGCCGTAAGCCAGCGAAATGAGCTGATGGCCCATGCAGATGCCGAAGATCGGCAGTTTGCCGCGCAGCTGCCTGACCAGCTCGATCACGGGCGTCACGTCCTGCGGGTTGCCGGGACCGTTCGACAGCACGACGCCGTCGGGACGGAAGGCCATGATCTCCTCCAGCGTCGAGTCGAACGGCACGACCGTCACGTTGCAGCCCACGCGGTTCAGCTGGCGGATGATATTGTACTTGATGCCGCAGTCGACCGCCACCACGTCGTATTTGTGGTTGGGGACGCGCGACATCCAGCGTTTCTTGCAGCTCACGCGCGAAACCATGTCGTGGGGAAGGGCGTACTCGCGCACTTTGCGGAGCGCCTCTTCGAGGGGCGTATCCGCGCCGGTGATAATCACCTTCTGGGTGCCTTCGTTACGGATGATGCGCGTCAGGGTGCGGGTGTCCACGCCCCAGATCGCGGGAATGTCATGCTCCTCGAAGACCTCGTTCAGGGTCTTCGTATAGCGGAAGTTGCTCGGCGAGTCGTTGTACTCGCGCACGATCATGCCGCCGATGGTCGGAGTCTTCGTTTCGTAATCCTCGTCGGCCATACCGTAATTACCGATCAGCGGATAGGTCATCACGACCATCTGGTCCGTGTAGGAGGGGTCGGACATAATCTCCTGATACCCCACCATCGAGGTATTGAAGACGATCTCGTTAATGACCTCGCGGTCGGCGCCGAAGCCGTAGCCGTAAAACTCACGGCCGTTCTCCAAGACAATTTTCTTCGTAAATGGTTTCATATTTATTTTCGGTACGGGCTTTTCGCATCGCCCCTTTTTATGGATTTGTTTCGTTCTGTCGATCCGGATTCCGCTCCATATGAAACCCGGCATATCTATAATCCCGCTAAATCTCCCTTTGAGAAGGGAGACTTCACAACTGCAATCCATCATCCCGGTATGCCTCCCGGCCCCCGACGACCGTCAGCACGGCGCGGCCCTGCACCGGCCAGCCGGCGAAAGGCGTGGCGCGGCCCTTCGAGAGGAACGCCGCAGGGTCTACCTCGTACTGCGCGCCGAGGTCGAGCACCGTGAAGTCGGCTTCATCGCCGACGTTCAGGCCGCCGCCCAGACCGAATATCCGGCGGGGATTGTCGGACATCAGCGCGACAAGCTTTTCGAGCGTGAGCGTTCCCGGCAACACCATATATTTATACATCAGCGGGAAAGCGCACTCCAAGCCCACGATTCCCATGGCGCTTCCGGCCAGTCCGCGCGACTTCTCTTCGGCGGTATGGGGCGCATGGTCGGTGGCGATCACCTCGATCGTACCGTCCGTGACGCCCGCGATCAGCGCGGCGCGGTCTTCGCGGCTGCGCAGCGGCGGATTCATCTTGAAGCGTCCGTCCTCCTGCAAATCCTCATCGCAGAGCAGCAGATAATGCGGCGCCGTTTCGCAGCTCACGCGCACGCCGCGGGCCTTCGCACGCCGCACCAGCTCGACGCTCTCCTTGGTCGAGACGTGGCAGACGTGATACTGACAACCGGTCTTTTCGGCCAGCGCGATGTCGCGTTCCACCTGCTTCCACTCGCTCTCGGAGCAGATGCCCTTGTGCCCGTGCGCACGGCAGTATTCGCCGTCGTGGATATAGCCGCCCCGCAGCAGGTCGTCCACCTCGCAGTGGGCCACGATCGGCCGGCCGGCTTTTGCCGCCCGGCGCATCGCCTCCTCCATCAGTTCGTCGGACTGCACGCCGCGGCCGTCGTCCGAGAAGCCGACAACATCGGGCGCGAGGGCCGCGAAATCGACCAGCTCGCCGGCGCCCCGCTGTCCCATCGTGATACAGCCGTAAGGCACGACCCGCACCACGGCGTCGCGGCGGATGATGTCGGTCTGCGCGCGGAGCGTATAGGGCGCATCGGGCGCAGGGTTCAGGTTCGGCATCGAACAGACCGTCGTGTATCCGCCCCGTGCGGCCGCGGCCCTTCCGGAGGCGATGGTCTCCTTCTGCGAGAATCCCGGTTCGCGCAGGTGGACGTGCACGTCCACGAGTCCCGGAATCACATGCCGGCCGCCGAGGTCCACGGTCCGGTCGGGCGCGGCGCCCGCAACGGGCACGATGCGGCCTCCCTCGACGGCGAACTCTCCGGCCGCAAAACGGCCGCCGGCATAGATCGCGGCATTGGTATAAAGTGTCTTCATCCGTACGAGCGTAAAAAAATATGGCAACCGAAACAGTTACCCTAATAAAACAAAATTACCGAAAACCGGGGATACGTCGCCCGACCAATAGTCCTGCTGCCAGAATGCCTGCGCTGACGATATGAGGGGGTTACAATTCATAGGTATTCGGAATCGCTGTAATTGAGGGCAAAGGTAGGACATTTTTACGGGGCGTGCAAAACTTTGCCGGAAAAAATTTTCAACAATCCGTACACACCGGGCCGATCCGCGGGCGGAACCGTACGAACCGCGGCGGCGTCACCGGCAAAAATTCTCCGTTCCTTTCGGTTTCGGGAGACTCGGCATGCAATTTCGGACAAGAAAAAACAAGAAAGACGGGCGGGTTCCAAAAATTTTCATTACATTTGAGATGAATCTTCATGTCAAACTAATCCCATTCACTATGAAACAGCTATGCACTCTGCTATGCCTGCTGCTACTGGGCGGCGCATGCTCGGACGACGACACCCCGAATCCGGCGGTCAAATTCAGTTCGCCCAATTCGAATGTCAAAATTTCACAAGACGGAAGCTCTACCGCGATAACCGCGACACACCATGCAGGCCAGTTCGTCCTCACCATGGAAAAGAACTTCGAAGCCGTGCCGGAATCCGACCGGTCGTGGTGCACGGCCGTCCTGTCCGGGGATCGGCTGACGGTCGAAATCGAAGAGAACGCCGAGGAGCTGCGCAATGCCGCAATCTCCATCATGAACAGAGAAAGCGTCATCGGCAAAATCACGGTCGAACAAGGC
>ERZ779624.600-NODE-600-length-10597-cov-5.322804_pt1 | contig 10597 bp, 7 predicted proteins | sample MGYA00514190_ERZ779624 | MGnify/ENA primary metagenome ERZ779624 (study PRJEB29562, sample SAMEA4376706) | mouse gut metagenome | isolation source: Cecum | study: EMG produced TPA metagenomics assembly of the A DSS colitis mouse model was used to assess the... | reverse complement strand
CTTATTCAGATCCCCCACGATCCCGTAATCACAGTGCTTAAAAATAGGCGCGTTCTTATCCTTATTGACGGCTATGATCACCCTGGCCTCATTGACTCCTACCATGTGCTGAACCTGGCCGGAGATCCCGCAGGCCACATACACCTCCGGCTTCACCACCACGCCGGAAACCCCAAGATAGCGGTTCTTTGGCATCCACTTTTCGCCCTCCGCAATGGGGCGGGAACATGCCAGCTCGGCTCCCATCTTCTGGGCAAGGGCTTCCACAAGGGCGATCTTTTCCTGGGCTCCGATTCCGCGGCCTACGCCTATGATCCTTTTGGCCCCGTTTAAGTTTACCCGCTCCTCGGTCTTGGGCTGTTACCTTTTGCCATATATACCTCCCGTTTCTCCACGGCTTAACCGTGTTATTTTCAACATAAATAATGCAAAAAATATGCCATTTCAGGCATGTTTTTTGCATCAACAGATAAAAATACATTTGCGAAAAAAGGAGACATTATGGCAAAAAAGCACTCATCATTTCTTGTGGCATTTCCTGTTTCTTCCGTGTACTTTGGCGCTCTGGTCGGCCCCTCCATGGTGTCCGGCGTCTTTGCCGCCGTATACTTCGCTCCTTACGGCGCCTGGGGGCTGATCCTTCCTCTGGTGACCATGGGGCTGGCCGCCTTTATCGTTGCCTGTGGCATGATCGGCGTCAGCCACTGGGGAGTCTACGATTACTCCTCCTACGCAAAAAAGCTTTACGGTCCCGCGTCCCCCATCCTGTCCCCTCTTCTGGAGGTCTTTCTCATTCTGGCTATGATCGTAGGCGGCAGCTCTGTCATCGCCATGGGCGGCACCTTTTTTAACAGCCTCTTTGGCATGCCCGTCTTTGCGGGCGCCCTCCTCATGGCCCTTGTCAGCTCCCTTCTGGTGCTGTGGGGCGCCAACCTGGTGAGAAAATCCTCCACCTTCATGACCATTGTTCTGGTGGCCGGGTTTTTCCTGCTGGTCATCTTTGCCGCCAAAACCAAGGCTCAAAGGCTCTCTTCCATCATCGCCGGATGGGAAGTCCCCCAGAGCGTAACCTTCTTAAGCGGCGTGGGACCTGCCCTGTCCCTTGGGCTGTCCCATGCCAGCAACGCTCTGACCTTAAGCAGCGTAAGCCAAAACATCCGCACAAAAAAAGATGCCTGCATGGTAGGCCTTATCAGCTTTGTGCTAAACGGAGCCGCCTTTATCGCCTGCACGGTGCTGATCCTGCCCTACTGTCCCCAGGCCCTGAACGAGAGCGTTCCAAACCTTTACATCATCAACACGTTTCTCGTGGAGCAGGCCCCCTGGCTGCCCATGGTCTACTCGGTCGTCATGTTTTTCGGGCTTGCATCCAGCGGAGCGCCTCAGCTCCACGCCGTGGCCTCCCGGGTTCTTCCCCTCTACCCTGCCTCCTGGAACATGAAAGACCTGACCAAAAATATCATCACCAGCGTCCTCTACATGGCCGTATGTATCGCCATCTCATTTCTGGGCCTGCAGACCATTATCAGCAAAGGCTACGGCCTCCTTGGCAGTCTGGCCCTGCCCCTGATCGTGATCCCCCTGTGCATTGTCATGCCCATCCGCCTTCTACTCAAAAAATAAACAAAAAAACGCCCTGGAGGGATTTAAACCGCAAATCCCTCCAGGGCGCCTTTTTTTCTGTCCTCACATCCCGGTTGTCCACTGACCCGTCCTTCCGGCCGCTGTCCTCCCAGCCCCTCAACGCCCATGGAAATCTTTCGTCCCTTTACACAATCTCATCCAGAAAGATCCGGTCAAGGACCTGAATCTCCCTCATCCAGGGATTTTCCCCGCACAGCCCCGTCCCTCTTCCAAACAGCCACCCGGTCAACTCCGCGATGGTGATCTTTAGGCTTACCTGGACCTTCATGTTGTCCTCCCACGAAAAAAGCCTGGAGGTTTCCCGGTCAATGACCCACAAAAACGTGCCCTCATTGTCCCTGCACAGACGATCCTCCACTTTAAGACGCACGCTCAGACAGCGCTCCTTTCCAGAGCCGGGGCGCAGACGTATGGCTGTGAGAAATTTTTTCAGGTGGATGATCCTGGCCATGATCAGAGGCGGCTTCCTGTCGGCAGGTTTTGTCCAGACATCGCCGGCAAGAAGCATCCTCTGCTCCTTCTCACCCAGCCCCCACCAGCACCTTATGCCCTGGATCTCATCCCGGCCCCTCTCCTTCCCCTGGTCCACTGGATGGGAGATGGTCAGAAACTCCATCCACCCGTCCTCGCTTGCCAGTTCTCCAAGAAGCCGCCCCACATACTCCGGCGTCCTCCTGGCAAAGACCTGATACCGCTCCATAAGCCACCGGTCCATCCACCGCGCCGCCCGCTCTTTATCCCGCCCGTCATCTGCCAGCCGCTCTGCCTTAAGCTCCCGCTCCCCCTTGGGGTTAAGCTTTAAAGAGGGCTGCTCACAGATGGTCACAAAGTCAAACGGCTCATAGATCTTCACATCCGCGGGCATCAGAAAGCAAAATCCCATCTCCTCCCCATACATGTCCTCCATCATGCGGGTCAAAAGCCCCCGCATCAGCCCCTGGCGCTGCCTGTCCTTTGTAGTGGCGGCTGCCACCACATAGTCGATATCCCAGGCCATTTCCCCGGCCTGGACCCGGTAAGGGTTCCTGTGGACCATGGACACGATCCGCCCCGTCTCCTCCTCCACCTTTGCCAGAATCCGGTTATCTCTGGTCTTCTCCCTGTAATAGTACTCCAAAAACGCCTCCGAATCCTGGTAAAACGCCTCCCGCCAGAGAGGGAGGGTCCTCCTTTTTTCCTCCTGCCTCAAATACCGGATCATACCACGCCCATCTCTTTCTGTCTCACCGTATATTTCCTGGCAAATCCCACAGGGCAGTAGCTCATCTTGGCCCGCCTAAGCCCCTCCAGCCCCAGGTCGTCTTCCCGGTTCACCAGGATGGCCTGGGGAAATTCATGGATCAGAAACTGCTGGTTGATAAACTGGTATAAGCCCCTCATCTGCGGGTTGGCCTTCTCGATGTGAATCACAGCCATCTTCTCATAAGGGTTATAGCTTCCAATGGAAAACGCCTCCAGCTTCCCGTCAATATAGACGCCGCCCATGCTCACGCCCAGGATGGAGCAGTTGTTCAGGATCTGGTGGATGCCCTCGATCTCATGATCCAGATGCTCCTCCACATCCTCCCCCTTCCCTTCCCTCCAGCGGTCCAGAAAATCCCACACATCGTACCGATCCGAGCAGCAAAGCCTTCGGTACTCCGTCCGGTCTTCGTACTCCTTTAAAAAGGCATTTAAATTATTTTTCTTCTTGTGGAGTTTTTTTCCCGCCAGGGTCCGCATGGCTTCCCCGTCATAGAGGTAATCCTTCATGTCCTCCTGCTCCTTGACCTCGTACTTCTCCGGGTCCAACTTAAGAAGCCGCACCGCCTCCTCATCCGCCAGATTGATCTTGTAGGGCTTTTTCAAGATCTCATTAAAAAAGTACACCATCTCAAAAAAACAGTCCTTAAGATCCTCCTGCCTGCAGGCGGGCATCGCCCCTGTCTCCTCCCCATTTACATTCATGATCCACTGAACCGCCCGGCCTTTGCTGACGGCAAACCGGAGACTGCTGTATTTTCTCCACAAAAAGCTCTCCAAAAATACGCTATCACAGGTCTTGTTGGGACGCAGACAGAAGTATGGTTCCAAAATCTCCATGCTCTCGGCCTTTACCGGCCGAAAATGCAGTCCTTCCTTCGAATCGTTCATGTTCTCTTTCCTTTCTGACACATAGCGGTCTTATGTCAAGATCCGCCAAACAGCGCCAGCATACCACAGTTCTTCCTGCCGCGCAAGGCCCCATGTCACAAAATCCTGCTACGCTTTAACATGAAAAGCGAAGCTGCCGCCGCCAACACCTCCGTGACCGCAAATCCGCTCCAAATTCCTTCCACCCCGAAAAACCCTCGTAACACAAAGGCCACAGGGATAAAGGCCACATACCGGATCAGGGAGATGGCCAGGGAAGGCAGCCCCCGGCCCAGCCCCTCAAAGGTGCCGCTTATGATCACGGACACCGTGGACACCACAAACCCGCAGCTGATGATCCGCAGGGCTTTTGCGCCCTCGCCCACGGTCCGGGGATTTTCGGAAAACAGCCCCATGAGCATTTCCGGAAACACCATGCAAAGAACCGTTCCCAGGGCCATGATCGCCGCCCCCAGTCCCAGAGCCACCTTTAAGATACCCTTCACTCTGTCTCCCCGTCCGGCCCCGTAATTAAAGCCCACCAGCGGGCGGATCCCCTGGACAATACCGTTGGCCGTAAGGTAGATAAAGGTCTGCAGTTTATAATAGATCCCAAGGATCAGCACATACATCTGGGAAAAGGGCGCCAGCATCCCGTTAAGGGCCGTGATCAGAAGGGACGGCAGGCCGATGTTCAAGGTCGCCGGAATCCCCACCAGGTAGATCCGCCGGCACACCTTCTCCCTCATCACTTCCCTAGAGAGACGAAACCGGACCGGAAGGGGCTTTCTCACAAATACGATAATATATGCCATAAGGCTCGCCGCCTGCCCGATCCCCGTGGCCAGGGCCGCCCCCCGGACCCCCATGGAGGGCAAAGGCCCCGCCCCAAAGATCAGGATGGGATCCAGCACAATATTCACCACACATCCCACAAGCATACAGGCCATGGACACCTTCATCATCCCCACAGCCTGAAAAATCTTCTCAAACGCAACCCCGGCTGTCAATGCCGTTGAAAACAAAAATACGATCCCCGAGTAGGCGATCCCGTCCCGTATCACCTGTGGGTCCTCTGTAAACAGCTTAAGAAAACCAGGCATAAAAGCCATGCAGGATATAGTCAGTAATATCCCGTGGACGCCGCTTAACACGATCCCCTGAGTGATAACGCTGTCCGCTTTCTTTTTATCCCCCGCTCCCAGAAAAAATGCCGACGCCGCGTTGATCCCGATCCCAAATCCCACTCCCACCGCCGTGGCCGCGTTTTGAACGGGAAATACCAAGGAGAGAGCCGTCATGGCCTCCTCGCTGATCTTTGCCACAAAATAGCTGTCCACAATATTGTACAGCGCATTGACCAGCATGGACAGCACCATAGGCAGGGACATGGCTGTCACAAGGGGGAATATCGGGCGTTCTTTCATAAAATTCTGATCCATACTTTCATTACCTCCTCTTTTCCAGATCCTCTTTGGCACAAAAAAAGCCACACAACTTGCGCTGTGTGGCGAAAAGAAGACATGGTCCGGAAAAATCCACATTGTTTTACAGGGTAAATGATAGCAGAGTCTATTGGGAATGTCAAGCAGAAAATCACTCAATTCCATCCTCACGTAACCGCAAACTGGCTGTTGTACAATTGAGCGTAAAATCCACCCTTTTTCAAAAGTGTCTCATGGTTCCCCTGTTCCACGATATGGCCGTCCCTCATAACCAGGATCACGTCCGCCTCCCGTATGGTGGACAGACGGTGGGCCACAATAAAGCTGGTTCTTCCCTCCATCATCCTGGCAAACGCCTTCTGGATGCGGATCTCGGTCCTGGTATCAATGGACGATGTGGCCTCGTCCAGAATCAGCATAGGCGGCAGTGACAGCATCACCCTGGCAATGCACAGAAGCTGCTTCTGGCCCTGGGACAGATTGCCCCCGTCCTCCGTGATCACCGTGTCGTAGCCGTCAGGCATCCTCTTGATAAAGCTGTGGGCATGGGCCTCCTTTGCCGCCCGGACGATCTCCTCCTCACTGGCATCCGGCTTTCCGTAGGCAATATTCTCCCGGATGGTCCCGGACTTTAGCCATGTCTCCTGAAGGACCATGCCGTAATTTGCCCGCAGGCTCCTTCTGGTCATGTGGCGGATATCGTGTCCGTCCACCCGCACGCACCCTGAGTCCACGTCGTAGAACCGCATCAGCAGATTGATGATGGTGCTCTTGCCGCAGCCTGTGGGGCCCACGATGGCGATCCTCTGACCCGGCTCCACCTTAAGGTTGAAGTCCTCGATCAAAGGCACATCCGGATTGTAGGAGAAATACACCTTTTCGAGGCCCACGTTGCCTTTTGCCTCCTTTAGATCCACCGCGTCCTGATCCTCCGGCTTTAGGGGCTCCTCATCTATGAGGGCAAACACCCGGGCCGCCGACGCCAGGGCGTTCTGCAGCTCTGTCACCACCCCGGAGATCTCGTTAAAGGGCTTGGTGTATTGATTGGCATAGCTTAAAAAGCTGGACAGCTTTCCCACGGACAGAAGACCGTTAACCGCCGCATAGGCGCCTGCCACGCCCACGCTGGCGTAAACCAGGCCGTTGACAAACCGGGTAGCCGGGTTGGTGATGGAGGAGAAGAACGTGGCCCGCAGGCTGTAGCCCCGAAGCCGCTCATTGATCTCCTCAAAGCTTTTCTGGGCATCCTCCTCATACCCGAAGGCCTGAACCAGCTTCTGATTACCCAGCATCTCGTCGATGAGCCCGGTCAGCTCCCCTCTGGTTTCCGACTGGCGCTTAAACATCACGTAGGTCTTCTTGGCAATGTAGCTGGCCACAAGCAGGGATACCGGCGTCACGCAGACCACCACAAGGGCGATCCATGCATTAACATAGAACATAAAGCCCAGAGTCCCAAGAATAGTCAAAACCCCTGTAAACAGCTGGGTAAATCCCATTAAAAGCCCTTCGGAAAACTGGTCAATATCAGCAATAACACGGCTGATCACATCCCCCGACGGGTGGGAGTCTATATACTTGAGAGGAAGAATCTCCAGATGGCCAAAGGCTTTTGTCCGAATATCCTCCACCACATGGTAGGTGATCTTGTTGTTGATGTGGTTCATCATCCACTGGGACACCGCCGTGACAGCTATGACCGCCGCCATCTTGCCCAGCACCTGCTTTAGTCCCTGAAAATCCACATCCCCCGGCCCCAGGATCAGATCCACCCCGTCGCCGATCAGGATAGGCGCGTACAGGGTAGTCACCACCGTGACCGCTGCCAGGCACAGGGATAAAAAGACGCCCCACCTGTAACGTCCGATATAAGCAAGGATCCTCTTTATGGTTGACTTGTTCTTCACTGGGCCACCTCCTCTTTCGACAGCTGGGACAGACAGATCTCCCGGTATACTTCACAGCTCTCCAGAAGTTCCCTGTGGGTTCCAATGCCCACCAGCTTTCCGTCGTCCAGCACCAAGATCCGGTCCGCGTTCTTGATGGTGGTTGCCCGCTGGGATACCATGAACACGGTCATGTCCTTTGTGTTCTCCCGGATGGCTTTCCGAAGGGCTGCGTCCGTGGCAAAATCAAGAGCCGACGCGCTGTCGTCCAGGATCAGGATCTTCGGCCGGCGTACCAGGGCCCTGGCAATGGTGAGCCGCTGCTTCTGGCCTCCGGAAAGGTTCCGTCCTCCCTGCTGAATCATGAAATCCAGGCCTTTCTCCTTGCTCTCCACCACTTCCCTGGCCTGAGCCGTGTCAATGGCTTTGTAGATCTCCTCGTCCGTGGCATCCTTTTTGCCCCACTTCATGTTGTCCCGGAGACTGCCCTTAAAGAGCGCCGCCTTCTGGGGCACCACGCCGATTTTGCCTCTCAGCTCCTTAAGGGCATAGTCCCTCACGTCAACTCCGTCCACCAGGACCGCCCCCTTTGTGGCGTCATAGAACCTGGGGATCAGATTCACAAGGGAGGACTTGCCGGATCCGGTGCCGCCGATAATGCCGATGGTCTGCCCTCTCATGGCGGCAAAAGAGATCTTGCTTAAGGAAGGCTCCTTGGCCCCGGCGTAGTAGAAATCCATATCCCTAAATTCCACTCTGGGGACAGAGGCGGCCGGATCGGACTCTGCGCCGTCCCTCCAGGCCTGTCCATCCCGCTCCACGATACTGCTCTCCTGTGCAAAGATCCCGCTGATGCGGTTGGCGCAGGCCAGGGCCTTGGAGATATTGATGATGAGATTGGCCAGCTTCACCAGTTCCACCAGGATCTGGGACATGTAGTTCACCAGAGCAACCACCTCTCCCTGGGTGATAATGCCCTCCTCCACCTGCCACGCCCCGGTCCACACAAGGACGATGATGGCGCCGTTGATGATCACATAGGTGACCGGGTTCATCAGGGCGGAGATCTTTCCCACAAACACCTGGAGCCGCACCAGCATGTCATTTTCCTGCCCGAACTTGTCAATCTCGTCCTCCTGTCGATTAAAGGCCCGCACCACCCTGGCGCCCAGAAGGTTTTCCCTGGTGGTCAGAAGCACCTGGTCTAGCTGCCTCTGTACCTTCTTATATAAAGGCATACTGATGAACATTACGCCGAACACCACCACCGACAGAAGGGGGATGGCCGCCACAAAGATAAGCGCCGCCTTCACATTGATGGTGAACGCCATGACCATGGCTCCGAACACAATAAACGGCGACCGCAGAAACAGCCGCAGAGTCAGGTTGATCCCCGCCTGCACCTGGTTCACGTCGCTGGTCATGCGGGTCACCAGCGTAGATGTGCCCACAATGTCGATCTCTTTGTAGGACAGGGAGTTAATGTGGCGAAACAGGTCATTTCTCAGCCTGGTTCCGATACCCACCGCCGCCTTGGCCGAAAAATACTGGGCTGTCAGGGAGCAGGCCAGGCCCACCACCCCGAGAAGCACCAGGATCCCGCCTCGGCCCAGAATATACCCCATATCCCGATTCTTGATGCCCACGTCAATAATCTGGGCCATAACCAGGGGAACAAACAGCTCAAAGCTGGCCTCCAGAAGCTTAAACAGCGGCCCCAGAATGCTCTCCAGCTTGTAGTCCTTAAAATATTTCATCAAGTTTCTCATTTGATGGCCTCCAGAAGCCTGTCAATATCCACCTTCTTCCCAATGACCATCATGTGGTCGTCTGAGCGGATGATGTAATCCGCCTGGGGCATCAGATTGGCCACCCCGTCCCGCTTGGTCCCCAGAATGCTTACGTGATGTTTATTCCGGATGTCCGACTCCCGCAGGCTTTTGCCCACCCACTGGGGGAGAGGCGGCGTCTCGTAGATGGAGTACTCGTCTGTCAGCTCAATGTAGTCAAACACATGGTTGGCGCTGTAGCGCACCGCAATCTTCTCCGCAATATCCCGGTCCGGGTAGATCACCTCGTCCGCCCCGTTGCGCAGAAGGAACTTGGCGTGGATATCCCGGTTGGCTTTGCTGACCACATACCGTCCCCCCAGCTCCTTCACCATGCTGGTGATCTCCAGGCTGCTCTGGAAGTTGGTGCCGATGCAGATAAAACAGAGGTCAAAATTGTCGATGCCAAGGCTCCTTAACACGCTCTCATTGGTGCAGTCCCCGATCTTGGCGCTGACCACATAGGGCAGCATCTCCTCCAGATTCTCCTCCACCTCGTCCACGATCATGATCTGATTGCCCAGATCCGCCAGGTTCTTGCACAGATGACGGCCAAACCGCCCCAGCCCGATAATTAAAATTGATTTCATACTTTCCCCTTTCCTGCCCGTCTTTTCGGGCATCATAGTACACCCGGAGGGTGTTTCCCCTTTCCTAGTACATCGTTGCATTAATAACTGAGTAATAGTGCTTGATATCTGCGTCAGGTGTGCGTCTGCGAAGCGACGGTGTAGTGGACCCTACATCTAGCTTCGCAGGCGTGCTCCTGGCGTAGAGAGCGAGTACTATTGCTTAGGAATTAATGCAATGATGTACTAGCCTACATTAATCCGCTCCACAGGGTTCTGCACCCTGACAAGCCTCTTCTGCTGGGTAAATGCCAGCGCAAATGACATGCTCCCGATCCTTCCGCAGTACATGAGAAGGGCCACCAGAAACTTTGACAGCGGCACCAGATCCCTGGTGATCCCTGTGGTCATCCCCGCCGTTCCGATGGCGGAGAACGTCTCAAACAGGGTGTCCGACATGGACAGCGGCTGAATCCCCATGATGATCAGGGAGACCGTCAGCGCCAGAAACAGGTTGATGACAAACACGGAGCTGGCCTGCTTGATCACATCGTCCTCCAGACGCCGCCCCATGATGTTGACCCCGTAGGTCCTCTGGATGCTGGCATACACGTACAGAAGCAGCACCGCGATGGTGGTGGTCTTGACGCCGCCTGCCGTGGAGCCGGGGCTTCCCCCGATAAACATCAGAATGATGGTCAGAAACTTGCTGCCGTCGGTCAGCGCCCCCGTATCAATGGTGTTAAACCCTGCGGTCCTGGCTGTCACCGAGCTGAACAGGGAGGTCAGGATCTTCCCGCTGATGCTCATGTCAGCCATCAGGTTGTCCTTCTCCAGCAGATAGAACAGCCCTGCGCCGCCAAACACCAGCACCGTGGTCAGGATCAGCACGATCTTGGTCTGGAGAAGGTATTTGCGGACATGCAGTTTATTTCTGCTTAAATCATCACACACGATAAATCCCACGCCGCCCATGACGATCAGGGACATGATCACCAGGTTCACCAGCCAGTCGTCATAGTAGCCTGACAGGGAATTATAGGGCTGCTGATGGCCCATCAGGTCAAATCCCGCGTTGCAGAACGCGGACACCGCATGGAAAACACTGTAGA
>ERZ779624.597-NODE-597-length-10631-cov-4.766169_pt1 | contig 10631 bp, 9 predicted proteins | sample MGYA00514190_ERZ779624 | MGnify/ENA primary metagenome ERZ779624 (study PRJEB29562, sample SAMEA4376706) | mouse gut metagenome | isolation source: Cecum | study: EMG produced TPA metagenomics assembly of the A DSS colitis mouse model was used to assess the... | reverse complement strand
GAAGATCTGGTCCATCAGCTGTTGGTTTTGGGTGAAATCTGAGGTTAGTTGTGTGGTCATTTTTATACTCCTGATTTGAAATTGAGTCTTTGGCTGCTTTAGTATGTTTCTTTTTTGGCAAAATATGCATAATATAATAAGTATTTTCAAATTTTTTTAAAATAGGCTTGACAAACTGTAAGTACGGGCATATGATACATAGTAATGAATACTACATGTTAAAATAACAAATAATACATAATAAAGAAAATGAAACTTGAAAATGCAGCAAGTGTTAAAGGAGGATTATTATGGAACTTACAATTCGGGAACCTGGGAGTGCAATTACACATTTTATCGGGATGCTGCTGGCGGTGGCTGCTTCGGTGCCGTTATTGATTAAGGCAGGTATGACGTCAGGAATGCTGTGCTGCGTGGCGATGGGGATCTTTATGTGCAGTATGATCCTGCTGTACGGCGCGAGTACGATGTATCATTCTGTCATCGTACCGGACCGGATCCTGAAGGTGTTTCGAAAAATTGACCATATGATGATCTTTGTACTGATTGCAGGCTCCTATACGCCGGTTTGCCTGATTGTATTGGGCGGCAGGCAGGGTTATACACTGCTGGCGGTTGTATGGGGGATTGCGGTTGCGGGTATGGTAATTAAGGCGTTATGGATTACTTGTCCGAAGTGGTTTTCTTCTGTGATTTATATAGCAATGGGATGGGTATGCGTGGCCGTGTTCGGGACGCTGCTGCGGACGCTTCCGGTGCAGGCATTTTTATGGCTGCTGGCGGGAGGGATTATTTATACGGTTGGTGGTGTTATTTATGCGCTGAAACTCCCGGTCTTTAATGCGCATCATAAGTATTTTGGTTCGCATGAGATTTTTCATTTGTTTGTTATGGCAGGCAGCTTTTGTCATTTTATATTTATGTATCAGTATGTAGCTTGACCCGTTTTGTAAAGGGCCATTTCCTGTGGCCTTTTTATATCTATATTTTTTAACATCTTGATTACAATTATAAAATATTCTGGTCTGCAGATAGACTTGTAAAATCGTGAGGTTTGTGGTAGTATGAAATTATGAAAATGAGAAGAAAGCAGGTGGGGGTATTGACAGCAACGGAAAAGCAGCACCAGGATGATTTACAGCGTCTGCGTGACTTACGGCCTATTGATGATGATTTTATGCGTTGCTTGTTTAAAGATAACATTCCACTGGCAGAATTTGTGTTACGCATTATCACGGATAAGCAGGATTTGATCATCACAGATTGTGAAACGCAGAAGGATATGAAAAGGCTGGCCGGGGCACGTTCTATCTGCCTGGATGCATATGCAACGGATTCAGTCGGGAAAAGATACGATCTTGAAATCCAAAGGCAGGAAAAAGGGGCGGATCCGCATAGGGCAAGATACCATTCCAGCGTGATGGATGTAGAAAACCTCCATTCCGGGCAGGAATATAAAGAACTGCCGGACACTTATACGATCTTTATTATCGAAAAAGATATTTATGGAAAGGGCGAGCCAATCTATCCGATTGAGAGGATGAACCTTGCTACAGGCAAATCTTTTGAAGATGGGGAACATATCCTATATGTGAATGGGGAATACAGGGGCGAATCGGATCTTGGAAAGCTCATGCATGATTTTAACTGTACACAAGCATCGGACATGAATTTTGAACTGATGGCAGAACGGACACGCTATCTGAAAGAAAATCCGAAGGGAGTGAGTGAGATGTGCCGCATTATGGAAGATATGAGAAATGAATCCCTGAAAGAGGGGATAAAAGAAGGAATAAAAGAGGGGATAAAAGAAGGGATGAGGGAAGCAGCACTTCGTATGTTATCTGCTGGAAAATATGCTTTAGAAGAAATTGCGAATATTTCGGGGCTTTCTCTTGAAGAAGTAAATCAACTAAAAACAGAACGAGATGCATAAAGCACAGTCATAGAGCCAGGAGTCTTAAAAACGGATTCCCAGCTCTATTTTTTATTTTGAATGGTAAACGTTACTGTTCACACCTTGTTCAAGCGCTTGCTGCTTGGACAAGGCCAAAGAATGTGGACTGCAACTGGTAAACAAGATAAACGAAATGCCAAATGTCTGGGACTTTTCAAATTTCGGGGTTTTTGCTATAATCAGATGCAGAGGAAACTGAGGTGGCATTATGAAGAAAATATTAGTAGTAGAAGATGACCTGGCGCTGAGTACGGGGCTTTGCTTTGAGCTGGATGCGCATGGTTATCTGTCGGTGGCGGCCTATAACTGTGAAAAGGCGCGCCGGCTCCTGGCGGACGGCGGTGCGGATTTGGCGCTGCTGGATGTAAACCTGCCGGACGGGAACGGATTTGCGCTGTGCCGTGAGTGGAAGGAGGCGGATCCGCAGCTGCCGGTGATTTTTCTGACGGCGAATGATTTGGAGCAGGATGTGCTGGAGGGTTATGACCTGGGGGCGGAGGACTATGTGACGAAGCCGTTTCATATGGAGATTTTGCTGCGCCGTGTGGAGGTGGCGCTGCGGCATGCCGGAAAGCAGGAGGCGGCAGAGTCTGCGGAGCAGTGGAGCGATGGATTTTTAACGATTGACTTTTCGGCGCTGACGGTGTGCCATGGGGATCAGGCAGCGGCGCTGACGCCGAATGAATACAAGCTGCTGCGTGTGCTGACTGAAAATGCCGGAAAGATTCTGACCAGGCAGATTCTTTTGGAACGGCTGTGGGACAGTGGCGGGAATTTTATTGACGACCATACGCTGACGGTGACTATGAACCGGCTGCGGGCAAAGGTGGAGGACGGTGCGCATCCTTATATACAGACAGTCAGGGGCATGGGATATATCTGGAAAGGGACACGGCGATGAAGGGAAAGTATGCCGGATGGCTGGACGGTGTGCTGGCGGTAGCCGGGATTGTGCTGCTGGCGGCACTGGTGCGCATGCTGTGGAAGTATGTGCCGCGTGCGTCTGTGCGGTACGGCGTGCTGGTGCTGTGCGGGGGGATTGTGCTGCTGACGGCGCTGTGGGCGCTTTGCAGGCAGCGGCAGATCCGGCAGTTTGCGGATGATATCTGTGAAACGCTGGATGCGGCTATGGCAGACCGGCAGCCGGAGAACTTTCATCCGTATGAGGATTCGCTGACGGCGAATGTCCAGGGAAAGCTGCTGCGGTATTATGACATTATGCATGAAAGCCGTCAGCAGAGCCTTCACGATAAGGAGATCATACAGGGGCTGGTCAGCGACATTTCCCATCAGGTGAAAACGCCGATTGCAAATATGAAGCTGTACACGGGTATTTTGCAGAAGCCGGACCTGGAGGACGGAAAGCGGGAGCTGTTTCTAAGGACGCTGGATGAGCAGGTGAGCAAGCTGGATTTTCTGATGCAGTCGCTGATCAAGATGTCCAGGATGGAGACGGGTACTTTTGTGCTGCATCCGGCTGAAACAAGGCTGCATGATACGATTGCACAGGCGATGAGCGCGGTATGGGCAAAGGCGGAGCACAAGAAGATCAGCCTTAGCGCAGTATGCGATCCGGCGCTTACGGCCCGCCATGACCAGAAATGGACGGCGGAGGCGCTGGGCAACCTTTTGGATAATGCGGTGAAATATACGCCGGACGGAGGAAGCGTGACGGTTACGGTACGTCCGTGGCAGTTTTATGTACGGATTGATATTGCGGATACGGGCATCGGTATTCCGGCGGAACATTATCAGGATGTGTTTCAGCGGTTCTACCGTACCGAAGAGGCCGCGGCGCAGGAAGGCGTCGGCCTGGGGCTGTATCTGGCCAACGGCATTATTACCCGCCAGAACGGATATATCAGTGTGCAGTCAAAAGCCGGAACAGGCACGGTATTTTCGGTGTATTTAGTAAGCTGACGCCTGATCCAGGCAGAAGACGGCACGCGCAGGGGCGCAGGCGGCAGAAGAAGAAACCGGGCAATGATATCAATCAATGAAGGAAAGAAGAAGGCATGGATATTTTAACGATACGTCAGTTACATAAGACATTTGGAAAGGGGGAAAATGCCGTGAAGGCGCTGGACGGCATTGACCTTTCGATTGAAAAAGGGAAGTTTACCGCGATTATCGGTGTATCTGGTTCCGGAAAGACAACGCTTTTAAATATGATGGGAGGGCTGGATGTCCCGGATCAGGGGGAAGTGGTGGTGGACGGGATTAACCTGTCCAGGCTGAAGGAAAAGGAGCTGGCGGTATTCCGCAGAAGCAAGGTTGGGTTTGTGTACCAGAATTTTCACCTGATCCCGACGCTTACGGTTAGGGAAAATGTGCTCTTTCCTCTGAGCCTGGCGGGGGTATCCGCAGATCAGGCGTTTTTTCAGGAGCTAATGGAGATGCTTTGCCTGGAGCAGCGGCTGGAGGCATATCCGCAGGAGCTCTCAGGCGGCGGCCAGCAGCGGGTGGCGATTGCCAGGGCGCTGATTGCCAAGCCGGCAATCCTTCTGGCCGATGAGCCGACCGGCAGCCTGGATTCGAAAAGCGGCCAAAATGTGCTGGGCCTTTTGAAAATGTCGGTGGAGCATTATCATCAGACGCTGGTGATGATTACGCATAATCTGGAGATTGCCCAGATGGCTGACCGGGTGGTTCGTATCGAAGACGGCCGTATCCTGGCATAGGGAGGTTCGGATATGCTTGTGAATCATAATCTAAAGATCTGCCATACACTTGTCTGGAGGGATTTTCGGTTTTACCGGGGGAAAAATCTGGTTCTGGCGCTGGCAATGACGCTGGTGACAGCCTTGTATGCGTTTGTCTTTTTATTGGGAAGCTCGGCGGAAAAAGCGGTTCTGCTGAATTATGAGTATACATACGGCACTTCCAGCCATATCGTTTATACGGGGCTGACAGGGCAGCAGGCGGATACGGTTGCCGGGCAGGAAGCGGTAAAGCAAACGGTGCGTATCCGCACCATCGGCCAGATTGCGGGAAACAGGATCGGACAGCGGCAGGTTCAGCTGGCAGTGGCGGATCTGGCATATGCGCAAGCGACGATGTCTGTGCCGACGACAGGACATATGCCAAAACAGCCGGGGGAGATTGCACTGGATGAGTTTACAATGGACTCGCTTGGCGTGCTGCACCAGGTCGGGACGAAGGTGTCATTTACATGGACTGACGCCGCGGGCGGGGAGCATCCGTCGGATTTTACGCTGTGCGGCTGGTGGGCGAGCCCTACGAATTTTACACAGGCCTGCGCATGGGTCACAGCGGAGACAGCGCAGACGCTGGAGCCTGGCTATATGGGAGAAGACGCCCGGAATGTAACGCTGGGTGTCAGTCTGTACCAGCCGGTGAATCTGGACGAACAGGCAGCGGCACTTTTGGCGCAGCTGGGTGACGGGGCGGACGCGGCGGGATTTACCACGAACCTGGCTTATCATCCGGCACGCAGGGAACAAGCCAGAAGTATGGTCATGCCTTATTATATGCCCGCGGCGTTTGTGCTGCTGTGCGGTTATCTGATGGTTTACAGTATGATCCAGGTGACAGCCGGGCAGGATCCGTTTTATCTGGCATCGCTGAAATCACTGGGGATGACGCCGAGGCAGGTCCGGCGCATGCTTTTGGAGCATGGGTTTTTAGTTTCGCTGTTTGGGCTGGTCCCGGGCTGGATGCTGGGATTTTTGCTGCATTTGCTGATTACCGGCAGGGTGGTGATTGGGATGGAGCAAAATCCGGCAATCTATTTTCTGTCATGGCAGCCGTTTGCGGCAGCGGCGGTATGTATGCTGCTGACGGTGCTGCTCGCATTGCTGCTTCCGGTTATGCGGCTGTCACGCATGACCCCTGCGCAGGCAGGCCGTTTTGTACCGGCGCGGATATGGCGCAGAAGACAGGGTGCAGACGGACGTGTGACATTGGCGCAGCTGGCCCTTCGGACACTGGGGCTGGACCGTTGGCGTACGCTGCTGTCAGCATTATCGCTGCTGGCGGCAGCGGCGGTATTAAGCTCAGTGTGGATCCGCTATATCAGCCCAAAGGAAGAGCGTTTCCTTTCGCTTGTATCGCCGTGGGATTACAGCCTGGTTGACGGTTCCGCTTACCTTTCCGTGCAGCATTATAATGAAAAAAACCAGGGGATCATAAAGGCAACGGTGGAAGAACTGAAAAACCGCCCGGAAGTCCGGTCTGTCAGCACATTGAAGAGCCGGGAAATAAAGCTTAAGGCTTCTGACGAGCTGCGTCAGCGTATTATTGACTTTTATAACCAGCCATACGATGGGGCACAGACTATCCGGGAGTCGCAGAGTGGTTTTCCAGACTGGCTGGAAGGGCTGGACCGTCTGGAACAGGACGGGGAATATACGGGCCTGGTCATCGGGCTGGACGGGGAATATCTGGATTATGTGCTGGAATACAGTCCGTTTACGAGCGGCAGCTTTGATCCGGAGGCATTTGCTTCAGGAGATTATCTATTGGCGGCAGGCCCGCGTGTAGAAGGCATATCCACTCCGGCGGCACAGGAAACGGTAGAGCTGGCGGGACGCAGCTTTACGGTGCTTGGCTCTGTCATGCATGATGACGCCTATCTGGAGGGTGCAGGCAGCAGGGAGGCCGAGTTTCACATAGCCTATCTGATACCGGCAGAAGTATTTGACCAGCTGTTTCCAGGGCAAGGCTACCGCCAGCTGGCAGTGAGTATCCGCGAAGGCCGGCAGGAGGAGTTCGAAGCATATCTGGATGCATATGAACAGGGGCTGAACCGCGGCGTCGGCATCCACAGGCGCAGTGAATATCAGGAACAATTTGCATACGCCCGGCTGAACCAGGTGCTTCCGGATCTCGTGACCGGCCTGGTGTTGGCCGGGGTCGCGCTTATGAACTTTACAAACATGCTGGTCATAAAGACGATCCGGCGCAAAAATGAATTTGCCATGTATGAAAGCCTTGGGATGTCACATACGCAGCTGCGGTCCTTGCTGCTGCTGGAAGGATGTTACCATGCGCTTGTTATGCTGGCGGTAATGGTTCCGTCAATCATCTTTTTTGACCGGGTTGTTATGCGTAAAATCGTGGACGCCATGCTGTCGCGGAGTACGGTCTATACATATTCGGCGCTGCCGCTTTGGCTGTTTGTGCTGGCGCTGGCAGTTCTGGCGGCAGCAGTACCGCTGGGGTGCCTGCATTTTATTACAAAAGGAAGCCTGCAGGAGCGGATGGGGCAGATATCCCGTGCGTCCGGACCGTGATTACGGCAGCGAATCATTGATAGCAGCAAAGTTAATGAGCAAATCCTCAAAAATATGGACCGGGATGGCGGAATCAAATGTATACGGAACCGTAAGCATATTTCCCTCAAAATAATTGACCGTTACAGACTTGCGCAGCGGATCTGCAATCCAATATTCACGTACGCCGTAATTCTTGTAATGGTATAGCTTGCGGATATCATCATCCGCAGGGTTTCCCGGAGACACAATTTCTATGATAAAATCCGGAGCGCCATTGCAGCGTTTTCCGTCCAGCTTATTAGGATCGCATACGACCATAATATCCGGCTGGACAATAAGAAGCGGATGATCTGACAGCTTTACATCAAACGGGGCAGGAAACACCTTGTATGCCCCGTTTTTTTTCTTCACATAAGAATGGATCAAAGAAGAAAGTTCCATTAATAATGACTGGTGGATCTGTGACGGGCTGGCCATGTAATAGACCTGTCCGTCAAAAACCTCTGCCCGTACATGTTCAGGCAGAGCCTCGTATTGCTCCAGAGTGATGGTTTCTGGCTGCGGCTGTAATGCTGGCGGCATCTTTCACACTTCCTTTCCTGGGAGATAGCGTTGGTATGTTCCGTTCCTTAGAGCCTGGCGCAGGAGCGGATGCTTTGTCTGTTGTATGTATTATAGCTGATTTATGAAAAAAATAGCAACGTTTTTTTCAGTTACAAAAATGTACCTTCCGTGTACCCGGGCTGTGACATTTGTTTGTTAAAATCAAACAATAACAACAGGAAATACATATACAGGGGAAGTGCCAATGACAGGCCAAAACTGCCGGGAGGTATTCCGGAACTGTCGGGAGGTATTCCGGGGCTGGCAGGATCAGACCGTCGGGAGGAAAGGAGAACATGGCTAATGGAAGCGATTTTAATAGCGTCAGGTATAAAAAAATATTACGGAAAAGGGGAGGCAATGGTCAAAGCACTGGATGGCGTGGATCTTGAGATAGAGCGGGGGAAGTTTACGGCGATTGTCGGTACATCCGGATCAGGGAAGTCTACACTTTTAAACCTGCTGGGCGGCCTGGATACGCCGAGCGTGGGCAGCATCCGTATTGGAAATACAGAGCTGGGAAAGTTAAGCAGCGAGCAGGCAACGGTATTCAGAAGGCAGCAGATTGGATTTATCTTTCAAAATTATAATTTAATTCCGATTCTGAGTGTATGGGAAAATATTATTTTTCCTATTTCCATGGATGGGCGCAGGCCAGACCGGGAATTTATTATGCAGGCCGTAAAGCTGCTTGGGCTGGAGAAAAAACTGGACTGCCTGCCGAAGCAGCTGTCCGGCGGCCAGCAGCAGCGGGCGGCAATTGCCCGCGCGATTGCAAGCAAGCCTTTGATGATTCTGGCTGATGAGCCGACCGGGAATCTGGATACGAAAACGAGTGACGGGGTGATCGGGCTGCTGAAAATGACGAGCAGGGAATTTCATCAGACGATTGTGATGATAACGCATAATCCGCAGGTTGCACAGATGGCGGATCATTTGATTCGTATGGAGGATGGGAGGGTTGTTTTGCGGTGATGAAGCTTTCACTTGCAAAATCTTGATTGGGCAGGGGATGTGGCTAACCGGACGACTCTGCGGGCTGTGGCCAGGGGGTGTGGGTAACCGGACGACTTTGTGGGCTGTGGGCAGAGGGTGTGTCTCCCAGCGGAGCCCCTGCCCCCAGCCCGCAGAGTCGTCCGGTGAGCCACATCCCCTGGCCAATCAAGATTTTTCGGGAAGCCAAAAAACGCAACACAACACAATGTCAATCACTTAAGTCTAAAAATATAGATCATTATCTTAGGATCCATTGTCCAAAACTCCAAAATATGTGCTATAATAAAATAGGAATGTCCTGAAAATCCAGAAACCCGGATTGCAAATACATACCCAAATCAGGAAAAAGATATAAAAAGCAGAATCAGGAGGATATCAATGGAAGAAAACGTGAATCAGAACATACCTACACAAAACGGAAATACAAAACAGCCGCTGACAGCCCAGGCCCGGAAGGGAAAACTGCGCGGGTTCAGCGGCAGTACATTGAAGCTGATCGCAGTAATCACAATGATTATCGATCATACAGCCGCAGGTGTTCTTGGACGTTATTTGTTTATGAGCGGAATTGGCAGCCTGGATATTAATAATATGGCAGTTATTGATCAGTGGATGGACCAGAATGCGGCGCTGTATGGCGCATATAATATTATGCGCATGATCGGGAGAATTGCGTTTCCGATTTATTGCTTTCTTTTGGTGCAGGGATTTGAATATACACATAACAGGCTGAAATACGCTGCAAGGCTGTTATTGTTCGCTGCCATTTCGGAGCTTCCGTTTGACCTGCTGTTTAAAGGGCAGATCTTGGAGTTTAGCTATCAGAATGTATTTTTTACCTTGTTTTTCGGGCTGGCTGTTATGATGGGGCTGCGATGGATAGAGGAAAATCTGGGCGGACGGATGTTTACGCCGCTGCTGTATCTTATTGTAATTGCTGCCGGGATGGCTGCGGCGCAGCTGGCTAAAACGGATTATGCAGCGATCGGCGTGCTTTGTATCGTAGTGACTTATTTGTTCCGTAAGAAAAAAATATGGCAGATTGTGTCAGGGTGCATTGTGTTTTCCTGGGAGTTGACCGCGCCGCTGGCATATATTCCGATTGCTTTTTATAATGGGAAACGGGGCTGGAAGTTAAAGTATTTCTTTTATCTGGTGTATCCGGTTCATCTGCTTTTGCTGTATCTGCTTTGCATGGGCCTGGGTGTCGCTTCTTATCCGGCGATGTAGGCGCTGTATTTATCGTTTATTGTACAATACAGTATTGGTGCAGAATGAGTAAGAAAGCATCCTATACGGGAAAGCGGAAGGATTCATGACGGGGAGAGGGGTCGAAATGTGTCAGGAGAATGAAAAAGAGGTTCTTTATACAAGGCAGCAGCTGGCAAAGCTGATTTGGCCGCTTTTGCTGGAGCAGTTTCTGGCGGTTACGATGGGGCTGGCGGATACTTTTATGGTGTCCAGTGTAAGTGAAGCGGCGGTGTCCAGCGTCAGCCTGGTAGATACGCTGAATGTGCTGGTTTTCCAGATTCTGTCTGCCCTGGCATCCGGCGGGGCTGTCGTAGTCAGTCAGTATATGGGGCAGAAAAATTACAAGCAGATGAAAAAATGTGCTGCGCAGCTGTATAGCGTACTGCTGATCAGCACAAGTGTCGTTATGATTGCGGCTGCTGCCGGGAGCAGGGGGATTTTGCGTGTTATATTCGGCAGTATTGATGACTCTGTGATGGAATATGCACAGATTTATTTTCTGATCAGTGCAGTGTCTTATCCATTTATGGGAGCTTACAATGCGGGTGCCGCTTTATTCCGCGCGCAGGGGAACAGAAAGGTCAGCA
>ERZ779624.595-NODE-595-length-10643-cov-7.609369_pt1 | contig 10643 bp, 10 predicted proteins | sample MGYA00514190_ERZ779624 | MGnify/ENA primary metagenome ERZ779624 (study PRJEB29562, sample SAMEA4376706) | mouse gut metagenome | isolation source: Cecum | study: EMG produced TPA metagenomics assembly of the A DSS colitis mouse model was used to assess the... | reverse complement strand
AACAAGCTGCGGAGGTGTGGTAATATTTCGTGGAAAAATACTTCTCCTGTACAAGAATTATAAAAACAAGTACGAGGGATGGGTTTTGCCGAAGGGCACAGTGGAACAGGGCGAGGAATTCAAGGAAACGGCCCTGCGTGAGGTGCTGGAAGAATCGGGAGCGAAAGCTACCATCATGAAATACATCGGAAAGAGTGAATATTCCTTTACGGTTCCGGAAGATACGGTGGAGAAAGAGGTTCACTGGTATTTGATGATGGCGGACAGTTATTACAGCAAGCCACAAAGAGAAGAGTATTTTGTAGATTCTGGTTTTTACAAGTATCACGAGGCGTATCATCTGCTGAGATTTGCCAATGAAAAACAGATTCTGGAAAGAGCGTACGACGAATATCTGGAATTGAAAAAAAACAATCTGTGGGGCAGCCGGAAATATTTCTGATATATTTCCAGCTGCCTTTTCCTGTCAGATCCAGAGCATTTTCAAACACGCTCTAAAGCAGCTTCATGATTTCGCGCTGTCTGTCCTTCGCCAGGTCAAGGCGCCTGCCGTCCTGCGAAATCAGGACAGGCCGTGTGAGATCCTCCTCATGAATTTGTTCGATACTCCACACGGAATCGTCGTCCAGCTGCACCGTGGATCCGATCTGGGCATCCGCAATCCGCCCCGCCAGCGGCAGGAGCAGCGCCGTGTCAAATTTCTGCATATTCTGCTCAAAATTGCCCAGAATCTGAAGAGGAGTCAGCGCGCAGCGGTAGGATCTGGGGGACGCCATGGCAATATAGGTATCTATAATGGCCACATATCTGGCGGACAGCTCAATGTCGCCGCCCTTCAAACCGTCCGGGTATCCGCTGCCGTCCATCCGCTCGTGATGCATGAGTACCGCATTTTTGATCCGCTGATCCAGATTTGTTTTTTCCAGAAGGGAATAACCGATAACAGGATGCTTTTTAACCAGCTCATATTCGCTTTCGGTCAGCTTTCCCGGCTTCCAGAGAAGCTCGTAGGGAAGCTGCATCTTTCCGATATCATAATAAAAGCAGGATAGGATCAGAAGATCCTTTTTCTCCCCGCTCAGGCCCATCCAGTCCGCAAAAGCGCCTGCCAAAAGCGCAGAGTTCAGACAGTGGTTGTAGGTCAGTTCGTCCTCATTCGGAACCAGGTTATAGAGATAGTCAAGCAAAACGGAACCCTCCGGGTAAGTGGCGCACAGATCGTCGTACAGCGCAAGAAGCGCCTGGTCGGGAACGGGAATTACGCCGGACAAAAACTCATTCAGCAGCTGTTTGTATCTGGCCAGACCGGATGTATGCTTTTGTTCAAAAAGCCGAAAGCTTACGTTGAACCGTATTTTTTCAAAACGCGTTGCGGCGGAATCTATCTGATCCCTCACCGTGACGCACATGATGGAACAGCTTTTCAGCCGTTCTACCACCGTGTCGTCCACCACCGTTCCCGCGGGACAGATCACCGTTCCCTGCCGGAGCACATCCTCGCCCAGGATCATCCCATGTTGTAAAGCCGTTCTCGCCACTGATCTCACCGCAAATTCCTCCGTCAAATTCTCTGCTTTCAGTATAGAATATTCAGCGGAAATGTCAACGGATATCTTTTTCATGTTCAAAAGTGGAAATCTATGGTATAATGTGCTTATTCAAGGCAGAAAGCGGCCGAATGGCCATCTACCGTAAATTGCGGAGCAATTTATGGTATAATGTGCGCAAAGGGCAGAGTCAAGTGGGCGGAAACCCGCTGCGAGCTTGCTCAGGCATCGGGTATTCCGCCCATTTGACGAGCGAAGCGAACCCGGAAAACAGAATGTTTTACGGGTCTCTGCCCGGGAGAAAGGAACCCAACCTATGGCGGTGAAGCTTACCTATCACCCGAATTTATATCTGGGTGACAGCATTAATGCAGAAAAACTGGATAAGATAAAAAGGAAGCTGGAAAATAAGCCTTTGCTCGCCGGTGTTTTCGTGATTGCCCTGTCGGGCAATCCGGAGGATCAGCTGGAATTTTATGCGTCAAAGCAGCTTGCGCAGAGCTATTACAAAAAGAATCCTCCCTTTGTGGTAGGGCTTGCCGGAAGCTATGACGAAGCCATGCGGACGGTGGAACGGCTTACGCAGGATTGTCTGAAAGCGAGAGGTGACTGCGCCCTGAAGGAGTATCTGCTATGTGGGACGTGATATTAACTATTCTGTCGGTGATCGGCATTCTTCTTCTCCTTCTTCTGGGCCTGCTTTTTGCGGCGGTGTTTGCCATGCTTTTCTGTCCGGTTGTCTACCGGTTCCGGGGGGAAAAGACTCCCGGGGCAACCAGGCTGGACGCAAGGATCAGCTGGCTTTTTGGCCTGCTGCAGATCAGATATTCCTACCCGGAGCCGGGAGCTCTGACGGCAAGGCTTTTGTGGAAGACGGTTTTTGACTCAAGCAAGCAAAAGGAGAGCACTGCCAAGTCTCTCGGAGTCCTCCGGGACAGACTGGAACGCCGGAAAAAGAAAGGCAGACCGGAGGAGCAGGATCAAAATCTGCCTGCAAAGGAGGATGTCTCCGGCCAGGAAGACCGGGAGCCTGCCGCGGAGGAAGCGCGGAGGGAACAGAAGGCTGGAGCGGATGCCCGGGAAGGGGAATTTGAAACGGCAGACACCGGAGAAGATCCTTCGGCGGGTTTTTTGGGGAAAATCTCCAGGTTAAAGTACACAATTCAAAAAATATATGATAAAATAAAGAGCATATGGAATCAGCTGTCCCGTTTTGCCGAACTCCTGCAGGAGGAAAACACCAGAGCGCTGTGGGAAGAGGTAAAACGCAGGCTCATCAGGGTGTTTCGGAGTGTCCTCCCCAGACGGATCCGGGCGGAGCTTCTCTTCGGCACCGGATCACCGGATACCACGGGGCTGACCTTCGGATTCTATGGAATACTGTCTCCCTTTCTGGGAGAGAACGTCTGTGTGACACCTGATTTCACACAGAAGATCCTGGAGGGAAACGTTGATATCTCAGGACGTATCACAGGGTTTGTTCTGTTTCGGAACGGTGTCGGGCTGCTTCTGGACAGGAAGCTGCATCTGTTTCTGAAAAGATTAAAGAGCGCGGCGGCTCAGCAGAGCTGAGACCACAGGGCGCGGAAATGAGGATGAATATGGCAGATAAGGAAAATTTTCAGGGTGTTGTGGAAGCGCTGCTGAAGGGAATGGATACCGTGCTTTCCACCAAGACCGTTGTAGGCAGCGCAACCCAGGTGGGGGATACCATCATTCTTCCGCTGGTTGACGTTTCCTTCGGCGTCGGGGCAGGAGCCGGAACCAACGGACAGAAGGAGTCCGCCTCCGGTGCGGGCGGTATGGGCGGCAAGATGACGCCCAGCGCGGTGCTTGTCATCAAGGATGGCTTTACCAAGCTGGTAAATATCAAGAATCAGGATGCAGTCACAAAGGTACTTGACATGATTCCTGATCTTGTGGAAAAGTTTTCAAAGCCGAAGGAACAGTCCGACATGTCGGACGACGAAGCGGTGGATATCGCGTTTCCGGAAAAGGATGAGAATCCCGAAGACTGATTCCGCATAGAATAGAGCGAGAAACAAACAGGCGGCGAAGTTTCGCTGCCGTCAGGGTGTCATGAAAAAGCTGTTGGGTCTGATCTGCTTTTTAATTGCAATCGGAATGCTGATTATGCTGATTACCCATAATCGTCTGATTGGACTGATTATAATCGCTCTTTTGTTGTTTATGGGCTATAACTGCTTCTGCGGTGATTGAGAGGTTGGTTCAAAATGATTGATTGGGAAGAGATAGCCGGCGCGGATGATGTGGACGAGCTGAAAGACGCAAAGCTGTGGCTCTTTCGGGAGAATATTCGTCTGGAAAACGAGCGCAGAGAGCTTGCCGCTTCTCGGGAAAAATTCAGAGACGAACGCAGACAAATGCGCCGGGAGCTGGACGAACTGAATCGCCGTATGGCACAGGAACAGAAACGGCTTGCGGAAGAGAATCTTTTTTTTGAAAAGAAGCTTGCGATCCTGCAGGACGGCTTCCGGCAGCTTGACAAGGACAGAAGAACCCTGGAACAGCAGCGTAGATCCCTTGCGGAAGACAGGACAAGGATCTGCCAGCAGGGGCAGGGAAGAGAGCATCTTCCCGAAAATACGGCGAGACGGCTTTTTGCGGGAGTCAGCAATTCGCTGGCCCTCCGGAAGCGCTACCGGGATCTGATCAAGATTTTTCACCCGGACAACCTGTTTGGGGATGAAGAGCTGGTTCAGATGATCAACCGCGAGTATTCCCGCAAAAGAGACGAGCTGCAGGACGAGTTTTTTCAACGTTAAAAAAGTGCTTCTTCAGCCACGACATCATTTCCTATCAGACAAAAAGAGCAGGTTCGTGACCTGCTCTCTCTTTTCGGATTACAATTATGCTCTCTCGACCTTGCCGGACTTGAGGCAGTTGGTGCAGACATGCATTCTCTTAGCGCCGCCGTTTACCTTGCATTTTACTCTTTTGATATTAGAGTTCCAGATTGCATTGCTTCTTCTATGAGAATGGCTTACATTGTTACCGAAATGAACGCCCTTTCCACAAACATCACACTTAGCCATATTGACACCTCCTCGCCGTTCAGTAAGCTCATAACATTGATATATTACCAGAAAAATATTGGAAAAGCAAGTAAAAAAATACTTTTTTATTTTTTCGTTTTTAATATTTCTTTTTTCAGGGAAAGCTGTTAGAATACAATATATATGTCTGTCCGTTTGCGGCAGACCAAATGATTCTGAGTCGGAAAGGAAAGGTTAAAGAATATGAAAGGTTCTTCCATGAATACTCATATGGGAAATATTGTCATCGACAATGAAGTGATCGCCCAGTATGCAGGCAGCGTAGCGGTGGAATGTTTCGGAATCGTAGGCATGGCGGGTGTCAGCATGAAGGACGGTCTTGTAAAGCTGCTGAAAAAGGACAGCCTGACAAGAGGTATCAGCGTGACCCTTAAAAACCATAAGCTGATTCTTGATTTTCATGTGATAGTCTCATACGGCGTCAGTATTCTCGCCGTTGCCGACAATCTGATGGACAGTGTGAAATATAAGGTAGAAGAGTTTACCGGTATTGAGATCGAAAAGATAAACATCTATGTTGACGGTGTCAGAGTGATTGATTAAGGAGGACTATATCGTGAGCGTACAGCAAATCGACGCTAAGATGCTTTCAAAGATGTTCTTAGCCGGCGCAAAGAATCTGGAAAACAAAAAAGAGTGGATCAATGAACTGAATGTGTTTCCCGTTCCCGACGGTGATACCGGTACCAATATGACCATGACCATTATGTCCGCGGCAAAGGAGGTCTCGGCGCTGGGCGATTCCGCCAGCATGGAGAGCATCTGCAAGGCAATCTCCAGCGGATCTCTGCGGGGGGCAAGAGGCAATTCCGGCGTTATTCTGTCCCAGCTGTTCCGCGGTTTTACCAAACGCATCCGGGAGGAAGAATTTCTGACCGTCCCCGTTCTGGCAGATTCCTTTGAGAAGGCGGTGGAGACCGCATATAAGGCAGTTATGAAGCCCAAGGAGGGAACGATCCTCACCGTGGCAAGAGGTGCGGCGGAGAAGGCAAGAGAGCTTGCGGACGGCGGCACGGAGGATCTGGAGTCCTTTCTGACCGCGGTGATCGAGCAGGCGGTTTATGTGCTTGGCCAGACGCCGGAGATGCTGCCCGTGTTAAAACAGGCAGGCGTTGTGGATTCCGGCGGACAGGGACTTGTGGAGGTGCTTTCCGGTGCGCTGGACGCATTCCTGGGCAAGGAGATCGACTTAAGCTTCGCGCCTGCCGCTCCCAAAGAGGGCAGTGCAGGCCGTTCGGCATCTCTGGAAGCGCAGTCGGAGGCGGAAATCCGATTCGGCTACTGCACCGAGTTTATCATAATGCTGAACAAAACCTTTAATGTAAAGTCCGAGATGGATTTCAAGGCATATCTGGAATCCATCGGTGATTCCATTGTATGTGTGGCCGACGAGGATGTGGTGAAGGTGCATGTACATACCAATGACCCGGGTCTGGCGATCCAGAAGGCATTGAAGTATGGCGCGCTTTCCAATCTGAAGATCGACAATATGCGGCTGGAGCATCAGGAGAAGCTGTTCAAAATGGCGGAAAAAAAACAGGCTGACGCCGCCCCTTCGGCGGAAGAGCCTAAACAGGGACCCGCAAAGGATTTCGGTTTTATCGCCGTCTCCGTGGGAGAGGGTGTAAACGAAATTTTCAAGAGTCTGGGCGTGGATCACATCATCGAGGGAGGCCAGACCATGAATCCCAGCACCGCCGATATTCTGGATGCGGTGGAAAAGGTGAATGCCAAGACCGTCTTTGTCCTGCCCAACAATAAAAACATTATTCTGGCGGCTAATCAGGCGGCGGAGCTGACTACGGAGAAGGATCTGCTGGTGATCCCCACAAAGACCATTCCCCAGGGTATCACAGCTGTGATCAATTTTGTGCCGGAACTGTCCGCTGACGAAAACGAGGAGAATATGATCCGGGAGATCGCCAACGTTCAGACCGGTCAGGTGACTTACGCCGTGCGGGATACCGTCATCGACGATAAGGAGATCAAAAAAGGCGACTATATGGGCATCGGTGACCAGGGAATCCTGTCCGTGGGCGTTTCCGTCAATGAGGTTGCAAAGGAAACCATTGCCCGGATGGTCAATGAGGATTCCGAGCTGATCAGCATCTATTACGGCAGCGATGTAAAGGAGGAGGAGGCAGAGGCCTTCCGGGCCGAGATCGAAAAGAGCCATTCCTCCTGTGACGTGGAGCTGCAGTACGGCGGACAGCCCATCTACTATTATGTCATGTCTGTGGAATAGAATCGGGCTGCGAAAGAGCGTAAAAATCTGTGCAGGAGACGGAATATTCCGTCTCCTTTTTTAGATACTCCAGTTTGTACCTGCGTGCAGATCGCAGGCTGCGGAAAGGAATGGGGATTAACGGACATGGAACAGAATACCCCGATCATTGAACTGAAAGGCGTTGGAGAAAAGACACAGAAGCTGTTTCAGAAGCTGGGCATTGAGACGGTGGGAGATCTGCTGGCTTCCTGTCCGAGAGATTATGAAATCTTCCGGGAACCGGTGCGGATCAACCGGCTGACCCCAGGTGAAATCTGTTCTGTCTGCGCGGCCGTAGCCGGAATTCCAAACGAAAAGAAGGTTCGGAAGCTGAGTATCCTGAACGTGAATGTCTCGGACGGAACGGGAACCCTGCAGCTTACCTTTTTCAATATGTCCTTTCTGAAAAAGGCGCTGAAGCAGGGCGCTTTTTACGTCTTCCGCGGTACGGTACAAAGCCGCGGAAACCAGTTTGTCATGGAACAGCCCAGATATTTTTCTCCGGAGGACTACAAAAGACAGACCGACAGCCTGATTCCGAAATATTCTCTGACCAAGGGGCTCACCAACCAGGCCTTCCGCAAGGCAGTGCGGCAGGCCCTGGGGCAGTATCGGTTCCCGGAGGAATATTACCCGGAAAACCTGCTTGCGGACTGCGGTCTGATCTCCGTGTCTCAGGCGCTGGAGACCATCCATTTTCCCGCAGATACACAATCTCTGGCACAGGCCAGAAAAAGACTGGTCTTTGACGAGTTTTTCTCTTTTCTTTACCTGCTGCGGCAGAACAGAAGCTTCAGCGAGGGACTGCCGAACCAGTATCAGATGTTTGAGACTGCCGACACGGTGCGTTTCCTGGAACAGCTTCCCTTTCCGCTGACCAGGGCACAGAAGAAGGTCTGGCAGGAAATCCGCGACGACCTGGGCAGCCCCCGCTGCATGAACCGGCTGGTGCAGGGAGACGTGGGCTCCGGAAAAACCATTCTGGCGCTTCTGGCCCTGCTGATGACGGCTGCAAACGGCTTTCAGGGCGCGCTGATGGCTCCCACCGAGGTTCTTGCCGCCCAGCATTACGAGACGGTCTGCGGCTATGTGGAAAAGTTTGGCCTTTCCTTCCGGCCGGTGCTGCTGGTGGGCTCCATGACTGCCAGAGAAAAAAGAGAAGCCTGTGAAAAGATTTCCTCCGGGGAGGCAAACCTGATCATCGGTACCCATGCGCTGATCCAGTCAAAGGTCACCTATCATTCCCTGGCTCTGGTAGTGACGGACGAGCAGCACCGCTTCGGCGTGCACCAGCGGGAGGCGCTGGCGGAAAAGGGGAAAAGTCCCCATATTCTTGTGATGAGCGCCACCCCCATTCCCCGCACCCTGGCCATCATACTCTATGGAGATCTGCATATTTCCGTTGTGGATGAGCTTCCGGCGGACCGGCTCCCCATCAAAAACTGCGTGGTAAACACCTCCTACCGCCCCCGGGCATATAAGTTTATCGCCGGTCAGGTGAAAGAAGGGCGGCAAGCCTATGTGGTCTGTCCCCAGGTGGAGGAAGGGGAACTGGAGGAGCTGGAAAATGTGGTGGATTATGCGGAGAAGCTGAAGGGAGCCCTGCCCGCGGACATTCAGGTCGCCTACCTGCACGGCAAAATGCGTCCGGCGGACAAAAACCGGATCATGGAGGAGTTTGCGGCTCATACCATCGACGTTTTGGTCTCCACTACGGTGATCGAAGTGGGAATCAATGTGCCCAACGCCACAGTGATGATGGTGGAAAATGCGGAGCGCTTCGGCCTGGCACAGCTGCATCAGCTGCGGGGGCGCGTGGGTCGGGGAGAACATCAGAGCTACTGCATTTTTGTCAGCGCACAGGAAAAGCAGGAGACCATGGAGCGCCTTGAGGTGCTGAATCACTCCAACGACGGCTTTTATATCGCCTCCGAGGACCTGAAACTGAGAGGTCCGGGTGATCTGTTCGGCATCCGGCAGAGCGGAGCGTTTTCCTTCCGCATGGGAGATATCTACACGGATGCCTCGGTGCTTGCACAGGCATCCGCCGCTTTGGATAAGCTCCTTACGTCGGATCCCGGGCTGAACTGCCCGGAACACGGGAAGCTGCGGCGTCATCTGGAGGAAACAGCCGCAAATCAGGTTGACTTCAGGACAATATAAGGGTAAAATAGTGTTATCGGTCTGACGAAACCCGGCCAGGAAAGAGGAAGATATTATGTCAAAGGTGGCAATTTTAACAGACAGCAACAGCGGCATCACCCAGTCCGCCGCCGGTGAACTGGGCGTTTATGTGCTGCCCATGCCTTTTATGATCAATGAACAGACTTTTTTTGAGGACATCGACTTAAGTCAGGAAGAATTTTACAAAAAGCTGGCGGAAGGCGCGGATATCTGTACCAGCCAGCCGTCCCCGGAATCCGTCATGGAATACTGGGATAAGCTTTTGAAGGACTACGACGAAGTGGTACACATTCCCATGAGCAGCGGGCTTTCCGGCTCCTGTCAGTCTGCCATAATGCTGGCGGAGGACTACAAGGGACGGGTACAGGTGGTGAATAACCAGAGAATCTCGGTGACTCAGCGCCAGTCCTGTCTGGACGCAAAACTTCTGGCAGAAAAGGGAAAGAGCGCCCGGGAGATCAAGGAGATTCTGGAGGCCGACAGGTTCAACAGCAGCATCTATATCATGCTGGATACTCTGTATTATCTGAAAAAAGGCGGCAGAATCACCCCGGCGGCAGCCGCTATCGGCACCATGCTGCGCTTAAAACCGGTACTGCAGATCCAGGGGGATAAGCTGGATGCCTTTGCAAAGGCCAGAACTGCCACCCAGGGCAAGAACATTATGATAAACGCTGTTCGAAACGATATGGAGACCCGCTTCGGGGGTTCTCCCGATCCCGGAAAACACTGGCTTTCCATGGCATATACCTGTGACAGGGAGGCTGGGGAGGCATTTCGGGCCGAGGTGCAGGAGCTGTTCCCCGGCTTTGAGATCCACATGGATCCCCTTTCCTTAAGCGTCGCCTGCCACATCGGCCCCGGCGCACTGGCAGTCACCTGTTCCAGAAAGCTGGAGGTATAGACGTCGAACAAAGACTTTGCAAAAGAAGAATGTCCTGCGAGGGACATTCTTTTTTGTGGTAATGACCAGGATTTTATGTTATACTGTACTTAATTGTGTGTTGGCATCAATGAGAATAAGGAGTGTTTTACCAATGGCAAAAGCGAGCAATTACGGGGCGGAGAGCATCACAGTGCTGGAGGGCCTGGAGGCGGTTCGGAAGCGTCCGGGCATGTATATCGGCAGTGTTTCCACCAGGGGACTGAACCATCTGATCTATGAGATCGTGGATAACGCGGTGGACGAGCACCTAGCCGGATACTGCGATACCATCACCGTAACACTGGAGGCGGACGGCTCCGCAACCGTCACGGACAACGGGCGGGGAATTCCGGTGGGAATGCACGAAAAGGGCATCAGCGCAGAACGCCTTGTCTTTACCACTTTGCATGCCGGCGGAAAATTTGACAACTCCGCCTATAAGACCAGCGGCGGCCTGCACGGCGTTGGCTCCTCCGTGGTGAACGCTCTTTCCGCCAGAATGACAGTTACGGTCAAGGTTGACGGCTTTATCTATGAAGACAAATACGAGCGGGGAATCCCGGTGATTGAGCTGGAGAACGGTCTGCTCCCGGTAAAGGGAAAGACCAGGGAGACGGGAACTGCCATCAATTTTCTTCCCGACG
>ERZ779624.592-NODE-592-length-10695-cov-4.859868_pt1 | contig 10695 bp, 7 predicted proteins | sample MGYA00514190_ERZ779624 | MGnify/ENA primary metagenome ERZ779624 (study PRJEB29562, sample SAMEA4376706) | mouse gut metagenome | isolation source: Cecum | study: EMG produced TPA metagenomics assembly of the A DSS colitis mouse model was used to assess the... | reverse complement strand
AGGCTGCAATTCCTGATGCACCATGGCAATGCCCCGGTTTAAGGCGTCCAAAGGCCCTTTGATCTGAACCGGCTCCCCTTCGTAGATCACTTCACCCTGATCCATGTGATAGATACCGAACATACACTTCATCAGGGTGGATTTTCCGGCTCCGTTCTCGCCCATCAGGGCATGAACCGTACCGGGACGCAGATTCAGCTGCGCGCCGTCCAGCGCCTTGACGCCCGGAAATGTCTTTACGACATCCCGCATTTCCAAACGATACTCTGACAATTTGCTGACCCCCTTTATTATTTTCCTAAATCCAATCCCGCGGCTGGGTACATGATCCCAAACGCAGGTGATCTCTCCGCCCAAAACAGGCAGAAAATCAAGAAGTGCGTGCGCCAACGCACACGCACTTCCCAATGTCTCACGCTTTCAAATCTCTATAATCCTTCCATAATTACTGGAAGTCAGCAGCGTTCTCCGGAGTTACCTTTACATAGTCAACATAGATGGACTGCTCGCCGGACGCATAGGTCTTGCCGCCTAAAAGAGCTTCCATAGCCTCCACAGCGCCTGCTGCCTGGCCGTTGGCATCGTTGAGAACCGTACCGGTCATGTTGCCGTTCACAACCTCATTGAGGGCAGCGTCAAGAGCGTCAACGCCTACCAGATAGATGTCCTCGTTGACCTTGCGGCCTGCTGCCTGGATGGCCTGCAGAGCGCCGATGGCCATATCGTCGTTGTTACAGAAGATAACCTCAATGTCATTGCCAAACTTGGCAAGGTCATTCTGCGCGATCTCCTGGCCCTTGTTGCGGTCCCAGTCACCACGCTGAAGATCAAGCTCTTCCACCTGCATCCCCGCATCGGTCAGCGCTTTTACGGAGAACTCGGTACGATACTGAGCGTCCACGTTCTCCGGGTCGCCCTGGATCATGATATAGGAAACTTTGCCGTCGCCGTTGATATCGCCCTTGTTGGGGGTATCCAGGATCAGCTCGCCCTGCATGGTACCGGACTGACGGGCATCGCAGCCAACGTAAACCAGCTTCTCATAGGTGCTCATCTGCTCCGCAGTAGGCTCGCGGTTGATGAGAACCGTGGGGATATCCGCATCCTTCACCGTAGCGATGATCTGGTCTGCCGCGGAAGTCATAACCGGGTTGATGATCAGAGCGTCAACTTCCTGAGCGATAAAGTTGTTGATCTGGTTGTTCTGCTCGGCCTGGTCGTTCTTGCCGTCCATAACGGTAACGGTGTAGCCCTTGCCTTCCAGGATCTCCTGAAGAGCATTACGGTAGGTGGTCATGAACGCGTCGTCAAACTTGTAGATGCAAACGCCGATGTTTCCGCCGGCTCCGCCTGCCGCTTCAGCCTCCTTAGCCGTCTCCTCAGCCGCGTCTTTAGCCGCCTCTGTGGTAGCGTCAGCCGCTGCCGCCGTGGTGGTCTCTGCCGGAGCCGCTGTAGTAGTCTCCGCGGAATCTCCGCCGCCGCAGGCCGCCATGGATACTACCATCATGGATGCCATCGCCATAGCAGTAACTTTTCTTGCTAATCTCATAATTGTAAAATCCTCCCGTTATTCTGCTCACTTTGAGCTATTTTATCAGATTCTGTCATATGTATATTTATACATTTGTATACAATGACTACTGATATTGCCTATTATAGAAGATTTTTTGCTTATTTTCCATAAGAAATTCTTTGATTTTTTATTAATTTTCTTTGAATGTCATGATTTCCTGCAAAACCCAGTAATACGCTCCGTCCGTCAGCGGATACGAATCCGGCAGCTCCTGGCCCAGAGCACAGCTGGCCGCCAGCTCCATGATGGCCCCGGCGTAGACCTCCTTGTTGGCTGACACGGTTCCCAGAAGCTTTCCCGCCTCCAAAGCCTCCGTCCCCGGTATGGTGCCGTCGATCCCTACCACGTTCACATCCCGGATCCCGGCCCGCTCCAGGGCGTCAATGGCCCCCAGAGCCATATCGTCGTTATTGCTGACCACCAGCTCAATGGTATCCGGCCAGGCGTCAAGCCACTGCTCCATCAGGGCCGACGCCTGGCTCCTCTCCCAGTTGGCGATGCCGCCGGTGATCTTCTCGATAGGCACGCCGCCGTCTTTTAAGGTCTGAATGGACCACTCCGTGCGGATCAGGGAATCTTGGTGGCTGCTCTCCCCTTCCAGCAACACATAGCTGACCACCCCGTCCCCGTTTATGTCCAGGGCCCGGGGATCTTTTCTGTAAAGGTCCACCACGATCCGCCCCTGGAGCACGGCAGTCTCCTTTGCGTCCACGCCCACATAGTAGAGCTGATCCCAGCGGTTCATATCCTCCTCCACCGGCTGCCGGTTAAAAAACACCACAGGAACCCCGGCGGTCATGGCCCGGTCGATCATGAGGGAAGCGTCCATGCGGTCTACCGGATTGATGCACACCACATCGCACCCAAGAGAGATAAACCGCTCCACCTGGTCGTTCTGAACATTCTGGCTGCCCTTGGCGTCCTGAATGTCCAGTGTCACCTTGATCCCCCGGGACTGCTCATACTCCTTGGCCTTTTCCTCCAGCTCGCCCCGGATGTTGTTAATAAACGTATCCTCCCCCCGGTACAAGCTGATCCCGATGCGGATGGACGACTTGTCCTCCTCCTTTGGCTTTCCCTGACAGGAAGTCAGGACCAGACAGGCCGCAGCCATAAGGATCGCTTTCTTTCCTTTCACCCTGTTCTCCTCCAATGTTTTGGTTGGGCGCTCTCGGAAACTCCCTTGCACCCATCTTTGTGGCCAAGCTTCCGGGAACACGCTGATTTTTGTCTGCCGCCCTATTCCACTGGATACAAAAGCATTTCGTACTCAGGCCTGCGCAGATCCTCTTTCTCAATATAATACGAATCCAGCTTAAGCCGCCTGTGTCCGCCGCCCGCCTCCAGGGCCTGGATAGCCATCTCCACGCTGCGGTATCCCAGACTGAACTGGTCCGTGACGCAGATCCCGGTTATCAGCCCCTGATCCAGATAATTTAAGACCCCTAGGGTACTTCCCCTGCCGTAAAGTCCGCCGACGCCCCCGTGAGAGGAGGGAGCTCCCTCCAGACTCCCGGCCTGCCCCGGCCCATATTCCCGGGTCTTTCCAGAGGCTCCGGCTCCAAAAAGCCCGTGATTTTCCCCAAATATCCCGGCGATCTCCGTCAAAAGCTCTGTGCTCTGGGCAAGGATCATGGTCCGCCCTTCCTCCCGTCCCCGGCTTCCCAGAGCCAAAACAGCCTCGGACAATGCCGGCCCTGTACTCTCCGCCCTCACAGTCATCCACCTTATCCCTTCCTGGTCAAAGACGTCCTTGGCCCCTTCCAGAAAAAGCCGGTCCATAGCACTTTTCTTTCCCGTCTCCTCAAAGATCACTGCCTGACAGCCTTCATCCATCCTCACAGCCATCTCCCGGGCCAGACGCTCCCCCATCGCTTTGTGGTCCGGGGCTATGGTCCCCGCCGCCCCTTCCCCTGCCTGACCTGATCCCAAAAGCACCACAGGCACCGACACCTGCCCCTGGGCCAGGGCGGACACCACCCGTTCCTCGTCTGCCGGAATGATGATTAGGGCATGGGCGCCGTCCTGCTGCTCCCGGCTCATAAGCTCAATCTGCTGATCCCCGTCCAGCCGCTTATACAGCGTGATAAACTGGACGTCCCCGTGAAACTCCATGGCAGCCTGCTCTATGCCCTTGCGGAAATTCACATAATTGTCATCCCTGACATCCTCAATGATAACGGCGATCTGGTACACCTCCCGCTCCGGCTCCCTGATGATCAGGTCTGTGGAGCACATCAGAAACAGAACCGTCAGAAAGGCCACATACGCCAGTATCAGCGCTTTTCCCCGTCTCCCGATCATAGCCGCTCCTTCTCCCATGTTCCCTGGACTCCGGCCGGCTCGCTGGAATCCAGGGCCGGAAGGCGGATCTCCACCCTGGTTCCCTCGTCCGGCTCCGACCAGATGGAAAGTCCGTACTCCCGGCCAAAATACAGCCGTATCCGCTCATTTACATTCTTGACCCCGATGCCTGAGCCCCGCTTTGAGGACACGTGGGGCTTCTCTCCCAGAAGGCTGTCCACCTGGTCTTTTGTCATCCCCAGGCCGTTGTCACTCACCTCAAACCGCAGATCCTCCCCCTCCCTTCTCACCGTCACCCCTATCTTGCCGTCGCCGTCCATAAATTCCATGCCGTGATAGATGGCGTTCTCCACCAGAGGCTGCAGCATCAGCTTTAAACTGGCAAACTCCATGACGTCCTCCCCGGCGTCTATCACATAGGTAAATTTATTCTTAAAGCGCATCTGTTGGATCATCAGATAATTGCGCGCGTGCTCCAGCTCGTCCCGGACCGTGATAATGCTCTTTCCCCGGCTTAGGCTGATGCGGAAAAACCGGGCCAGGGCCGTCACCACCTCCACCGCCTCCTGCTTCTGCTCATTTTCGATCATCCACACAATGATGTCTAGGGTATTGTAGAGAAAATGGGGGTTGATCTGGGACTGCAATGTGTCAAACTCCCGCTTCCGCTTGTTCTCGTGTTCTGCCACCATATCCTCCATCAGTCCCTGGATCCTGGCCGCCATGTCCCTGATGGAGCGGCCCAGATGGCGGATCTCGTAGGAGCCTCCCAGATACACAGGGGCGTCCATCTGCCCGGCTTCAATGGCGTTGACCGACTTTTCCAGCTCCTGGATAGGGGTGGTGATGCGGGAAGAGATAAACGCGTTGATCAGCACCAGCAGAAACAAAAACGCAGCCACCGCAAACACCGCGAAAAGCCGCGTCTTCAGATTGCTCAAAGACAGCCCTTTTTCCGGCGTGACGCTTATAAGCTTCCAGCCTGTGTAGCCCACGGACTTGACGCTGACCTGCCGCCGCTCGCCGCCAAACACCTCTTCATAGCTGCCGTCCCGATACCCTGCGGCCTCCTCCACATTTTCCTCCATCTGCCCGGTTCCGATCAGCTGCATCTTGGGGTGGTAGATGATCTGGCCGTTGCCCGCGATCATATAGAGGTATCCGCCGTTGCCAAGGGCGATGTTGTCCAGGATCTGCTGTAAGCTGCCATAGCGGATGTCGATCAGCAGGATGCCCTGGTCCGTGGAAGTGCCCCGGGTGATCTCAACGGCCCTGGTCAGGGTGATGACCCACCGGTACTGGTTCTCATTGTTGTCAAAAATATACTGCACATGAGGAGTGGTAAAATGAAGGTTGTCCGGCCGTTCCAGGGTGTTGTGAAACCACTGCTCTTTCGTCACATCAAGCCCTGTCTTCAGCCTGGCCGCAGGCACTGCCTCCAAGATCTCCCCCTCCTTGCCAAGGAGAGCGATATTGGCCACGCTGTCTTTGTTGTTGTCGTAGAGAAGGGTGATCTGGCTGTTTACCGATTCCCTGGAAAGGTCCGCGTTTTTTATGACGCCGTAATACAGGCTGTCAGACAGCTTCCGGATGGTCCGCAGATAGGAGTCCACGGACCGGCTCACCTGCCCTAAGACCGCCTGGTTCTCCTCCTGCACAGCCGCCGTCAGCTGGCGGGACATCTGCATGTACATGGCCGCCCCGATCAAAAGCACCGCCACCAGGGCGCTGACGGTAAAGTATATAAAAATGGTGTAGCGGATGCTGGTCTTGTGCCAGAATCCCGCCGGCTCCTCCCGGTCCGGCTCCTTTATGATCTCTCCCAACCTCTCTCCTCCCGCCCTTAAGCCTTTATCCTGTCTGCTTTTGCCCGGCAGGGATCCATGTCCTGTCACGTCTGAGGACTTTTCCGGTAGGCTGTAGGCGAAATATGGTACTTTTTCTTGAACACATAGCTAAAATAATTCTGCTCCTGATACCCCACTTTCCGGGCGATCACATAGGTCTTGTCATCAGTCTCGTTCAAAAGCTCCACCGCCCGCTTTAGCCGCACCTCTGTCACGTAGTTCACATAGCTCTGCCCTGTCTCTTTTTTAAACATGGTGGAAAAATAGGCGGGGCTCATGTGCAGGTGACGGCAGAGCATCTCCACCGACAGCTCCGGGTTGGAGTAATTCTGCCGGATATACTCCTTTGCCTCCAGGATCACCCTTTTTGCCGTATTGTCCCGCTCCTGGTTCATGGCCTCGTTCATCCGGCACGCGATAGAGATCAGTTTGTCCGCAAATTCTTCTCTCCGGTAAGTTCCTTCCAGGATATCCTCGTACAGGGCATGGCCGTCAAACATCTCATTCATATTCAGGTCATACTGCTGCATCAGCCTGGTCATGCAGTTGACAATAGACAGCATGTACACCTGATACTGTCTGGCATGGACTTTGGCGTCGTCCATGCGGGACGCCAGGTTCCCTATGACTCTGACGATGGCGTCCCGGGGACCGAACTTAACGGCCCCGATCAGTTCCTCCTCCTCTTTGCCCTCCAGCTGAAGCTTGCCCCTGCTCACCGGCTCCACATCATTGATGTAGATGGCTTTTCCCTTTCCCACAATGGCCTGGTATCCCAAAGCGTCCACCGCCGACTCATAGGACCGGGCGATCTCCTCCAGCCCGCCGCAGCTGTGGCCCACCCCCACGGTGATGGCCACCTCCAGCAGACGCCTGCTCTCCCTGCAGATGTCATTTAGCATGTTGATCAGCCCTGTCTGGGTATTGCCGTCGTCTATAGCGCTGATCATGGTAATACCGTCGGTGGAGTTAAACATGACAAACCGGCAGTATGGCCGCAGATGGTCTTCCGCCAGCCTGCGCACGGAGATGGGGATCAGTTCCTGATGATGGGAAAATGCCTTCCCCTCGGTCCGCCCGATCTGTTCCACATGGATCACCGCCGCCAGCCATTTTCGGGCATCCAGAATGTCGATGGCATACTCCTTTAGCTTTGGCTCTATGGACGCTCTGTCAGCCCTCTGGCGCACCAGGTCATTTAAAAACAGCTCCCGAAGGATAGGCAGACTCCCCAGATAGCTCTCCCGAAGGGCGTCAATGTCCCGGCGCTGGGAGATCTCCTGGTCTAAGCTTACCCGGACCTTCTTAAGAATCCTGGTCAGCTCCTGACCGTTGACCGGCTTTAAGATGTACTCTGTCACCCCCAGCTTGATGGCCTGTTTGGCATACTCAAAATCATCATACCCAGAAAAGATCAGGATCTTTGTGGAGGGGTACTTCTCCCGGATCCGGGCTGCCAGAGTCAGGCCGTCCATGTAGGGCATGCGGATATCCGTCATCACCACATCCGGCTCTAAAATCTCCACCTTCTCCAGGGCGTCCTGGCCGTTCTCCGCGTCCCCGGCCACATAAAACCCCAGCTGCTCCCAGTCCATCTTCCGGATAATGGCCTTGCGCACCTCCTCCTCGTCGTCAACCAGCATGATGCCGTATAAACCCATGGGTCCTACCTGCCTTTCTAAAAATGGTTTTTACACTTCAGCTCCCCCGGCTCTGTCTCAACAATCTCCATTTTGCTATGATGCCATATTGATTTAGGAAAATCCGGATTGTATATGCTATTATAACCTTTTTTTTCGCTATGGACAATCAATTTCTTCCTGGGGGGCGTAAGTTCTTTGGTGTATGGTTGAGTGAACAAAAGGGCGAGGGGTGTCGCGGAGCCAGGCAGAGAAGGAGAGATGTCCTGTCCGGCTTCACGACAACCTCCGCCTTTGCTCACTCATAACAAAAACTTAACCCAAAATATACCCTTGACACTTGCGAAAGCCCCAAATTTGGAATATAATCAATGTAACCAATGGCTTATCATATTTAGGAGAGTACACAATGGCTAGAATAGGCTTATTTAAAAAGAGGGACGACAGACCGGCAGGGGCCGACGGATACGGCGGACCTAAGCCGGAGGCGGCCAGGATGCTGGAGACGATCCGGGGATTTTTGCAGCAGGATTTTCATGAAGGCGGGGAGCAGACAAAAGACGCCGGCGCCTTTTACCGGATATTGGAAAAAGAGGTGCGCAAATACGTGGAGAGTCAGAAGCGGGACCGTCTTCCCGTAGATTCCCTGCCCCTGTTCTACGTGTCCGCTGACTGCATGGACGCATACGCCTGCATCCTTCCGCCCTTAAACGACGGCAGGCAGGTGGACAAGGAACATTTTCTGGAAGACATGCGCTATGAGGGTATCGCCGCCGGCATAGACCAGTCCGCGGTGGACAGACTGATGAACCCGGAGGATCACCTGCGGATCACTCACATCGCCCAGGGCAGATATCCCGTAGACGGCATAGACGGAAGGCTGGAAGAATTGTACCAGCGCAGGTACGACCAGAGCCCGGAGTTGGACGAGAAAGAGATGCTCCAGGGCCAGGATTTCAGGAAAAAGAACCTGATCCAGACCATCCGGGAGGGAGAAGTTTTGTGCCGCGTCACGCCCCCCGTCCCTTCTCAGGACGGATTTGACGTATCTGGCACAGTCCTTCACGGCAGGGACGGCTTGGCGGTCAGGATGCCCCAGGGCAAGTACACCAGCATTTCCGAGGACGGCCTGCTTTTGCGGTCCGATATCAGCGGCATCGTAGTCATGGAAAACGACAACTTTACCATCAAGAGCCAGCGGGTCATGTCCCAGGACATCAACGCCGGCGTGGGCAATCTCCGGTTTGACGGGGACATCTACATCCGGGGCAATGTAGACGACGGAGTCACCGTGGAGGCCACGGGCAATGTGATGATCATCGGTAACGTGCGGGACGCAAAGATCCTGTCCGGCGGCACCATCTGCATCCAGGGGGACGTAAAGGGAACGTCCAGGACCACCTTAAAGGCAGCCAAGCAGATCCAGTGCATGATCATGGAAAATGTGACAGCCACAGCCGTGGAGGATGTCTACGCCGGGGTCATGGCCAACTGCGACATCCTCAGCGAAAAGGGATCTGTCTACGCCCTCATGGGCCGGGGACTGATCTTTGGCTGCAACGTCACCTCCGGCAAGTCGGTCTACGCCAAGAAGATCGGCAACATCTCCGGCTGCGTCAACGACATCACCCTGGGCCTCGAAGCGGAGTTTGAGCGGCGCAAGCGCTCTGTCAAAGATGAGTTGGAGGAGATCAACCGAACCTTAGAGCAGCTGAGAAAAAATATCTCCAACATGCAGATCCTGGGCATGACCCACCGCAGCGACTCCCAGAAGGAGTACAACGACCTGGTGGAACAGCGCACCACCTACGGGGAACTAAAGCGGGAAAAGTTAGATGAATTAGATGAGCTGAATAAGAACATGCGGGCCATACGGCCCGGCAGCATTGTCTGCGACAACATTTACCCTGTGACCAAGGTACATATCGACAATGCAACCACCACCATTGACCAGAGGGAGAGCGACTGCAACATACACTTACAGTCCGGACAGATCTTATTACAATGAACCACCCGATGCAAGCATCGAGGTATTAAATCCGTGAGGGAATAAAATCAAGCAGGGGAATGACCTTTCCCCTGCTCCTGTGACCTGTGCCGCCTCAGCGGCATATTTTGTCTGCGCGGATCCATGCATAGAAATTCCGGCCAGGGACATCAGATAAAGTCCCTGGCCGGAATTTCACAGGCCCCGCCGCAGTCAAGCTCTCCGGCAAAACCAGAGCGTCTCACCCGTACACATCCACAAGATTTCCTAGGCCTCCAAACTCCGGCATTTGTCCGTATCCGTTCTCCGCCTTTTCCGGATCTTTGCCCTGGTCCTGCTTTTTCTGCTTCTCCTTTGCCTTCAGCTGTTGGATCTGCTTTTCCACTTTGCGGATCTCCTCCTCCAGCTTTTTCGCCTTCTCCCCGTCCTTGTTTCTGACAGCCTTCTCCTTCTCGCCTTTTAATTGAGCCAGCTTCCGCTCAAGAGCCTCAGCCTTGAATTGCCGCCGGACTTTGAGGGGGCAGCCACTCCGCCGATTCCCTGAAGTCCCGACCTCATTGGATTGATACCGGTCATACGATCCCTTCCTTTCCGTAAGATAGTCCGGACAGGACGGATTCCGGATCCCTCAACTGCTAAGATCCTTCCCCGCCTGCCCTAACCTTCTTATCGTCAGACCGTATACGCCCAAAAACCTTCCTGCTGTCAATCCATGATTTCCTGCCGTGAATCTACCAAAAGCACCCTTAAACGATACTTGTTTTGAAACATCTCATTTTCCACCCTGCCGCCGTAGGTCTCCGCCACGGCCCGGATGCCGGAAAGCCCGATCCCGTCTGCGGGAATGTCTCCCCCGCCCTCCCGACAGCTGTTTTCCACAAAGATCAGATAAAAATTGCCCTTTCTCTTTCCCTCCAGCCGCAGATACCTCTGCCCTATGTCCACCTTGCTGCAGGCTTTAATGGCGTTGTCCATGGCGTTAGCCAGGATCATGCACCAGTCCATATCCTTGATTCCGCTTTTGACCGGAAGCTTTAAATCGCACACAACCCGGATCCCCTCCTGTCTTGCCAGAGCCAGTTTGCTCCCCAGCAGGGCGTCCGCCGCCGCGTTTCCCGTACTTACCTCCCAGGACAGGCTCTCTTCAACCTCCTTCAGCTGGGACAGATAACTTCTGGCCTCTTCCTCCCGACCGTCGCCCAAAAGCTTTTCCAGCACCATCAGATGGTTCCTGATGTCATGGCGAAAAGATCTGGTCCGCTTATACCGCATGGCCGCCTCCAGGATGTAGATCTCCTGGGCCAGAGCCTGCTGTCTCACCATCCGCATTTTCTCCATATCCAA
>ERZ779624.591-NODE-591-length-10707-cov-13.596320_pt1 | contig 10707 bp, 6 predicted proteins | sample MGYA00514190_ERZ779624 | MGnify/ENA primary metagenome ERZ779624 (study PRJEB29562, sample SAMEA4376706) | mouse gut metagenome | isolation source: Cecum | study: EMG produced TPA metagenomics assembly of the A DSS colitis mouse model was used to assess the... | reverse complement strand
GACCCGAAAGGGGGTGTAGAGAAATGCTGATTACTGTGACGTTTTATGTCCATGAATGGGCGATAACGGTTCAGGTAAAATGCAGAAACCGCCACTCTGCCAAGTGACGGTTTCTTGAGGCAACTTAAGAATAAATTCACTGGGCCAACCGCTTACCGGCAGCACCTATATTATATTATACACCACCGGGACGTTTTGTCAAGTGCGCGGGATAATTTGACAAAATACGGCCCGGGTGGTATGATGAAACCGGTGCTGTCGTGAAAACGGTAGGCGGTTGGCTACACCGACCCGAAAGGGGGTGTAGAGAAATGCTGATTACTGTGACGTTTTATGTCCATGAGTGGGCGATAACGGTTCAGGTAAAATGCAGAAACCGCCACTCGGCCAAGTGACGGTTTCTTAGAACTTTCTAAGCAATCGCAAATTGGGCTAACCGCTTACTGGCAGCACCTATATTATATTATACACGGCCGGGGCGTTTTGTCAAGTGCGGAGCGTCCCGGCGTTTCAGCTCCGGCGGGACTTTGGGTATGGATCCTTCACGTCGGTGAGGCCCACCAAGTAGTCCACGCTGGTTTTGTAGAACTCGGCCAGCTTGACGGCGTCCGCCAGCGAAAGCTCCAACAGCCCGCGTTCGACCTTTGAATAGTTGGATTGATAGCCGTGCAAGTATTCCGCAATCTGTTTTTGAGACAGGTCAGCATCTTCCCGCAAATCCCGGATTCTCAGATACATAATTATCACCGACATCATGATAACGTAGTCTAAATTTACCTATTGACAAAAAGATAAAATTTATATACAATATCTTTTGGTGATAGTATATGGTAGATTACAAAGAGCTATACCACAAGATGTTCAACGCTTGTGAGAACGCCATCAACCTCCTCATCGCCGCCCAGCGGGAGTGCGAGGAGCGGGTCATATCCGATGGGGACGCCCCGCCGGGGGAAAACCTCACCGTACTGCCCCAGCTTGAAGGTAAGGAATAAAAATTCCCTCCGCCCAGCGGAGGGAATTTTTATGCAGGTTCTTACAGCAGCCGCGCCTGCTCCAGCCGCCTGCGGACCGGAATGCCCACCAGCAGGGCGATTCCCATCTTGATCAGATCAAAGGGGATGAAGGGGTACACGCAGGCCGCCAGAGCCGCCCCCAGCCCCACCCCGGCCTGGACGCAATACCAGGCGGTGCCGAAGGCGTACAGCACGGCGGTGCCCAGCACCAGTCCCAGAAGCTGGACGGACAGGGCGGCCATCCGGCTCTTGCCGTCCTCCCCGGGGAAGCGGCGGAAGGACCACTGGATCGCCGCCCCCGCCAGCAGGGTCATGGGCAGGTAGCCCACCAGATAGCCCCCCGTGGGGCCCAGCAGACGGGCCGCGCCCCCCATGTAGTTGCTGAACACCGGCAGGCCCGCAAAGCCTACCAGCAGGTACACCAGCACGCTGGCGGTTCCCTTGAGGCCCCCCAGCAGGCAGGCGGTCAGGTAGATGGCCAGGGTGCCCCCGGTGAGGGAGATCACCCCGATGGGGATGGAGATGGGGGCGATGACGCAGATCACCGCCGCCATCACCCCGCACAGGGCGAGCTGGCGGACATGGACCCGGGATGCAGCTGACATAAAGCATTCCTCCATTGTAAACTGATTTGCGTATCTTAGTATACAATTAAGGGACCCGCCTGTCAAGGGGGGGAGCAGGGTTTTCGGAAAATTTCTCCACGCGCCCGATTGATTCTGCCGGGGGTTTGTGATATGATATCAGGTGAGGTTTCGCGGTCCGGCCCGAGTGATGTTAGGGACAGCCGGACGGCTTTGGGAGGGATATCCATTGGACCTGATGGATCAGAAGATCAAGCATGAGGAGCTGTGGGGGGCGGAGCCCAACGCCACCGAGGATGAGCTGAGCGATATCATCGGGAGCCTGAGCCGCCTGTTTTCCTCCACCTACTATGTGAACCTGGAACAGGACACTTACCGCGCGGTCATCCAGCTGCGCCGGGTGGGGGACGTGCTGGGCAACGAGGTGAACTACACCTCCGCCATCCGCATTTATGCCCAGTATTTCGTCCATCCGGAGGATCAGGCGGAGTATTTGCAGGCGATGGACGTGGAAAACCTCCGCCGGGAGCTGCGCTGGTGGCAGCCCTGCGTGGCGGTGGAGTACCGCAGGCCGGCGGAGGAGCCGGGCAAGTGGGACTGGGTGCGGGCCAGCGCGGTGCTGGCCCGGGCGGGGGAGGACGACGCGCCGCTTACCGCCGTCTATGTAGCCCAGGACATCAGCAGCGGCCGCCGCCTGCCCAACACGTGACTGTCCTCCGCCTGCGGCTGTCCCTGCTGAGGCCGGGGCGGGACGCTATCTATGAAGAACTATGAAAAAGACGGGGGGAATCCCATGGAGACTATGGATAAGATACTGGTCATTGACGACAGCCCTGTCCAGACCGAGTTTTTGTCCTCCATTTTACGATCCGATTACGACATTACCGCCTGCCACACCGCCGAGGCGGGCCTGCGCGCCGCCAAGGAGGGGAGCTTTTCCCTGATCCTGCTGGACGTGGTGATGCCCGAGATGGACGGCTTCACCCTGCTGAAGGAGCTGAAGGGCACCGAGCTGACCCGGTTTATCCCGGTGATCCTGCTGACCAGCCTGGCGGACATCCAGTACGAGGAGCGGGGGCTGCTGCTGGGGGCGGTGGACTACGTGACCAAGCCCTTCAGCCCGGTGATCATCAAGGCCCGGGTGAACACCCACATCCAGCTCTACCACTACCAGATGCAGTTCAAGCGGCAGGCCATGGTGGATGAGCTCACCGGCGTGGCAAACCGCCGCCGGTACGAGGAGGAGTGCCTGGTGCGCTGGCGGGAGGCCGTCCGCTTCGAGCTGCCCTTCTCCATCTGTATGTTCGACATCGACAAGTTCAAGCTGTATAACGACACCTTCGGGCACCCCGCCGGGGACAAGGTGATCGCCGCCGTGGCCAAGACCGCCGCCGGCTTCTTCCACCGCTCCACCGACCTGTTCGCCCGGTACGGCGGGGAGGAGTTCGTGGCCCTGTTCCTGGGCAGCGACGGGCGCACCGCCTTCGAGTTCTTACAGACCGTCCGAAAGGCGGTGGAGAACCTGCACATCCAGCACAACTCCCCCGTGGGCCCCTGGGTGACCATCAGCGTGGGCGGAGTGACGGTGGTGCCCACCACCCGGGACCGCCCGGAGGACTTCCTCAAGCGGGCGGACGCCATGCTGTACGACGCCAAGCGGCTTGGGCGGAACATGGTGGTGTGGTGCGACGAGAACGTCCGGCAGCTCCGGGAGCGGGAGTGAGCCCGCCTGGAAAGCAGTAACGCAGGGTTCCGCACAATCAAAAACCCCCGTCCCACGGCCGGACAGCCGGGGGACGGGGTTTTTCGGGCAAAAATTCTGCCGCTCCCGTCAAATTCTTTCTTGACGCGGGGCGGCCTTTGTGGTACAATAAACTGCTTTTATACACAGCGGAAGGGGGGAGGATACTCCCCCAAGTTAAGTACAGTATAGCAGGCCGCGGGGAAAAGCGCAAGGGGGAATTTCAAACCCGTGACAACAGCCCCGGGCGTTTAACGGCGGCCCCGAAATTCTGACGAAGTGGAGCGTGATTGGCAATGGCGCGAGCTATCAAAGACGTGTGGTACGGCAAGACCATGCGCAAGAGCTTCGCCCGCAGCGAGGAGATCCTGGATATGCCCTACCTCCTGGAGATCCAGAAGGAGTCCTATAAGTGGTTCCTGGAGAAGGGCCTCCAGGAGGTCTTTAACGACGTGGACTCCATCACCGACTACGCGGGCAACCTGGAGCTGACCTTCATCAGCTTCTCCATGGACGATCCCCCCAAGTACACCATCGAGGAGTGCAAGGCCCAGGACATGACCTACGCCGCCCCCATGAAGGTGCAGGTCCACCTGCGCAACAAGGCCACCAACGAGATCAAGGAGCAGGACATCTTTATGGGGGACTTCCCCATCATGACCGACGCGGGCACCTTCGTCATCAACGGGGCGGAGCGTGTCATCGTGTCCCAGATCGTCCGCTCTCCCGGGGTGTACTACGCCCGGAACGCGGACAAGGCGGACAACATCACCTTCGCCGCCACCGTGATCCCCTACCGGGGGGCGTGGCTGGAGTATGAGACGGATCTGTCCGACATCTTCTACGTCCGCATCGACAAGAACCGGAAGCTCCCCGTCACCTGCCTGATCCGGGCCATCGGCCCCCGCACCGACGCGGGCATCGTGGAGCTGTTCGGGGAGGACCCCCGGATTCTGGCCACCCTGGAAAAGGACTCCTGCAAGAGCTACGAGGAGTCCATGCTGGAGATCTACCGGAAGCTGCGTCCCGGCGAGCCCCCCACGGTGGACTCCGCCGAGAGCCTGATGAACTCCCTGTTCTTCGATCCCCGGCGGTACGACCTGTCCAACGTGGGCCGCTATAAGTTCAACAAGAAGCTGTCCATCTGGACCCGGCTGTCCGGGCAGAAGCTGGCCCAGCCCGTGGCCGACCCCTCCACCGGCGAGATCGTCGCGGAGGCAGGGGAGGTGCTCACCCGGGACCGGGCCCGCCAGCTGGACGCCCTGGGCGTCAACGAGGCGGTGGTGGAGGTGGAGGATCTCCACACCGGCACCCATCTGGTGAAGGTGTTCTCCAACGGAATGGTGGACATGAAGGGCTTCGTGGACTTCGACCCCGCCGAGGCCAATATCACCGAGAAGGTGCGCTTCGCCAAGCTGAAGGAGCTGCTGGAGAAGCGGGAGGCGGAGAAGCTGTCCAAGGCGGACTTCCTGGAGCTGATCCAGGACAGCATGGACGAGCTGATCCCCAAGCACATTACCGTGGACGACATCATGGCCACCATCAACTACCTGAACTGCCTGTCCTTCGGCGTGGGCAGCGCGGACGACATCGACCACCTGGGCAACCGCCGCCTGCGCTGCGTGGGCGAGCTGCTGCAAAACCAGTTCCGCATCGGCTTTTCCCGCATGGAGCGGGTGATCCGGGAGCGGATGACCATCCAGGACCTGGATATTGTCACCCCCCAGTCCCTGATCAACATCCGGCCCGTCACCGCCGCCATCAAGGAGTTCTTCGGCTCCAGCCCCCTCAGCCAGTTCATGGACCAGACCAACCCCCTGGCGGAGCTGACCCACAAGCGCCGCCTGTCCGCCCTGGGCCCCGGCGGCCTGAGCCGGGACCGGGCCTCCTTCGACGTGCGGGACGTGCACTACTCCCACTACGGCCGCCTGTGCCCCATTGAGACGCCGGAAGGCCCCAACATCGGCCTGATCTCCTACCTGGCGTCCTACGCCCGGGTGAACCGCTACGGCTTTATTGAGACCCCCTACCGCAGGACGGAGCACGTCCTGGACGAAAACGGCAAATGCGTGGCGGTGAAGGTCACCGACCAGGTGGACTATATGACCGCCGACGTGGAGGACGAGTATAACGTGGCCCAGGCCACCGAGCCGGTGGACGAGAACGGCTGCTTTGCCCGCGCCCGCGTGGCCTGCCGCCACCGCAACGAGATCATCGAGGTGGACGCCGACCGGGTGGACTATGTGGACGTGTCCCCCAAGATGATGGTGTCCGTGGCCTCCGCCCAGATCCCCTTCCTCCAGAACGACGACGCCAACCGGGCCCTGATGGGAGCCAATATGCAGCGGCAGGCCGTGCCCCTGCTCACCACCCAGGCCCCCGTGGTGGCCACCGGCCAGGAGTACAAAAACTGCCAGGACTCCGAGGTGGTCATCCTGGCCGAGGGCGACGGCGTGGTCACCGCCGTGGACGCCACCCATGTGGCTGTGCGCTACGAGGGCAAGGGGGAGAAGGATTACAAGCTCACCAAGTTCCTGCGCTCCAACCACGGCACCTGCATCAACCAGCGGCCCATCGTGGCGGTGGGCGACAAGGTCCACGCCCGGGATACCCTGGCCGACGGGCCCTCCACCGCCGACGGCGAGATCGCCCTGGGCAAGAACATCCTCATGGGCTTCATGACCTGGGAGGGCTATAACTACGAGGACGCCATCCTGCTCAACGAGCGGATGGTGAAGGAGGACGTGTTCACCTCCATCCACATCGAGGAGTATGAGACCGAGGCCCGGGACACCAAGCTGGGCCCCGAGGAGATCACCCGGGACATCACCAACGTGGGCGAGGACGTGCTCAAGGATCTGGACGAGCGGGGCATCATCCGCGTGGGCGCGGAGGTGCGGGCCGGCGACTATCTGGTGGGCAAGGTCACCCCCAAGGGCGAGACGGAGATGACCGCCGAGGAGCGGCTGCTCCGGGCCATCTTCGGCGAGAAGGCCCACGAGACCCGGGACACCTCCCTGAAGGTTCCCCACGGCGAATACGGCATCGTGGTGGACGTGAAGGTGTTCTCCCGGGAGGAGGGCGCGGAGCTCTCACCCGGCGTGAACCAGGTGGTGCGGGTCTATATTGCCCAGAAGCGGAAGATCTCCGTGGGCGACAAAATGGCCGGACGCCACGGCAACAAGGGCGTGGTGTCCCGCATCCTGCCCCAGGAGGATATGCCCTTCCTCCCCGACGGCACCCCCCTGGATATCGTGCTCAACCCCCTGGGCGTGCCCTCCCGTATGAACATCGGGCAGGTGCTGGAGGTCCATCTGGGCTATGCCGCCAAGGCGTTGGGCTGGAAAGTGGCCACCCCCATCTTCAACGGCGCGGACGAGCAGGACATCGCCGACACCCTGAAGCTGGCGGGCCTCCGGGAGGACGGCAAGAGCTGGCTGTACGACGGGCGCACCGGCGAGCGGTTTGACAACCCCGTCACCGTGGGCTACGTCTACTTCCTCAAGCTCCACCATCTGGTGGACGACAAGATCCACGCCCGCTCCACCGGCCCCTACTCCCTGGTAACCCAGCAGCCCCTGGGCGGCAAGGCCCAGTTCGGCGGCCAGCGGTTCGGCGAGATGGAGGTGTGGGCACTGGAGGCCTACGGCGCGGCCTATACCCTCCAGGAGATCCTCACCGTCAAGTCCGACGACGTGACGGGCCGCGTGCGCACCTACGAGTCCATTGTCAAGGGCTACAACGTGCCCAAGCCCGGCGTGCCCGAGTCCTTCAAGGTGCTGGTGAAGGAGCTCCAGGCCCTCTGCCTGGACATCCAGGTGCTGGACGAGCACGGCAACGAGATCGAGCTGAAGGACGACGACGAGGACAACTACCAGCCCGGCCGCTTCCGCGAGGACGACTACGACCGCTATCAGGACGTGGGCAGCGAGAGCGAGTTTGCCGACGCGGGCTTCACCATGAAGGAGAGCAGCGACGACGACGATCTGGCCGCCGCTGAGGACGAGACCGACGCCGGGGACGAGGACTCCTACGGCGACGAAGACTGAGAAGGGAGGGTGAATTATGAGCTACGCTGAGTTTAACGCCATCCGCATCGGCATCGCCTCCCCGGAGCAGATCCGCGACTGGTCCTTCGGCGAGGTGAAGAAGCCGGAGACCATCAACTACCGCACCCTCAAGCCCGAGCGGGACGGCCTGTTCTGCGAACGGATCTTTGGCCCCACCAAGGACTGGGAGTGCCACTGCGGCAAGTACAAGAAGATCCGCTTCAAGGGGAAGATCTGCGACCGCTGCGGCGTGGAGGTCACCAAGGCCAAGGTACGCCGGGAGCGCATGGGACACATCGAGCTGGCCGCCCCCGTCAGCCACATCTGGTACTTCAAGGGCATCCCCTCCCGGATGGGCCTGCTGCTGGATATCAGCCCCCGGATTCTGGAAAAGGTGCTGTATTTCGCCGCCTATATCGTCACCGATCCCGGCCCCGAGTACACCCACCTCACCAAGAACCAGATCCTCACCGACGCGGAGTACAAGAAGCTGCGGGAGTACTACGAGGACGATTTCGAGGCGGGCATGGGCGCGGAGGCGGTGAAGAAGCTGCTGTCCGACCTGGATCTGGAGGAGCTGTCCGCCTCCCTGCGCGCCCAGATGAAGGACGCCAGCGGCCAGAAGAAGGCCAAGATCGTCAAGCGGCTGGAGGTGGTGGACGCCTTCCGGCAGTCCGGCAACAAGCCGGAGTGGATGATCATCGACGTGCTGCCCGTCATTCCCCCGGAGCTGCGCCCCATGGTGCAGCTGGACGGCGGACGGTTCGCCACCTCCGATCTGAACGACCTGTACCGCCGGGTGATCAACCGGAACAACCGCCTGAAGCGGCTCATCCAGCTCAACGCGCCGGACATCATCGTGCGCAACGAGAAGCGGATGCTCCAGGAGGCGGTGGACGCCCTCATCGACAACGGCCGCCGGGGCCGGGCCGTCACCGGGGCCAACAACCGGGCCCTCAAGTCCCTGTCCGACCTGCTCAAGGGCAAGCAGGGCCGGTTCCGCCAGAACCTGCTGGGCAAGCGGGTGGACTACTCCGGCCGTTCCGTCATCGTGGTGGGCCCCGAGCTGAAGATCTACCAGTGCGGCGTGCCCAAGGAGATGGCCATTGAGCTGTTCCGGCCCTTCGTCATGAAGAAGCTGGTGGAGAGCGGCATCAGCAACATCAAGGCCGCCAAGAAGGAAGTGGACAAGGGCTCCCCCGCCGTGTGGGACGCCCTGGAGTCCGTGATCAAGGAGCACCCCGTCATGCTCAACCGCGCCCCCACCCTCCACCGCCTGGGCATCCAGGCCTTCGAGCCGGTGCTGGTGGAGGGCCGGGCCATCAAGCTCCACCCCCTGGTGTGTACCGCCTTCAACGCCGACTTCGACGGCGACCAGATGGCCATTCACGTCCCCCTGTCCGCCGAGGCCCAGGCCGAGGCCCGCATCCTCATGCTGGCCGCCAACAACCTGCTCAAGCCCTCCGACGGCGGGCCGGTGACGGTGCCCACCCAGGACATGGTGCTGGGCTCCTACTACCTGACCTACGAGCGGGACCCTGCCTACGATCCCGAGCACGCCTACCAGACCACCGGCGAGGCCGCCAAGGCCCTGGCCGACGGCGCGGCGGCGGACAATGACCGGATCTGGGTGCGGGACGAGGAGGCGGGCCGCTGGTACCGCACCACCCCCGCCCTGTGCGCCGCCGCCAAGGACGGCAAGGCGGAGGAGGTCTACAGCGTGTTCTCCGACGACGACGAGGCCCAGCTGGCCTACGCCGAGGGGGTGCTGGACCTCCACGAGCCCATTCTGGTGCGCCGCTCCGCTGTCATTGACGGTGAGACCCGGCACAAGCTGGTGCGCACCACCGTGGGCCGCCTGCTGTTCAACGAGGGGATTCCCCAGGATCTGGGCTTCGTGGACCGGGCCGATCCCGAGCAGGTCTTCGAGCCGGAGGTCAATTTCATGTGCGGCAAGAAGCAGCTGGGCAAGATCGTGGACCGCTGCATCACCCAGCACGGCTTTACCCGCTCCGCCGAGGTGCTGGACACCATCAAGGCCCGGGGTTACAAGTTCTCCACCCGGGGCGCGCTCACCGTGGCCATCGCGGACATGACTGTCCCCGACGAGAAGCGGGACCTCATCGCCGCCACCGAGAAGGAAGTCGTCAAGATCGAGAACCAGTACAAGCGGGGCTTCCTCACCAACGACGAGCGGTACCGCCTGGTGGTGTCCGCCTGGGAAAAGACCACCGCCGACGTGTCCGACGCCCTCCAGGCCAACATGGACCGCTATAACCCCATCTTCATGATGGCGGATTCCGGTGCCCGTGGCTCTCAGGCCCAGATCCGCCAGCTGGCGGGTATGCGCGGCCTGATGGCGGACACCTCCGGCCGCACCATCGAGATCCCCATCAAGTCCAATTTCCGCGAGGGCCTGACGGTGCTGGAGTACTTCATCTCCTCCCGGGGCGCGCGGAAGGGCATGGCGGACACCGCCCTGCGTACCGCCGACTCGGGCTACCTCACCCGCCGACTGGTGGACGTGTCCCAGGAGGTCATTATCCGGGAGGAGGACTGCGGCACCCAGGACGGGATCACCGTGTCCGAGATCAATGAGAACGGGCAGGTCATCGAGACGCTGGAGGAGCGGCTCCGGGGCCGCTATCTGGCGGAGGACGTGATGGACTTTGAGACCGGCGGGGTGCTGGCGGGCCGGGACACCCTGGTGGACGGCGCGCTGGCCAAGCGCATCGAGTACCAGCTCCGCGCCCAGGCCGAGGCCGAGGGAGATCCCGACCGGAAGGTGTCCGTGAGGGTGCGCTCCGTGCTCACCTGCGAGGCCCACTCCGGCGTGTGCGCCCGGTGCTACGGCATGAACCTGGCCTTCGGCGAGCCTGTGGGCCAGGGCGAGGCGGTGGGCATCATCGCCGCCCAGTCCATCGGCGAGCCGGGCACCCAGCTGACCATGCGTACCTTCCACACCGGCGGCGTGGCCGGCGGCGACATCACCCAGGGCCTGCCCCGGGTGGAGGAGCTGCTGGAGGCCCGCAAGCCCAAGAAGATGGCCCAGCTGGCGGAGATCTCCGGCGTGATCACCGTGGAGGAGACCAAGCGGACCACCCTCTGCAACGTCACCATCACCGCCTCCGACGGCGAGGTGGTCACCTACGCCCTGCCCTACAGCTCCGGCATCCGGGTGAAGGACGGCGACACCGTCACAAAGGGCCAGCGGCTCACCGAGGGAGCCCTGTCCCCCCACGAGGTGCTGCGCATCCGGGGAGTGGACGCGGTGCACAACTACCTGATTCAGGAGGTCCAGAAGCCCTACCGCCAGC
>ERZ779624.585-NODE-585-length-10811-cov-8.225549_pt1 | contig 10811 bp, 7 predicted proteins | sample MGYA00514190_ERZ779624 | MGnify/ENA primary metagenome ERZ779624 (study PRJEB29562, sample SAMEA4376706) | mouse gut metagenome | isolation source: Cecum | study: EMG produced TPA metagenomics assembly of the A DSS colitis mouse model was used to assess the... | reverse complement strand
TGCTGCCCTGCCCGTCACATCGCATATTTTGCTCTGTTTGCCCCGGGCATGTTTTCCGCCTTATTCTTTCTCTGTCACAACTTGTACATACGCCGATTCCTCCGGCCCCAGATAGGACTCCTGCAGCCTGCAGTCCTCTCTGTAAATCCGTATCCGCTCCAGCACCGTACCCGCTTCCAGAGCCCCCAGGGTGAGCTCCCTGACTCCGGCCTCAAAGCAACATACCGTTTCCGCCCTGTGAATCTGATCCAGCACACCCCTGCTCCACTCCGGGTCCCGGTTGTCCCCTGCCTGATATCCGGCCCCCACCAGCGTGATGATCCGGGAACCTTCTCCGCTTCTTAAGCTCACCCGCATCTCCTGGCCCTTCTCATGGGGATTGACCGGTGCGGTCAGAAGCTCAATCCGGTATTCTCCCGTATGGGGGATCAGGAAACGATAGGTCAGCTCTGGTTTTTCCTCCTGTTCTCCAAAGGATATGGTGCAGGGCATAACCTTCATGCCAACACCATATTTTCCGTAACCGGCCAGTCTTTCAAACCGGGCTGTACCGGTGCCCTTACTCTCCGCATAATGATCCGCGTTTATGGTGATGACTCCTCCGGCGGGCAGGAAAGTCATGGGCGGCAGCGCTCTTTTGTCCCTCCGGGCCGCCAGCACTTCAACAGCCACTCTGGTGTCGCCGTCACTTATGAATAATACCGCTTTTTCCGGCTGTTCCGAAAGTCCTTCCCTGTCACAGAAAAGCTCCACCTCCTGCAGCTCTTCCACGTCACCCTCCAAAGGCGTCACCTGAAGCCACGCAGGCAGTTCTCCCTGATCCGGCTCAATCCGATAATGCAGCGCGCTTCTTCCGTCGTTTGCCACCTCCAGAAGCACTCTGTCGCAGCCCTCGTCCAGAAAATCATGTATTTGGAGCATATCCGGGGAACCGTAATTTTTCAGTGCACACCGCTCCCCGTCTTTTCTGGAAACGCTCATCCGCGGTCTGGGAGCAGGCTCTATCCAACAGGTCACCGGATACCGGCTGCCGTCCTCGTTCCACTTGGTAAATCCCACATGGGACGCCAGCTGCATTCCGTTCCATTTGCCCTCCTGGAAACCGGCAAACTCCTGCGCCAACTCCCTGTCCCTGGCAATACACTGCCTTGTAAGCTCCCCATACCGGTTGGCCACAGGCCGGCCCTGGGCGGCATAATGTCTGCTCTTTCCCGCATACAGGTGCATCTTCAGCAGATTGGCCGAGGCCCTGGCGGAAAAGCCCGCCATACTGTAATATCCCCTCCGTTCCTCCGGGGACAGTCCTTCCGTCAGCTCCCTGTCAAGGCGCTCCACCTCATGGGCCAGCTGAAGCATTCTGTCCGCCTCCAGGTAATGACAGGGATGATAAATTCTCTCGTTCAACGCCTCCGGGCGGCGCAGATGATTCATGTCAATATACTTTGTCAGAAGCTCCGCCGCCTTTTTCTGCAGCTTTGCGGAAGCCTTGGGAAAGCTCTTCCTCGCCCACCTGGCCGTAAATTCCTGGCAGCTGTCCGGGTTGCCGCTTCCCCACCTGTCAAAATCGTAAGCTAGCGCCATAAAGTAAGTCAGAGGCACCTCGTGGAGCTTCAAATCCCCCACATTGACGATCCAGAGATCCCGGATGCCGTACTCATAGGCGGTACACATCTGCTCCCAGGTCTTCCACATGGGCGTGGAATCCACCCACTCATAGGAAATGGGGCCGCCGTGGTAGTCAAAGTGATAATACATGCCGAAACCGCCCTTCCGGTTTCGGATCTCCTCCGTGGGAAGTGTCCTCATGTGGCCGAAATTGTCCTCACAGAGCATGCAGATCACCCCGTCCAGTTCCTCCCAGTCCTTCAGGCCCGCCACATGTTCATCGCCGTAAAAATACGCCTCCACCTCCTTGTAGAGAGCCAGCATCTGAGGCACCTCAGACAGATCCTGATTCACATTTTCCCGGATCAGCTGCCGCTGCCTGCGGATGATATTTTTCAGCAGATTGACATTCTCCTCCACCGTCGCGTCGTCTCCCAGCATGGAGGAATCCCTTTCTCCCCGCATGCCGATGGTGATGATATTCTCATATTTGCCGCTTCGCTTCAGGGAATCCTCCCAATAGTTCAGCAGGCCCTGTTCGTTGGTATAAAAATTCCACTCATTGCCGTAGCGGGTGCCCTCGCCCCGCACCTTATCCCACTCCTCGCTGGCACGCAGACAGGGCTCATGATGGGAATAGCCCATAATTACGCCGTAGATATCCGCCAGCTCCTCGTTGGCACTGTCCGGCCCGTCCAGCGGAAAGCTGGATGCCCACATGGCAGGCCAGAGGTAATTGCCCTTCATCCGCAGAAGGAACTCAAACACATGGCGGTACATCTTTGCGTTGACGCCGCCGAAGTGGGAGCAGGCCCAATTGCCGAAGCAGGGCCACTCGTCGTTGATAAAAAAGCCTCTGTATCTGACGCTGGGCTCTTTGGAAACCACCTCAATGTCTTCCTTTATCACAGGGCACTCACACCTTGCCGGGGCCGCGTCCCCGAAATAGACCAAAGGCGTCACTCCCAGGTATTCGGACAGGGCGAACATACCGTAGATCGTCCCCCGCTTATCGCTGCCGCAGATCACAAGTGCTTTCTCCACCTGTCCGAAGGGATGCTCCACCAGGGCGATTTTATAGACCTCTCTCTTCCCCCGGATATCCGCGGCGGAAAAGCTCCCCTTCTCCTCAAGCTCCTCCAGAAGAGGGCTGCAGCCCGCGGTGACACAGAAGACCGCCTGACAGACCGCCGTACTTTTCAGCAGCTCCTCGCTCACCACCTCCGGCCTGACCCCGGACACCAGGCAGATATCCTCCGCCACCGCCTGGGCGATCCTTCTCACGCCCTCCAGGCCTGCCGTCTCCACCAGCAGAGGGATCGCCCTCCCGTTTTCCACTAAATTAATATTCATTTTATCCCAGCCACCCGTTTCCTTTCCCGTTTCGCTTCCGATCCGTCAGTCGGTTCTTTTCCCACCGGACTCACCACGCCAGCCTTCCTTTTTCCGCTGCGCATTCCTTTCACACCGACTCTCATCTGCCCGGCTCAAAGCTATTCCACATAGCCAAATCCCAGAATCGTGAACTGCTTTTCCTCGTCCCCCGGGCACATGCGGATCTCCACATGATGCTGCTTTTTCTCCTGTCCCCGGAACAGAATCAGCGCATTACAATGAGTCCATCCCGCCTCTCTGGGGTTGATGACCCGCACCTTCTCCCCATCCACCCAGGCTTCGGCACAGCCCGCTTCGGGAGAACCCGAATCCTTGGCCACAATCACCAGGGCGCTGCACACAATATCCATGACAAAGGGGCGGCTCCCCGATGAATGCTTCCAGTTCCAGGGAAATTCCGGCGTGGTAAACAGATTTCTGTCCCGCTCCACCGTCTGCAGTTCCTCGTCCTTCTCCCCAAAATCGCCGCAGTCCGGCACCGCTGCCGCAGCCGGAATATGCTCCCGGTCCATCAGACGAATCTGCGCAAATTCCGCACTGTAGGGCGCAGGCTTTTCGCTGATATCCGGCTCCCGGCCTTCCTCCGGCTGCCCGTCCGCCTCCTTCAGCAGATACTCGATGGCATCCGCCATGACCGTATGACCGTAGTTGGACGGATGGTAAATGTCATAGAAAAACTGGTTTTTGGTCAGCACTCTGCCCGCTCCGGCTTTTTTATAAAACTGCTCCACTACACAATCCTTTATGCTGACCATGGGCAATTCATAGGCTTCCCCTACCGGCGCAAGCCTCTCCTGCAGATTCCAGTCGTAGGCAAACACCGCAAACAGCAGAATCACCGCGGGCTTTTGCTCCGACAGATAAATTTTGCGCACAAGACTGTCATAGCAGTGGCCCTTTGTCTCGTCTCCCTCATCATTCACCGCATATTCCACGATGACCAGATCCGGCTTTATTTTTCCGTCCTCACAGACGTCTCTGTCATAGCGCACCATCCCAAGCTCCGAGGAGGTGCCGCCCACCCCCGCCTTCACATAGCGGATATTCTCCTCCGTACCTCTGCCGCACAGCCGGCAGAACCGCTCGAAGGTCTTCCACGCATAACACTGTGTGTTGATGGGAATCGCTCCCGCTCCCTGCGTGATGGAACCGCCGATGAAGGCAACCGTCACGTCCTCTCCCCTTCTCGCCTTTTCCATGGCTCGCTTCAGACGCAGGACATTGCCGGTCTGCAGCAGCGACTTTTGCAGCATCTCCTGATATGCGGGGCACTCAAAATCCACGGTGCCCTCCTCCTCGGGCTCCGGCGCGTCAAAGCCGTCCTGCAGCAGGAACCGCACCGCCACCCGGGCCTGCATATCTGCCTTCGGGAATTCAAACCGGATCTGTCCGGGTATGTCGTCGTCCTGGGACCACTCCACATCCTCCAGCCGGATGATCTGCTCCATGCCGTCCGCCTTTACCGGCACCCGGACCGTGGTTCCGGAGCCATAGGTATCCCGCCTGCCGTACATCTGGAAGACGAACTGCACCACCTGCTGCGGATCCTCCATCTCCACCGTCACTCCCATGGAAAACACAAGCTTTCGAAAGCCTTCCGCCGTGGTCAGCAGCTTCAGCATTTCCTCGTCTTCAATCCCTCCCACAATCTTCGCAAAGCTCACCAGCCTGGAGTCATTTAAATAAATAAACTGTGTACCGGTTCCGTCCGGCTGAACAGAACCGGCAACCTCCTTGTTTCTCATCACATAAAAACTTTTTCTCTTCTTCTCCGCATCCTTCGGCGCCTTAGGTCCCGTCATCCCTTTGTCCTCCCATTCCCGGACAGCATATCCGCTGTCTTACCCTTCAATTTAATCTACTTCCCCTGTGGAATCTTCCTATGCCTTGCGGAATGCTGCCCACATTTTGCTAACATAAAAACAGCACAAAACTGGCTTGGTAAAAAAGTTCCATTCTGGTACTTTTTGTCAAGCCAGTTTTGCGTTACACTTGCTTAAGCGGAATCAACCGAGCCGTTTTCAGCAATACTATTTTATAGAAATGAGGAGAAGAAACCGATTATGGAAAGAAAAAAAAGCTATGGCCTGCTCATCGCAGGCGCAATTCTTCTGATTGCAGGCATCTGCCTTGCAGTTTTTACCTACAACACAAGCTATCAGGATTCGACAGCCACAGGCACCGCATTGAAGGAAATAAAATCACAGATCGCAGCGTTGGAGGAAGGAACCTCCACAGGAGACCTGGACGCCCTGAAGGCACAGCAGTCCCTGCTGTCCGCGGAAAAGCTGAAGCAGGAGCGGCCCTACTCCTACAGTCTGGCTCTGGTCTTCCTCTCCGCTCTGCTGACCTTAAAGGGAATCTATAATGCCCTCCACGGCGTGCACAGAGCCGCAAAACCCGATGTGGTACGGCTGGCCATGGCCGGGCTGATGGCCGCCCTCTGCTATATCGGCTTTGCCTTCATTAAAATCGATCTCCCGGTGGGCTCCGCCGCCTTCCACTTCGGCAACGTATTCTGCGTGCTGGCAGCCCTGCTGCTGGGCGGGTATTGGGGCGGCCTGGCAGGCGCCATCGGCATGACCATCGGAGACCTGACCACCACCTATGTCACCAGCGCTCCCAAAACCTTTCTGCTGAAGCTGTGTATCGGGCTCATCGTCGGGCTGGTGGCGCACCGGTTCTTCAAGCTGGATCAGGATCATAACGCCGGCTATGTCACTAAGGTGACCATTTTAGCCAGCGCATGCGGCATGGGATTCAATATTATTGCCGATCCCGTAGTAGGATATTTTTACAAGTCCTATCTGCTGGGCATCCCCCAGGATCTGGCGGCCAATCTGGCAAAGATCAACATGGGCGTCACCGCGGTAAACGCAGTGCTGGCAGTGGTACTGGCCTCCCTGTTCTATCTCGCGCTGCGTCCCGCCCTGAAAAAGTCCGGCCTGTTCGTCAGTGTCACCCCGGGATCCGAAAGCGCCGGAAAAGGAAAGAACAATCCATAATGTTCCTCACTTTGGTTTGGATGGGAACTCAATTCTCAAACTGTATGCTCACATTGCCCATGGAACACTCCACCTCTATCTGTCTGTCGGACCCGTTGTCTATCCTGCGCTCCGTGGCAAAGCCGCCATAGCCTTCACCGCCCAGCGACACGTTGCCCATGGCTCCGCTCAGGTTGAAATTATAATCTTCCTGAGCGCCCGCAAGCAACAGCTCAAAATTGCCCATGGCGCACTCCGCCGTCAGGGATTGACGTATCTCGCCCTCCGCCACCATCTCACCTACGCTGACAGAAGCCTCCAGCTCGGATACATCCATATCCTTCAGCTCGATCTGCCCTGCCCCAACGCTGACCTCCAGATTTGACACTGTGATTCCCGTAGAAGTGATACGTCCTGCTCCCACCTCAAGGGATGCCTCCGATGCCTGCAGCCCGGGAAAGTCCAGCGCACCGGCGCCAAGCTGCATCTCGGCTCTTTCAAAGCGGCAGCCTGCAGGCACATAAAGAACTACCTTGCTTTTACTCAGATCGCTCCATTTTTTCTCGCTGGTGGTAGTATTGATATGCAAGATTCCGGATTTCACATAAGCCTGGAACTTGCCCACCTTCTCTGCCTCCACATAAAAATTCTCGTCGCCGGATTCCTTCACCGCAAAGTAACAGCCTCCCGCCTCGATTTCCAGAGAGGTGATTTCGCCCTCCAGCCTGAATTTTGATACATCACCCTTCTGAATATCATATTCCTTGTCAAACCCGTGATACGAATCTATCTCGTAATCCACCTCGTCCAGCCAGTCCCAATCTCCTATCGTGAAGCCAAAATCGTCCGCAGCCGCATTCAGATTTAACCTGACCCTTCCTCCCGTCACCGATTCCACGACTTCAGAGATTGTGTTCCTGCCCCTGGCCGTACTTGCCACCGTGCCGAGAATGATACCTGCTATTACCAGAATCAGTGCCGCGATGGCACATCCTTTCATAAACCCTTTCATACTGTCTCCTCCTTTTTTCTGTCATGGCGCGGGAAGCCCCGAAACAGACGGCCGATTCCCCTGAATATGGCCGGTGTTACGATTCCCGTCAAGGCAACTGTCAGCATCAAAAACAGGATGCCGATCCCGCCGCACACCATTCCTGCGCCGATCAAAGCGATTCCCACCAGCGGATCCACAAACATACACTGGATTCCCACAACCAAAAGTGCAACCAGCACAATAAACAGACACAGTGCCGCTACCCCAATCGCAAAGATAAATGCAAACCAGGTGATCAGCACCCCAAACAATAAGCTGAGCACTCCTATGAAAACAGGCGAGCCAAAAATCAGTCCTATAATAATCAATACAATCAGCCAGCCTGCCATTCCGCTCTTCCCGGGCTTACCGGCCCCGCCTCCATAGTCAGAGGTTTCCTTCCGGCCAAAATTCCCGCCCGAGGTTTCCCCAAAACCGGACACGGCGGCCCGGCCTGACCCGTTTCCCTGATCGGAGCTTTCTCCCATACCTGCCATGCCGGCCCGGCCTGAAATACCTCCCCGGCCGGAGCCTTCTTTCAAACCGGATCTGCTGTTTTGAATGAAACTGCCGCTTCCGCCGGATCTGCCGTCCTCTCCCGGATCAAAGGCTGCCCCTTGCCCGGATGTACCCCCTGCCGTCAAAGGCTCCTTTCGCAGCAGGGTTTCGTCTTCAAAATACGACTTCGCCTCAGCGGAATCTGTCTTGCCGTACTCTACCACCGCCCTGTCCGAGGCTGTAACCTTCGCCCGCGGACTCTCCCCTGCGCTTCCGGGAAGGTCTCGTTTGATGTTCTCAGCCACCCGTGCCGGATTTCCCAGCGCCTCAATAACCGACTGCTCGTTTTCCTCCCCGGCATCATCAAAATAATCATTATAGTATTGCAGAGCTTCCTCCCTCTCGGAAGGGGAAATACTTTGGAGCAGATACTCCAGCTGTGTCATAAAATCCGTTCTGTTCATTCCCTAAATCCTCCCCTCGAACAAGCCCGTAATCTTGTCGGAATATTGCCGCCATTCACCCTCATAGAGCCTCAGTTGCGCCCAGCCGCTGCTTGTGATCTTATAATACCTGCGGTTTCTTCCCGCACACTCCATGTCATAGACTTCCAGACAGTCATCCTTCTGCAGTCTCCGCAGAACCGGGTACAGTGTAGATTCCGACAATTCTATCACCTGCCTGACTTCCTGCGTGATCTTATAGCCGTAGGTTCCGTCCGGTTCCTTTGACACAACAGCCAGCACAATGGCATCCAGGAGAGCGGCTCCCGTGTTAAATATCATGTCGTCACTCCCTTGCTCTTTTATAATATTATACAGCATATAATATTGTTACTGCTGATACTATACACTATATAATATTGTATGTCAATACACTTTTTTCTTTTCATTTGTTTCAAAGCGAATGTTATGCTAAAATAGTTCTAATAAAAGAGAAATGGCTGCGACACTGAAGCAGCATCGTAAAAGAGAAACTTTCAGGCAAAGGGGGAACGTATGGGAAAAAAATATGATATCTTCCTGTCCTACCGCCGGGACGGCGGCGAATCCACGGCCAGAATCCTTCGTGACCAACTGACCCAACGGGGCTACCGTGTATTTCTGGATGTGGAAGCCCTTGCCTCAGGCGCTTTTGACGCCGGTCTTTTTTCGGTGATTGACGAATGCACTGACTTTCTGCTGATCCTGTCCCCCGGCTCACTGGAGCGCTGCGCTCAGGAAGATGACTGGGTCCGGGCAGAGATAGAGCATGCAATGGCAAAAAACAAAAACATCATACCCGTGATGCTGCGAAACTTTTCCTTTCCGGAAAAGCTGCCCGAATCTATCGAAAAACTGCGCTACCAAAACGGTGTGGAATCCAACTTCCAGTTCTTTGACGCCTTTCTGGAAAAATTGACCGGCTTTTTAAAGTCTCGGCCCGACAAAGGAGGACTGATCCTGCATCGTCTCAGGCATGGAAAAAGACTGATTCTGACCGGTATGCTGATCCTGGCTTTGGCGGCAGGGCTTGGATTTCTGCTCTGGAAACAGTTCAACAATTATCCCCGAACCGCCAGAGACAGAAATCTGACCAATGAACTGATCTATTATGTGGAAAAGAATATGACACAGATGGAACAGGCCGCCGGATATCTGGATGAGGTTTATCATTCCTGCTCTCAATATCTGGCACACTATGAAACAGCTGACTATTCCTCCCTGCTGGCACAGCTGCAGACGAACCGGCGGCGGCTTTACCAGATTGATCTCGAGGACAGCCTGATGACGGAGAGCCTGCGGCAGCAGCTCCAAAACTCCCGTTTCCAGCCTGCGGATGCCGCCGCCATGCACGATTATCTGGAAACGTTCATCGACAACGCTGTAGACAGCATTTATTTTATGGAATTTCTAACAGATCCCCAGTCCCGCTTTGATCTGAAAACACAGGAAAACATGTTGGAAAATTATCGGGAAATCCTTGATGAGGAAATGAAGGTTGTCGCCTACGCCACAAATCTTCTGCTTCTGCCCGTGACAAATGAATCGGCTCTGAAAGAGTTCAAATATGGTTTTCTGCCCGACCTGTACTACTCTCCCCTGCAGTCTGCAGACTGGCTTTCCGATGCCGCCGACCTGGAGAGCAGATCGGAGAAAAGCTGGACTGCCATCGAGAAGGCCATGAACCGGATCGCCGGTCAGCTGGGCAATGAAAATATAGCGCTGCTGCAGAACCGATCCGAAATAGTGCGTCAGCTGGTTGCAGAAGGCCTGTCCCCCGGAGAAGCCGAAAAAAGAGTGGCGGAGTTGGAGGGAAAAAACCAGCTTCTTGGCGAAAAGAAGGCACAGGTTCAGGACCTGCAGCGTCAGCTGGAACAAAAAAAAGAAGAGGCAAGGCAGAAGTTTGCCCCTGCCGCAGAGGATGAACCGGCAATTCTGTGGGGAAAGATGCTGCGCTTCTTATCCATCGGAATGTATGATGACGCCGTTCTCTGCATAGATGCCTACCGCGAAAAGACCCGGGAAGAGGATGAATACGCAGAGGACTACTGTGCCGCCGCCGTCAGTCTGATCCGAAACATCAGTAATACAGGCATCGACTACGGACTGCTGGTGGCAGGCTATGAACCGGATCGTCCCCGCAACGAACAATATCTGATCGGAGACGTAATCATTTCCGTCAACGGAACTCCCTGCCACAACTATGAGGAATACAGTAATATCCGGTCCGGAATCGGTGAAGAGGAGGATTATTTTGTTGTAGTACTCCGAAAGGCAGACGACGAAAGCGGCCGACTGGAACAAAAGGAATTGCTGATCCCGGCCCGGGCCTCCAAAGTAATGGTGATGGAAATGTCGGAGAATACCGATTCCTGACCATCCCTGCTGCCAAGCTAAAACATGGAAATGAGAGGATACCCGCACATGAAATTCTTTGAAAAATACAAAAATCCGATCAGTCTGGGATTTACGGCTGTGGTCACATTTCTTGCCATATCAGGAAGCTATCAGTATTATACACAATATGTGGAAGGCGTATCTTCCGACAGGCTTTGGTCCGCTGTGTTGTTCAGTGCCGCCAAACTGTATGCCTTTTCCCCTACCGTCAACGCGGGCGCGGCAACCCCCGTATTCTATGAGATCGCCAAGTGGACGGCTCCGCTGTGTACAGCTTACTGGCTGTTTCGAATGCTGGATGCCCTGCTTCGCCATCGTCTGGAAATCCTGACCCGAATCTTCCGCCGTCAAAAGCAGATCATAGTCTTCGGTCATAACAGGGAAAGCGAAGCTTTTCTCTATAACCTTCTGCAGGAG
>ERZ779624.583-NODE-583-length-10833-cov-5.706996_pt1 | contig 10833 bp, 9 predicted proteins | sample MGYA00514190_ERZ779624 | MGnify/ENA primary metagenome ERZ779624 (study PRJEB29562, sample SAMEA4376706) | mouse gut metagenome | isolation source: Cecum | study: EMG produced TPA metagenomics assembly of the A DSS colitis mouse model was used to assess the... | reverse complement strand
ACTACCTTCCTTTCCGTCTATCTCTTCCAGCGCCGGATGCTGCATATAGAAAATTTCTTTCTGCCGTTCGATTTCCGCCCGAAGCTGCTCTTTGGACGGAAGATAAGTCATATACTTGGACATAAACAGACGTTCATTGTCATGCAGTACAGAGTATCTGGCAATATCCTCGTCTGTCTCGGCGCAAAGTAAAATCCCAATGGTAGGGTTGTCGCCTTCCTTGCACTTCAGATCATCATACATACGAACATACATATCGATCTGTCCTACATCCTGATGGGTGATTCTGCCCGTTTTCAGATCAATCAGCACATAACATTTCAATTCAATGTTGTAAAAGACCAAATCGATGTAGTAGTCTTCGCTTTCTGTGATGATATGTTGTTGCCTAGCCACAAACGCAAAGCCCTTTCCCATCTCCATCAGGAAATCCCGGATATGTGACAGAATGGCAGATTCCAGGTCGCTTTCCAGATAGGAGTCTTCAGCCTTAAAGCCAAGGAACTCCGCCATGACCGGATTCTTAAACAACTCAAAGCAGTTTTTCTGATACTCCGCCGTTTTTTGCTTCATTTCCGCAATCACAGCATCTTTTTTTGGCGATTGCAGGAGTCGGTAATAATATTGTGTACCAATATTTCGATCCAACGTCCGAACACCCCAATTTTCAGCAGCAGCTTCATTCATATACCACATTCTTGCGTCTTCGTCCGGCACACGCAAAAGAATTCTAAAATGCGACCAACTGAGATTGTGAACACGCGTGTTCACAATCTGCTTGTCTGGAAAGCATAAATAGAATTTTCTGAAATATTGCAGATTTCGCTCTGAATAGCTTTTTCCAAATTCTTTTTTCAGTTCTTCCGACAATACGGAAATCAGCCGCTTTCCATATTCCGCCCGCTCACTGCCTTCCTGTTCCTGCTCTACAATCCGTTTGCCGATGTGCCAGTAGGTCAGCACCATAGCGGTATTTGCGGCGCTGTATGCGCTTTGCTGGCCTGACGAAATAATCTCTTTTATATCCGTAATAATCGGCTGATATAGCACTAAATCATTTTCCATATCAATACACCTCGATTTCTGCGATGATCTTGTCGATTTCATCCCGCAATACCTGTTCCCGCGCCACGATTTCCCGAATCTCCGCATTGAGCTTTACGATATCGATAACTTCTTTGGTATCCTCGGACTCTAAGTAGGTGAAAACAGACAGGTTATAATCGTTCCCGGCTATCTCGTCATAAGGAACACAGCGGGCAAAGTAATCCACATCTGCACGGGAAGTGAACCCCGCCACGATACATAATGCCGGGGAAACAAACGATTGCCGCAGTCCCGTTGGTGGCAAGCCATGCCAAAGAGTGCATGATAAAGGCAAGGTCAGCCTTGGATTTCGGTGCAAGCACTCCGGCAGGGGAAAAGCGAGGATCGTTAATCAGAACCGGATTATCATCGCCCTCCCATTTGATAGAGTACGGGGGATTAGAGACAATCACCTCAAACGGTTCGTCATCCCAATGCTGCGGAGACACCAGCGTATCTTCGTGGGCAATATCAAACTTGTCAAAGTCAATGTCGTGCAGGAACATATTGATGCGGCAAAGGTTGTATGTAGTCAGGTTGACTTCCTGACCGTAAAAGCCCTGACGAACATTTTCTTTGCCGAGAATTTTAGCGGCTTTCAGAAGCAGAGAGCCGGATCCGCAGGCCGGGTCATATACCTTGTTGACTTCTGTTTTCCCGACGACCGCAATTCTGGTCAGCAGTTCCGAAACCTCCTGCGGTGTAAAGAATTTACCGCCGCTTTTTCCTGCATTGGAGGCATACATACTCATCAGATATTCGTAAGCATCGCCAAAGGCGTCAATGGAATTTTCCTTGTAATTGCAAAGTCCCATGGCCGCAATGCCATCAATCAGCTTTACAAGGTTCGCATTGCGCTTGGCAACGGTAGCCCCCAGTTTATTACTGTTTACATCAATGTCGTCAAACAACCCAACAAAGTTATCCTCGCTTTGGCTACCTTTCGCAGATTCCTCAATATGATTAAAAGCAGCTTCCAAAGTCATGTTCAGGTTTTCATCAGTTGATGCTCTTTTCCTGACATTACAAAAAAGCTCAGAAGGAAGGATGAAAAAGCCTTTTGTATTGACCAAATCTTCACGGGCCTGTTCTGCGTCTTCATTGGACAGTAGGGCATAATCAAAACCTTCATTTCCGGCTTCAATCTCGCCCTCGTTGATATAATTGGTCAGGTTTTCAGAGATATAACGGTAGAACATCATGCCCAACACATAGGATTTGAAATCCCAGCCGTCTACACTGCCTCGCAGTTCATCCGCAATTGCCCATATTGCGCGATGCAACTCATCGCGCTCCTGCTCTTTTCGTATATCAGACATTTTTATTCTCCGTTTCAACTGGCATAAAATCCAGAATATCATCCACCTTACAGTTCAAAGCAAGGCATATTTTTTCGATGCTGTCCAGAGATATATACTGGTCGCGTTTTAACCGGGTTAAAATATTGGCGCTGAAGCCTGCTTTTTCTGTCAGTTCGGCGGGTTGAAGGCCACGGTCTATCAGCAAATGAAATAGTTTCTTATATGTTACAGACATATTGTCCTCCTTGCTCGCTCAAATAATCATATTTCGCAGTATACCACGAAAAAGTGAATTTTTCAACATTTCGTTAGTATGCGCCGCGTCGATGCTCCGGCTGTCTGCCAGATACGCCTCGTATCGATATGACAAAGGATTAACATAAGGTGAACAAACTGAAAAAGCCTATAAAATTAGGCATATTAGACAAAAGACAAGGCATATAGATAGAAAAAAAGGGGTAGAAATTTTACTATAATGCTGAAAATATGTTAAACGATTGACATATTGACAGGCCAGTGTTACGATTAATTCATCAAAGGAAACAAAAGGGTTTTGAAAAAGGAGGAAATGAAACATGAAGAGGAAATTAACAGCAGCGGCACTTGCGGCGGTAATGACGGTATCGCTGGCGGCGTGCGGCAGTAACCCCGGGCAGGGCGGAAACGATTCCGGAGTCTCCATCACGATCTTTAACTCCAAGATCGAGGTACAGGATCAGTTTGAGGAGATGGCAAAGGAGTACAGTGCTGCCAAAGGGGTAAACGTTGAGGTTTACTATTCAAACGATACGGTTGCGGCCCACATGGCTACCAGATATTCCGCAAACGATCCTTATACGATTTCCATGGTAGACGCAAAGGATATTTATTCTCTTGCCGGGGAGCATGCCGTGGATCTGAGCGGCGAAGCATGGGTTGATAAGACAGATTATGCCATTTCCGTGGGCGGGAAGGTAGTGGGCTTTCCGGTCTGTATTGAGGCGAGAGGCCTGATGTACAATGCGGATGCCATTGAGAAGATAACAGGAAAGACCTTTAACCCGGAGGAGTACAAGACGCTGGATGCTTTCAAGGGCCTGTTGGAGGAGCTTGTGGCAGGGGGCATGGCTGCGCCTACCGGAATCATGAAGGAAGACTGGTCCATGGGTGCGCATTTCCTGGCCGAGGTTTACGAGGAACAGCCGGATGTGGAGGCCTTTATCAGCGCTCTGTATGCAGGGACAGCCGGTCTTGCGGACAATGCGAAATGGAATGCCAAGATGGATGCCTTTGACACACTGATGCAGTATAACTACGCCGCTGCCTCACCTATTGCGGCAGAGCGCGAGGTATCGGAGCAGAAGCTGGCCGAGGGAGAGATTGCCTTTATGTTCGGCGGCAACTGGGACTGGTCCATGATTAAAGCGTATGAGTACTCCGAGAATATGGGAATGATGCCGCTGCCTCAGAATACGGACGACGGATCCAACGAAAAGCTGGTAGGCGGCGGTTCCAAATATATGTTCATTGATTCTTCCGAAAATACCTCCGAGGAACAGCGGCAGGCTGCAAAGGATTTCCTGAACTGGCTTGTGCTTGAGGAGGAGGGAAATGCATTCCTGACAGAGAAGTGCGCGCTGGTTCCGGCCTACAGCAATATCAGCTCCGAGGCGTTGGATCCCCTGTCAACCTCTGTGAAAAAGTATGCGGATGCAGGAAGTCTGATCGGAAACTATGACTATCTGCCGGACGATCATTTTTCCCGCTGTGGTGCATCATTCCAGAAGTATCTGGCAGGCCAGATCGACCGCGGGGGCCTGGCGGCGGAGATCGAGAGCTACTGGTCTTCCACTGCGCCGGTGGAGCATTGAGAACCGCAATGCGGCAGAATTAAACTTTGCAGTATCAGAAGAAGGGGGCCGAAGGAGTAATGAAAACCAATACAATGTCCTATAAGTGCAGGCAGTTTTTCATGTTTGCAGGCATTACCACCGTGATCTTTACGGCTGTTGTCATCGTACCTTTTATCTACGGTCTGTATCTGACCCTTACAAGCTGGGACGGCATTTCCAGGGAGAAGCCCTTTGTGGGAATTGCCAATTATCTCTCCACCTTTTCGGACGCGGCATACTGGCAGGCCATGGGAAGAACGTTTATCTACTCGCTGATCGCGGTGGTGCTGGTGAACGTGGTTGCGTTTGCGCTGGCCTTCCTGGTTACCAGCGGTATCAAGGGCCAGAATTTCTTCCGGGCCGGATTCTTCATTCCGAATCTGATCGGCGGCATCGTCCTGGGCTATATCTGGAAATTTGTGTTTAACCGTGCGTTCGTGGCAATCGGCAATTCTCTTTCCATCGGGGCGCTTTCCACATCCTGGCTGGCTACCACAAACGGAGCCATGCTGTGTTTGATTATCGTTTCCGTGTGGCAGTACGCAGGCTATATGATGCTGATCTATGTGGCCGGGTTTATGAGCGTATCCGGAGATGTGCTGGAGGCGGCAAGGATCGACGGCTGTACCAGCTTTCAGTCCACCATACATATTTCCGTGCCGCTGATGGTGTCTTCCTTTGTACAGTGTCTGTTCCTGACGATCACAAGATGCTTCATGGTCTATGACGTGAACCTGTCCCTGACAAAGGGCGAGCCCTTCAACAGCTCGGTCATGGCCGCCATGCATGTGTACAATCAGGCGTTTACCTATAAGAATTACGGAACCGGCCAGGCGGAGGCTCTGATTCTGTTTGTTGTCTGTGCAGTGGTAGGTGTGCTGCAGGTGTATATCGGAAAGAAAGCGGAGGTGTCGGCATAATGGATGATCTGAACGAAAAAGCTGCTCGCAGCAGAAAAGTGAGACATATTGTTTCCATTACGATTCTGGTTCTTTTGTTTATTTGCTTTATTTTCCCGTTTTTCCTGGTGATTATCAATGTATTCAAGGTAAAGGCGGATATTACGTCCAATCCTCTGGCACTGATCGGGGAACATGGCTTCACGCTGCAGAATTTCCCGGAAGCCATGAAAAAGATGAATTTCTGGACTTCCTTTTTTAACTCCACCATCATCACGGTGTGTTCCACGGCCATTACCATTCTGCTTGCGTCCATGACGGCCTATGTGATTGTGCGCAACAAATGGAAGGCATGCGGTCTGTTGTTTGGCCTGATGATCGCTTCCATGGTGATTCCCTTCCAGGTACTGATGATTCCGCTGGTATCTCTCTACGGAGGTATTCTGGGGATTCTGAACCATCGCATGACCCTGATCTTCATGCATGTGGGATTTTCCTTATCCATGGCCACCTTTATGTTCCACGGGGCAATCCGCACGAATGTGTCCGTAGCGCTGGAGGAGGCGGCTACCATCGACGGCTGTACCCGCTGGCAGACCTACTGGCAGATTGTATTTCCGCTGCTGAAGCCCACAATTGCAACAGTGGCAATCATTGACGCCATGGCGTTCTGGAATGACTATCTGCTTCCCAGCCTTGTACTTGCCAAGAAGGAGCTGTACACAATTCCCATTGCCACGCAGGTGTTTTACGGAACCTATTCCACGGATATCGGACTGATTATGGCGGCGCTGCTGCTGGCCATGCTGCCCATTCTGATTCTGTATGTGTTCCTGCAGCGTTACATTGTGGAAGGCGTGACATCGGGAGCGGTAAAATAAAGGCGTCCGATGGCTCCCTGCACAAAAGGAAAAGAAATGACAGAGGGGTGCTATGAGCAGAAAGGAAATTTACAAAAAACGGCTTGAGCGGCACCATGATGAGCTTCGCTGGCTATACATGGAACTGTACGGCAACAGTTCCATGTTTGCGGAGCTGTGTGATAACATGGAGCAATTTTACCTGGAGCGCAGCCGCACGCTCAGAACAACGGATGAGCGGCGGGAGAAGCGGCCTGATTGGTACAAACAGAACGACATGCTGGGCATGATGTTTTATATAGATAATTTTGCCGGCAATATGAAGGGCGTGGAGGCCAGACTGGAATACATTGAAAAGTGCAATGTAAATTATATCCATCTGATGCCTTTTCTGGAGACGCCAAAGGGGCGCTCCGACGGCGGGTATGCGGTGTCGGATTTCCGGAAAGTACAGGGTCGTCTGGGTTCCATGGAGGATCTGGAAAGCTTGACGGCTGCCTGTCACAAAAGAGGAATCAGCGTCTGTATGGACTTTGTCATGAACCATACCTCAGAGGAACACGAGTGGGCGAAAAGGGCACGCCGGGGAGAGGGCGAATATATGAGCCGCTACTTCTTTTTCGACAGTTTTGACCTGCCGTCCAGATATGAGAAATGCGTGCCCCAGGTATTTCCTGTCACGGCGCCGGGAAATTTCACCTGGCTGCCGGATGCGGGACATTATGTAATGACCACATTTTATCCTTATCAGTGGGATTTGAACTACAGGAATCCCAGAGTTTTCAATGAGATGATGTACAATTTCCTGTATCTGGCAAACCGTGGCATTGATATCATCCGGATTGATGCCGTGCCCTATATCTGGAAGGAGCTGAACACACAGTGCAGAAACCTGCCCCAGGTGCACACCATTGTCCGCATGATGCGGATGATCGGCGAGATCGTGTGTCCGGGAATACTTCTGCTGGGAGAGGTAGTTATGGAGCCGGAGAAGGTTGTGCCCTATTTTGGCACGGTGGAAAAGCCGGAGTGTCATATGCTTTATAATGTCACGACCATGGCAACCACCTGGCACACTGTGGCCACCAGAGACACGCGGCTGTTAAGGAGACAGCTTGATATCGTCAACGCTCTGCCCAAGGAATATGTGTTTTTAAATTACCTGCGTTGTCATGATGACATCGGGTGGGGATTGGATTATAATAGTTTAAAGGAAGAGGGTATCGGGGAACGTTCCCACAAAAAGTATCTGAATGATTATTTCAGAGGTTATGCGGGGGGGAGCAGCAGCCGCGGAGAGCTTTATAACGAAGATCACGTCACCGGGGATGCCAGGTTCTGCGGGACGACAGCGTCCATGTGCGGGATAGAAAAGGCCGGTTTTGAGCAGGATCAGGCTGGAATGGAAAGGGCCCTCCGGCTGGATGTGATGCTCCATGCTTACATGTTTATGCAGTCGGGGATTCCGGTGCTGTACGGCGGGGATGAGGTGGGGCAGGTAAATGACTACACCTATCAGAAGGATCCCGACAAGGCGGCAGATTCCCGTTATCTTCACAGAGGGGCCATGGACTGGAAGCTTGTGGAAGATATCTCCGAACCGGATACTGTTGCGGGAGAGCTTTTCCGCCGGTTGGGGCAGCTGGAACAGATTCGCAAAACCGAAAAGGCCTTTGTATCAAATGCGGATACCTGGACTGTGGAGACGGGGGACAGGTCTGTGTTGTGTATCGGAAGGTATTTTGAGGGGGAAATGCTGATCGGCCTGTTTAACTTCAGTGAATTTGAGAAAACATTGAGGATTCCGGAGGACGGCATATGGGCGGACCTGATTTCAAAAGAGGAGCAGGAAGCCGGAAAAGAGCCGGTCTTACTGCCGGCCTACGGGTTTTGCTATCTGAAGAAAAGTCCTTCTTTCTGATTTGAGCGGTGTTGTAATGCGCGGACGGGAGCGGAAATGAAAACATTTGATGTGGTTGCACTGGGAGAATTGTTGATTGATTTTACGGAAAACGGGGTGAGCGGCCAGGGGAATCCTGTCTATGAAGCAAACCCCGGCGGAGCGCCCTGCAATGTACTTGCCATGCTGCAGAAGGCCGGGAGGAAGACTGCGTTTATCGGGAAGGTTGGGCAGGATATCTTTGGAAACCGCCTGAAAGCAGTGCTTCAGGAGACGGGAATCGACACCAGGGGGCTGGTGACGGATGAAAATGCACGGACCACCCTGGCCTTTGTGGAAACTCTGCCGGGCGGGGACAGGGACTTCTCGTTTTACCGAAATCCCGGAGCCGACATGCTGCTGCGGGAAGAGGAGCTTCCGCTGGAGCTGCTGGGGGATACGAGGATTTTTCATTTCGGGACGCTGTCGATGACCCATGAGGGAGTGCGCAGTGCCACCAGGAAGGCGATTGCCGCAGCAAAAGAGGGCGGTGCGCTGCTTTCCTTTGACCCGAATCTGCGGCCTCCGCTGTGGGCCTCTCTGGATGAGGCCAGGGAGCAGGCTGCCTACGGGCTGTCAAACTGTGATATTTTGAAAATTTCCGACAATGAAATCCGGTGGTTTACCGGGGAGGACGACTTTGACCGGGGGATCCGCAGGCTCAGGGACAGCTATGATATTCCGCTTATCGTGTTATCCATGGGACGGGAGGGCAGCAGGGCTTACTATAAAGAGCTGCGGGTGGAAGCGCCTGCGTTTTTACAGGAAAATACCATTGAGACCACGGGTGCGGGGGACACCTTTGGCGGCTGTTGTCTGCACTATGTGCTGAAGTATGGATTAGAATGCCTGGACGAGAAGAGGCTTGCGGAGATGCTGACTTTTGCAAACGCCGCCGCCTCCATCATCACCACCAGAAAGGGCGCGCTGCGGGTCATGCCCGGGATGGATGAGGTGGAGGCTTTGCTGGAAAACGCCATATCGTCTCACTGACGTTTGTCTCGAATGCTGTACACAAGAAAGAGAATAACAAAAAGCAGAGATGAAATTCCAAGGAAAAACAGGGGGTATGTGAAAACAAATCCCTGTTTTTTCATGGTTATGATTCTGATCAGGACGTCGATCAGAAGAAGAATATTTTCAATGATAAATGTCAGTGTGCAGACTTTGGTTAAACGTTGCTTCCTGGATTCATCCTTTTTTCTGAGCAGAATGATCCACATAGCCAAGATGCAGACAAGCAGAATTGCAAAGACCACAACGAGGCCCCAAATCAGAGGAAGGTTTGGCCGAAAGGTTTCCGGATTCATCAAATGTAAATTCATAGAGGCCTCCTAAAAAAATTAATATGATAATATTTATCATATTACACAATGGTGACAATGTCAATGAATGATCTATAAAAGTGTATCCTACACAAGGTTGGTCTATCGGAAGAAGAAATGCAAGAACAGCCTGTTGACGTTTTGAAATAACAATAGTAAAATATGTTATAATAAGATATTAAAAGCAAATATAAGGCGGTGTTTGGTCATTGGACTTTGGAGCGGGTCTTTAAAGACAATAGCGGAGCATCGGTAACATGCTATGAATACCATAGCGTAGATCAGTATGCGCGCATGTGTGAAAAGGGGCATGGTGTGGTTGTAAAATCCTCCTGCTTTTTACAAAGAAATAATTAGGAAATGTATACTCTGACAAAAGAAGGCCAATCTGAAAATAAGGAGAAATAGAATGAAATCAGTCAGGATGTGCATAATTATGTTTCTGTATCTGGTATGTCTGGCGGGCTGCGCACAAGAGACATTGCCTGTGGAAACAGAAACGTCAGAAGAAGTTTCAGGGCAGAAAACACCGGAGGAAGAATCGCTGGAGACACTTGCCATCGACTGGAAGACCGCAGGATTTGCAGTCTCGGAAGATATAATAGACGAACAGGGATTTTGGCCTTCGGAATATATCAGGTGGCAGCATGAGGCTATCAGCTATGACAGTTCGGAAGAGGTGTTATACAATGTGCGTGAGCTGGGAGCTTCGGAGGGACGGATCTATCGGCTTTGTGACATACGGGGGAAGGGAGAACAGGCCCTGCAGAGATATGTATTGGAAATATATGATACATCCGCCATGCAGGATAGTGCTTTTGGACTGAACCAGGAAAGGCTGGGAGTGGGCGACGGTTTTATTGCAGGCATGGATGTGTTGGGTGAAGATGAGTTTGCGGTTTTTCTGCAGGAGTATACCAGAGATGAAGCCGGAGAATTCAGCCTGCAAAACAGCAATATTGTGTTTACCGACTTGAAAGAAAAAACGGAGAAGGTGGATGTCCTGCCTGTATTTCAGGAGAAAAGTATCCAGGATAAAATGTATCAGGAATATTACTGCGATGCCTCCGGAAACGGATTTGTAAGAGGAGCTTACAGGGAATCTCCTGCCCGTTTTCTGTATATTGTTGATCGGAACGGTAATCTTCTGACGGAGCAAAGAGTAGAAGAATATGATGAGATCAGGCCCCCCTTTCAAATGCCGGAGGGAGAACTGGTCTTTCCTGTAAACAACCGTGCAGAAAAAACTTCCCGGTTGGTCTATTTTGATGCAGAAGAGGAAAAAATGTGTGTGCTTGCTACTCTGAAGAAGGATTCCATAGCACAGGTGTACGGCTTGCAGGGCAATGATTTATATTATGAATCTTATGAACATAACGGAATTGTGAGATGGAATCTGGTATCCGGGGACAGAGTTCTTGTATTTTCCTTTGCAGAAAATGCAGTTTCCAGAGTACATAATACCATGCTGATATTTCGAAAAGGACAGCCGCCGGTCTTCAGAATGTATGGGGAAGTGAATGGTACACAGGAGGACTGGCTGGTGATTTTG
>ERZ779624.581-NODE-581-length-10862-cov-10.338484_pt1 | contig 10862 bp, 7 predicted proteins | sample MGYA00514190_ERZ779624 | MGnify/ENA primary metagenome ERZ779624 (study PRJEB29562, sample SAMEA4376706) | mouse gut metagenome | isolation source: Cecum | study: EMG produced TPA metagenomics assembly of the A DSS colitis mouse model was used to assess the... | reverse complement strand
AGTTCAGCCGACCGCTGAGCCTTGGTCGGCAGGCTCAAGATTCCGAGAGCCTATTCTATATTACTGTAAATGTACCACAAACAGACAAATCTGTCAATTACTTGCCAAAAGGGCAGAAGCACTCAGCGCGTCAAATCCTTCACGCTTTCCTGAAACATGGCGGATATCTCCTCGGACAGCTCCCTGTTTCTGCGGGGTACGGTGAGCCACAGCGCCATGACCAGCAGAATCAGCGGGTAGATCACTTCCATCCACATCAGGGCTCTGTACGCCATTCCAGAGGCTACGGACAGACAGGACAGATACTCCGCCAACTCCTCCATGGCCTTGCTGTTCCTGAGCAAAGCGGCAAAATCATACGCCGCCATCACATACAGCAAAAAATTTTGTCTCCAGATACCCATGTGATTCAGAACCAGGCCCAGCAAAAACATCTGAAACAGCATTTTGACAATATCAACCCCCACCGCAAATGCAGTAACGCTTCCCTGCAGTATCATGATCCACACGGACAGCACAAAATGAACCAGCAGATAAATCAGCAGAAACCACAAAAATATTTTCTTGATCATTGCAAACCGCCTTGGTTCTGCATTCTCCCGGAAATACTGCTTTTGCTCCTCAAGTGCCCTGTCCCGTACACTTTTATACTCTTCCCGCTCCATTCTTACCCCTCTCTGTCAGAGCCTGTTCTGCCTGCGCAAGTTTCTACACCGCAAGATCCTTTTTCGGATTTCATCCTTTGTAAAAACTCTCATGTCTCCGCCCTTCCCCGTTGTCTCCCAACATACGCCGCACGCCCCTGGGGCCCCTGCCGTGACTTGGGAATCCTATCTTTCATTATAGGCCCTCTGCTCAGATTGTCAATTCATCTCCAGAAGAGGCGTCAGCTCCCCCTGGCAGAACAGGCTGAGTCTGTGGAGCGCACGGGTACATTCGATATAAAGAAGCTTTCTGTCGTCCCCGGTCTGATAGGTATCCGAATCCCCGTCGCAGATCAGCACAGCGTCGAACTCCAGCCCCTTGGCCATGTAGGAAGGAAGGATAAAACACCCCTTCAGGCCCTCCACTCCGTCGTCTCCGGCCATCCGCAGCTCCGCCCGGGAACCCAGCTCGCGAAACAGGCGCTGACAGCCCTCCTCCGTCTTGCACAGCAGGCAGATCGTCCCATATCCCTTTTCCCTGCAGTTCTCCATCTCTTTCAGGATACCGGCCAGATAGTCCCGGCGGGTCCGGAAGGCTCTGACCTCCACCGCCTCCCCGCTGCGGTTAAAGCTCTCAATCTGCGGCTTCTCCCGGATAAACTGCAGGCTGAACTGTAAAATCTCGTTTGTACAGCGGAAACTTTTATTCAGCGTGACAAGAGAAGACTTCTTTTTCTTCAGAATTCTCCGCACCTGCTCATAGAAGGAGCCGTCCTCCTGTTTGGAGAGGGTCTGATTGATATCTCCCAGCACCGTATACCTTGCGTTCGGAAAGAGAATCCGCAGAATCTCAAATTGCAGCGGGTAATAGTCCTGGGCCTCGTCTATGATCACCTGACGAATGTTCCGGTAATCGTTGCAGCCGTGAAGCTTCAGATACAGATACAGCACCGGGACGGCATCGTCAAAATACAGGCAGTCCCCTTCCAGATTTTCCAGCGTACCGCTTCTGATCTCCTCCAGTTCTTCCACGCCCTGGGAATCCGCACCCTGAAAATTTGTCTCATCGCTCCAGAAGCTTTTGTACAGCTCATAAAGATTGAGTCTGGTAAACCTCTGTATCTCCTCCAGGACACGGGCTTTCTCCTCCCCCGCTCCTTTCCGGTTTCCGAAGGCATCCTCCAGAACCCGGACAGTCAGCTGCTCCAGCCGGACGGCCAGCGGCGTCTCCGGGCGCTGCATTGCCCGCCTTCTCAGCTCTTCCTTTTCGGCAATGCGGTTCCCCTCATGGTATACGTCCTGAAACGCCATCTGCCGCAGCGGAATCTGCTCCGCAAAACGATCCAGCAGGCCAAGAAAGGCTTCCGACGTCTTATACCGCATGCTTTTCTTCATATAATCGCCCCAGGCGCCGTTTGCAACCGCATTTTCCAGAAATTCCCGCTGGGTCTGTATCCGTCCCACGCCAGTCTGACCGTTCCCCGATTCCTCCTGTCCCGGAGCAGCCTTCCACATCACCTTTTCCCCAAGCAGGGAACGGAGGATATCCTCAAATACCATAGAGACCGCATTCTCCTCCCCCAACTCCGGCAGCACCTCCGAAATATACTGCTCAAAGGTGGAATTGGGCGAAAGGATCAGAATATTGTTGGCCGCCAGCCTGGACTGCAGTCCCTGATACATCAGGTATGCCGCCCTGTGCAGGGCGATGGAGGTCTTTCCGCTTCCCGCCACCCCCTGTATCATCAAAAGATCACTCTCCAGATTTCGTATCACAATGTCCTGTTCCTTCTGGATAGTCTCCACTATGGTTTTCATTTTGGGGGAGGTGTTCTTTGACAGCAGCTGTTTTAATATTTCGTCATTGATGCTCCTGTCCGTGTCAAAAAAATAGAGCAGCCGGCTGTCCCTGATCTCATACTGACGCTTCAGCTCCACTCTTCCCGTGATCCTGCCTGCAGGCGCGTCATAGAACGCCTCCTCCGTCATAAAACGGTAAAACACACTGGCAATGGGAGAACGCCAGTCATAGACATAGATCTCCACCGCCTTCTCCCCCGTCAGCGACGTTTTCCCGATGTAAATTTGTTCCGGAATCTCCTCCCCCTCAAAACAGAAATCGATCCTGGCAAAATAAGGGCATTTGATCAGGTTATTCAGGCGATGAATTTTCCGCATCGTCTCGTCATAGTCCGCAACCAGATTTGTGACAGGCGCAATACTCTGGTTCAGCTCCACCAGCGCCTCAAATCCGTCGGTGGTAGAAAGATCCGCCGCCCCATGCTCCGTATTTTCCCGGATTTCTCTCTTGAGCTCCTGCAGCTCGGTTTCTTTTCGTTCAACAGCCTCATGGGCCTGTTTCAGCTGTCTTTCCGCCTCCTCCAGTATCTCTCTCAAATGCGTCTCTTCCAAAATCCGTTCCGAATGCTGATCTGTCATCAAATCTGTCCCTCCATCTGAATCTGTTCCGGTTGATCGTGCCTTGCATGGTTACTGTACACTCCGCTCACAGCAGCACTCTGCAAGTGTAGCACAGGAAGCGCCGCACAACCAGACTTGTTCTTTTCGCTTTTTTATGCTATAATAACCATAGTGAAGAGAAGAAATACAAGCAGACAGCCATGTCAGCCGAGATCAAACGCCCCTGTATTCGCGCCTGATTTCCAGCCGGCATGGTTTTTTACAGCAAAGAGACAGGAGCCGATATGTATCATTCCCTTGAAGACATTTTAACCGCGGAACAAAAGACAGGGCTGGCATTCTGGGAGGTGATCCGGGATGCGGACTGCCGGGAGCTGGAGCTCTCAAAACAGGAGGCCTTTCAACGGATGCGGGCTCTTTATGAAGCCATGAAAAGCGCCGACTCCTCCTATGATCCCGCCCTCTCCTCCGCCAGCGGCCTGGCGGGAGGGGACGGCGAAAAGCTGGCCAGGGCGCGCAGGGAGGGTTCTCTGCTCTGCGGTTCCTTTCTGGGGCTTGTGATGGAAAAGGCTGTCAAAATGGGAGAGTCAAACGCCTGCATGCGGCGTATCGTGGCCGCGCCCACCGCAGGCTCCTGCGGCGTGGTTCCGGCGGTCTTCCTGTCCCTGGAGGAAGAAAGAGGATTCTCCTCGGACGAGATGACAAAGGCGCTTTACACCGCTGCGGGAATCGGCGGCGTCATCGCACAGCGCGCCTCCGTCTCCGGCGCGGCGGGAGGCTGTCAGGCGGAGATCGGCGCGGCCTCCGCCATGGCGGCAGGCGGGGCGGCCTGTCTCATGGGCGGGGACGGTGAAACCATCGCCCATGCCGCAGCCCTGGCCATGAAAAATCTTCTGGGACTGGCCTGCGATCCCGTGGCCGGGCTGGTGGAAGTTCCCTGTGTCAAACGAAACGTCATAGGCGCCGTCAACGCTCTGACCAGCGCCGATCTGGCCTGCTCCGGTATCCGCAGCAAAATTCCTCCCGATCAGGTCTTTGACGCCATGCGCAGCATCGGAAAGCTGCTGCCGGAAGAATTAAAAGAAACCGGCAGGGGCGGTCTCGCTGCCACCCCCGCCGGAATATCCTACCGGGAAAATATAAAGGGCTTTTAACCTACACATAGTACTGCGCCTGGGCATTCCACATTTGGCTGTACAGTCCCTCCTGATCCCTCAGAAGCTCCTCGTGAGTTCCCGTCTGTACAATCCTGCCGTCGTCAAAGACAATGACGTTATCGCAGAATCTGCAGCTGGACATTCTGTGGGAGATAAAGACAGCCGTCTTGTCCTCCACCATCTTGTTGAAGCGCTCATAGATGTCCTGTTCCGCCAGGGGATCCAGCGCACTGGTGGGTTCATCCAGTATTACAATCGGAGCGCCCCTGTACAGCGCCCGGGCCAGAGCCAGCTTCTGTTTTTCTCCTCCTGAGATTTCCAGCCCCTCCTCTCCGTCCTCCTGCTGGTCTTTCAAAAGCTTTGTGTGAATCCCATCCTTCATCCGGGAAACCCTCTCATAAAGTCCGGCTTCCTTCAGGCTCCTGATCACCTTCTCCTCCTCAAATTGCGGGCTGGCAGATACGTTTTCCGCCACCGAGAAGGAAAAGATCTTATAGTCCTGAAACACCACCGAGAACAGTCTGATGTATTCTTCATAACTGTATTTTTTGATATTGATCCCGTTTAAAAGAATTTCCCCCTCCGTCGGATCATACAGGCGGCATAGCAGCTTGATAAAGGTGGTTTTTCCCGCTCCGTTGGCGCCCACGATGGCAAGCCTCCCTCCCACCCGAAACCGGAAGGATACATTCTTGAGAATCATCCGCTCGTTGCCCGGATACCGAAAGGATACGTTTTTAAACTCCAGTGTATACTCATTGTCCTGCCGCTTTTCCACCAGCAGCGTACCCTCATATTTCTGATTTTTGAGATCCAGATACTCCCCAAAACTTTTCAGATAGGTATTCTGTGTCTTCAGCTGAATGATGGTGGCCGACAGCTCATTGATATGGCCCTGCAGAAGAAGTATGGTATTCACATATCTGGTCAGGCCGCCGATGCTGATCATCCCGAGAATAGCCTTCAGTCCCGCAAAAAGCCATGCTCCGAACATAAACACATGCTGTACCGCCGATCCGGCAAACGCCATCCCAAGTTCTTTGCTCAGCGCCTCCTTTTTGACCTTCTCCATCTCCGACAGAGCGTTCTCACCCTGCGCCTCGATCAGACCGCGCATATGAAAAATACGGATGTCCTTCCCCGCAGGGTAATTGAACATCAGGTTGTAAAAAAACCAGTAAATCCTGTTGCTGGTCACATTGGCCATGTCCGCCTCATAGCGTATTTTTCCCGTGCGCGCCTGGCATCTGCCTCCCAGGTAAACGCTGAGGCCCAAAAGCAGAAGCAGGCACACCATGCTGAGGGGCGACCGGAAAAATTCCCACAGCACTCCTTCTCCCGCCACCTGGGACATCTGAAATAATCCGCCCATGGTAGCCAGCGCAAACACCACGGAAATAACGTTTCCCACCGCAGAGACCACGTTTTTGGCATAGTCCGCCAGTCCGCCCATGGCGTCCGAGCCGCTCTCCGCCTTCGCCATAAGCTCCAGCGTGCTGTTTTTTTCCAGGATATCATAATCCAGCTCCATGGCCTTGACGGACAGCGCCGTGTTCTTGTATACAGAAACCATCATCCATTCCACGCCACGAAAGCCTTCCAGGATCTGAGCGGTCAGGGATAAAAAGAACACTGTCCCCACCAAAAACGCCGCCTGTACCATCACATCCCGGAAACTGCCTTTCTCAACCAGCAAATCCACAATCCTTGCGCCAAAGATGATTTCCGCAAACGGAATCGCTTTGCGAAGCAGCGTGGAGGTCGCGGCAAAAGGCAGATACGCAGGATTCAACCTTTGAAGCAGACCAATATTTTTCTTTACCTCTTTCCAGAAATCTCTGTTCATATTCTTTCCCCCGCCTTACATCTCTTCCTGATAGTATTTGCTCTGGATCTGGAACATTTCCGCATATCTTCCGCCGCGCTGCAAAAGCTCCTCGTGGGTTCCTTCCTCCCGGATCACACCATCCTCCAAAAACAAAATCCTGTCGCAGAACCTGGTACTGGCCAGCCGGTGCGAGATAAAAATCGCCGTCTTTCCCTCTGCGATTCTGGCATACTCCTGATACACCCTGCTCTCGGCAATGGGATCAAGAGCCGCCGTGGGTTCGTCCAGAATCAGAACCGGCGCATCCTTATAGAGCGCCCTGGCCAGCATCAGTTTCTGCAGCATTCCTCCGGAAAGCTCTATGCCGTCCGGCCGGAAATTCTTGGTGAGATGCGTCTGCACCCCGTTCTCCAGCCGGAGCACATCCTCCAGAAGTCCGGCCTGCTCCAGACACCTTTTCACCTTCTCGGGATCCGTATCCTCCTCGCACTCCCCTGACACATTGCTGGTAATGGAGAGCGGCAGCGTATTTGACTCCTGGAAAACAATGCCCAGAAGCCTGTAGTAATCCTGCAGGTTATACTCCTCTATCGAATGTCCGCCCACCAGGATTTCTCCCCCTGTGGGATGATAAAATCCGCACAGAAGCTTTACCAGCGTGCTCTTTCCCGCACCGTTATGTCCCACCAGCGCAACCCGCTCGCCCGCCTTAATGGTAAGACTGATCTCCTTCAGAATGTCTTCTCCGTCCTCTTCATACCGGAAGGACACGTTCCGAAGTTCTATCTGCGGCGCTCCTCCTTCCTTCACGGCAGCCTCCGCAGGCAATCCTCCCTCCCGCAGGAAACGATTCGGATAATCCATCATCTTCCGGTAGTCGCGCATCATTCTGTTGCCGTCGCACAGCGCCGCCCAGCTTCCCCGCATCCTGCGTATCCAGCCGGATATTCCCGACACAATTCCCAGGCAGAAGGTGAACTCTGCCAGAGACATTCTTCCGTCCAGAACCTGCCCGGCCAGAATGGCATAAGCCAGCAAGTCACGGGCAACAATAAAGACAACCTCTACCACCGACACCAGATTCCAGCTGATGTGCCGCTTCATTTCCAGTTTTTTATCTTTTTTTCCCAGCCTGAGAAGTCCGTTCTGTAACCAGGCTGTCATATTGTAAATGCGGATATCCTTGCCGTTCTGCACCGACATGGCCTCCCGCTTCAGGTAATAGGCCCTTCCCCAGCTCCGAAACCGCTCCTCCTTCAGGGACTCTTCAACGCCCCTGGCCCTCTTTTCCATAAACAGCCCAACCGCCGTCATAACCAGAATCACCAGAAGAATCCTGATATCCAGCACGGATATGGTCATGGAATAAATCACTGTTCCGGCGACAGTGGAAATCAGCGTCGGCATCCCCTGATACATCATGCCGACCCCCATGCGGAACAGGTTTACCGCATGACTGGCCTGGTTCAGCAGCCTCTGCTGCTTCTGGGACTCCACATTTTCGTAGTCGGCGTCCAGGCTCTTACGCACAAGCCCCATCAGAAAATCTCTGCTCTGCACACATTCCGTGTAAAAATTGCTCCAGGACAAAGCCGCCTGCTGCAAAAAGGAACACACGCAAAGCACCAGCATCACCACTCCCATCCGCAGGACAAAATCCTGCACCCCGCGGTTGTCCGTCACTGAAGCCACTGCTGCCGCCACCGTCACATTGCTGATCAGGGGCGTCACCGTGACCAGAAGAACCAGACCTGCCAGCAGAAACTTGGTATGCGGATAACGTCGGAACAAAAACCGATAGATATAATGAATGTTTTCTGCCATACCGTATCTCTTTTTCTTCTTTTCCCGCTGCATCTTAGCTTTCCTCCGATCCCGGCCTCACCGGAGAGATGGCGTCTGACCTCTCCGGCTTTGCCGAACTGAACTGATTATATCAGTTTCCGGCCTGCCACATAAAAATTCGTGCACAAACAGTGAATATTCGTGCACGAACCATTGTTTCCTTTTTCACTTTTCTTTCAGCCCTGTACCGACAACGGCAGCATGATCTCCGTGGAAAAGACCCCCGGCTCGTTGGCCCGCCTGATAAAGCCCTGATATTTCTCCACGATCCCGTCGATCCGCTTCAGCCCATGTCCGTGATTTCCATGCTTTTTTGTGACATACTCATGGTTAGGCCTGCGCACCGTCTCCCCGGTGGCATTCGTCACCGCGATATACAATTGGCTTCTGCGCACACAGATATAGATCCGCAGAAACCTTTCCTTCTCCCCAGAGAGCGCCGCACAGGACTCCACCGCATTGTCGATCAGATTTCCTACCAGTACGCACAGATCTATGTCCGGGATGGAAAGCTCCTCACACAGCTCCGCCTTACAGTTTATTTCTATATCAGCCCGCTCCGCCATGGAAAGCTTGCTGTTCAGGATGGCGTCCAGACTCACATTTCCAGTCCGAAACCGGATTTCCACCTGATCCAGATCGCCCTCCAGCTCATTCAGATACGCATTTACCTCGTCCCACTCGTCTGCCGCAATGTGTGCCTTCAGCTTCTGCATGTGATTGTGATAATCATGCCTCCAGCCCCGCATGGTCATGTAGATTCCCTTTACCTCCTCCACCTGCCGGGACAAAGCCTCCGCCTGATACTCCAGAAATTGCTCCTCATACTTTTTGTGAAGGTAGGCGGAATTTCCCATACCCACCAGCAAAATCAACACCGCCAGCAATGCCGTAAAAAGCTCTTTCCCCGGCATCTGTGCGGAGAGCCCGGAGAGAACAAGCTCGCAGGTGCAAAAAAGCAGAAGATATCCCGTGGCGGCACGCCTGTTCAGAATCTCCCTGACCAGAAATATCAGGATGCAGACCGCCGGCACAGCAATCCCAACTATCCTCCACATACCGTTCCTCCCTGATACAAATCCTCCAAATTACAGATAATACTCCATAAAACTCTCGTTGAGCCCCTTATAAGCTCCCCTGCTGATCTCCAGCGTCTCCCCGTTTTCCAGAAAGCACTCCTGCCTTGTAATCCTGGTCACATACTCCAGATTCACAAGCTCGGAACGGTTTGCAAAGACAAACCGCTTTTCGTCCAGGCTCTCTCTGACCCCGTTCATACTGCCCTTCCACTCATAGACTTTATCCCTTGTCAGCATCTGCAGATAATGTCCCCGCACCCGGATCAGGAGAATATCGGAAAAAGCAATCCGCAGACTTTCCCCCAGGTAGCGAAAGGCCAGATACTCCCCGCTCTTCTCCGACAGCCGCTGACAGCAATGGCTCAGCGCGCGGCCTAACTCCCCCGCCTCCACCGGCTTCAGCAGATAACGCACGGCGCCGATTTCATAGCCCTCAAAGACATAATCCTTCACGCCGGTGAGAAAAATAATCTGCACCTCACGATCCGTACTGCGGATCTTTTTGGCCAGCTCCATACCGTTGGATGCTCCCAGCATAATATCCAGAAACAGAATGTCGAATGCTCCCGGCTTCTCGTATTTAAACAAATATTCTTCCGTACCGGAGCAGGTCACAAGCTGCAGCCTGTAGTCCGTCCCTGCAAACCACTTTTCAATCAGATTCCGCACATAGGCCTGCTGCGCCGCCTCGTCTTCCACGATTCCTATTCTGACCGTCATTTCCTATTGCCTGCCATCACCGCTATTGCGGCATTTCTCCCGTCAGCCAGGTCTGATATGCCTTCACATGGTCATTCATACAGTTCTTGCTGCCGGCAGATCCCGCCATAACGCAGACATACTCCTTTCCGTTCACATCACAGGCAAGACTGGCGGCACAGCTCTTTGACTGAGCCACATACCCTGTCTTGCCGCAGAGCATTTCACCGTGGGTATCCTTGTCCTCGATCCTCCGCAGAAACCAGTTGGAAATGTTCATTCCCTCCGGATGCTGCTCCGTCTGAGAGGTGGTGTAGGTGCGCGCCGACAAAACCTTCCGGCAGAAGGGATTATCCGCGGCAGTCTTCAGTATGACCGCTATGTCGTAGGCCGTGCTGTAATGCTCATCGTCGTAGATTCCCACACAGTTTGTAAAATGGGAGGTTCCCAGAAGATTCAGCTTCTCCAGCTCCTGGTTCATCAGCTCCACAAACGCCTCCTGAGAGCCCGACACATAATACGCCAGCCCCAGGGCCGCATCCGCGCCGGAGGGCAGGATGGTTCCGTAAAACAAATCCCGGATCGTCACTTCCTCCCCCACCTCAAAACCCACGTTGCTGCAGTCGTTCACAAAGCTGTAATCCGTTATCTCAATGGTGATGGTAAACTTTTCGTCCAGCACCGGGGAATTTTCCCCCTCCGGCCCCAGGATGCCCAGGGCGTCCGCCGCGGTGAGCACCGTCAGAATCTTCGTCATGGACGCCGGATACATGCGTATTTTTCCGGCGCGCTGTGCCACAATGGTCTTATTTTCCACATCGATCAGCACGCCGTACTCGCTGATGATTTCAGACGAAAATTCCGCCGTAGAGACCGTAGCCCCCGCTTTAAACACTTTTGGATGCCATTCTCCCTCCGGAAGGGGACCGTAAATATCCCGGGAATCCGATCCGGAAACGTCCTCTTCTCCGGCTCCCTGTACACCGTCGGCAACCTCCGATCCTCCCGGCTGCCTGAGATTCTGTCGTTCGTCACGGTTATCAGCCTTTCCCTGTCCCTGGGAAATCGTCTGACTCACAGTAGTCTGTGTCTTGCCGGAGCCCACCTGCTGCATGGGCACCGAGGCGCTGTCCGATGACTCCCGGTCACTGCCGTCCGCCGGTGTACCGTTACTTCCTGTGCCGCTTCC
>ERZ779624.580-NODE-580-length-10908-cov-9.128904_pt1 | contig 10908 bp, 7 predicted proteins | sample MGYA00514190_ERZ779624 | MGnify/ENA primary metagenome ERZ779624 (study PRJEB29562, sample SAMEA4376706) | mouse gut metagenome | isolation source: Cecum | study: EMG produced TPA metagenomics assembly of the A DSS colitis mouse model was used to assess the... | reverse complement strand
TGGATGCCATCATATAAACCAGGGGGTCTGTGGAAAGGATGTCGATAACTCCGTCCAACCGGCCGAGAAGACGTTCCAGGGACATACAGGTGTCGTCGAAGGCGTTCTGCGCGGCGGAGAAGGTCTGCTCCTGCACCATGTTTTTGACGCGCACATAGGCGTAGAAGGAAAACATCCCAAGGGGAAGGACAATCAGCAGAAAATAAATACACATCAGTTTGCTGCCAAGCCTTCCGCAGTCGGTGGACCACAGCAGCCACCGCCGAAGCTTATTCCTCATAGGCATGCCTCCGCTGGTACTCTCTGGGCGACAGCCCGGTTTCACGGGTGAACAGCTTGACAAAATATTTGCCGTCCTGGTAACCCACATTGTTTGCCACTTCATACAGCTTGCAGCTTGTGGCGGTAAGCAGTTCCTTTGCGTGAAAAAGCCGAATTTCCGTCAGACGCTGGTTGATGGTCTTGCCGCAGCTTTTTTTATAGGCAGCGCAAAGGTAGGTATTGGTGAATCCGAGATTACCGGCCACCGCCTGAATCGTAAGAGAACAGTCGCGGTAATGGCTCTCAAGATACTCCTCCACCTGTGTGTAAATATCCGGACAGGAGGTTCCTTGAGCATTAAAATACTCCTGAGCCGTCTGCTGCAGAATATTCCGCAGGCCCGCAAGGGTTTCCTGCCTTGATACGGTATATAACAGACGGTCGGTCTGGGCGGTGAGCGTGCGGATATTGCGGCTCTCGGCGGCATGTAAAAAAAGAAAGAGAATCCTGCAGTATAAATGACGCAGGGATTCCGGAGGCGTTCCCTCGCAGCGGCTGGCTTCCTCATACAGTCTTCTCAGCGCGAAGGTATCTTCTTTTTTGTTTTGCCGGATCAGATGATCCAGCTGGCTGTGGAAGGCTTCTCCGGCATCGAAGCTTTCTTTATTTAATGGCTTGTCATTCCGTGTCCTGTCCGAACCGTGCTCCCCATGAAAGAACAATTCTTCCGCAGAGGGCTTTGCCTGGCGCTGCAGTTCTTCGGTAACCTCTCTGACGGTGGCGGTAATCTCATCCAGGTTCAGCGGCTTTTCCACATAGCTTGCGGCCCTCAGGCGGATGGCACTTTTCAGATATTCTTTATCAGAATAGCCGCTCAGGAAGATAAACTGACAGGCCGGCAGGAATTCCCGCACGGCGGCGGCCATTTCCAGTCCGTTCAGACGCGGCATTTTGATGTCGCTGATGATAATATCCGGCTGAAACCTGCGCGCCTGTTCTACGGCTTCCGCTCCGTCAGTGGCAAGACAAACCTTTGTGACAGAGAGCTCTTCCCAGGGAATATGTTCCTGCAGAACAGTGCGGAGCATTGCTTCATCATCAACAATCAATACGGTAAAATTCATGATATACACCTCATAATTTACAATCCCTGATTCAATCATATATAAAATATGACAAAAATTCAAGCTGATTCACCTTTGAAAGTGGAAAATTAGACAAAGAACATAAAGTTACCCTCTTTTCAAAACATTGTCCCGTTGTTTTTATAGCATTATTTTGTTAGGATAAAATCATCAAAGTTGACGGAATGCAATACAACACGGAATGCAATAAAACGATAGAATGGAACGTATGGAGGAATGGCGATGAAAAAGACCACACACCCGTTTTTGCGTGATCTGAAGGACAATCGCGTAAAGTGGCTCATGATTCTGCCGGCTGCGGTTGTTGTAATTTTAATGTGTTATATTCCCATGGCGGGAATTGTGCTGGCTTTCAAGGAATTCAATTATCACGACGGTATTTTCGGCAGTCCCTGGGCCGGATTCAGGAATTTTGAATACTTCTTTCGGTCGGGGAAGGCCTGGATCACAACGAGAAACACCATTCTCTACAATATTGCGTTTCTGTGCGTGAATACGCTGCTGCAGATTACCTGTGCCATACTGCTCAGCGAGCTGGCGGGGAAATATTTTAAGAGGATTACGCAGTCGGTTATGTTCTTTCCTTATTTTATCTCCTGGGTTGTGGTGGGCGCGTTCATATACAATATGTTCAATTATGAATTCGGCGCGGTGAATACCTTTCTGAGAAACCTGGGGGCCCAGCCTTTGGATGTATATTCCAACAAGGCGGTCTGGCCGGTGATTCTGATAGCAGTCAGCGCCTTTAAAAATGTGGGATATGGAACGGTTATGTATCTGGCGAGCATCGTCAGCATCGACGGAGAAATGTTTGAGGCGGCAGACCTGGACGGCGCAACCATGTGGCAGAAGATCAGGCACATAACACTGCCCTGCATACGCCCTACTGTGGTGATTCTGTTCCTGATGGCAATCGGAACGATCATGAAGGGTGACTTCCAGATGTTCTGGCAGGTGACCGGAAATAATCCCATGGTGATAGAGGTGACGGATGTCATTGACACTTATGTGACGCGTTCCCTGCTTGAGCTTCAGGAGTTTGGAATGACCAGTGCGGCAGGACTGTATCAGTCGGGATTATCCTTTGTTCTGGTATTGCTTGCGAATTATGCAGTGAAAAAGGTAGAGCCTGAATATGCGCTGTTCTAAACAGCTGCATATTCAGAAGAGCAGTAATGAGGGTTAGGACAGAAGGGAGAACATGTTTATGGCTGGCGTAAAACATCAGAGTAAAAAGCCAATCGGTCGGGACCGCATCGTATTTAATATACTTTCCTATGTGATACTGGGAGCCCTTTCGCTGGCGTGTCTGCTGCCGTTTCTTCTGGTATTGAGCGGATCCGTGTCGGAACAGTATGCCATTCAGCTGCATGGCTACAGCCTGCTTCCGGAGAAGATCTCCTTTGACGCATACAAAATGCTGTTCAGAATTCCGGAAGAGCTTCTGCGGGCATATGGCGTAACGATTTTCGTCACGGTGACAGGGACTTTGCTGGGGCTGTGGCTTACCAGTATGGCGGCTTATGTGCTTGCAAACCGGGATTTCCGGTATCGGTATCAGGTTTCCTTTTTCTTTTACTTTACCTCTGTTTTCGGAGGCGGACTGGTGCCCTGGTACATTTTCAACACAAAGTATCTGCACTTTCATAACAGCGTGATAGCGTTGATCCTGCCGATTCTGATTAACGTAACCTATCTGCTGATTTTAAAAAGCTACATGATGAGCATTCCCGAGGCATTGTACGAATCGGCAAAGCTGGACGGCGCAGGAGATTTCAGGATTTATCTGAATATTGCGCTGCCGCTGTCAAAGGCGGGGCTGGCCACGGTGGGACTGTTTATTGCTCTGAATTACTGGAATGACTGGTACAACGCAATGCTGTTTCTGGACGAGAGCAAACGGAGTATGTACCCGTTACAGTACTTCTTAAACAATATTCTCACCAAAGCGCAGGCCATGAACGCGGCTGCCGCAAGAAGCGGTATACCTGCAAGCGATGTACCCAGTGAGCCCATGAAGCTGGCAATGACAGTGGTTGCAACGGGCCCCATTATCCTGCTGTATCCTTTCCTGCAGAAGTATTTTGTAAAAGGCGTTACCATCGGTGCGGTGAAGGGGTAAAAACCCAACAATTGAAACACGGTATAAAATTCGTCAGAATTTTTATATAACCCTATCCAAAAAAGGAGGAAATATTTATGAGAAAAAAAACAAGGTTCAGCGCCCTGTGCCTGGCCATGCTGCTGGGACTTGGCACCCTGAGCGGCTGCGGCAGTGAGCCGGCGGCTTCTGTTACACCTGACTCTTCGGAGCCTTCTGCTCCGGCTGTATCCGATTCCGCGGAGACACCTGACGGGAGTGAGGCAAACACACCGGACATTTCCAAGGAAGTGAAGCTGACGATGTATCTGATCGGTGACCGTCCGGTAGACAACGACGAGGTGTTTGAAAAGATCAATGAAAGACTGAAGGCAGAAATCAATGCCACCATCGATGTGAAGTTCATGAGCTGGGGCGAATATGAGGATAAGTATTCCCTGATTTTTGCCTCCGGCGAGAAATGGGATATGATTTACACGGCTGACTGGTGTTTCTACAACGCACAGGCAACCAAGCAGGGTTTCTGGGAGATTACCCAGGAAGCGCTTGACACTTATGCGCCCATGACTGCGGAGACCATCTATCCCGAAGCGTGGGAACAGGCAAAGGTAAACGGCCAGGTATTCATGCTTCCCATGAACTACAAGGAGATCACTTCTTATGTTTATATGGCAAGGGGCGATCTGATGGACAAATACGGCATCAAATCCGTTGCTTCTCTGGATGAGGCGGAAGCCTACATGGATGCCATCGTGGCAAACGAGCCTACTTTGATCCCTCTGGATGTAGGATCTGATTATGACAAGCTGTTTGTATTTGACCGTATGTGGGAAAAGGCAAACTGGGAGTCCGAGGAGAAGGTGTCCGGCATCGGTACCTGGCAGGCAATCGGCAGCGTGAGCGAGCTGGATGACACTGCACAGGTGAAGGGCAATTACGATCAGGAGCAGTTCCTGGGAGTTATCGAGCGCCTGAAGGATTGGAAGGACAGAGGCTTCTGGAGCAAAAACGCTGTCGTAAACACGCAGAACAACACAGAGAGCTTCCAGGCCGGAAGATCCGCGCTGGCTCTGTGTAATGCAAATACTGCAAAGAGCATCTACGCACAGATGTCAACAGAGCATCCGGAATGGGACGTTCGCGTATTTGACGCACAGGAAGGTGTGCCGCCCGTATTGAACTCTTATCTGGCAAACGGAATGAGTATTTTCTCAAAGTCCGAGAATCCTGAGCGTGCTCTGATGGCGCTTGACTATCTGCGCAATGACCCCGAAGTGAACAGCCTGTTCTGCTTTGGTATCGAAGGCAAGCACTGGGAAGCTTCCGGTGACAATGCACTGGTTTCTCTGCCCGCCAGCTCGAACTATGCTTATGACAGCAACTGTAACTGGGGTGTGCGTAACGACGCAAACTGGCGTGTTGTTGTAGGTGGTATTCCCGGCATGGAGGAGCTGACCGAGCTCTGGAAGGAAAACGCACGCAGCAGACGTTATCAGACATTCGTGTTTGACGACAGCAGCGTAAAGAACGAAATCGCTGCAATTACCGATGTCTTTAACACGGATTATAAGCTGCTTGGTCTTGGCTTTACCGATGATCCCGTGGCTGATATCGCAGCGCTGAGGGAACATATGACGGCAGCAGGTGCAGACATTGTTTATGCTGAGATGCAGAAGCAGGCGCTGGAATTCCTCAAGACAAACGGCAATTGATGTAAGAATATGCTTTCTTGAAACACAGGGGGGCGGGGCAGAAGCTCCGTCCCCTTTATGACGAAACGGCGATTGGGTGAATGTATGCCCGCCTGGAGCGGGCAGGGGGTATAATCATGAACATAAAAAAGCTTATGACAGTTTCGCTTTCGGCAATACTGGCCACGGCAATGCTGGGCAGCGTCAGCATGCCGGTGGAGGCTGCAGGTCCGGCACAGGTTACGGTCAATGTAAACGGCGCAGCTGCTTCGCCCTTGCAGGGGGCGCGCAGGGTTGGGGCCAACATCGAAATGTCCATGATCAGCGACGAGATGTGGCAGGCCAACGGCAATTGGATAGAACAGGGATTTTTTGCAAGTGAAATCAATATGATGCGTTGGGGCTATGACGCATGGGCCTTTGACTGGGAACAGGAGATTCCGCTGTCCTCGAACAGGTACTGGGGCGGACTCAACACCAGGGATGCGGCCGGCACCTTCGGCCTGGTAGAATTTATTGACTTTTGCAAAGCCCAGAATGTGATTCCCTTTGTCATGATTCCCATCGAATCTCTTGACACCTTCGGCGGGGAGGCGTCCCTGGAAAAGGTAAAGCAGCTTACGGCTTCCATGGCAGAGTATATTGCAGGGCAGGGGATTGACCTTTGCTACTTTGATATGGGAAACGAGCCCTGGAACAACGGCGCGGGCGGTGTGGGCAACGCCCAGTATCTGGGCAGTCTTTTTCCGGAGTTTCAGCAGATTGTCAAGTCGGCAAATCCAAATTTCCGGCTGGTACTGCAGAGAGCTCCCGAAAATGTTCTGTGGAACAGCTGGAACAATGCCCTTGTCTCTGCGGCCCAGGGAGCCTTTGACGCCTATGACGACCACCGATATGCTTTTTACGGATGGAATAAGTACTTTGACGAAAACAGCGATACGCTTCTGACGCCGGGAACTCCCATAGAAGGCAAGGAAGGGATTCTGGGAGAATGCAACATCGGCTGGACGCCGGTGCAGGATGACTGGGATGCAGGGCATGTGCGTGATCTGGGGGGCAGCATGGCGCTGCTGAACGCAATGCTTGAGATGATAGAGGACGGCAGATATTCCTACATTGTCAGCTGGCCTTCCCATTATCCCAGCAAGGCATCCATTGCAGGATGTCCCAACAATTCCTTCGGCTGGTTTGACCTGGATCAGTGGTATCTGGACGGCAAGACCGTTCGGTTCACAGGACCTGCGATTATTCATGGAATCATCAATCACAATGTGCTGGAGAACAGGCTGGATGCATCCAGCAATGCCAATACGGTACGGGTTTATGCATTCAGCAATGACGCACAGACGGACCTGCGTGTTATCGTGCTGAACAAGTGGGATGCAACGCAACTTACATTGAACGTTCCGGAGCAGATGAACCATGTCAGCGCCATGGTGATGTCGGGCCAGAACGTATGGGACACCACACCGGAATACAAAAATCTTTTCCAGGGATTTGAGACGGTCAGCGGGGGAAGCTACGTCAGCAATATTCCCGCGGAAAGCGTGGTGGTATATACCTTTGGCTCTGATACCTTTGCCTCTGCGCCTCAGCAGACAGCTTTGACCGTTCCGCAGAACGGAGCCACGGAAGCGGGTACGGCTCAGGCGTTTGCGTGGAATGCGGTGGAAGGCGCAAAAAATTATCATCTGACGGTTTCGGCAAATGCTGATTTGTCTGCTCCGGTTATCGATACGGACACGGGAACCGCATGCCGCTATCAGGCATCCAAAGAGCTTGCCTTCGGAACGGAATATTACTGGCAGGTTACCGCGTCAAATCCCGCGGGCTCTGCCGCAAGCGCGGTTTCACGGTTTACAACCGGGCAGGACAGTAATGCCGGAACCATAGTCCTGAACAATGACTCCGTCTATTTGTCCTACAGCTCCAACTGGATTCAGCAGTCTTCGGGAGGAAGCTATCGGAACGACGACGCGGCCTGCAGCGAGAAGGACGGTTATGTGGAAGTCACCTTTACGGGAACCGGTGCAAGGCTTTATGGCATCAAGGGCAACTGGTGCGGAAAGGCGGATGTGCGGATCGATTTTGGAGAAGCTGTTTCCATTGACACCTATGCGGAGACGACCAGAGAGCAGGAGTTGTTTTTTGAAACCGGAGAACTGCCCTACGGAGAGCATACGGTGACGCTGACGGTTGCGGGTGCGAAAAACGAAAGCTCTTCCGGCACATGGATTGAATTTGACAAGGTGGAGATTTACGACAGCCAGAACGGCGCTCCCGTTACGGACAAGGTGGTCTGGAACGACGAGAATCCCAATCTGAAGAAGTTTTCCGCCTGGACGCATCAGTCCGTCCCGGGCAGTTATCATGACGACGACAGCGCCAGCAATACATGGAAGGCTTATATGGAATTCAGCTTTGAGGGTACCAATGCGGTTATCTACGGTCTGAAGGCGCCCTGGTGCGGACTGGCGGACATTACCGTTGACGGCGCCAAGGTAGCCACCATTGACGCTTATGCGGCGGAAGCAATGCTGCAGCAGGTGCTGTATGATACGGGAACCCTGGAGAGCGGTACCCATACGGTGCGGATCACGGTGAAGGCACAGAAATCATCCGGATCCAGCGGAAAGTGGATTGAAGTAGACAAGGTGATCTGGCAGTAGGACTCCGGCCTGTAGCTGGCCCTGGTTCTGGAGACAGGAGGAAGAAAAATGCGATGAGCAAGGCGGTGAATGCTGCGGATTGGGGAATTTTGCCGGGAGACCATGAGAAGACAACGGAAAAGTTCGGAGAGCTTATGAAGGCTCTGGAGGGCCAGACGGGGATTGTTTTGCGGATGGAGCCGGGAGAATATCATTTTTATCCGCAGCTGCCGCTGAAGAAGCTGCATATTTCCAATCACGATGCCTGCGACGGCCTGGCGGTGGGGCTTTCCCTGAAGGGAATCCGCGACTTTACTCTTGACGGCGGAGGCAGCAGGTGGATTTTTCACACAGGAATGCTTCCTGTTCATCTGGAAAACTGCAGCGGACTGCTGCTGAAAAATTTTTCCGTGGATTATCACCGGCCGGTTTATTCCCAGGGGGAAATACTGGAAGTGAGCAGGCAGAGGATGCTTGTCCGGATAGACGGGGAAAAATATCCGTGGTATGCAGAGCGTGACAGGCTGATTTTTCAGGGAGAGGATTGTGAGAATGCGGTGCACCTTTGTCTGGAAATGGATGCAAATACTCGTGGGCCGGCATATGGGACAGAGGATTTGTATTTCTGCACGGAGACTCAGAAGGCGGGAAGACATCCCCGGTTCCGGGCGGTTTCAAAGGATGTGGCAGAGATCAGCCTGGAAGGGGAGGAATGCTTCTTTGCGGGGAGCTGTCCCGGAAATCTGTTGATTTTCCGGCATTACCCACGGACGGCTCCGGCAATTTACGCTGTGGATTCAGAGGATATCACCTGCGAAGGCATTCGGATACATCATGCCCCGGGAATGGGGCTTTTGGCCGAGCGATGCGAAAATGTCAGCCTGAAGCAGGTGGAGGTGCTTCCGCGAGAGGAGACGGGAAGATGCTTTTCGGTGGCGGCGGACGCCGCACATTTTGTAAACTGCAGCGGGAAAATTCGGCTGCAGGACTGTCGCTTTGAGAGTCAGATGGATGACGGAGTGAATGTTCACGGTTTGTATGCCGTGGTATGCGGAAGAACAGATGATTACCGGCTGCAGCTGGACTGGGGGCATGTGATGCAGAGAGGCGTGTGCCTGGCCAAGGCGGGGGATGAGCTGGCGCTGATGAGGGCGGACGAGCTGCGGCCGTTCTGGAGAGGAAAGCTTAAGGGGATCCGGACAGACCAGGAGGGGAAAATGGAGGCGGAGACGGAGGATGTTCTGCCGGTTTTGCCCCAGGGAAGACTGGCGGCGGAAAACCTGACCCGGTCTCCCGAGGTTTTTGTGGAAAATTGTGTTTTCCGGAGAAACAGAGCCAGAGGAGTACTGCTTACCTGCAAAAACGCTCTTGTAGAGAACTGCCTGTTTGAAACCTCCGGCGCAGCGGTTTATCTGGAGGGAGAGGCGGAATACTGGTATGAGTCCGGCGCTGTCAGAGAACTGACTTTCAGGAAGAATCGTTTTGTGGATTGTTCTTATGTGCCGGAATGGGGCGGCGCGCCCATTGTGGCCTGCCCCAAGGTAACATGCGGAGAGGCTTCTTTTTTTCACGGACGTGTCGTGCTGGAAGGAAATGAGTTTTCCTGTTTTGACGAACGGCTCCTGCAGCTTCGGCAGGTGGGAGAAATCTGTATGAAAAAGAACCGCTATATCGCCACGAAAACCTATCCGTCAAAACCGGGAAAACGTTTTGACATTGCGGACTGCGGAAGCTTTCAGGAGGATTGAGGCTGACGCGGCCTGAAGAATGATAAAAACGGGAAATAAAGGTATAAAATGCCTCTGTTTACAGATACTAGCATTGATAACTGGAAATTTGTAAACGGAGGTTTTACGTTCATTATGAAAGCGACGGGAATAGTGAGAAGAATAGATGATCTGGGACGAATTGTCATCCCCAAGGAAATCCGCAGGACGCTGCACATCCGGGAATCCGATCCGCTGGAAATTTATACGGACAGGGAGGGCCAGGTCATCCTGAAGAAGTATTCTCCCATCGGTGAGATGGCTACCTTTGCGAGACAGTATGCGGAGAGTCTTGCGCAGGTATCCGGACATGCGGCACTGATCGCTGACCGGGATCAGTTTATTGCGGCGGCAGGCGGCTATAAGCAGTTTGTCAACAAGGCGGTGGGAAGACAGCTGGACGAGAAGGTACACAACCGTGAGACCATCATGGCCTCACGGGGCGAGAGAGGCTTTATCAGCGTGTGTGACGAGGGGGAGGACGAGTATCAGCATGAGGCCATTGCCCCCATCCTGTGTGAGGGAGATATCATCGGAAGCGTGGTGCTTTTGCAGAACGACAACAAGGGACGTATGGGCGAGGTGGAGCAGAAGCTTCTCCAGTCCGCGGCTTCCTTCCTGGGAAGGCAGATGGAGCAATAAAATCCCTTGACAATTAAATTTGGCTGGGGATATAATGACAGGAGAGAAATGCGATGACAAAGAGAGTAGCTGTCCCAGGAACGTTTCAGCGAGCCGGTGGGGGTGGGAGACCGGTGCAAGTAGCGGGGCGGTGAAGATCACTTTCGAGCAGTCAGGACCAAAGGAAGCACATTGCCCGGTAGCCCTGAACGGCGTTCCTCCGTTACGGGAAGGCATATAACTCTGCGTTGTGCGGAGCGTATGAGTGTAACGGGTGGTGAAACGAAGGTGAATACGAACCTCGTCCCTTTACGGGACGGGGTTCTTTTGCGCGAGAATTTAACCCACACAGAACAGTGACAGAAAAGCTGTCACGGAAAGGAAGAAAAAATGTACAGACAGGTTGACACGAATCTGAATTTTGTGGATCGTGAAAAAGCAGTGGAACAGTTCTGGAGAGAAAACGATATCTTCAGAAAGAGCATTGAAAGCCGGAAGGAAGGCCCTGTATATACCTTTTACGACGGGCCGCCCACCGCAAACGGCAAACCACATATCGGCCATGTGGAGACGCGTACCTTTAAGGACATGATTCCCAGATACCGCACCATGAAGGGGTATATGGTGCCCAGAAAGGCGGGGTGGGACACCCACGGACTGCCGGTGGAGATCGAG
>ERZ779624.577-NODE-577-length-10943-cov-5.040687_pt1 | contig 10943 bp, 11 predicted proteins | sample MGYA00514190_ERZ779624 | MGnify/ENA primary metagenome ERZ779624 (study PRJEB29562, sample SAMEA4376706) | mouse gut metagenome | isolation source: Cecum | study: EMG produced TPA metagenomics assembly of the A DSS colitis mouse model was used to assess the... | reverse complement strand
GCGCCGCGCCATCTGCATCAGCGCATCCTTGCAGGAATCCATTAACGACCCCTGTATCGTCACCGAACCGTGCCCGAACCTCGCCACACAGCGGATCTCCCGGTCTGCGACCACTTCCACGCCGTCGCATTCAAACGATTCCCTGCCGGTTAATTTCCCGCTGTCAAGCCCCGCCGCCACCGTCAGCGGCTTTTGCACGGAACCGGGCTCAAAGGTATCGCTGATACAGAAATTGCGCCAGATCTGATTGAGCGCGTCCGCCTTATCATCTTCTGTCATATTCGCTATTTCTTCTTTTGTGTAAAATCAATCCAGAGAACGCGGATCGGACAGGTCGTAATCGGGAAAATTCGCCATCGCCTTAATCCCGCCTGTATTCGGGTCCATAATAATGACGCCGATATTTTCCGCGCCGTTGCCCGGCCTTGCTTCATTGCGGTATGCCCGGTTGAACTCTTTCATCTTTGCTTCCACAACCGTCTGGATATTCATATCAATCGTCGTTACAATATTGTTCCCGTTTACCGCGTCTTTAATCGTACGTTCCACGGCATTGTCCGAGTTCAGATAACCGTACTGCCTGCCGTTCGTACCGTTTAAGGTGCTGTTGTAATAATTTTCCAGCCCCGCCATTCCCAGGTTGCCGCTCGTCGTCGAGCCGATCACGGCGCTTGCGAGCGATTGATATGGATAATTGCGCTGGTACTCTTTTTCAAACCAGACGCCCTTGATGTATTTTGCGGTATCCGCCGCCCCGTCTTTTTTGTCATCCTGTTTTTCATCCGTTTCGCTGCCCGCAGACAGATCCAGAAATGCCTGCACTTTTTCATACGCAACCCGCTTCGTTAATACCTTATATCTGCTGGTCGGATTTTCACGGAGAAAGGTACGGATCTCCGTCTCGGAAAGCTCCTGCGGAAAGCTTGCCATAAGCGCGGCTATCGTCGGCTCCAGATATTCCTCTTTGGCCAGAATCTGGGTCGCGTCCAGAATCACATTGTAGACATCTAAGCTGGTAGCAAGCGCTATCCCGTTGCAGTCTAGAATATCCCCCCTGCGGAACGGGATCACCCGGCTGTCATAATTGGACTGTGCCAGCACAATCTTTTGGTATTTCTGGCCGCTTGTATGCTCGATATACACAAGGCGCCCCATCAGCCCCGCCAATGCAAGTACAATCCCGAAAAAGATAATCATCATTTTCAGATGGTTTCTGCGGTTCAGCTTGAGCCACTTGCGCCTGGGCTTCCTTTTCCTGCGCCGGGCAGGGTAACGGTTATTTGCCTGGTTTTTTGCTGCCATATGTCACCTTTTATTTCCATGTATTTTTAACAGTTTCCTGATTCAATCCGAATACTGTGTCATAAAATCTGTATTTTCAATCGTATAATGCACGATCTGGTCCTCGGACGGGTATCTCATGCCCAGCCGCTTTGCCTGTTTTTTAATCTCTTTCAGATCAACGGATGCCGTGATCCTTTTATATGCTGCATCGTTTTCGAGTTTCAGGGTGGATATCTCCTCTTGCAGATCTTCGATCGCTTCCTGCCTGATAATCAGGTCGGACTGCAGGTTCACATAAGCAACCGAAGTAAACGCAACCGCCATGACACATACGGATAAAAAAGCAACATATCCGGCGTTCATTTTCAGCGCACGTTCCCGGTTTCTTCTGGCCGCCCGCCTGCGTCTGCGCTTCTGTTCCGATATCCTCCTTTCCTCTTTTCTTTTTGTGCGTTCATCGTGGAAATCGGGTGCTGCTTCTAACCGCCGGACGGTATTGCCATCTTCGTACGTATAGGCCTCATAGGGCCTTTTGTGCTCTTTCTGTCTGCTCATTACTGCTCCTTCCGTTCAAACACCCTGAGCTTTGCGCTCCTTGAACGTTTATTATTCTCCCATTCCTCCTCAGATGGTACAACCGGCTTACGGACCGCCTTTCCCTTCGATACCCTGCCGCACACGCAGACCGGAAAATCCGGCGGGCATATGCACGGGTTCTCATTTTTCTTAAAAATCGTTTTGACAATACGGTCTTCTAACGAATGGAAGGTGATGACACAGATCCGCCCGCCGTCATTTAACAGGTCGATCATGTCATCCAGGCTGTCTTTGAGCACGTCCAGCTCACGGTTGCAGGCAATACGGATTGCCTGAAAGGTCCGTTTGGCCGGATTGCCGCCGCTCTTTTGCACCTTCATGGGAATCGCGCCGCGGATCACCGCGCACAATTCCCCGGCTGTAAGAATTTCTTTCTCTTTTCTTGTATTTACAATGTGCTTTGCTATGTTTTTGGCAAACTTGTCCTCTCCATAATCGCGAATAATCCGAAAGAGCTCTTTTTCGCTGTATCCGTTTACAATATCTTTTGCAGTGATCATTTGCCTGTCGTCCATGCGCATGTCCAGCGGCGCATGCGCATCCCGGTAAGTAAAGCCGCGTTCCGGCGTATCCAGCTGAAAAGAGGATACGCCAAGGTCCAGAAGGATCCCGTCCACTTTCCGAATCCCCAGCTTTGCAAGCTGCATGCGCATATCCGCGTAATTGCTGCGTATAATGCTGACACGGTCCCCAAAGACGCTCAGGCGCTGCGATGCTGCGCGTACCGCATCCGCATCCTGGTCGATGCCGATCAGGCGTCCTTGCCCGGACAAACGGCTCAGCACCTCATAAGCATGTCCTCCGCCCCCTAAAGTGCCGTCCACGTAAATGCCGTCAGGCTTAATGCAAAGCTGCCCGATCGTCTCCTGTAATAATACCGGGGTATGATTAAATTCCATCGGCTCTTTTGTGCGGATGATTAAATGCTGACGCCCAGGCCAGCCATGTAATCCGCAATCTCATCCATATCTTCGATGACATTGCTTTTTTCCCACTTCTCCTTGTCCCAGATTTCCACGCGGTTTAACACGCCCGCAGATACAATTTCCTTTTCCAGGCCGGCATAGGCCCGCAGGTTCGCCGGCAAAAGGATCCTCCCCTGCCTGTCCACCTCGCAGCTTGCTGCCCCGGCAAAGAAAAAACGTACAAAGTCCCTTGCTTTTTTGTTTGTCAATGGTACTTTGCGGAAAGCTTCTTCGATATGCGCCCATTCATCCAGCGGGTATACAAACAAACAGTCATCCAGCCCCTTCGTCACCACAAACTCTTCTCCCAGCTTCTCCCGAAACTTCGAAGGGACAATCAGCCTGCCCTTTGTATCGATCGTATGATTGTATTCACCCATGAACATCGCACATACCCTCTATGGCCCCACACTTTATGGTTCCGCACTCTATTATCCACCACTTTTAACCACTTTCCTCCACGCCTAGTATTAATATACCCTTCTTTTGCGTATTTGACAAGTAAAATTTTTCATAAAAATGCAAAAGAAAGGACGGCCAAGGCCGTCCCTTCTTTCTGTAGTCATCCGCGTGAAACCATCCAATTAGTGCTTTTCTCAGCTTATAACGGGGTTCCTCCCTCGTTATAAAATTTTTCCAGCACAGCATCAAGTTTCAGGCTGACGCGGAAACATTCTTCTGAATTCAGGTCGCGTATGCTGCTTCATTCAATTCCCTTCGGAGATGCTCGATCTCCATCCATAATGTACTTTCTTGATTCATCCTTATCACCATTCCGTTTCCTATGTATGGACTGATCACTAGCGGCACCCTTATTTTACTATTATTTTACAAAAAAAGTCAATTATTTCACATCGACGGCATTCGACATAATCCGGGAAAATATTCCTTTTGGCAGCCTGCTAAGCGTGCCTGCGAAAATGCGTAATACTCTTTAAAACCTGGCTGTTAATCGGAATAATATGGCTGATATCCCCTTCCACCGTGTTTTGATGCGACAAATAATCCTGGTGCGTTTTTTCGACAAAATCAAACAGCGCTTCGGGTGCGGAAAATTCAATGTACTTTTTCTTGCGGCTGGCTGCTTTGCCGCTTACGATATGCTGGCGCAGCTTTTTCTTAAGATCCTCTTCATAAGAGCAGTGCTCGCGCAGTCCGCCGTTAAATTTATTGTTATGCGGATAGGTAAAATAATCCGCAAGATAATGGGATACCTCGCCCAGATGCCGGTAATATTTGGTATCCGACGGTTCCTTGTATGCCTGATGCTCCGCCGACAGCCTTTTGATGCGCTTTTGCAGATCCGGAAACGTCCGCGTGATTTCATGGCGCCTGTAAAGGAACGACGGCTTGATATCAGGGAGTACGCTGCCGAGGTAAAAGGCATATTTATGCTTTTGGAGTTCTTTGTCTTTGGATTCCTTTACCAGATATCTGGCAAGTATAATGTGTGATTTTTTTCTCAAATGATTGCGGCCTCCTTTTCTGTTTTTACAGCTTTTCGGTTTCTAGTTAACTTCTATATTTTGTTTCTATATCTTAGCTTCCATATCTTTTTCTTTTCTTTAATTTTTCTGTATGTCCAGCCTGTTTCGCATGCCTGCCCAGGCAAAACATCTTTGCCGGCGGCAGGCATGCAGGATGTTGTGTGTGGGATCTGGCAATGTCTGCTTGCTTGCCGGATCCCGGCCGGACAGCCCGGATCTGCCTATTTTCTGCAGAATGTGCCGCATGCGGTCTGCTCACAGCGGCATGCGTTTGACCCGCCGACGTCAATGCCGTCCGCATGGCAGCTGCAGTCATCGTTGTGAACGCATTTTTTCGCCTCGCAGCGGATGCTGACGCGTTCTGAAGGTTCCTTGGCACTGTTCATAAAAGAATCCCCGCGCCGTTCCTCAAAGCTGTCGCAGCATGTCTCGCTCGTGCTGCTGGCCCCTGCCCCGCCGACACTGATATTCTCGCGGATGCATCCGTGTTCTTTGTTATACCGGCAGTTGGTCACACTGCATTCTAATCTTGGCATGATTTCCCTCCTTATGCTTTCGGATGCTTCTATACATCCGATATTTAAATGCAGCTATAGTATCTGCAGTTTCTTTTGGTTTATGCGCCGCAAAATAAATACCAGATTTAGCAAATTCCGGAGGAAACAGAAAGCGTGCCTGAAAACCCATATTGGACAGCCTTGGCGGGGACCTCCCATTTCCGTCATTTTCTGCGATATACACGCCATGTCACTGCGGCGGATGATTTTCAAACACGCTTATTCTTTAATTTTGGTTCAACTTTCTTGTTTTTGTTTATATTTTCCTATTTCGCCTTCTCTTCTTCCGGGAGTTCTTTACGGATCTCCTTCGTACGGATTTCCCGGCTGATCTGATCGATAAACTGTTCCAGCGGCTTGACGCCCTCATTGCCGGCAAAGCGGCTGCGGACAGATACCGTGCCGTCTTCCTCTTCCTGCTTGCCTACTACAAGCATATACGGCAGTTTCTCCAGCCTCGCCGCGCGGATCTTAAAGCCGATCTTTTCCGAGCGTGCGTCTATAGACGCATCAATACCGTTTTTCTTTAATTCTGATAAAACTTTTTGGGCATAATCGTTGTATTTATCCGAGATCGGAAGCACGCGGACCTGTTCCGGGCAGAGCCAGGTCGGGAATTTACCCGCGTATTTCTCAATCAGCCATGCCAGCGTACGCTCATAGCAGCCCATGGATGTCCGGTGGATAATATACGGGCGGATCTTTTCCCCGTTTTCATCGATATAATACATATCGAAGTTCTCGGCAATGGCGCAGTCCAGCTGGATGGTAATCATCGTATCTTCTTTGCCGTATACGTTCTTGGCCTGAATATCGATCTTCGGGCCGTAAAACGCTGCTTCGCCGTCTGCTTCCACGAACGGAAGCCCTTTCTCCACAAGGATCTTACGCAGTGCATCCTGCGTGGATTCCCAGTACTGGGCGTCGCCCAGATATTTTTCCCGGTTCGCAGGGTCCCATTTGGACAAGCGGTATGTCACATCCTCCTGCAGTCCAAGTGTGGTCAGCGTGTAATTCGCAAGCTCCAGGCACCCTTTTAACTCTTCTTCGGTCTGATCCGGGCGGATTACAAGATGGCCCTCTGAAATCGTAAACTGCCGCACCCTTGTTAAGCCGTGCATCTCTCCGGAATCCTCGGAGCGGAAAATCGTAGATGTTTCACCCATACGATACGGCAGATCCCGGTAGGATTTCTGCGAATTTTTGTATACATAATATTGGAACGGGCAGGTCATCGGGCGCAGTGCAAACACTTCTTTATCCTTTTCTTCATCGCCAAGGACAAACATCCCTTCTTTATAATGATCCCAGTGGCCGGAAATCTTATACAAGTCGCTTTTTGCCATAAACGGCGTTCTTGTACGCACATACCCCCACTCGTTGTCTTCCAGATCTTCAATCCAGCGCTGAAGCTTTTGAATCATCTTCGTGCCTTTCGGCGCAAACAGCGGCAGTCCCTGGCCGATCACGTCTACCGTCGTAAATAATTCCATCTCACGCCCCAGCTTATTGTGGTCGCGTTTTTTAATGTCTTCCAGATGCTCCAGGTAAGCGGCCAGCTCTTCCTTTTTGTTAAATGCAGTCGCATAAATACGCTGCAGCTGTGCTTTATGCTCGTCTCCCCTCCAATATGCCATAGAAGAGGAAATCAGCTTATATGCCTTGATGCCCTTTGTCGACATCAGATGCGGCCCGGCACACAGATCGGTAAAGCCGCCCTGATCATAAAACGAGATCTCCGAGCCTTCCGGCAGGTCTTCGATCAGCTCTACTTTATAAGGCTCGCTACGTTCGCGCATATATGAGACCGCTTCTTCCCTCGGCAGCGTAAACCTGCTGATCTCATGGCCTTCCTTGATGATTTTCTTCATTTCTGATTCAATTTGATCCAAATCCTCTCTGGAAAAAGGCGCATGGTCAAAATCATAATAAAAGCCATCTTCAATTGCCGGCCCGATCGCAACCTTGGCATCCGGAAACAGCCGCTTGACCGCTTCTGCCATAACATGAGAAGCCGTATGACGGATCACCTTTAACCCCTCCGCATCAGACGCTGTTATAATATTCAGCTCGCAGTCTGCCGTTACCTTCGTTCTTAAATCTACAATTTCCCCGTTCAGTTCACCGGCACATGCCACGCGGGCAAGGCCGTCGCTGATATCTTTTGCAATTTCATATACGGATACTGCCCCGTCATACGTTCTGACGGAACCATCCTTTAATTTAATCTGCATTTTCGTCAAATCTCCTGTCTGTCCTGATTTCCTGTTATTCTGTTACAGTTCACACCTGTCCAAAAAGCAGGACAGCTGCGAACTGTAACGGCATCCAGCCCATGGAAAGTTCGCCTTCGGCGAAGGGCTGGATGCTTGGCAGGCCGCATTTTTGGGCCTTGTCCAAGCAGCAAATGCTTGAACAAGATGTGAACAGTAACGTTATTCTTCCTCTTCCTCTGTATGCAGGCAGCCGCTTTTGTTATTGCTTGCAATCATCGTCGTTTTCTTCGGGCTGAATAGGATGCCAAGCACAAATCCTGCCAGCAGGCAGCATACAACTTCCAAAAACAGCTCCCGCCTGGATACCGTCGTCATATCTTCCAAAGATTCCCAAAATGCCTTTATTTTTTTCATTGCCTTTTCCTCTTTTCATTTATTTATATTTTATTTTTCTATACTTATGCTTGTTCCTGTTTTAATTCAAACCGCTGCACCAGTTCATTCAGTACGACCGCCTGGGAGGCAAGCTCTTCGGATGTCGCGGATGTCTGCTGCGCAGCTGCCGAATTATCCTGCACACCCTGCACAATCTCTTCAATACCTGAACGGATCTGCTCCATATTCTGCGCCTGGACAGCCGCATTTTCAGCTGTCTTGCCAATCATTTCATTGACTTTCACAACCGCAGCCACAGATTCTTCCAAAGAAGCCATGACGCCGTTGGCAATCGAGCTTCCTTTATTGATCTCGTCCATGGAAATACCGATCAGGTCCCTGGTCATATTAGCGGCTTTCGAGCTTTCCATTGCAAGCTTGCCGATCTCATCCGCTACAACCGCAAATCCTTTGCCCGCTTCTCCTGCACGGGCCGCTTCGATCGATGCGTTCAAAGACAGCAGATTGGTCTGGTCAGCGATCTCTTCGATCGTCTGGATAATGCCAACGACCTGCTGGGAGGTCTCGTGAATCTTGCCGACAGCTTCCATCATCATCGCCATCTTTTCCTGGTTCTGCTCGATCATCTTTGTTACCCGCATCGTTGCATCCGCGGAAACCTCCGCGTCTTTGCGGCTTTGCTGCACCTGCTCGTCGATCGTCGCCGCAGATGCCGCCAGTCCGTCAACCGCCAGCGCCTGCGTACTGGCTCCCTCTGCCAGTGTCTGGGAAGCATTCGCCAGCTCCCCCGCACCGGTAGACACCTGGTCGGCGCTGTTGGCAATATTTTCCATTACATCGTTCATGGACTCTGAGATATTTAATAAAGCTGCCTTTAATTTCTGAAATTCACCCTGGTAATCATTTTTCAGCTGCACATCCAGTTTCCCATGTGCCAGATCTGTCAGCACTTCTGCCATTTCATCGATATATACGATGTATTGCTTTAACCGGTCAACCGTCTGTCCGAACGAATGGCCCAGCTCACCGATTTCATCCTCCGCCGTAATATGCAGATGCACATCCAGATCCCCTGCCGCAAGCTGCTGAGCCGAATGGTTCAGCTCCAGAATCGGTTTTGTCAGGCTGGCCGCGCTCCTTCGGATACTCCATACGATAAGGATGATTCCAAGTACAAAGATTCCGATCAGAACCGCGATCAAAAACAGGATCAGGGAATAGAACTCGTTCCACGGCATATTGCTGATAACCGTATAGCCGGTTTCCTCGCTGAATGCCACAACACCGAATTTCGTTTCGCCGTTAATCTTACATTTCAGAAACTGTTCTTCCCCTTTTGCAACCGCCTCTTTTACATTTTCTGATACATCTACATCTGCCAGATTCCGGTCAACCAGATCTGCCTGCGGATGGTAGATAATCTTGCCTTCTCCTGATACAAGCAAAATATACCCGTTGTCGCCCACCTTATAATGGCTCATAACCTCCGACATACGTTCCAGGGAAATATCCACGCCTGCCACGCCAAGCGGTTCATTGCCGGCTTCATCATAGATCGGAGCCACCGCGCTGATAATCATCACTCCGCTGCTCGGATCTATGTAAGGGTCTGTAAGCAATGTTTTGTGCGCCTCCACACACGGATACCAGATCCGCTCGGTAAAGACCCACGTTTCATCCGAAGTAAAACCATCCGACTGCGTCAGCACACTGGTATCCATATCCGCGATCCATGCCGACAGGAAATTTTCAGGATCCGTCTTAACAACACTGTCCAAAAAATTGCGGGTGCATTCAATTTCCTCATGGTCGTTCAGATGGTCCCCGGGCATTGTTTCCGCCAGAATCGCGCGGATCTCCGGATTCACAGCCAGCTGCTCCGCAACCTTTTCGTATTTCCCCAAAAATCCGGTCAGCTCATACAGCGCAGACTCCGATTCCAGCGCCAGCTCATTCTCCTTCGCCGTAGAAATGACCGAACGGACAATCACAATCGCTATAACCGCCACAACCACAAATACGAACAAAACACTCCGGCCAATCTGCTGCATAATTTCAGCCGCAATTCTTTTTTTCGGATGCATTCCCCCATCCCGACGCTTCTTCATAAAAAGTTCCTCCTCTCCCCAACGGGCTGCCATTTTGTGTTCCCCATAATTTTATTTTATTACTTTTTATCATTAAGCGCAAGGCATAAATTCATGATTTGAGAACTACCGCGGAATAATTTCAAGCCAGTAGCCGTCCGGATCCTGAATAAAATAAATACCCATCTGCGGATTTTCATAACAGATACATCCCATCTGTTCATGCCGTTTATGGGCAGCCTCATAATCGTCCACGCAAAACGCCAGATGAAATTCACAATCCCCCAGATGATACGGCCGGTCCATATCCCTCATCCAGGTCAGTTCCAATTCAAAATCAGACTGCCCGTCTGCAAGATAGACAATGATAAAAGAACCGTCCTGCGCCGTTTTTCTGCGCTTCTCCTCCAATCCCAATGCTTCCCTGTAAAAATCCAGCGATTTGCCAAGATCAAAAACATTATAATTTTCATGAACCATTTTGAAATTCATAGACATTCCTCCGTTTTTATTTTTTTACAGTATAAACGATCCTGGCGGCAAACACAATATAAAAATCCCTGGCAGTCCTTTGCCGGATTGCCAGGGAATGTAAAATCTATATTTTATTTTTTATTCGGGCGGCAGAATCTATATTTTATTTCTTATTCAAACAGCAGAATTTATACTTTTTGCCGCTGCCGCAAGGACACGGATCATTACGGCCGATTTTTTTGCCTACAATCACGGTGCCCGATTTTTTCTGCTCCAGATACAGTGCTTTTTTCGTATCCGCATCAAAGATGTCATCCCACATCGGCAGGTTATACAGCCAGTCTGCTTTTGCGTCCACCATATTTTTATACAGCTTTTCCTTGTCAAACGCAAGGCTGACAACGGTATCCTCCTCCATAGTATCGATCGGGTTCGGCACTTTTAAGCTATCATTAATGCCGTCCAGAAAGCCGGTCATCTCCAGCACGGACAGGTCGTATTTTTCCGCCAGCTCTTTGACTGTCCCGGTTACTTCCTCATCCGGATTTACGAGCAGCTTTTCATAAACGCCCTGCTCCAGTTTGAAATATCTGTTCCAGAGCTTTTCCAGCTCGCCTCTATTTGTTTTCTCATTGTAAACGATTTTTTTCCACTCTTCTAATAACGCCATCTCTGTATCCCATCCTTTTTTCTTCTGAAAACAGAAGTATATTTTTACTTAGATTTTTCAACACTCATTATAACCTATCTGCTGGTGTTTTCCAAGTCTTTTTTATAATACTTCTAACTTCATGCAGAATAAAAGCAGCTGTATTGCTTCCCGAAAGATCTTGATTGGCCAGGGGATGTGGCTCACCGGACGACTCTGCGGGCTGTGGCC
>ERZ779624.576-NODE-576-length-10971-cov-33.418743_pt1 | contig 10971 bp, 18 predicted proteins | sample MGYA00514190_ERZ779624 | MGnify/ENA primary metagenome ERZ779624 (study PRJEB29562, sample SAMEA4376706) | mouse gut metagenome | isolation source: Cecum | study: EMG produced TPA metagenomics assembly of the A DSS colitis mouse model was used to assess the... | reverse complement strand
TCAAAGGGCATGTAGAATTTACTGTTTCATATGGAAGTTAGTTTTACAATTCAGGCGCTGTTCCTCTTCATCTTTGCCACTGGCAAAATTACCAAAACCCCCGAAAAAATAATTTCATTTTTTTCCTCAAAATCCAATTTTCCCAAAATCCGTTGTATTTTTCACCAACGCATATACTTATGTCAACCAGTCGAAAAACTGTCTCTACTTTTCATTTTGCCTATGTCCCGCATGAATGATCCATTCGCACGAATTCTATACTCATGCTTTTCCCAATATCACAGGTGCGTTTCTTCTATAAATAAATATGCAGAATTGAAAACGCTCACATTATGGTCATTTCCCGAAAATAGAACCAAACGTTTCTTCCAACCAAATAATGGAAAAGCATTTTCTCAACCAGTCGTTTTTCTGCCAGCCCCTTTATGTTCTTCCTTCTCTCCACCCCTTCCGTACCTTTTTCAAAAATCCCTAGGTTTTCAACACCGAAAACCTCTTTTTTCGCCCGAAAAAAAAACACCCCCACCCTTGGCAAGTGCACGTTAAAAAAACAATTGTGTAAAAACTCACTTCACAAAACTAAAATAAAAAGAGAACCAAATGCAACTTTTAATCACTGTCGCGTTTGGTTCTCTTGTGCCCTTCCGTCATATCTTTACAGTTCAATCTCCCCGAACAGATTGACTTCCGCATGGATTTTATCAACATCCAACTCCTGCTCACTGATTAACATTGTCTGTAACGTCACCGTGTTGTTTGCCGTGTCAATGATTGCCAGACTCTCCGGCACTTCCATCCCGTTCACTTTTATTACCGCGCCCATGTTATCGCACCCCCATTTTCTGTAGTTTTTTGACAATCTGCTCTGCCGTGTACTTTCCGTCTGCAAGCTGGCAGAGTTGTTCCAAGTTCAGCCCTTTTTTGTAAGCATCAAGAAGCTGAGAAGAACTGACATCCTTTACGCCAATGACAACCGGCTGGTACACAACTTTCGGCGCGCCCCCGTTTTTAGATACCACAAGCCTCTGCAGATTGGCAAGCTGTTTCAGAATTATTTCCAGCTGTTTTCCCATCATAGTAAGTTGCTCCTGTGGACTCATACGCCACCTCCTCAAAATTTTTTTATTTTTTATTCAACCGTATGCCCCGTTTGACGCGGTCACCAATACTTGCAAGTGCGCCCCTTTTTGCATACCGCCCCCAAAGTTACCATACACCAAAACAGCGTTTTCTCCCGAATGTGGGCGCGAAAAAAGATACCGGCTACACCTTTCCGGCAGTCGGTATCTTCTGACCTTACGGCTGTTATTGTTCCCCGAAATCGTCCAATAACTTCTGTATCTCCACAAACTTGAATACCATCTGGGCAAATGCTTTCAACAGATATGCGATAGCGCATAAATCAATCAAAGCAAGCGAAACACCACATAATACAATGAGTCCGTCCATGTTGACCTCCTTGTGAAAGGGGGTGTCTCCCGACACCCCGCCCCCTGTCTTTACTGCTTCTGTTCTGTTTTCTTTGACTCTGCTCTCTTCTCCGGCTTAGCTGTCCTGCCCTCCAAAACAGGAAGTACCACTTTATCACCTTCCAGTTTTGCCCCGCCAAACACCAGCCCCATCGACAGGAACATTTTCAACATATCTTCTGTCACGACCTTACGTTCCCACTTGGTAGAGATGACCTCATAGCCGCCGTCCGCCTTGCCGGTCACGATGTAAGCCACGTTTGCCACACAGTTTTCATCTTCAAGCATGGGTGTGTAATTGTTTACATGGCGGTGTTCCATTAAATTTCTCATAAAGAAATTTTTGTCCAGTGCCAGTTCCTCATCGTCTCCAACCACCAGACCATGAATCGAATCCCCTTTTAACAGTGCCGCCTTGATCTCCTTGGCTGTCATCTCAACGACCTCGCCTTTGTCCTTGTTCCAGAGTTCAAACCCGATTTCCCGATTTCCCAACATTGTCCTCAATACCGCTACCTTTGTCATGCACATACTCTTTTCCTCCGTTTTCTACGTTTTTTTGTTTCATTTCTTAACTACAACTAAATTCTAACGCTGAAAAAATGTGGTGTCTGTAGTGGGAATAGCCAGAGTTTACGCGCAATGTTGTACGAAGTGACGGCTGGCTTGCTTTCAATCTATCTTTTTCTTTTCATGTGTTTCCCTTTTCTCCCGCGGTGAAATAATAACCCTTTCCCTGCCCCGTTTCTGCCAATCACGCGGGCGCGGCTGTTGGCGGATTTTTCCATATGTATAAACATATCCCGTATATCGCAGCTTATCTCCTTTATCACGCACACCGCATCAGCCGACAGGAAATCTTTCTGTGTCCCAAAGTCATTTTCCAATAACACGGAAACGACGATCACTTTCTCCATGCCCTTCAGAATCTTTTCCCATTGCACTTCCGATAATTCAACGCTCACTATAATCTGTCCTCCATGTAAAAATTTGATAAAACCGGGGTAGGTGAAAAGACCGCCCTCCTTCCCTATGCCGGATTGTCGTGATAACCGCATAAACTTTATCACCGGTGAATTATAATTGTGAAATACTAAGGTATCTTATGATATCAGACTGAAACCATGCCCTTGACACGCTTGCCCATAAGACAATTTTGCCTTTATTGATTTTTCCCATTTCTCAATTATCCCGTAGAGAATGTATTATAATCTAAATTGACTGGTTACATAAAATACCCTCACCTATCCCTGTTTCTAACAGGGTGTGAGGGTAACGCCAAACCGTCCAAAAATCTACAATTATTTTAACGGGGCTTATGCTACTGGATTCCGGCATCCGTACTAACCTGCTTAATCATGGGGAGCATACAGTCCATGCACATGATGTTCACGTCCTTCGTTGCCCGTACACTGTTATGACACCCAGCACAAAGGTATTTTCTTGTACTGCTCTTTTTAGGCAGTTTACCGTCTGCCCCGTCCGTACCGCCTGCACCGTCCTGCCCGCCGCCCGCCTGCATGGTTTCCCCCATTCTTACATAATCAAATTGTGTGTCTAAGTTGTATTTTTTTATTTTTTCTTTCAGTCTTTCGGTCGGCTCGGTCACGCTCCATCCGATATACTGCGCATGGCTTATTTTTAAGTCACGTTCCTCCGCAATCTGCCGAAACCGCTTATTATGGTAGCGTCCCCCGTTTGATGTGTCGCGGATATCGTTTTCCATTGCATACAAATGACAACATTCATGCAAAAGCGTTGCGATTATGTTTTCGATCGGTCGGTTAAGGTGTTCCGCGCTGATGTTGATTTCATGGTAACAGTCCCACTCATCCCTCCATATCTTTCTCACCGTAATATGCCCGTAGGTACGCTGTGATGATTGGATTGTAATGACCACCTCCGGCAGTTCGTCCGCGAAATAAACGTGGTTCAGTACCCGATAAGCTGTTTCCAAAAATTTATTCTGCTCCGATAACATGACCGACCTCCCCCTTCCCTTTTTCCTGCCCTGTCACGGGAATGCCGACATTTTGGCAGTGCACTGTTAAATTTCCAAAATTAAAAGTGCACTTTAATTTCTTTCAACATGAATTTTAAGCACGAAAAAAGACACTCACTGGTTGGGTGGTGTCCCTTTACTGTTATCACTTACAATATTTCATTGTATTTATAATCTGCCTCTGCATCTTCCTTTGTCTCATAAGTATTTGCCAGATAAATATATGGTATGCCGCTTTTGTCTTTTATCCTAAAGTCTCTGTAATATTCTTTATCGTCAACCCTTATTTTCAATCTATGACTGATATTATCAATCTCGTAAATCATTCCCTCGAATAGAGTCGCCGGTAATATCATATAAGCATCCGCCACGCTGATTTCTTTATGTACGATAGGCAAATTCTTAAAATGAATGTTCCCCATGTCAAAATTGACTCTATATAAATCCCCTGTTGAACTGCCGCCTACTCCATTCAAATTAACCGTTTGATTTTCTTTAACTGCACCCTTAAGTTTCAAAGGTGTTATACTTTTTAGCCACATTGGTAATGTCGCGCCGGTATCAATTAAGACCCTGCAATTATAAAACCACGGTAACACGATCACGGGACTGTTTTCTTTTGTATCCAAATTATATATTTCTTCTTTTAACACAGTGTCAACACTCCTACATTTACTTTACTTCCTGTAGTATACCAGCACATAATGTCCTCTGAACCCGATACTTGTAAAGCAAGCAATTCTTCCGGCGTTTTATCCTCTGGCGTGTAAACTACTTCCGCTGATTCTATTGTTACACCGTCATTGTTTTCATATTTAATATTCGTGATTCCTATACTTTGATTAGGATATTTTTCTGCCATTTGTTCTCTGGTTAATCGCTCTGCCATATAGGAACACCCCTTTCTATCTATTTTCTTTATTATACCGCGAAACATCGGAAATTACAAATAGATGTTGTGACGAAATTAAAAATATTTTTTAGTGAAATTAGAATGAGCATCCTGTTAGATTGAATGCTCATTCTAATTTTATGTGTGCTAGTAAACAGTAACATTGTCAGCTAAACCTTCAGAACCACTTTCGCCTACTGTGTACTCTGGAATAACACCATTGTCGGGGGTGCCAACATCTTCGTAATTGCCCTCGCCTGTAGAGGGAACGGTGTCTGTAAACCATTCTGGATGCTCTTTCTTTAGTTCCTCCTCAATCTGCTTGACTACCGCTTGATCTTCTTCCGATAAACTGTCATATTCAGATTGTAATGCATCTACTCCGCTGTCACCTTTGTACTCGTCATCACCTAAGATTATGTCGGTATGGGTGGAGTTGATACCATCTTCTAAATCTTCAACAGTTTCAACTGGTTCGGGGTTGGTTGGCTCGGGTTCGGTTGGCTCGGGCTCGGTTGGCTCGGGTTCGGGCTGGGCGGGCTGTGGGGCGGGTTCTGACACTTCGGACTCGGTTACTACACTTTGCTCGGTCTCGATTGGTGCCATGACTTCCTGTGCTTTTGGCTGTTTCGTAGAGTAAACTATAGCTCCTCCTATTATTACTATTGCCGCCATTACTGGAATGATGATTTTCATATAAGTTATACCTTTTTTATCCATGCTGTTTTTCCTCCATACTTTATGCCTTTTTTGATAAGGAATGAGGGTATCTATTGACACCCCCCACCTTAACTATATTAAATTCTTAATATCATATGCTTATACTGAAACTATATTGCACTGATTGCTTTGCTAACTGTGTTGCTTATGGTATTTATTGCAATAACTTCTATTATTGGTCTTGCCTTTTCTATAAATCTTTTGCCTAACGCCTTAAGTGTTTCACTCCCCAATAATACTTTGCCCTTGGTGCTTATGCTGATATCTTCAAGTTTTATCCATTCAAAATCTATTGTATCTGTAGGGCTTTCTTCCCACGTTTCTTGGTCAATATCAGATTGATATGACAATTCCACTGTTCCTTCTATGTATCCTTTTGTATGTAACGATTCCATTGTTTTACATACCATCTCTGAAATGCCTTCCCTCGCTTCACCTACAAACACCGATTTTTCAAGGACTTGCTGAAAGGTTTCCCCATGCTCTTTAGAATATTGTATGCAAGCATCAACAATCTCTAACACTAACACCTCTTTCTCTTTCTCACTAAAATCCGTAGTCATAGCCCCTCCTCTTATGTTTTTATTTTATTATATCGCCTTTAAGCAAATTTCGCAATGCTTTTAGCATAGTTTTGATGTCCCAAAGGAATATAAAATATTCTAAACTTTTAATGAATGGAGGATTGTTATGGTACAAGGTCTCGGCGAACGCCTACAACAAAAACGTTCCAGTATTAAACTATCTCAAAAGGAAGTGGCAAATGCCGTTGGCGTGAATCCCAGTGTTATATCAAACTATGAAAACGGTGAAAGGACTCCCAGTGTGGAAGTCCTAATGTCTCTAGCAAGCCTCTTTCATTGTTCCGTTGACTACCTCCTCGGTATTGAAAAAACATCCCGTGCAAGTATAGATGTGTCAATGCTCAATGATGAGCAAATCGCACGTTTACAATATTTTCTTTCCAGTATAAACAAATAAACAGTTGCTTACATTTTCAAACCGTCCAGTACTTTTCTCAGAATCTCATGTATCATTCTGACCACCCGCAAGTAAATTTCGTCCGACTGCTGTGTTGTTAAATCATTTTCGAGGATAATTAACAGGCTAAGTGCGTCCTGCATGTTTTCTCTTGCCTCCTCCACATTGATTTTGTTTTCTGACTGGCTCATACGCCTGCCTCCTTTCTCCACTTGGGAGTGAGAGGGTAACGCCTGAAAACCGATATGTCAATATAGATATAAAATTTTTCGTTAAATATTTACATATGTTTTTCCGTCCATGCTATAAGGAAATTGAATATTAAATTGCTGTATGAAATTCTCAATTCCAGATATCCCTTTCACACCCGATTCGTTTTTTAGGAATCGCATCGCACTTATGGTTTTGTAATGCTTAAACACATTTATCTCAGTCAGCCAGTGGCATCGTATACGCCTTTTTATTTTCTATATTTATTGTCGCTTATGTCGATTTAGCTGTAGTTAAAATTTTTGCCTTGTATGGGGAAAAATAAAAGCATGGAAACTTATCGTTCTGACTGTTTCCGTGCTTTAGTGTTTACCATTTTTTTCAAACTGTTGCCTGTTTATCTACAGGATTAGATTTTCCAAAATAGATGCCTTTTCACCCTTTTTCACCATGCAATCCATATCCAAAACTCATGGCAATACACCACTGTAGATTACAATTCATTTCTTATTACAAGATTTCCCCTCGACTTTAACGCCTATTTTTTCCAAAATAGATGCCGGTATCCCTTTTCTTGCAATTTCTCTTATCCCCTGCATTGCAAAATTATCTGTACACTGCATTTCAGATGAAATTCGGGGGATAAACCATCCGCTCTGATGCAAAAGATACATTATCACATTTTTCTGCTTTATCGTATCGTAAACGGTTGATTTTGAACATTGCATGATTTCAACAATCTCCCGCACTGTCTTCCCTTTCGTATGCAGTCTCCATATCTCCTCCCTGTCACATTTTCCTTTTTCTGCAATCTTCGCCCCTTTCTTCAGCCTCCCACGACTATCCCGTATTCTATTTGGATTATAGCATATTTTTTCTGCCCTAATTTCGTCCTTTATGAGTTCATAAAATTTGCCAAAATCCTTGATATCTTTAATTATTATTATTATCATTGTTGCCTCCTAAATTCATTTTATGTTTTTATCCCATTGCAAGTTTAATTTACAATCAATTTGACTTTTTTATATTGAAAAAATTTGAAACATTTGAAACAACAATTACGAATTTTCCTAAAAACACTCTGCTGATTTAAGCCGGATTCTTTTCACCATGTAATCTTGTATATCATACGTTTCTTATTTCTACTATTTTTTACCGAATTTTTTTACCCCATTTTTTCACCCCTTTCACGCTCCTAAATTTTACCCACTGCAACCACTTTGATTATACCAACGTACCCGAAAATCAAGCCCATTCTGTCACATTCCTTATTTAATACCCATCCAGCAATAAACATTCACTTTAACGCTGGCGGCATACCTGTATTCCCCGAATATCACCCACGCAATCTTGACTGATTTACCGCCAAAATCGGTTCGTAATCCCCTATGCTTTTAATCCCGCCATACTCGTATTCACCCTTGTAAAAGCCCTCCCTGTCAAGAATACGCTTAACCAACATCGGATTGAAGTCCTTCCCGTTTCTCCCCGTGAAGCCCAGAAGATTCATAAAGTCTGAAATCTTTTGCAAGGTAATCTGTGGCATTAACTTTTTTAATTGAAAAACCTGTTGTACCGCCTTGGCTTCTTCCTGTTGTATGAACAGTTTTTTCCCACCGTGGGGACAATAATAGCCGAACGGTATACCCCCGCCTGCATATCCCCCTTCTTTCGCCTTCTGTAATCGTCCGCGCTTTAACTTCAACGCAATCTCCAACCGCTCATAAATATCTAAAAGTTCAAGCATCCCGTTTATCAGCACTTCGTTTGGATTTTGCGTATAAATAGAATATTGCGGGCGGTCAATCGCCTTTACATCCGCGTTGCATTTTTTGAGTTCCCTGTGGATCAGCACCCGCACCATGTCACTACGCCATAATCGGCTTGTACTGAGTACCACAATATAACGTACTCCCCTTTCCTTCACATAAACCAACATATCCAACAGCCCGTCACGCGCAACCGTCATTTCGTCCTCGTCCGCCTTCGCCCCACTGACCCCCTCGTCCGAAAATATCTCCAACAGAGCGTATTGCTGATTGTTACAGTATCTTACTATCTCCTCCCTCTGCTCGTCCAACGAATACCCATGCCTGACTTGGCTGTCAGTCGATACTCGGACGTATCCTACAGCCTTTATCTCGTCCCTTTCCATGTTATAAAACCCTCCTTCAATACATAAATTTTATAACACTAATTTCAATCCATGTTATTTTTACAGACTGCATTGAAAAATCCGCAAGGTTCTCTCCACATGGGCAGGGCAACTTCTTATTTCCAAAAGATTTCCAGTGTACCGTCTTCGTGCAAAAGTATCTTATTGATAAGGGTATGGGTGACTCTCTTCTTCTGTTCGTCCGACAAACGATTCCATTTGACCGGTATGTCATAAGATAAACCCAATCGGTCGGTAACGCGGGTATCAAGGTATGCGTCTAACTCCAATTCGCTAATCTGCCGTTGCTTTTCTTCTATCTTGGAATAAACTATTCCTGCCGGCTCACCGCCATAAGAAGCCACTTCCAGAAGATTGTCTATCTCTTTTTTTAATTGCTTAATCTTTTTCTCCGCTATCTGTTGTTTCTTGAGATCTGCGACTATTTTCTTTGCCACCTCGTCCAATTGTGACTTCATTTGTATGCCTAGATTTTCTCTAAGCTGTTCAAACTTAATCCCCTTGAAGCTTACGTCACAGCACCGTAAAGCTCTTGCACCATAACATCCTAAATAGGGTTTGGAATACATTTTGATACTGTAGCCGCATTTTGCGCATTTCAATAATCCTTGGAATTCCTTAAGGTTTGTCGGTCTGTTATCTTTTCCTAATTGCTCATTTTGAGCCAACCGTTCCTGCACTTGGATAAAGGTTTTGCTGTCAATGATTCCTGCAAAATTGGTGAGGTAAATACTTTGTTCTTTTAGCGTGGTGTATTTTCGCACATTCGCATTTCCCGGCTTTTTCCCTACGATATGAGCAGATGTGGTTCCATTCCACGCCGACTGCTCATTCAAAAAATGTATACCGCGAATTTCATAATATTTATAGAGAATCTGGTCTGCCACACAGTAAACTGGATTTTGCAGTATACGCGCCAGCGTCACATTATCAAACATTTTGTTTTCTCGGCGGCTTTCATATCCCAAACTCGTCAATTCCCTGCATAAAATACCCAGTGAAATATGCGGTCGCTCCGCATAATTCTTAAAGATGTATTTTACGATATCAATCTCTTTTTCGTTAATTTCCAAAGTAGGTTTATTGTCTGCCGTGCGGGCGTTCTGAAAACCACAGGGCGCCGGACCACCAGCCCAACGCCCATCTGTTTTAATTCTTTGATAATAATTATCTTTTACACGAAGCTGAATGTTTTCTCTTTCCATTTCTGCAAACACCATACTGATCTTCAACATGGCTCTACCCGTGGCTGTTGTCGTGTCAAACGTTTCATTGACGGAGCAAAACTCAACCTTATGCTCTTGAAATTCCTTATACATAGTTGTGAAATCCAAAAGATTACGACTGATTCGATCCAGCTTGTAAATCACTATTTTTGCAATCTTGTTCTCCTTGATATCGGAAAGCAACCGTTGAAATTCTGGTCTTTGTATATTCTTTCCGCTGTACCCTTTGTCTGCATAAACTTCAATCGGAAGTTCATTCGGGTTTGAGTTAATGTTGTTCCTGCAAAACTCTATCTGTGTTTCGATGGACAAACTATCTTTCTTGTCTATTGATTGTCTGGCGTATATCGCTATCTGCTTTTTCATTGGAAGCCGACTCCCTTCTTTCCTTTTCAATCTCGTTTGACTGGTAGATATAGTCCAATAATTGTAAGTAAGTGTGGATTTTTTCCTCCATTGTCTTGTTGGAAAAGTGATTGATTACCATAGGCTTTTACCCTTTTAATCTCTTTTCACTATTATATTACACCTTCTTTACAATTATATCAAGAGTTTCGATCGACCACTGGATCGGATAGTAGCCGCACTTCTGCGCATTTGTTATGACATGATTGTCATAATCTCCGTAGGGCGGCCGGAACAGGAACATCTCATAACCTGTCAGTTCCTGCACCTTGGTATGTACTTTCATCAGTTCCTCCTGACACTGTTCGTCGGAAAGCTGGGACATGTTTTTATGGTTCTCGCTGTGGTTGCCCAGATCATGACCTGCTTGTGTCAAGGTAATGACACAAGATTACTTTCTTTTACTGATATACCCACTAATGTCTCTGTTGAATCAAAGAACTTTTTGACAGTCACACCACCTATCCCACACTTTATATTTCTTCATCATCTATAGAAAACTAATTCCCTAAAAATAGTGAGAAACAATCACTATCATGAAACTTAATAAGATATGTACAACAACATCCAAATGTTGCCCTATCATATGAAATTTTATCTTTTTGAACATTCTTACATTTTCATAACTCAAACTTCCCACACCGATTGGTGTGCTGAACCTTGAAAAATCAATACTTTAGTCCATAAAAAAGGCACAAACCTGCACTTGATGGTATAATTGAATTGCGAATAACAATCACACAGCAAGGAGATTTATGCCATGTCAAGTATACCATATAATGCTGAAAACGGAAATGAGATTTCTAGGGAACCGCTGATTAATTAGTTTTATTTCCAGCATTATCCCGTTTTGTCAGGTTTTTTAGAATGCCAGCGGAAATATCATTGGA
>ERZ779624.574-NODE-574-length-10977-cov-14.818898_pt1 | contig 10977 bp, 14 predicted proteins | sample MGYA00514190_ERZ779624 | MGnify/ENA primary metagenome ERZ779624 (study PRJEB29562, sample SAMEA4376706) | mouse gut metagenome | isolation source: Cecum | study: EMG produced TPA metagenomics assembly of the A DSS colitis mouse model was used to assess the... | reverse complement strand
CCACGTCCGCCGCGATGGGCTTCACCTCGTTCTCCGCGAACTCCCGGAACAGCTTTTGCAGCATCAACTGCTCTTTCGACAGTTTGAAATCCATGCTTGTTTTCCTCCTTATAAAACCCGTACCGGCTCGCCTTACAGCTCGTCAGCGGCGGTCTTGGTGCGGTCGGCGTTGTAGACATAGAAGCCCTTGCCGGACTTCACGCCCAGCTGGCCGCCCCGGACCATCTTCCGCAGCAGCGGGCAGGCGCGGTACTTGCTGTCGCCGGTCTCATGATACAGCACGTCCATGATGGCCAGGCAGATGTCCAGGCCGATGAAGTCGCCCAGCTCCAGGGGGCCCATGGGGTGGTTCGCGCCCAGCTTCATGGCGGCGTCGATGCCGGCGATGTTGGAAACGCCCTCCATCTTGATGAAAGCGGCCTCGTTGATCATGGGGATGAGGATGCGGTTCACCACAAAGCCCGCGGCCTCGTTCACCTGCACGGGGGTCTTGCCCAGCTCCTCGGAGATGGCCACGATGTCCGCCACCATGGAGGCGGGGGTGTTGGCCCCGGCAATGACCTCGATGAGCTTCATCCGGTCGGCGGGGTTAAAGAAGTGCATTCCGATGAGGGGACGGCTCAGGCCCTTGCCGATCTCGGTGATGGACAGGGAGGAGGTGTTGGAGGCGAAAATGCACTCGGGCTTGCAGATCTTGTCCAGCTCGCCAAAGGTGGCCTGCTTCACGCCCATGTCCTCAAAGGCGGCCTCCACGATCAGGTCGCAGTCGGCGCACAGGTCCTCCTTGAGGCCCGCGGTGATGGCGGCGCAGATGCCGTCGGCCTTGGCCTGATCCATCTTGCCCTTTTCCACCAGCTTGGCGTAGCCCTTCTGGATCTTGGCCTTGCCGCCGTCGGCCCACTCCTGCTTGATGTCGCACAGAGCCACAGTCCAGCCGCTCTGGGCAAACGCCTTGGCAATGCCCTGGCCCATGGTGCCCGCGCCGATCACGCCTACTTTTTTCATAATGATGTACCTCCTGATAAAAATTGAATGGTTTGGTATGTTTGATGGCAGGGGAGGGGCTTGCCCCTCCTGCCTTTCCCGGTATGCCCGCTGTTCCACGGGAGGGGCAAGCCCCTCCCCTACAGGAATACCCTTTCCGTCAGGCGGATAATGGACGAATTACTTGTTCTGGAAATGCTTCTCGGCCCGCTTCTCCAGGAACGCGCCCGCGTCGGGGCAAAGTCCATTCCGTTCGCTTCCGCGCAAGCGCGAAAGTTCACTCCATTCCCTTGCCCCTCCTTTCCCCACAAAGCCAAAGGGCGGCTTTGCGGGGGCCCCGGCATGGGCGCAGGGGTTCCTGGAAGCTGGCAGAGATTTACTTGTTCTGGAAATGCTTCTCGGCCCGCTTCTCCAGGAACGCGCCCATGCCCTCGTCCTTATCCTCGGTGCCGCAGGTGACGCCGAAGGCCTCGGCCTCGAAGGCGGACCCGGTGGCGATGTCGGTCTGCATCCCCATGCGGATGCACCGCTTGGACTCGGCCACCGCGATGGGGGCGTTGGCGCAGATGGCGTTGGCCAGCTCCATGGCCTTGTCCATCAGCTCCTCGGGGGGATAGACCGCGCTGACCAGGCCGATGCGCTCCGCCTCGGCGGCGTTGATCACCTTGGCGGTGAGAATCAGCTCCATGGCCTTGGAGATGCCCACGATCCGGGGCAGACGCTGGGTGCCGCCGAAGCCGGGGGTGATGCCCAGGCCCACCTCGGGCTGGCCGAACTTGGCCTTCTCGGAGGCAAGGCGGATGTCGCAGGACATGGCCAGCTCGCAGCCGCCGCCCAGGGCGAAGCCGTTCACCGCCGCGATCACGGGCTTGGACAGGTTCTCCAACCGCAGGAACACGCCGCCGCCGTGGACGCCGAACTTCTTGCCGTCCCGGGCGGAGAAGCCCTTCATCTCGCCGATATCCGCGCCCGCCACGAAGGACCGGCCCGCCCCGGTGAGGATCACGGCATGGACGCTGTCGTCGGCCTCTACCTTGGTAATGGCCTCGTCCAGGTCGCTGAGCACCTGGCTGTTCAGCGCGTTCAACGCCTCCGGGCGGTTGATGGTCAGAATGGCCACCGCGCCCTGCACTTCATAGTTCACAAATGACATCAGATTGCCTCCTTAAAAATGTAATCTTCCAGTGGCAGATGGCTCTGGGAAACGTCCCGCCCCCGGCCCCTCCGGGCAAGTTCGCTATTTTTTTAACAAACCCAGGGAAAAGGGGTGCGGCAATGGCCCTGGCAGCATTCGCCGGTCCTGCCGCGTCAAGTAGGGGGGACCCCCTGAATCCTCACATAGTATACCGCCTTTTCCACGGCAATGCAAGGTGTTTTTATGAGGATATGCACGATTTTTACAAAAATTATCCGGGAAGGCCCGGCGGCCCTGGAAATAAAAACCACCGCCCCGGCGGACCGGGACGGCGTGGTTTGTTCAAAATCGCGGCGGGGGCGTCTCCCCCGCCCGGTACGCGGCCAGGTACTCGTCGTACCGCCGGAAAAACTTATCGAAGGCGTCCGCCCGGCTGGTGGAGTAAAACTCGATGATCCGGCACCAGCCCTGGGAGGTGGTGACGTGGTAGTAGTCCTCCACATAGCGGCAGAAGCCATCCCAGAAGCCGTTGTTTTGGACGCAGTCCGGCTCCCGCTCCATCTCCCGCAGGCAGTAGCCGTCCAGCAGGGACTTCAGCAGGGTCAGATCCTTTTCCCCCAGGTACATGGCGGGCCGCGCCCGGATTTTCTCCAGCAAAGCCCAGGTGATGTCAGCCTCCACAGTATCCCACCTCACAACAGCCCCGCCAGCCACTGGGCCAGCGGCAGGTAGGCGATGGGCAGGAACATGGCAGGCAGCATATTGCCCACCTTGATCCGCTCCCTCCCCAGCCCCAGCATATTGACGGCGATGCCGATGATCAACGCGCCCCCCGCGGCGGTCATCTCCGTGATCACCGCCTCCGGCAGATAAGGCCCCAGCCACCCCGCCAGCAGGGTAATCCCCCCCTGGTAGATCAGCAGCGGGATGACGGAAAAGGCCGTCCCGATCCCCATGGCGGCGGCGAAGGAGATGGAGGTCACCCCGTCAATGACGCCCTTGGACACCAGGATCTCATAATTGTGGTTCAGCCCCGCCTCAATGGAGCCGGTGATGGCCATGGCCCCCACGCAGAACAGCAGGGAGGCGTTCACAAACCCCTCGGTGAAGCGTCCCCCGTCCTCTCCCCGGGAAATCTTGGCCCGGAGCAGATCCCCGGCCCCCTCCAGGCGGCGTTCGATGTCCAGGGCGTTACCCAACGCCGCCCCCAACGCCATGCACACAATGACGCACAGCATATCCTGGGTGCCGATGAGGTTGCCGATCCCCACTCCCAGCACGCACAGGCCCAACGCCTGGGTCAGGATGGCCGTCAGCCGCTGGCTGATCAGGTTTTGGAACAGCAGTCCCACCGCGCTCCCCGCCAGCACCAGGATCACGTTGATAAAAGTGGCTAACATGACGCCCGCTCCTTCGCGGCGAAATAGGCCCTGGTCTGGGCGGCGTTCTCCAGGATGGCCGAGCGCAGCTCGTCCACGCCGGAAAACCGCCGCTCCAGCCGCAGAAGCCGGTACAGCTCCAGCCGGAGGGTGCGCCCGTACAGGTCGCCCGCAAAGTCCAGAATCCACGGCTCCACCGTCACCCCGGACAGGGCGGGGTTCACCGTGGGCCGCACCCCCACGTTGGTCACCGCCAGATAAGGCCCCTCCTCCGGGCGGGACGGCTGGCGGCCGGGATCATCCGGCAGCACCCGCACCTTGGCGGCGTACACCCCAAAGCCGGGGGCGATCACCCCCTGGGGGATCAGCAGGTTGGCGGTGGGGGTGCCCAGGGTGCGGCCCAGCTCGCTGCCATGAACCACCGGGCCGGACAGCACGAAGGGGTGGCCCAGGAAGCGGCCCGCCTCCTCCAGCTCCCCCCGCTCCACCAGCCCCCGGATGTGGGTGGAGGACACCGTCACCCCGTCCAGCTCCACCCGGGGGATGATGTCGCAGCCTATGCCCAAGCGGGCGCACTCCTCCTCCAGCCGGACGGGGTTCCCCTCCCCGCCCCGGCCGAAGTGGAAGTCATGGCCCGCCACCACGTGGACGGCCCCATGCTCCCCCCGGAGGTAGCTCCCCACGAAGTCCCGCCAGTCCATGTCCCGCAGGCGGGCGAAGGGGGCCACGATGACCTCCCGGATGCCGTACAGCGTCTCCATCAGCCCCGCCCGGTCGTCCACCCCGGTGAGCAGGGGCACCGCCCGCCCGGTGAGGGCGGCGGCGGGGCTTTGGTCGAAGGTGAAGGCGCAGGGGCGGGCGTCCAGCTCCGCCGCCCGCTGGGCCACCCGGCGCAGCAGCGCGCCATGGCCCAGGTGAACCCCGTCGAAGAAGCCCAGGGCGATAACTCGGCGTTGATTATCCATCGGTAATTACACCTCTGTAGGGGCGCACATCGTGCGCCCGAGACTGTCGAAAAAGCCGCCTCTGTTCGATGGCGGGAAGGGAGATCGTGTGAAGGAAACCCAGACGGGGTGTCTTTCACGTCCAATCATCGACTTTTTTGAACGTTCTTTGTTCAAAAAAGTCGCATCCAGCGGGGCGCATTGTGTGCGCCCGTGGCTGACGCACCGCATCCCGGTTTCGTGCGGGCGGACAATGTCCGCCCCTACACGGCAAAAAAACTTTTGATGAGCCGCAGACGAGTGCCCTCGCTGCTGCCCAGGCCCAGAAATTCCCCGCTCGCGCTGTAGACCCGGCACTCCGCCTCCATGCCGGGGGTGGGGACACAGCCGCCGTTTCTCAGCCGCTTTTCGGCGTCGGGACGGACCGTGACGCTGTTCTTCCAGCCGTTCCGGGCAAAATAGGCGTCCACCGGCAGGAGAAGGCCCTCCCCCTCCCCCCGGTCCACCGCCTCCTGGACCGCCTCCAGGGACACGGAGTCCTCTAATGTAAAGCCCGCCGCCTTTACCCGCTGTAAGGAGCTCATGCACCCCCCGCAGCCCAGGGCCTGTCCAATGTCGTGGCAGAGGGTGCGCACATAGGTGCCCTTGGAGCACGCCACCCGCAGGGTGAAGTCCGCCCCCCGCTCCGGCCCCTCCAGCACACCCAGGGCGTGGATGGTGACAGGCCGGGGCTTGCGCTCCACCTCCTTGCCCTTCCGGGCCAGCTCGTAGAGCTTTTTGCCCCCTATTTTAATGGCGGAGTACATGGGGGGGACCTGCTGGATGTCCCCGGTGAACCGCTCCAGCACCGCCCAGAGCTGCTCCCGGCTCACGTCCGCGGGCCGCTCCTCTACTATTTCCCCGGTGATATCCTGGGTGTTGGTAGTTACCCCCAGTTTTAACCCAGCGATATATTCCTTATCGGAATCCGCCGCAAACTCCACCGCCCGGGTGGCCCGGCCCAGAAACACGGGTAAGACCCCTGTCGCCATGGGGTCCAGCGTCCCGGCGTGGCCCACCCGCTTCTCGTGGAACATCCCCCGAAGCTTGGCGCACACGTCCATGCTGGTCCAGCCCGCGGGCTTGTCGATGACCAAAATGCCGCCTGCCATGGCTCAATCCTGGCTGGGCTGGGCCAGCTGATCGTCGATGGCGGCGAGAATCGCCCGCTCCGCCTCCTCCACCGTCCCCTTGATGGTACAGCCGGAGGCGGCCTTGTGCCCCCCGCCGCCCAGACGGGCGCACACGCGGGTGGCGTTCAGCTCATCCGCCTTGGTGCGCACGGAGACGCGGCACTCGCCCCCCTCGTGCTCCCGGACGGTGGCGGTGTGGAGCACCCCCTTGAGCTGGCCCAGGAAGGCGGCGATGTCGTCCGTGTCCTCGCTGGTGGCCCCGGCCCGGGCGATCAGCTCCAGAGAGATGGGGGCCACTGCCACGGTTCCATTGTGATACAGGTGCATATGCTCGATGATCAGGCTCTCCAGCTTCATCCGGGCCACCGACTTGGTGCGGAAGTGCCGCTTGTTCAGGGCCTGGAAGTCGATCCCCTGCTCCATCAACGCCGCCGCCGCCCGGTGGGTGTGGGGGGTGGTGTTGGCGTAGACAAAGCAGCCGCAGTCGGTGGCGATGGCCACGTACAGCGGCACGGCGATCTCCCCGTCCATGGTCCCCAGCTCGCCGCAGATCCTCCAGATAATCTCGCCGCAGGCGGCCTTGTCCGCCTCCAGGCAGGTCTCTTTGGCGAAAAACTCCTGGGAGGGGTGGTGGTCGATGGCCAGATCAATGCGCCCCTTCCACCCCGCCGCGCTGTCCGGCAGCAGGTTCTCGGTGGCCACGTCGGTACTGACCACCGTGTCCGGCGCGAAGCCGTCCGGGGCCGTCAGCCCCTCCAGATAGCTCCCCATCAGGACGGTGGCGTCCTCGTTGTGCAGCACATAGGCGGTTTTGCCCAGCTTCCGCAGGGCGCGGCACAGCCCCGCGGCGCAGCCGATGGTGTCCCCGTCGGGCCGCTTGTGGGTTAGAATCAGGTAGTTGTCGTGGGCCTTCAGAAATTCAGCCGCTTGGGTAAAGGGAATGGTTTGGGACATTGTATTCACCTCTGTAGGGGCGGGGCTTGCCCCGCCCGCCTTTTCGATACGCGCTCTGCGCTCCGGGAGGGCCAAGGCCCTCTCCTACGATTCCTCGTCCAGCACGATGTGCTCGTTGGCGGGGTTGGGGGGCTTCACCACGTCCGGGTCCCGCAGGAGGTCCAGGATGTGGGCACCCTTGTCGATGGAGTCGTCCCGCACGAAGGACAGCTCCGGGGTGGCCCGCAGGTTCAGCCGCTGGCCCAGCTCCCGCCGGAGGTATCCGGCGGCGGACTTCAGCCCCTTCAAAAGCTGGGCACTGCTGTCCTTGTTCAGTGCGCTGACGTAGATTTTGGCGTATTTCAGGTCGGGGGTGGCCTCCACGGCGGTGACGGACACCATACCCGCGTCCGCCACCCGGGGGTCCTTCACGGTGCGGATGAGGGAGGACAGCTCCCGCTGGATCTCCTCATTGACGCGCCCGATGCGATTGCTTGGCATAAGCTCCTCCTTTTACTGCCGTTCCCGCACGTCAGACCGGCCCACAAGATAGTCCAGGCTGACATCGAAAAAATCGGCAATGGCAATCAGTTTTGATACTTCTGGGTAGGATTCCCCATATTCATAGCCTTGATAAGTGCGTACTCGCACGGAAAAGGTATCCGCCAAGTCCTGCTGCGTTATTTTTCGCTCTTTGCGCAGTTCCTTTAAACGGGAAGAAAAATCAGCCATATTTACCTCCGGCCATTGATACGCGATTTATTTTCGTGTATTATATATTCGTGCAAATTATTTGCGCGAAATTTACGCGGGAGTGATGCAATATGCAAGACCTGCTTGCTGAGCTGTTCTGGGATCCTGGGAAAATAGGCGAAGGAGCCGATCAACTCTGCAAAACGCTTCCAGGCTATCAGGAAGCGAAACAGCAGTATGAGGGAACAATCGAAACAATCCGGGGAATTGTCGGCTACGAATTGTATGACCAATTCCTTACCCAATTGATCCAGTACACCAATTATGAAGTCTATTCCTATTATTTCTTTGGCCTGGGCCTGCGGAAAGATTTGGTGGAAGCGTTGAGAATATGAACAACAACGGGGCGGGCGAAACCGCCCGCCCCGTCCGTTTAGTCCTCAAGAGTGGCCTGCATATCCTCGAGGAGTCCTGCAATCAGCTCTTTCGCTTCTTCCGGATCCTTCGTTGTCAGTGCCTTCCGGAGCGTCCGAATTGCCAGACGGAGAAAACCGGCAAATTGCTTGTCTGTCATCCCCATGGTTATGGTCTCCTTTCCGTTCGGATATGTGGATTGTACCATAATAACCGCCCGCTGTCAAAACGGCTTATCCCTCTTATTTCTGGTCTGCCGTGGTGACATACACGAAAATCAGCTTCTTAATTTCTTCCTTCGTGTAGGTCTCCTTCGACGGGTCTTTGTCGATGATGGAAAACAGGTCAAACGCCATGGCTTTTCTGGTGTCCTGCCGCTCAGCTTCGGTTCCCATACCATACACTCCTTTCGACTTCCAGCCTGCTTATACCTCTATCTGCTCCATCACAAAGGCCTCGATGATGTCGCCCTCCTTGATATCGCTGTACTTCTCGATCCCGATGCCGCACTCGTAGCCCCGGGCGACCTCCTTCACGCTGTCCTTGAACCGCTGGAGGGAGTTCATCACGCCCTCGTGGATCACGATGCCGTCCCGGACCAGCCGGATCTGGGCGTTCCGGGCCACCTTGCCGTCGGTGACGTAGCACCCGGCCACGAAGCCCACCCCGGTGATCTTATACACCTGGCGCACCTCGGCCTGGCCCAGGGCCACCTCCTTGAACTTGGGAGCCAGCATCCCCTTCATGGCGGACTCGATCTCGTTGATGCAGTCGTAGATCACCCGGTACATCCGCATATCCACCTTGTTGCGGGAGGCAGAGTCGGCGGCGTTTTTGTCCGGGCGGACGTTGAAGCCCACGATGATGGCGTTGGAGGTGGTAGCCAGCATCACGTCGGACTCGTTCACCGCGCCCACGGCGCAGTGGATCACCCGCACCCGCACCTCCTCGTTGGAGATCTTCTCCAGGCTGGCCTTCACCGCCTCGGCGGAGCCCTGCACGTCCGCCTTGACGATGATGTTGAGATCCTTCATCTCCCCCGCCTGGATCTGGCTGAACAGCTCCTCCAGGGACACCTTCTGCTTGGCGGCCCCGGTGGTGGCGTTCTTCATCTCGCTCTTGCGCTGCTCCACCAGCTCCCGGGCCATGCGCTCGTCGGCCACGGCGTGGAAGTCGTCGCCCGCTCCGGGCACCTCGCCCATGCCGATGATCTCCACCGGGACGGAGGGCCCCGCCGCCATCACCTTGTTCCCCTTGTAGTCCGTCATGGCCCGGACACGGCCCACCGCCATCCCGGCGATGATCACGTCCCCCTGCTTCAGGGTGCCGTTCTGCACCAGCAGGGTGGCCACCGGGCCCCGGCCCTTGTCCAGCCGGGCCTCGATCACCGCGCCGTGGGCGGTGCGGTTGGGGTTGGCCTTCAGCTCCCGCATTTCGGCGGTGAGGGTGACCATCTCCAGCAGGCTGTCGATGCCCATGCCCGTCTTGGCGGAGATGGGGCAGATGATGGTCTCGCCGCCCCACTCCTCGGGCACCAGCTCGTACTCGGTGAGCTGCTGCTTGATCCGGTCCGGGTTGGCCTCGGGCTTATCCATCTTGTTGATGGCCACGATGATGGGGATCCCGGCGGCCTTGGCGTGGTTGATGGACTCCACGGTCTGGGGCATGATGCCGTCGTCCGCCGCCACCACCAGGATGGCGATGTCGGTGACCATGGCTCCCCGGGCCCGCATGGCGGTGAAGGCCTCGTGGCCCGGCGTGTCCAGGAAGGTGATGGGCTTGCCGTTCACCAGAACCTGGTACGCGCCGATGTGCTGGGTGATGCCGCCCGCCTCGCCGGACACCACGTTGGCGTTGCGGATGTGGTCCAGCAGGGAGGTCTTGCCGTGATCCACGTGGCCCATGACCACCACCACCGGGGCCCGGGACTGGAGGTCCTCCTCCTTGTCCTCGGCGGTGTCGATGAGCCGCTCCTCAATGGTGACAATGACTTCCTTCTCCACCTTGCAGCCCAGCTCCATGGCGACGAGGGCGGCGGTGTCGTAGTCGATAATGTCGGACAGGGAGGCCATCACCCCGTTGCGGATGAGGCACTTGACCACCTCCGCCCCGGTCTTTTTCATCCGGGAGGCCAGATCGCCCACGCCGATCTCGTCGGGGATCTTCACGGTGAGGGGGGTCTTCTTGGCGATCTCCAGCTGGAGGCGGCGCATCCGGTCCTGCTCCTCCTGCCTGCGCTTGCTGCCGAAGCCCTGGCCCCGGTTTTTGCCCCCCCGGTTCTGGAACTTCTGCTTGCCGGTCTGCATCCGGTTGGCCTTGTCGGGGGCCAGATCCTCCAGCCGCTGGTCGTACTTCTCCAGGTTGGGTCCGCCGCCCTTCCGGGTGTCCACCACCTTCTTCTCCGGGGTGCGGCCCACGGGCTTGGCGGGGGCGGCGGGCTTGGCCTGCTCCTTCTGGCCCTGGGGGGCGGACTTGCCGTCCTTCTGGGGGGCGGGCCTGCCCTCCTTTTGGGGGGCGTCCTTCCGCTCCCCCTTGGACGCCGGGGCGGCGGGCTTGGCGGGGGCGGGCTCATGGTACACGTCGGCGTAGATGGACTCAATGGAGTCCACCTGGTTGCGCTGGGTCAGGTGCTCAAAAATGATGGACAGCTCCCGGTCGGTCAAAATCTTGGTGGGAGACACATTCTCTTTGGTGTGTTCGGTCAGGATCGCGGTAATGGCTTTGGCTTGCATCCCAAAGTCCTTGGCCACATCCCGGCAGTTCAGCTTCGCAAGGCTCAAACAGGCCACCTCCTAAATTTCACGGACAGCGGGCCTCCGAGCCCGCGGCTTCTTGGTTTCCTCCAGCAGGGGTTTCAGGGCGGGGCGCAGGCTCTCGTCTGCCTGGGCCAGCTTTCCCGCCAGGGCCGCCGCCAGCCCCCGGTCGGTGAGGGCCGCCATGGCGCACGTATTCCGGCCCAGCGCGCGCCCCAGGGCCTCCTTGCTCCAGGGCACCCGTATCCAGGGCACGCCGCCCAGCTCCGCCATGCGTCCGGCGCGGTCCACGCTGTTGTCCGCCGCGTCGTCCGCCGACAGCACCAGCCAGGCCCGGCGGGCCTTACAGGCCTCCTTCACCGGCTCCTCCCCCACCGCCAGGTTGTTTCCCCGCAGGGCCAGCCCCAGCAGGGATAGGGCGCAGTCAGTCACCAACCTCACCCGCCTTCATCTGGGCCTCCAGCCCCTCCCACACCTGGGGGGACACCTGGGCGGACAGGGCCCGCTCGATGGCGCGGCTCTTTTTCGCCCGGGCCAGGCAGGCCGGGTCGGGGCACAGGTAGGCCCCCC
>ERZ779624.572-NODE-572-length-11002-cov-8.366767_pt1 | contig 11002 bp, 12 predicted proteins | sample MGYA00514190_ERZ779624 | MGnify/ENA primary metagenome ERZ779624 (study PRJEB29562, sample SAMEA4376706) | mouse gut metagenome | isolation source: Cecum | study: EMG produced TPA metagenomics assembly of the A DSS colitis mouse model was used to assess the... | reverse complement strand
GTGCAAGGGATTCCTCTAAAACTTCGGGATATTCTTTTTCTCGGGATAAGATTGATTATCCTGAAATTCGGGATAATCAATCTTTTTCTATCGCTGGCAAGCGAAAAGGATTTGAAGATGCTCGAGGCACTCTCTTCTTTGAGATTGCCCGTGTGGCTCGAGCGAAACGGCCTGCATATCTTCTCCTTGAAAACGTCCCAGGATTGTTATCGCATGACGGCGGCCGGACGTTCGCTGCCATCCTCGGTACACTGGATGAGCTGGGGTACCATGTCGAATGGCAGGTGCTTAACAGCAAGGATTTTGGCGTCCCTCAATCAAGGCGCCGGGTGTACATTGTCGGATATCTTGATCCCCGATGCGCCGGAGAAATATTACCTCTCCGAGAAGCAAATGCGGAAGCTCTTAAGTTGCTCATAGACGGACGGCAGGATTCGCGGGTCTATGATCCGGCTGGCGTGTCCAAAACGCTGTTGGCGAAGGCTGGCAGCATCGGCGGCAAGACCGGGCTGTATGCTGTCGGTTTCGACCGCAAGACCGGGATCACCAAAGGAATCGATGCCGCCTACACTCTGACCGCCGGGGACTACCGTGGTCTGAATCGCAACCACACGCAGAACGCCGTCCTGTATGTGAAGGGTGCGACGAAGCGCGGTTACAACGAGGCTACGGCGGGAGACTCCGTCAACCTCAGTTTTGCCGGGAGCAATCAGCAGCGGGGGCGCGTTGGCCGTCAGATTGCCCACACCATTACGACCGGTAGCCATCAGGGAGTTGTTACCGAGGACTTCAGGATTCGCCGCCTCATGCCTCGGGAGTGCTTCCGGTTGCAGGGGTTCTCGGAAACTCAAATCGACAAGTTCCTGTCTGTGGATTCTGACGCCCAGGCTTACAAACAGGCCGGAAACGCCGTCACCGCCAACGTGGTACATGTCCTCGGCCTTCGCCTGAAAGCCGCACACGAGGCAGTTGTGGGCGCGACAGGGGCGGGAATGGAGGCAGCAGCATGATTCCCGAACCTCAGAAGAATGCCATCCTCGTAATGCGGCGGCAAGGCTCCTCTTACCGGCAAATCGCGGAGAGTCTGATGCTGTCGCCCAACACCGTAAAAACCATTTGCCGCCGCAGCGACGCGAAATCGGTTCAGCCAACCATGTCAACCCTTGACACCTGTAAGAACTGTGGAGCGCCCCTGCCACCGAATGTCAGCGGCAGAAAGAGGACCTTTTGCAGCGACAAATGCCGCTACGCCTGGTGGAACCGAACCCGGCGCAAGCAGCCCTACCGCCTGACCTGCTACCACTGCGGCAAAGATTTTATCAGCTACGGGAACAGAAAGCGGAAGTTTTGTGGCCACGAATGTTATATTCTCAGCCGCTATGGGGAGGGATTGCCCTAATGGATAAAGCGCAGTTTGAACGGGAAAAAGAGCGCGGCGCGGTGATTGCTATCGCTAGGCAGATGCTCCGCCGTAATCTGATTACCCAGGAGGAGTACCAGAATCTCTCTCAGGTGCTGACTCAGGAACAATGTCCACCGGCAATCCACTCCCCGGTTCAGAAAGGCCCGCCCCGGAGGTAACGAGGGCAGAAAGGATCAGGTTATGTGGAAAGAAGGAAGCGTCAAAGCCGGACCCAACATCTACCACTATCAGGCCAAGACCTATGACACGCCGAGCCAATATGGCATCCGGCGGGGCAAAATCAGTAAGCTGTCGGTGCGTCTGAATGCTCAGACGGTCATCGGCTACGACCGGGGATGGTACAAGAAACCCTCTACGCAGGAAGAACGAGTCGTTCTTTTTATCATCTTGAATTCCCTTAACTGAACCAACACTTTACCGGAGGGGGCAGCCGCCCCCTCCCGCCTAAAATACACAGTGACATCAACCAATATGCTCCCATCTGGGAGCGCCAAATATCAACATTAACTAAGAAAGGAGGTTTTTCGCCGTTTGGCGGTCAACAAACTTGACAGCCGCGATACGCGCTCGATTTTAGAGGCGTATCTGCGGAACGCCCTCTAAAACCAGCCAGCGTAAAGCGACTGTCGGAAAGGAGGGTATGTCAGATTGTTTTCCAACCACTTCGGCATCGAAATCGAGTTCACAGGCATCACCCGTACCAAAGCGGCGGAGGTCGCCGCACAGTTCCTCGGCGGTAGTGTCGGTACCAATGGCGACTACTACAACACCCACCTGGTCACCGCGCCTGATGGCCGGATCTGGAAGTTCATGAGTGACGGCAGCATCAACTGTCAACACAAAGTGAGAGGCCAGATCGTATCAGCCAGCGGAAGCTACAGTGTGGAGATGGTCAGCCCCATTCTGCTCTATCGGGAGGATATCGACACGCTGCAGGGCTTGGTGCGGGCTCTCCGCAAAGCGGGCGGCTTCGCCAATTCGTCCTGCGGGATACATATCCATCTGGACGGTTCCAACCACACCCCGAGAAGCATCCGTAACTTCGTCAACATCATCGCCAGTCACAACGACCTGTTCTATAAGGCTCTGCAAATTGAGCCTCAGCGTATGCGTTACTGTAAGAAGATGGACGCTTATCTGGTGAAACAGATGAACGAAGCCAAACCCACCACCTTCGACCAGATCGAAACCATCTGGTACGAAGGGTATCGGGAGAACCGCAACCAGCATTATCACAGCAGCAGATACCACTTTTTGAACCTGCACAGTTTCTTCCACGGACACCACACGGTGGAGCTCAGGGGATTCAACGGCACACTTCACGCCGGAAAAATTCGCGCTTACATCGTGTTGGCTCTAGCTCTGAACAACCAGGCGCTCACCCAAAAGAACGCCCGGTACAAGAAAGTGCAGGAAGAAAATGAACGTTTCGCCATGAGGACGTATCTCAACCGGATCGGCTTCATCGGCGATGAGTTCAAGAACTGCCGGGAACACTTTTACCAACACCTGAGCGGCAACGCCGCCTGGCGGTATGGTTCCCGAGAAAATGTGCGCAGTCACATCAGAAATGGAGGTCACGACAATGAGCAGCAATAAATCGCGATTTTATATCGCCTATGGGTCCAACCTCAACCTGCAGCAGATGAAGCACCGCTGCCCCACGGCGGAAGTTGTGGGGACGGCAGTCCTGCGGAACTGGAAGCTGTGGTTCCGGGGCGGGAACGGCGGAGCCGTTGCCACAGTGGAACGGGAGCGGGGCTGCGAGGTGCCGGTGCTGGTCTGGCGGATTCAGCCCCAGGATGAACGGGCGCTTGACCGCTACGAAGGCTGGCCGCATCTTTACCGCAAGGAAACTCTGCGGCTGACCGTGAACGGCAAACGGGTCTATGCCATGGTCTACATCATGAACGAGGCCGGACACCCCTACGGCACGCCCTCAATGGGCTACCTTTGCACGATTAGTGCAGGCTATCAGACCGCCGGCTTCGACAACAACATTCTAATCGAAGCTGTGAACAATTCGAAGGAGGCAAACAAATGAACGCAACTGTAAAGGAACAGATTCTGGCTGTCCGAGACTCCGGCGAAACCAACATGCTCGACATCCGCATGGTGCAGGTGATCGCCAACCGCATGGGATTCTATGAGTTGGTGGCCTATCTGGAGGAACACAAGCAGGAATACGTTAACTTCATCTTTACCGGCAAGGAATAACACGCATTTTCTGAAATTCACGCTTGCTTTTTGTGACGGCTTGAGTGATAGATGGTAGTGGCAATAAACAAAGGACATAAAGCCATGAAAATCTATTACAACGCCCAGGGCGCGGAATATGAAGCGCTGGCGCAAGCCATCAGCAAACTGCTGGGGCAGCCCATTCGTTATCGAAAGATACCGTACCACAAACATTGCGAGATCGGTTGCTACAAGCTCTACAAAAAAGGCATTCTTGTATGCCTTGATGAATCTGCGGCGAAATCCAATCAGCTTGTTTCGCGGCTCCGAACACTTGGGTTTGCCCCAGCAAGCGAAAATAATCCGGCAGAGGATAAAGGAAAGGAAGTTACCATGAGCAACATCAACTACAACGTCACCGGCGAACAGCGCAAAACACTGGTTCATGCCATGAGCGAGATTTTGGGCGAGGATGCCGCCTACCAGGGCGCACCGTCCTTCGCCTACAACATCGACGGATACACCGTCAGCCGCGACGGGCTGGTAACTTGTCCGGATGCTGCTGCGCCCGAGGAAATCGACCAGTTAGCTTCCGCGTTGCGGGAACGCGGCTTCATCCAGGCAGGTGCCGGAGAAACCGAAACGGAAACGGTCGAACCGGAAGATGCTGCGCTGGAAAATGCCGAAGCAGCTACAGTAGAAGATACCGCGCCGGAAGGCCCTCCCACGATGGAGGTGACATTGCCGCGGGATAATTTTTCCGACGAAGCCTGCGACAGGCTCCAAAAAATCATCACCGGCAAAGCAGCTTTGCTCAAAAAGGCTCTCGGGACGGACTCAGTCGACATCGAGATTACGCCCCAATCAGTGCGGTTCCCGTGGTTCACGCTCCATGATATTGATGGCGAGAGTGAGGCATATACTAGCCTCGCCGAAGCGCTGTTCAAGATGGCTAAGAACCAGAAGCGGGTGACCGCCAAGGAGTGCAGTACCGAGAACGAGAAGTTCACGATGCGGTTGTTCCTGATTCGCCTGGGGTTCATCGGTGATGAGTACAAAACCGCCCGGAAGATCCTGCTTCGAAATCTCGCTGGCAACAGCAGCTGGAAAAGCGGGCATCGCCCGGAACCGACGGCCAGCGATAACAACAATGAGGCTTCTGCGGCGTCTGCCGCTGAAGCCGAAGGGGGCGCACCTTATGAACAATAACAGTTTCCCCAGTCCAGAAATGGTGGAGCGGATTCGGAAGTTCTATCCGACCGGATGCCGTGTGGAACTCGTCCACATGGACGATCCCTACAGTAAGCTGACGCCTGGTGAACAGGGCACGGTGGCTGCGGTGGATGATACCGGCACCATCTTCGTCAACTGGGACTGTGGCTCTGGTCTCGGCATCGTCTACGGTGTCGACCGGATCAAAAAGCTGTAATGCAAAGGGGGTTCCCGCTTCGGGAATCCCCTAAACTATATAAAGTGGAGAAGAATCTCACTTAAAGTATATCCGAAATGGAAGATTCGGTCAACACAAAAAGGAGGTATTAGATGCGAAAAATTGTGAAACTTGAGCCTACTGCGGTGCAAACTGTCCAGCGCAAGCGCGTGGCAGCTTATGCTCGGGTTTCTTCCGGCAAAGATGCTATGATGCATTCGCTCTCAGCACAAATCAGCTACTACAATGACTACATCGGTAATCGCGGCGATTGGGAACTTGCTGGCATCTATGCGGACGAAGCGCTGACCGGCACAAAAGAGGACCGCCCGGAGTTCCAGCGGATGCTGGCGGACTGCCGGGATGGGAAGATCAACATGGTGATCACGAAATCGCTGACACGTTTTGCCCGGAATACGGTCACGCTACTCTCGGCGGTTCGGGAACTGAGGCTGCTGGGAGTGGACGTTTATTTCGAGAAAGAGAACCTTCACACGCTGAGTTCGGACGGTGAGCTGATGCTGACGCTGCTGGCGTCCTTCGCCCAGGAGGAGAGCCGGAGCGCCAGCGAAAACCAGAAATGGCGGATTCAGAAGATGTTTGAGGAAGGCCGTCCCAATACTGGCACAATGCTCGGCTACCGGTTGGTGGATGGCACGCTGCAAATTGTCCCGGAAGAAGCGGAAATCGTGAAAATGATTTTTGCCGACTTCCTCGCTGGTATGGGGCGCAACGCCATCATGAAAAAGCTCAATCGCATGGGCATACCTGCTCCGCATGGTGGACAATGGGGCGAGAACGTCATTTACAGCGTTCTCCATAATGAAAAATATACCGGCGATATGCTGCTCCAGAAAACCTATATTTTAGACCATATCAGCAAGAAAAAGATTGTTAACCACGGCGAACGCACGATGTATTATGTAGAAAACAGCCATGAAGCAATTATCGACAAAGAAACCTTTTCGCTTGTGCAGCAGGAATTGAAACGGCGTGCGGCGCAGTATCCATCCTCCCCGGCAAAGGCTCCATATTTATTCACAGGGTTAATTCATTGTGGATTGTGCGGCGGGCATTTTCGGAGAAAAATCGTTAATGCCAGCAGCAAGTATGCGAAGCCCGCCTGGATGTGTTCTACGTTTAACCGATATGGTAAACAAGCATGTTCTGCCCAGCAGATACCGGAATCTATCCTGATTGCGAAAACTTCGGAGATTCTTGGTGCGACTGATTGGAATAGAGAGACCTTGCTGGAAAATATTTCTGAAATACAGGTGCCGGGTCCTAGTCGTCTGGTCTATGTGTTTCACGATGGACGGACTCAGGAAATTACCTGGCAAAACCCGTCCCGCCGGGAAAGTTGGACGGGGGAAATGAGGCAAAAAGCACGTGAGGATGCGTTGAAAGGTGCGAAAGAGAGGCGTAAAAATGGAAAAACCCATTAGAAAAGTCCATAAAATCGAGAGTACCGCCAGCCTGTTTTCGGTTGCGCCAAATACACCGCAACAAAAGCGGCGCGTGGCGGCCTACGCGCGGGTCTCGACTGACTCGGACGAGCAACTTTCTAGTTATGAGGCGCAGGTGGATTTTTACACCCGCCACATCAAGAGTAACCCCGAATGGGAATTTGTAGCCGTATATACCGACGAAGGTGTGACCGGCACAAATACCAAAAAGAGAGAAGGCTTCAATCGGATGGTCGAAGATGCCCTCGCTGGCAAAATCGATTTAATCCTGACCAAGTCCATCTCCCGCTTCGCCCGCAATACAGTCGATACTCTGACCACGATCCGCAGTCTGAAAGAAAAAGGCATCGAGGTCTATTTCGAGAAAGAAAACATTTACACGCTGGATGCTAAAGGCGAAGTGATGCTTACGATCATGAGCAGTTTAGCTCAGGAAGAAAGCCGATCCATCAGCGAAAATGTCATTTGGGGTAAGCGTCGCAGCATGGAAGAGGGCAAGGTTTCCTTAGCGTACAGCCGTTTTCTCGGCTATGAAAAGGGTCCTGATGGCATCCTGCAAATTGTTGAGGAAGAGGCAAAGATTATTCGTAAAATCTATAGCTTATTTCTGGAGGGGCGTACAGTTCGCTCTATCGCTGACCAACTCACTAGCGAAGGAATCCGTACTCCCGCCGGTAAGACACAATGGAGCGTATCCACTATTATGAGTATCCTCCAAAACGAAAAATACAAAGGCGACGCCCTGCTCCAGAAAACCTACACCGTAGATTTCCTCTCCAAAACTGTCAAGAAAAATAATGGCGAGATCACGCAGTATTACATCCAGAACTCTCACCCAGCCGTTATCGATCCTGATACCTTCGAGCTGGTGCAGAACGAAATCAAGCGCAGACGTCCAAACCGCCGTCATCTTCATAGGAGCAGTCCCTTCACCGCAAAGATTATTTGTGGAGAGTGCGGCGCTTACTATGGTCGAAAGGTCTGGCACAGCGGCACCAAATATCGCAGCCACATCTGGCGGTGCAACCGCAAGTATGATTGCGATAGACCTTGCGGCACACCAAATTTGCGCGAGGATGAGCTTGAATCCGCCTTCGTGGTTGCTTTCAATCAGCTTCTCGGTGATAAGGAGCGGTATATCGCTCGCTTCGAAGAGCTGCTGCCACTATTGGCGGATACGGGCAGCTTGGAGGAGCAGCGCGATACCCTGGAGGCACAGCATGCCGAAATGATGAAGAAACTTCGTTTCTATGTGGAAGCGAATACCCGACAAGTGCAAAACCAGGTGGAATATAACCAACGCTACGCAGAAATGCAAAAAGAGTGCAAGGAAACTGAGGATAAAATCGTTCAGGTGAAGAAGGAAATACTTGCTCAGCATGGCCGTAAAGAACAGATTCGCCGCTGCCTTGATGAACTGCGCCGTTGCGGAGACATCCTTGATGAGTTTGACCTCGACCTGTGGAACGCCGTTGTAGAATCGGTAACGGTTTCTGTGAACGGAACGCTTACCTTCTGTTTCCAGGATGGGACGGAAGTGTCTGAGGAGTTTCCAAAGAAAAAGTAGCTCAAATTATTGCGAGCACCTTATTTAGCCTGCGGGAATTCCCGCAGGCTTTTCTAAAGCCGCGGTTGAATCTTTAATACATATATGGTAAAATGTCAAACAATGCAGAAAAGGCAACATAGTATAGTATAAAGTGTGAGGTGCAGGTATGAATTTGGTAAATACATTCTGTTTAGCAAAATATTATAGCACATTTGACTCAACGGAATTGTTAAACCGCGTTCAGCAACAAATCGATTCCAATATAACTAGTTTAAGCCGGGAGTTTCTGTTTGTTTTCCATAGAGTACTGTATACCGACCCATGTTACTTTTGGGACAAAAAGGTATTTACGCAGACATTAGCTCAGCTAGAATCCCTCGCACAAGCTCATGGAAATCCTCCCGAAATTGACGAGCCCATTTTCAAATATTTTTTGATGGGTTATGATTCTTATTGTCAAGTATCAGATATGGTTTTAGATTTGAGAAGTTTTAACCTTATGCAAGAAACTAAAACCAGACTATATAGAATTCCTGTTTATACTGCATTACTCGAAAGCTGCTTATCTAATTTTTTGAGAGTCATTGCAATATTAACTGGAAAAGATATTGGAAAAGACTACTCTTCGCAAAACACTTTGGGACAACTTAAAAATGTTATTGCTGCAAACGGATATTCGGAGATTGCCGATAGAGTTGATGTAAATCTCAGAAATGCAATTAATCATGGAAAAGTATTGCTTAGAAAAGTGCCTGAAGACCGAGTATACTTCTATTATTCCGAAAATAATGTTCAAAAATGTAAAGACATGGCTCCATACGAATTTGATAAGATAATAGATGATACCTACGACCTTGTCAGTGCTGTATTGCTGTCTCTAACGACCTTTATGAATAACCATATATCCTTGCTTAAAATTGACAGTTCTCAAAAAACTCATGAATCGTTTGCGCTTTTAGCAATGCGCCTTAGCTTACCTGGGATTTACTGTCAGAACATAAGTGATACAGGAGATTCAAAACAACTGAACGTGGAAATTCAGATAGGCAACACGGATCGAGGCTTTATTGCGCAGATTGCAACAATGTTGGCTATTATAGCCTACAACCAGTATGGTGATTATGAGCAATATATGATTGCATTCGATAGTGCCCGAATGATGAGGGGCTGGGTTAGGTATAAGAAACAAGAAGTCTCGGTCATGAGTGCCGATGCGAAATCAATTGATAAAATCTTTCAAGAGGCCATCAAAAGGCAAGATGTTATTATTTTTCCCGCTTCGACAGAAGATGTTGATTTAAATGAAGTTAAATATTATTGTTTCCCGAACTATAATGATGAATCTTTTAAGATCAACAATGTTGCAGATGCAAGTCTTGAAGACCGCAAGCGGTTAAAGGCCCATTTATTTATTGGGGATATAAGTGAAAAGCAGGAGATAGTAAAAGTTATAAATCAGGCCATTGAATGGTTGCGAACGCTTAAGAACCCTCCGTCCGCTGTTATGGCAATTAAGCACGGAGATGTTGAAGCGGACGCATTATACATAAATGTTTATAAGCATGATACTCGAAAATCAAAAGAATTGTTGCCTGGTAACGAGAATTTTGTCTGTTTTGTGGATTGGAATTCATCAGGTAGCACAACGTTGAAAAATGGCGGGCTCCCACAAATGATCTGGCGGCAATTTTCTCACGAACAAATCGGAAAGATGAACGTAGCATGGCGCGACAAACAATACGGCGTCAGGAGAATCCAAAAGCCAGGAAGGAATGATCTTTGTCCTTGTGGAAGCGGTAGAAAGTTCAAAAAATGTTGTTGTGGAAAAGGCATATATGATTAAAACGGCGAAAAGTGATATAAAGCGAAACATTTTTTATTCGTGTAGATACCGTGTAAACCCTTGGTGCAGTATGATGAGCTTGTATCATAGGTGACGTGGCAACACACGTCGGAGCGAAATCCGCTTCACTCCGTTTCAAGGCGGTCCCTTTTGGGGCCGCTTTAAAACTGCGTTCCGCTCCTTTGCTCCTCCTTTCCAACTCGAACCCGCTGCGCTGGGCTTCGAGTTGGCTTTTGGTGCATGACGATTGTCTACATCTTTTTTATCAACGCATGACAAACAGCCCCCAGCTTCCAAACGAAGCTGGGGCCTGCGTTTTGCCCGAAAGCCCTGGGGGGCAGTCGGCCCATATTTTTTGAAAAAGCAGGAGGAGACGACCCTATGGCTGACGGAACCTTGAGTTTTGAGGAATTTTGGAACCTGCCGACAGAGGCGGAACGGTGCCGGAGGTATGACGAATTGTCCGACCATGACAAGTTTCGGGTTCGGATCACAATGGATACAGGGGGAGTCAACCCTCCCTGCAACGCCTGCAAGTTTTATCTTGGATATGGGAAGTGCGAGGCGTACCCGGATGGGATCTCCCCCGATCATATCCGCGCGGTGATAGCAGATCAAAGCATTGAATGCGGAAATGGGTTCCGCTACACGCCAAAGGAGCAATCATGATCAAGACCATCCATAACCCCCCGCAGTACTGACGCAAGCCCCCCATCACCCACAACCAAGAGCCGCCGCCCCGCCGGAACTCCGGAGGGCTGGCGGCTCTTTCCAGTCTGCCCCTGGCAGCCACGCAAAAACCCGCCCCATCCGGCAGGCTCTCACTCCTGCCGGATCGGGCGGGCTTTGGTCAGCGTCCACAGTGGAGGTTCCGCCACTCCCCGGCGGACACCCCCTCCAGCTTCTTGAATACACGGGAAAAATGGGCGGTGTCGGCGTAGCCCACCCGCTCGGCGATCTCGCTGATGCGCAGGGCGGGGTCCTCCAGCAGCTCCTTGGCCCGGCGCACCCGCTCGGCGTTCAGCAGGTCGTAGAAGGGCTGGCCCAGGTACCGGTTCAGCAGCTTGGACAGGTGCCACTGGCTGACGAAGCAGTGGTCCGCCACCTCCTGGAG
>ERZ779624.570-NODE-570-length-11003-cov-4.918798_pt1 | contig 11003 bp, 9 predicted proteins | sample MGYA00514190_ERZ779624 | MGnify/ENA primary metagenome ERZ779624 (study PRJEB29562, sample SAMEA4376706) | mouse gut metagenome | isolation source: Cecum | study: EMG produced TPA metagenomics assembly of the A DSS colitis mouse model was used to assess the... | reverse complement strand
AGTACTATTGCTTAGGAATTAATGCAATGATGTACTAGGGGAGGGAGAGAATGGAATACCCAGGAGGAAGAAATTTCTCGAAAAGTAAAAAACCAGACTTTAAACAGCACCATAGACTATAAGTTGCAAAAATCTAACAAATGGACAGTTTTTTACACCATTTTCCGCTGGAAAGAACTGCAAAAAAAGCGTATCCTACATAAAAAGCGTCAGGAGGAAAATGTCATGGGGATCATGTACAATGAGAAGACAGGGGAGTTTCACCTTTATAATGGCAGCATCAGCTATATCATGAAGATTCTGCGCAACGGCCAGATGGGGCAGCTGTATTTTGGTAAACAGGTGGCAAAGAGGGAGGATTACGAATATCTTGTCGAGAACCGCTACCGCCCGGTCAGCGCCTATGTGTTTGATGATGAGTATTCCTTTTCGCTGGAGCACTTAAAGCAGGAGTATCCGTCCTATGGGACTACGGATTTCCGCATGCCTGCTCTGGAGATCGTGCAGGAAAACGGCAGCAAAATCACGGATTTTAAGTATGTTTCCCACAAAATCTACAAAGGAAAGCCGGGGCTTAAGGGGCTGCCTGCCACCTATGTGGAGTCGGAGGATGAGGCGGATACTCTGGAGCTTACTTTGCGGGATGAGCTTCTTCGTGTGGATATGACCCTTTTGTACACGATCTTTGGCCATGAGAACGCCATAGCCAGAAGCGCGCGCTTTGAGAACCGGGGAGGGGAAACGTATCAGATCACAAGGGCTATGAGCCTTTGCCTTGATCTGCCGGATGATGAGTATGAATGGATCCAGTTTTCCGGCGCCTGGGGGCGGGAGCGCCATGTAAAGACCAGGATGCTGCAGCAGGGGATCCAGTCTGTGGGAAGCGCCAGAGGGGCGTCCGGCCATTTCCACAATCCATTTGTCATGCTCAAAAGGCCTACAGCAGATGAATTTCAGGGGGAGGTCATGGGATTTTCTCTGATTTATTCCGGCAATTTCCTGGCCCAGGCGGAGGTGGACACCTTTAAGGTGACCCGGATGATGATGGGGATCAATCCTTTTGGATTCTCCTGGTGCTTAAAGCCGGGGGAGGAGTTCCAGACGCCGGAGGCTGTGATGGTGTATTCCGCAGAGGGCATGAACGCCATGAGCCAGGTATTTCACAGGCTGTACCGGACCAGGCTGGCAAGGGGATACTGGAGGGACAGAGAGCGGCCTGTGCTGTTAAATAACTGGGAGGCTACCTACTTTGATTTTACGGAGGAAAAGCTTCTGAAGATTGCCAGGAATGCCAAGGAGGACGGGGTGCCGGTGTTTGTCGTGGACGAGGGGTGGTGAAGTACGAGGTGTACGGAGAGCAGGGGTCTTGGAGAGTGGGGGGCCAATACGGACCGCCTGCCTGACGGGATCAAGGGGCTTTCCGAGAAGATTGAGGCCCTGGGTATGAAGTTTGGCCTGTGGTTTGAGCTGGAGATGGCCAATAAGGACAGCGAGCTGTACCGGAATCATCCGGACTGGATCATCCACACGCCCGGACGCCATGAGTCCCATGGGAGAAAGCAGTATGTGCTGGATTTCTCCAGGAAAGAGGTGGTGGACTACATCTATGACATGGTGGCAAAGATTCTTAGTGAGTCGAAGATCTCCTACATCAAGTGGGACATGAACCGCAATATTACGGAGTGTTTTTCACAGGGGTACGGCCCGGAGCGTCAGGGGGAGATCTTCCACCGGTATATCCTGGGGCTGTATGACCTGTACAACCGTCTGAATACGGCGTTTCCACAGGTTCTGTTTGAGTCCTGCGCCAGCGGAGGAGGGCGTTTTGATCCGGGACTGTTGTACTATGCGCCTCAGTGCTGGACCAGCGATGACACGGACGCGGGGGAAAGGCAGAAGATTCAGTACGGAACTTCTTACGCGTATCCTGTAAGTTCTATGGGAGCCCACGTGTCCATTACGCCCAACCATCAGGTGAACCGGATGACGCCCTTAAAGACCAGGGGGAATGTGGCTATGTTCGGCGCTTTTGGCTATGAGTTGGATCTGGCCAGGCTGACTGACGAGGAGCGGGGAATTGTCAGGGAGCAGATCCGGTTTGTGAAGAAATACAGAAGATTGATCCACACAGGGACATTTTACAGGCTGTTAAGCCCCTTTGAGGGGAATTTTACTGCCTGGATGGTGGTGGCGGAGGATAAGAAGCAGGCCATTGTTGGGTATTTTAAGATGCTCAATGATGTGAACCGGGAGTTTCGCAGGCTTCGGCTCCAGGGGCTTGATGAGGAGTTTTTGTATCATATGGAGGAGGACAGTGAGGACATAGGGGCGTTTTACGGCAGTGAGTTGATGCATATCGGCATGGTGACCACGGATATGTCCGCAGGGGAAGTGCCTGCGGGCAAGGAACCCTGCTGTGATTTCTGGTCAAGGGTTGTGGTGTTGAACGCAGAGTAGAGCGTGTATGAAAATTTTTTCCGTCAGATGGGCGGCACGGTTTGGGGGCTTCTTTTTGGAGGAAGCCCCTGTTTTTATGGGCAGGCCTGTGCAGGTGAAATATGCCGATTAGGCGGCATGGGGGCGGTGGTTATTCATGGTCAGGGAGCAGATCCGGGGACAGGGTATTTTCCAGGATCCCGTCTTCCTGGGCTCTGGCAGCCTGGTCCCGTATGAGCTTCCGGTAGGCGGAGGGGGACATGCCGTATTGCTGGCGGAACAGCTTCATAAGGGATTCAGGCTGCTGGTAGCCGCAGGCGTAGGCAATGGCAGATACGGACAGGAGGGAGGATTCCAACAGATGCAGGGCCTTTGTCAGGCGGAATTTCTGGATGTATTTTAGTGGGGACATGCCGGTGTGCTGTTTGAAGAGGGTGCTTAAGTAGCTGCGGTTAAGGCCCACATACCGGGCAATTTGGTCGGTGCGGATAGGTTCCGCGATATGGCTGCGGATGTAGGCAATGGCTTGCTTTACATAAAGGTTGCCATCGCCCATAGACTCTTTGTCCTGACCGGAGCCCGCGATGATGCTTAAGAAAAGGTACAGCATGGACAGGGAGTAAAAGCAGTCCGCCGCGTTGCCGCGGTTGTGCCGGATCATGGCCATGACGCAGTTTTTCAGGGTTTCTTTTTCCTCGCTTCTGAAAATAGGCTGTTCCTGGGACAGACCCAGCATGGACACAGCCTGGTTGGCGTCTTTTCCTGAAAATCCGATCCAGATGTAGGTCCAGGGCTCTTCCATATCCGCCTTATAGATGGTCTGATAGTCAGGTTCAATGAGAAAGCCTTTTCCGGCGGACAGTTTATATGTGGTTTCGTTTACGGTAAATTCTCCTTTTCCTTCCAGGATGTAGTGGATCAGGTAGTAGGGGCGCACCGCAGGGCCGTATTTGTGTCCTGGCATGGTGACAGAGTGACCAAAGGCGCTGATGGAAAGCTGCTGGTGCTCGTAGACAGGGATGTTGACAGAGAGGGATGTTTCCATGGAAGAATCTTTGCTCCTTTCTTGGGGCCGGTTTTGCGGTCGGTTGTGGTTCCTTTCATTATATCCCCATCCGTTTCAAAATGAAATAAGGTTCCACAAAAAACAGGAAGAATCTTGAAATGGCCGGGAAGTCATAGTACAATGAGGTACTAGTACATCGCATGGGGGTAGAAGATGAATCTTAAGGAGACGCTTCGGTATCTGGGGTATCGGGGCAAGGAGGCGGATGAGCAGACTTTGAAGCTGATCGGGGAGTGTTGGGAGGAGCTGGAGGAGAAGACACAGCGGCGAGCATGCTTTCGGGAGTTCCCCCTTGTCTTTTTGGAGGACAGGATTGATAGGGGCTGCTTACAGACAGAGAGCCGGGACCTTAGGAAAAATCTGGAGGGATGCAGCCTGGTGGTGCTGTTTGCGGTCACCCTGGGGGTCATGGCGGACAATCTGATCCGCAGGTACAGCCGTCTTGAGATGAGCCGGGCAGTGGTCATGCAGGCAGCGGCTGCAGCTATGCTGGAGGATTACTGCGACCAGGTAAATGAGGAGCTTCGGCTGGAATATGAAAAGAGGGGGATGTTTCTGCGGCCAAGGTTCAGTCCGGGGTACGGGGATTTTCCCCTTGGGTGCCAGCCGGCGCTCCTTGGAGGGCTGGAGGCGTCAAAGCGGGTGGGGATTACGCTCACAGACAGTTATCTGATGATGCCCTCCAAGTCTGTGACCGCGGTGATCGGGGTCAGCAAAGAACGGCGGAGCGTTCCCAGGTGTTCGGGCCAGGGAGGGACGCCGGAAGCCTCCAAAGAGGAGAGAGGCGCCGGCAAATGCCTGGAATGTAATAAGAAGGATTGTCTCTACAGGAGGAAAACGATATGAGCGCAAAGATAATGGAAGAGATCAGCAGAAGGAAAGTGTTCTGCGACGGAGGTATGGGAAGCCTTCTCCAGGCTAAAGGGCTGAAAGCAGGTGAGCTGCCGGAGACCTGGAATGTGCTGCGCCCGGAGATCCTGAGGGAGATCCATAAGGCCTATCTGGAGGCAGGGTGCGATATTGTCACCACTAACACCTTTGGGGCCAACCGGCTGAAATACCCGGCAGGCGGGCCTTTTGACTTAAAGGAGATCATAGAGGCGGCAGAGGATAATGCCCGGTGGGCGGTGAGCCAGGCAGGGAGAGGATTTGTGGCCCTGGATCTGGGACCTACGGGAAAGCTTTTAAAGCCTTTGGGGGATCTGGATTTTGACGATGCCTGCCACATTTACCGGGAAGTGGTGGAGGCGGGACGGGACAGGGCGGATCTGATCCTGGTGGAGACCATGAGCGACGGGTATGAGGCCAAGGCGGCGATCCTGGCGGCAAAGGAAAACAGCACCCTTCCTGTGTTTGCCACCATGATCTTTGACGGGAAGGGAAAGCTTCTCACCGGAGGGGATGTGGAGTCTGTGGTGGCCCTTCTGGAAGGGCTGGGGGTAGATGCCCTTGGCATCAACTGCGGCCTGGGACCGGTTCAGATGAAAGCCATCCTGGAACAGATCCTGGCCTGTGCTTCGGTTCCTGTTATCGTCAACCCCAATGCGGGGCTGCCCAGAAGCGAGAAAGGGGTTACGGTGTACGATATTGACGAGGATGAGTTTGCCTGTGTTATGGAAGAGATCGGGCGCATGGGGGCCAATGTGCTGGGTGGCTGCTGCGGAACCACGCCGGGGCATATCCGGAAGCTGACAGAACGGTGCAGGGATTTAAAACAGGTGCTGCCCGGCGAGAAGAACCGGACTGTGGTGACCTCCTACACCCACGGGGTGGTCATTGGCAAAGACCCGGTGATCATCGGGGAGAGGATCAACCCTACGGGAAAGTCCAGATTTAAGCAGGCCCTTAGGGACCACAACCTGGAGTATATTTTGCAGGAGGGAGTGTCCCAGCAGGATCATGGAGCCCATGTGCTGGATGTGAATGTGGGGCTTCCGGAAATCGACGAGCCCCGGATGATGGAGGAGGTGGTCAAAGAGCTGCAGAGCATCATCGACCTTCCTCTGCAGATCGACACGTCAGATATACAGGCTATGGAGCGGGCCATGCGGATTTACAACGGAAAGCCGCTGATTAATTCGGTCAACGGAAAGAAAGAATCTATGGAGGCCGTGTTTCCCCTGGTGAAACACTACGGCGGAGTGGTGGTGGCCCTGGCCCTGGATGAGGGCGGGATCCCGGACACGGCCCAGGGGCGCATAGAGGTTGCCAGAAAGATCTACCGCACGGCGGCGTCCTACGGGATCCATCCAAAGGATATTCTCATTGACGGTCTCTGCCTGACAGTCAGCTCGGACAGCAAAGGCGCCCTGACCACCCTGGAGACGCTGCAAAGAGTGCGGGATGAGCTGGGCGGAAAGACAATTCTGGGTGTGTCCAATATTTCTTTTGGCCTTCCCCAAAGGGAGATCATTAACGGTGCGTTTTTTACCATGGCTCTGGCAAATGGACTTAATGCGGCCATCATCAATCCCAACTCCCAGGTGATGGTGAAGGCTTACTACAGTTTCCGGGCTCTGGCGGATCTGGACAGCCAGTGCGGGGATTATATCCAGGTTTACGGCGGTGCGGTCCAGGATGGCGGAGGCGGAACCGGCGGGGCTGGGGGAACTTTTGGAGGCGTCCAGAAAGCTACGGCGGTTTCGGCACAGGGAGGCCGGACGGAGGCAGATCTGTCCTGGGCAGGGACAAGCCCGACCCCGACCCGGGGAAACCGGGAGGCGGCATCCGGATGTGGTATAAGCGGCGGGGCGCCTGGAGGGAACTTTATGGGACTGGGAGACTGTGTTCGGAGGGGATTAAAGGACAAGGCCCGTATGGCGGTGACTGCTCTTCTGGAGCAGAGGGAGGCGTTGGATATTATCAATGAGGAGATGATCCCGGCTTTGGACGTTGTGGGGAAAGGCTTTGAGCAGGGGACGGTTTTCCTGCCTCAGCTTCTCATGAGCGCCGAGGCGGCCAGGGAGGCGTTTGACGTCATAAAAGAGCGGATGTCGGAGAAGGGCCAGGCCCAGGAGAAGAAGGGGACCATTATCCTGGCCACGGTAAAGGGGGATATCCACGATATCGGAAAAAATATCGTGAAAGTTCTGCTGGAAAATTACAGTTATGAGGTAATGGATCTGGGCAAGGACGTGGCCCCGGAGCGGATCGTGGAGGAGACGGTGAAAGGCCGTGTGCCGCTGGTGGGATTAAGCGCCCTGATGACTACCACGGTGCCAAGCATGGAGGAGACCATAAAGCAGCTTCGAAAGGAGGCTCCCTGGGCAAAAGTCATGGTAGGGGGCGCGGTGCTGACCGAGGAGTACGCCCGGACCATCGGGGCTGACCAGTACTGCAAGGACGCTATGGCGTCTGTGAACTACGCGGAGTCGGTCATAGGGGGAGAGGCGTGATGTCCGGCTCCTGGGGAGCCCTGTGGCCGTGGGAGTTTCAGGTGCTGGACTGGCTCCAGGGGCTGCGGGGACCATGGCTTGACCAGGTGATGATCTTTGTCACCAGTCTGGCAAATCACGGGGAACTGTGGATCGGGCTGGGGCTTTTGTTCCTCTGCTTTTCCAGGACGAAACGTCTGGGGGCGTCCATGCTTTTGTCCATAGCCCTGGGGTATGTAACAGGGAACCTGGTGTTGAAAAACCTTTTTGCCAGAAGCCGCCCCTGCTGGATCCGGCAGGATGTGTGGATCCTTGTGCCGGTTCCCCGCGACTATTCCTTTCCGTCAGGCCACACCCTGGTGTCCTTTGAGGGGGCGGTCTGTATATGGAGCTATGACAGACTATGGGGAGGGGCCGCCTTTGTTCTGACCGCCCTGATCGCCTGTTCCAGGATGTACTTGTTCGTGCATTTTCCGACGGATATCCTGGGCGGGCTTGTGCTGGGAATTGTAAATGGATGGGCCGGGGTTCGGCTGGCGAACATGGCAAAACGGCAGGGGGAGATTCCGGACAAGGAGATATAAAGTGGCCTGGTTTCTCTAAAAAGAAGTGACATTTGCCGAAAAAGATGATAAACTGGTGTGGAAACAAACACCAAGGAGGATATTATCATGTTAAATGAAAAAGTGGCAGAGCTGTTAAATATACAGGTAAATAAGGAGTTTTATTCCGCCTATCTGTATCTGGATTTTTCGAATTACTACATAGGCCAGGGGCTGGAGGGATTTGGCAACTGGTACAAGATTCAGGCCCAGGAGGAGAGGGACCACGCCATGCTGTTTATGAAGTATCTGCAGAACAACGGGTGCAAGGTGACTCTGGAGGCCATTGACAAGCCGGACAAGGAGCTGAAAGAATTTGCGGACCCGCTCCACGCAGGATATGAGCATGAGCAGGTGGTAACAGGGCTGATCCACGCCATCTATGAGGCGGCCCATGAGGTGAAGGATTTCCGCACCATGCAGTTTCTGGACTGGTTTGTGAAGGAGCAGGGCGAGGAGGAGGCCAACGCCGAGGGACTCATCAGGAAGTACGAGCTGTTTGGTTCCGACCCGAGAGCCCTCTATATGCTGGATAGCGAGCTGGGGGCAAGGGTGTACTCCGCGCCGTCCCTGGTGCTGTAGAAGCGTGTCGGCGCTGACCGGGTGGTTTTGACAGAGGAAAAAAGATGAATGTGTATACAATGTATTTCAGTCCCACAGGCGGAACCAGGCGGGTGGCCCGCATCTTGGCCGGGGAGCTGAACGCGCCGGTGGAGATGGATTTCTCCCTTCCCGGTAAAAACTATGGGATGTATCGGTTTGAGCCTGGGGACGTGTGCTTTGTGGCGGTCCCCTCCTTCGGAGGACGGGTTCCCAAGGCAGCTTATGAGAATCTGACAAAGGTGCGGGCCCACGGGGCTGCGGCAGTGGCGGTGGTGACCTACGGGAACCGGGCCTATGAGGATACACTTCTGGAGCTTCGCAAGGCCCTGGAGGGCTGCGGCTTTAAGGTGGTGGCGGCTGTGGCCGCGGTGACGGAGCACTCCATCATGCGTCAGTACGGGGAGGGAAGGCCTGATAAAACGGACAGGCAGACCTTAAAGGTTATGGCCAGAGAGATCAAGAAGAAGCTGTTAAAGCCTGAGTCCTGGAAGGACTTTTTTGTGCCGGGACATTACCCTTACAAGGAATATCACACTATCCCCCTGACGCCGGTGGCGGATAGAAGCTGCAGCCAGTGCGGTCTCTGCGCAAAGAGATGTCCTGTGAGAGCTATTTCCCGGAAGAACCCGGAAAAGACGGATACAGATAAGTGCATTTCCTGTATGAGGTGCGTCTCTATCTGCCCGCAGCACAGCAGGAAGGTTAACAAGATGATGGTGTTCGCGGCGTCTGTAAAGCTGAAAAAAGCCTGTTCGGGGCGCAAGAACAACGAGTTGTTTTTGTGAAAATTTTTTGATTTATATTTAAAATAGGAAAGCCATGCTGGATAGAAGTATCTGCCAGCATGGTTTTCTTTTTGTGTGAGCATATTATGAGTGTGGAAGAAAACTAAAATCCAACAAAAACAGGAGGGATGCGCGATGAGTCCAAAGGAATTGACCTATATTGAGGATGCCCTTGGCCATGAGAAGTTTTTGAAGACCCAGTGCCAGGAGGCGGCTAAGAATCTTCAGGACGGGGAGTTGAAATCCTGCGTGGAGCAGTTGTCCCAGAAGCACCAGCAGATCTTTGACAGCTTTTATAATCTGATATAGACAAGGAGGGACGAGAATATGGACGACAGATGTATTATGGAGAATTTGCTTCTGACCACAAAGGGCGTGTGCGATCTGTACCTTCACGGGACCATAGAGTCCTCTACCCAGAATGTGCATCAGACCTTTGACCAGGCGCTGGATAACAGTTTGTGTATGCAGGACGATATTTATAAGAAAATGTCCGCCAAAGGATGGTATTCCACGGAGACTGCCCAGCAGGAGAAGGTGCAGAAGGTGAAGAATCAGTTTGCGGGGATGTAAGGTGGATTTTGAATTGTATTAAATAGGCAGATGGGAAATGCCGCGCTGACAGCTAGGGAGATGTCAGCGCGGTGTATTTTGTTTCGGATTTTCTTAAACCGGATAAATCGGAACTTTAATTTTGTCATTTTGCGCAGGAAATCGTCCTTAAGTGCCTAAATACCAATAAACAGTAATGGTGTGAGTTGTCGCTGAACCGAGGGACAAATTGGTGGAAATTTTCGGGGGGTTAGGGTATAATAGGAAAAGAGTTTGTTTCAGGAGGAGGTCATTATCATGGGAATTAAAGGAGCAGTTATGGTTCCCCACCCGCCGATCATCATACCGGAGATCGGAAAAGGGGAGGAGAAGAAGATTCAAAACACGATCAACGCGTATCACCAGGCAGCCAGGCGGATCGCCTCATGGAAGCCGGATACCATTGTCCTGCTTTCGCCTCATCAGATCATGTACGGGGATTATTTCCCTATATCTCCGGGAACCGAGGCCTGCGGGAACTTCGGACAGTTCGGGGCAGGGGATGTGACGATCCGTGTGTCCTATGACAGTGGGTTTGTGGAGGAATTGTGCAGACAGGTACAGGCCCAGGGGCTGAAAGCGGGGACTCTGGGGGAGAAGGAGAAGAGCCTGGACCATGGGACCATGGTGCCTTTGTATTTTGTAAACCAGTATTGGAAAGACTATAAATTAGTCAGGATCGGGCTTTCAGGGCTTACGCCCACCATGCACTACGAGCTGGGGCAGTGTATTCAGGAGACGGCCCAGATCCTGGAAAGAAGGGTGGCGGTCATCGGAAGCGGCGATCTCTCCCATAGGCTGAAGGAGGACGGTCCTTACGGGTATCATAAGGAGGGACCGGAGTTCGACCAAAGAATCATGGCTGTCATGGGAAACGCAGACTTTGAGGAACTTCTGAAATTCCCGGAGGATTTCTGTGAGACGGCGGGGGAGTGCGGCCATCGCTCCTTTATCATCATGGCCGGGACTCTGGACCGGATGGCGGTGAAGGCGGAGAGGCTTTCTTACGAGGGCCCCTTTGGAGTGGGATACGGGGTCTGCTGCTATGAGGTCACCGGGGCTGACGGGGGGCGAAACTTCCTTGACCGGTATGAGGAGAGCGAGAGAAAGGAGCTTGCGGTCCGCCACGCCAAGGAGGACGCCTATGTAAAGCTGGCCAGGAGGACCATTGAGGAATATGTGAAGACAGGAGAGATGATCGATGTGCCAAAGGATCTGCCCAGAGAGCTGTATGACAGTCGGGCGGGAGCATTTGTTTCTATTAAAGAAGACGGGAGACTGAGAGGGTGCATCGGGACCATCGAGGCGTCCTACGACTCCCTGGCCCAGGAGATCATCAACAATGCGGTGAGCGCCTGCTGTCGGGATCCCAGGTTTTCTCCTGTGGAGGCCAGGGAACTGGAAAAGCTGGTGATCAGCGTGGATGTTCTGGGCGAGATGGAGCAGATTACTTCCCTGGAAGAACTGGATGTGAAGCGGTACGGGGTGGTGGTTTCAAAGGACTCCAGGCGGGGGCTTCTGCTCCCTAATCTGGCCGGGGTTAACA
>ERZ779624.569-NODE-569-length-11012-cov-7.645158_pt1 | contig 11012 bp, 12 predicted proteins | sample MGYA00514190_ERZ779624 | MGnify/ENA primary metagenome ERZ779624 (study PRJEB29562, sample SAMEA4376706) | mouse gut metagenome | isolation source: Cecum | study: EMG produced TPA metagenomics assembly of the A DSS colitis mouse model was used to assess the... | reverse complement strand
CGCGGCCCTGCTGGTGGTCCAGCGCAGCTACAGCCTGGGCTCCGCCATGATCTTTGCCCTGTGCGGCGGAGTGGGGGCTACCCTGGCCCTGGCCAGCTTTGCCAGCCTGCAGAAGGAGGTGGACCTGAACCGCTGTCCCAGGGTGTTTCGGGGGGTGCCCATCCAGCTGATTACCGCCGGACTGATGGCGATGGCCCTGGTGGGGTACTATGGACTGTACTTTGGGGAGTGACGCACCCCTACCACACCATAAAAGCAAAGTGATTTGCATCATCAAGGGCATCGGGAGAACGGACGCGAAGCTTTCTCAAAATAGCTTTCACTTTAGACCAGAGCTTTTCAATCGGATTCAAATCCGGACTGTATGGAGGCAAATAAAGGACCTCTTTCATCCAGGAAAACCAGACGGGAAGCCTGGGTTGTCTTCGCAAACCCACTCCATTGTTCTCTCTTGGCCTGCACATCGGGGACGCTCCTGTTCTGAAGCGTCCTGCCCCAGTACACGCTTGCGCCCTCTTTTGCTGACGCGCAGATTCACACTTCCGGTTTTGGCCTTTTGTTCGGCCAGCCGGTATACTGTCGGCACCGATACCCCGTATACCAATGCGATTCCTTTTGCGTCATGTGTTTTTTCATATGCTTCTACCAGCAAATTCCTTGCTTCGTTGGTAGGATTTCCCTGCGAAGTATTGGGCATAGGCTTCATTGGGTGCGCCCAAACCAAAGATCCCGCCGTCCGCTCCTGCATCGTCCTTGTAGACCTCCACGGCCATCCGAAACGCGGCCCAGGCGTTAGGCCAGCCCGCATAAAAGGCCACATGAGTCAAGATTTCCGCCATTTCGTCCCTGGTAACGCCATTCTTTTTTGCTGAAGCCAGGTGATATTGGAAAGAGCTGTCAATCAAGCCCTTGCTCACCAGAACCGTGACAGTAAGAATGGAGCGCGTTTTTAAGGAGAGCACTCCTTCTCTGGACCAGACCTCTCCAAAGAGGATGTCGTCGTTAAGCTCTGCGAATTTAGGGGCGAACTCACCCAACTGGTCACGGCCCGCTGTCTGTTTTATCATTGTTGTTACCTCCATTTCAGATGAGGGGCGGCCTGCAGGCCGCCCCGGATATGTTGGAAATTTAATCCTTAAAGTGGGCTTTCAGTCAAGCCACTTTTTCCAGTGAAAAGGTGACACTCACGTCACCGCTACCCAGGATGTCCCGCAGCTGTTGAGAAGTAACGTCATTGATTTTCCCCAGGCGGGTGAAATTCCATGAATTGCGGTCGTAGTAGATGGTGATCTGGTTGCCCTGATAGAGAATGATATCCCCTGCCTCGGTAGTGATCTGCTGGTTATTCGTGGGCAGACTTTGGCCCAGAGGACCAACCTTCTCAAAATTGCCGTAGTCGCTCATCTGAATGGTGCAGGGACCGTTTGCCAGCAGTTCCCGGAATGCTTCCGCTGAGGAATTGTTCGCCAGAGTGGCGGTGAGTGTGGTTCCATTGACCGTAATATACAGCATAGTTTCTTCTCCTGCGGATGGACTTGTCCCTGGCTGAGTGTCACTGAGCCTTTGAAGGACAGCGGCCACTTGGGCGCGAGTGGTGACGGCGGAGCTGCCGTCAAAGCCGGGAATGCCATGGGTAATAGTCTGGCCCAGGTAGTTGTTCAGAATAATATCCAACTGCTGCTGGGTAATGGGGTCGTTGGTTCCAAAGCGCCCATTTCCATAGCCACGAACCAGCCCCTCGCTGGCCGCCCAGCGAATAGATTCTGTGTACCACTGTTCCTCTGGTACGTCATTAAACTGCATCAGATAGTTAACCACTGGACTGCCAGCCTGCCTCCACAGGACAGCGGCCAGCATGGCCCGGGTCAAGGTACTGTCAGGGGCAAAGCGTCCACCGCCCACTCCGGCCATCAGATTATTTTCCCGGCACCAGGTAACGGACTCCGCATACCAAGCTCCAGCGTCAACATCGGAATAACCGGTATCAGACACCGTTGCGCTGGCAGGGAGCACCATAGAAAGAGAGAAAAAGAGCGCGGCTAAAAAAGTAGTAAATCGTTGTTTCATAAGGATCTCCTTACACCCGTTTGCCCATCTCATAGGCTTCGTCCAGCGCGGGATTGCCCTGGATGGTCCCAATGGCATCCGCGCCGCCGCCGAATACCGTACCCGCCAAGCGGGCCTTTTCAAAGCAGGCGATCCAGCCCTCAAGGCCCTTGATAGCCCCATCCATGGCGCTCTTGTCCGCGTCTGCCGCCGCTGCCAGCAGGTAGATGTCCCGAAAAGCGTAGTCGGCAGGGTACAGAGGATTGGCCCAGTCCAGCATGGTTTTCATCTGCCCGCACATCTCGTAATAGTAGATGGGCGTGGCAAAGACGATCACATCAGCGGTGAGCATTTTCTGGGCAATGGTATCCGCTTCATCATGGATGACGCAGCGCAGGGACTTCTGACAGGCCAGACACCCCTTACAGAAGCCAATAGTCTTGTCGTAAAGCACGATTTTCTCAACTTGGTTCCCGGTCTCCCGCGCACCCCTGGCAAATTCCTCCGCCAGAGTGTCGGAGTTTCCGTCCTTGCGGGGGCTGGTGGAAATGATCAGAACGGATTTGTTCATGGCGTTTCTCCTTTACTTCAGATTAGAGTGGAAGAACTCCGCAAGCTTATCGAAGGGAATGCGATCCGTGCAGTCATAGAGGTCAATATGCTCCGCATCGGCAACCTCGTACAGCTCCTTCGGCTCCAGCGCGGCGGCATAGGCGTTCTCGCTGAAGAATCTGGAGTGCGCTCGGTCGCCCACCACAAACAGAATGGGCCGGGGAGAGATTTCGTCAATGTGAGCCAGCAGGGGAAAGTTCATCATGGTCAGCGCACTGGTGGTGGTGAAGCCGCCGCGGGCATTGGGATGATGGCCCCGTTTGACGGCATAGAAGCGCATCCACTCGGCATCCGGCTCCGGGATATTGGCAGGAACCTCCTCAATGGGCTGCTCCGGGAAGCCGGGCAGGTATTCGGGATAGCCGTTCTCCGCATCCTTCCACCGCTGGGCGGCAAGCTGGGTCTTGACAGTCTGGAGCGCGGCGCGGTCCTGTCCGCCCCGGACGGCAACGCTCATATCGTACATACTGGCAGTGGCCACCGCCTTGATCCGGGTATCCATCTGAGCGGCGGACAAGGCAAAGCCGCCGGAGCCGCAGATGCCGATAGTGCCGATCTTCTCCCGGTCCACAAAGGTCTGGAGGCCCAGGAAGTCCACAGCAGCACTGAAATTTTCTGTGAAGATGTCCGGGGAGGACACGTTCCGGGGGAAGCCGCCAGACTCGCCCATAAAGCTCTGGTCAAAGGTGAGAACCACAAAGCCCCTCTGGGCCAGCTCGTTGCCGTAGACGCAGGGCCCCTGCTCCTTCACGCCGCCATAGGGGGCGCCCACGATGAGGGCGGGATGTTTCTGTGTCAGGTCCATATCTTTAGCATAGTACAACTCACCCATAATTTCCAAACCGTAGCGGTTTTTGTAAACCACCTTTTTTCTTGTCACGCTGTCATTCAGCGCCGCGATATGTCCGCTCATGCTGTATCCTCCTTCATGAATGTCGATCAGGCTCCGCCCAAAGACGTTCAACCTGTTTAGAAGTTTTTCTGATTTGTACACTAAAGGCTGTATCAATTCCCATGTTTTCCAGCTTCAAATAACCGAGGAATGAATTGCGGTAGGCATAGACTGCACCATCATTTCCGCTTGCTCCAGCAAGGGATAGATCTCCTGCATATCATCTTCCCCGCTTCTTACAGGAACGCGCCGTTACAGACCTGGAGGACCTGCCCCCGGACGGCGCGGCCCATCTTGCTGGCAAGGTACAGGCAGGCATAAGCCTGGTCGATGGCCTCACACTCCGGGCCGGGGAAGTAGACAAAGTGACCGCTGTATTCCAGCATCTTTGCCCCACCGGGCTGTTCGCCTGCCTTGTTTGCCAGATGGGCCGGAGTGATGGTTGCGCCGGGAGCAACCGCGTTGCAGCGGATGTTGGTGTCGACCAGCCGCATGGCTACGTTCTTCGTCAGCGTGTTCAGCGCGCCCTTGGTAGAGGTATAGGTCGCCCCGCAGAAGGGCCGGGTCCCATTGACAGAGGACACGTTGATGATAACTCCCTCATTCTTGGGAAGGAAAATTTTCAGCGCCTCCCGGATGTAGCGCATAGGGCCGCCCAGGTTGGTGTTCATCACCATGAGCATCCAGTCATCGTCTGTTTCGTCGATAATTTTCTGCTCTCCAATCCCGGCATTGTTGATGAGAATGTCCACATCGCCAAACTCCTTCAGAGCCGTGGCAAAGACCCGCTCCGTGTCCTCCGTGGAGCAGACATCAGCCACAACGCCAATAGCACGGCCACCCTTGGCCTGGATGCCCTCCACCACAGTATCCAGCTTTTCCTGCCCTCTGGCGGTGAGTACAACCGCCGCACCTTCCCCGGCAAACAGCTCCGCCATAGTCTGGCCCATGCCATAGCTGGCCCCGGTGATAATAGCAGTCTTTCCTTTCAGCATCTGTGCTTCCATATCTGAACAACCCCTATTCGTTTTATATTGAATTATTTGGATTACTGATCCTTGGAAATATCCGTGCCAAAATACTTCATGGACAGCTCGGTCAGCGTACCGTCCTCGGCCATCTCAGCCAAAGCGTCATTGATAGCAGACACCAGCGCGGCGCTTTCCGCCCCTTTCCGCATGGGGATGGCAACCTGGGTAGACTGAGGGTCAATGCAGGCGATCTTGACATTGGCGTCCGGGTGCTGGGCCATGTAGTCGTAGTAGCTGACCTCCGCGTTCAGCGTTGCGTCAATGCGTCCGCTGTTCAGCAGTTCGATGGTCTGGATGAAGTCATCCACGCCGGTGACCTCCGCACCGTAGCTTTCCGCCACGTTGGCATAAGTGCTGTTGAGCGTGTTGGCGGTACTCTTGCCGTTCAGATCCTCCATGGACTGGATGCTGTCATTATCTCCACTGACGATAACGGCGGTGCGATTATAGGCGTAGGGGATGGAGAAGTCGTATTTCTCAGAACGGGCCTCATCAATGTCCACGCCGTTGACCATGATGTCGTAGCGCCCGGAATCCAAGCCGGCAAGCAGGCCGTCCCACTCGCCCTCGGCAAATCTGGCCTCCACGCCCAGTCGCCGGGCGATGTTTTGCGCTACCTCCACGTCATAGCCCACCAGCTGATCGTCCTCGTCATGGTAGGTCCAGGGCGCCCAGGTCCCCTCCATCGCCACTACGATCTCGCCACGTTCCTGAATCTGGGTCAGCAGATCGGTGGGAGCCTCGGTCTGGGCTGGATCGCTGGAGCTGGGACTGGAGGTCTGCCCGCTGCTCTGGGAACAGGCGGTGAGGGCAGATACACACAGGACGGCGGCAGCCACCAAGGCCGCAAAACGATGTTTCTTCATGGTGATAACTCCTTTTTACTGTTGCTTTTCAGCCTGCCATATCCAGGCTTTTGCTGATTGTCTGCAAAAATTCTTTTGTCCGCTCCTGGCGGGGATGTTCAAAAAAGTCTCTGGAGCCGCTTGTCTCGACGATTACGCCATGCTCCATAAAGACCACCTTGTTGGAGACATTTTTGGCAAAGCTCATTTCGTGGGTGACCACCAGCATGGTCATCCCCTCATCCGCCAACTGGCGCATGACGGCCAGCACCTCCCCGGTCAGCTCCGGGTCCAAGGCGGAGGTCGGTTCATCGAAGTAGATGATCTCCGGGTCGGTGGCAATGGCGCGGGCGATGGCCACCCGCTGCTGCTGTCCGCCGGAGAGCTGGTGGGGATAGTGGTTTTCCCGATTCAGCATTCCCACCTTCTCCAGAGCCTGGCGGGCTTTGATGACGGCCTGGGCCTTGGGTATCTTCCGCCCCACGATCAGGCCCTCAGTGACATTTTCCAGGGCCGTCCTGTTGCGAAATAAGTTGTAATTCTGGAACACAAAGGCCGTCTTTTTTCGCAGGCGGGAAATTTCCTTCTTGGAGATACACCCCATGTCAAAGTGGTCCCGGTCAAAGATCATTGTACCGTTCCCGGCATTCTCCAGGAAGTTCATACAGCGGAGCAAGGTGGTTTTACCGGAACCGCTGGGGCCGATGATAGCTACCACATCGCCTTTTTTTACCGTCAGGTCAATGCCTCTCAGCACCTCCAGAGAACCAAAGGATTTTTGAATATTTCGGATTTCCAGCATGGTCATACCTCCTGCTTTTCATACGCGCCCAGCTTCGCCTCTCCCGCCCGCTGGAGCCAAGTCAGTACGGTGGAGAACATCAGATAGATCAGGCCCACCTCTATGTAGAGAGCCAGGGGTTCATACACTCTGGCGTTGATCTGCTCGGATGCCCGGAACATCTCCACCACCGTGATATTGGCGGCGAGGGAGGTGTCCTTTACCATGGCGATGAGGGAGTTGGACAGAGGCGGGAAGGCCGTCCGCATGGCTTGGGGCAGTATGATCCGCCGCATGGTCTGCATATAACTCATCCCGGCGCAGTATCCAGCCTCCATCTGTCCTTCCGGTACAGCATCCAATGCGGCTCGGACCGTTTCGGCGCAGTAGGCGCCCTCGTTCAGCGAGAATACCAGCACGGCGGCGGGAAAGGGGTCCATGCGGATGCCCAGGTCCGGCAGGCCGTAGAACACCACGAAGAGCTGCACCAGCAGGGGCGTTCCCCGGAATATCCAGATGTAGAACCGGCACAACTGCGTGAGTACCGGGATCTTGGCGTACTGTACCATCGCCGCCGCCACCGCAATGACCATGGCGAAGGTGAACGCGATGGCCGTCAGCGGGATGGTCATGGTCAGGCCAGGGATGAGCATTTTGGGAAACGAGTCGATCAGGATTTGCAAAAGACGTTCGCTCATGGGTTGTCACTCTCCTGCGCTGATTTGTACGATCTTATTGCCCCAGCCCTCCAGTACCGGATTGTTCTCTACTGCGGAAGTGAACTCCTCCGTGATATCGAAGTGTCCGACCAGCGTGTATTCCCCGGAGATTTCAGCGTCATGGTAGAACAGCACGATCCGGTTCGGCTCGGAGTAGTAAACTTCCCCAGCTTTTTCGGAGGTGACAGTCTCGGCGTTAGAAGGAACCTCATACCGGCTGGGGATGTCGTAATACTGGAAGGATTCCCAGCCATCGTAATCATCGTAGTGGTAGATGGGGAGCCGCCAGTCCGCGCTGCCCACGTGCCGGGCAATAGCTGCCGCCGTGTCGTTATCTTCCAGGTACATCGTAAATGGAGCGCCACTGTCGCCAAAGCGCACTGTCAGCTGATCCGCCGCAGAGGTTTCCGTTTTGACGCTGCCGCTCTCATCCACGGGCTGGGTCGTGCTGCTATTGGCTGCCGGGTCCTTTTCTGTACAGGCGGCCAGAGACAGGACCAGCAGAGCGGAGAGCAGTATGGGGAACCATTTTTTCCGCATGATGTTGATCACTCCTTGTTGTTGTGTATGGATTATTTGCTGTGTCCTTATCATATACCCAGCCCTTGTAAATAGCAAATACTTATATTGAATAGAAATATATAGGTTTTAAGCATGGTTTTTCCAAAACAAAAGGCACACGACTTTCTACGATATGGTTCGTTAAGGCTGAATGAAAACCAGCTTGTTGCTCCAGCCCTCGACCACAGGGTTATTCTCTACAGCGTCAACCAGGTCCTGCGAGAAATCAATATAGCCCACAGGCGTGTATTCGGTGGAGATGTTGGCATCCTGGTAAAAGAGGATGATCCGGTTGGGGTGGGAGTAGTACACCGCTCCGGCTTTCTGGGAGGCAACAGACTGAGAGCCGTCCGGAATGTCATAGCGGCTGGGAATGTCGTAATACTGGAAGGATTCCCAGCCATCGTAATCATCGTAGTGGTAAATAGGAAGCTGCCATGCCGCCGTACCCACATACTCGGCAATCTTATTCGCCGTGTCATTGTCGTACATATTGATGGTAAATTCCTCCCCACCGCCAAAACGCAGGGTCAAAGTTGTGCCGGAGAGAGTCGTGTTGGATGCAGGGGGGGCAACGGGTTCCGTTTCTTCCACAGGAGGCGTTTCCTCCTCGGAGGGCGTTTCCGGCGCAGAAGCAGGTTCCTGTGTAACGGGAGCGGGAGGGGGTGCAAGCGTGGTGTCAGGCTCGGGGGCAGGTGTTTGTTCCGGTGTCTGCGCCGGTTTCTGTTCGGGAGTTGATTCCTCCAGGGGCGGCGCAGTCTGCTCCGGTACACTTTCGCTGGAATCAGATGTTTCCTCACTTGGTTCATCTTCGCTGGTATCAGCCCCATCTTCGGGGGCGTCAGAAATGACCGGCTGGGAATCTTCCGGCGTTTCCGACTCATCAGACGGCGTTACCGTATCCACAACAGGAGGATTGGCTGCATCATCGCTTTCGGAGGGAGGCGCACTGGTCTGGGCCTGTCCGCATCCAGACAGGAGCATGGAGAGAACGAGCGTCATAGAAAGCAAAAATAGTGAAGTTTTCCTTTTCATAAAAATCCCTTTCTTTATTCTGAGATCAGCACCGTTAAATCGGTCCTTTTGATTTTTCCGGCTGACAGATACGCAAACAGCGTAAACAGTCCAATCACTATAACGATTGGAAGGACTGTACTGTTCCAGGCTGCCGCAGAAGCAAAGTTACTGATGCCTGCCAGCTTCATGGCAGAGGATACCAGCGGATCAGTGGCAGCGGCGGCGAGGACAAGCCCTAATGCTCCGCCTACGGCAGCAGTCATGCCAAATCGAAGGGCGAAGGACAAGCGAAGCTGCCGGTTTGTAAAGCCGAGGGCTTTATAAATGCCGGTATTCTGCTGCTCTGTGGCCAGGAGACGGGTTCCAGTCATAATGGTGACGATCAGGATAAACGCCGTGACCATGCCGTACATGAACACCAGCAGCGCCCGCATAGCCGCTATAATGCCAAACAGCCCAGGCCAAGTGTTTTCGTGGACATGGACGTCCCCGCCGTAAGCGTCCTCCAGCGCTTCCGTGATAGCGGCTTTCTGGCTGGGGTTTGCCAGAAAGTAGTGGTGGCACCAGATCTGCGGATCATCCCGGCCTATGAGCAGATACCCTGCCGCCGTCATGCCGATGTTGTCCCCCATGTCGTTGGCGCAAGAGTAGATTCCGGTAACGGTGTATTCCCCGCTGCCCACTCCCCCGGAAACGGTGACGGCATCCCCGATGTTCAAGCCGAAATTCGCGGCGATAAATTCAGTCACAACGATCTCATCATCCGCTATGCAGGTCCGGCCCTCCAGAATGTGGAACCGCTCCGGCTGGTCGATCACATTGGCGGTGTAGTCCACGCCGTTGACCGCTACGCTGGGCATAGCCAGCAGGTAGCTGTCGGTGATCTCCGTAAAGGTCAGCACCAGGTCCTCCGCCTCCGCCTCATCCAGTGTGCCAAAGGTCTGAACGCCCAGATCGTGGTCAGCGGGGTTGAAGGCATCCATCATGCCCTTCCCGTCCGGCCCCAGCCAAGCGTCCATACGCCCGATCATGGAGGCGAAGAACACCAGCAGCACCGCCACAGCGCAGGCGCTGAGATACCGCCTCTTTGCTGTGAGGAGCTGGCGCAGTGCCAACTGGAAGCACAGACCGTTCCCGCCGATGGGCGGCAGCTTTTCCTTTTGGAGAGCTACGCTTTCTGTTTCTCCACGAATCGCCCGCATCGGAGAAACGCTCCCGATTTTGCCGGTTTTCCAGAGGATGAACAGGCCAAGCAGAAGCAGGATCGCGGCAAACGCTCCCGCACACCAAAAGATTGGGAAGCGGGACGGGACCCGGATGCCGGTGGTGGTCAGCGTAATGTGGCTTACAAACCTGCTGGCGGGAACCGTCAGAAACAGGCCCAGCGCCATGCCGGCCAGTATCGCCGCACCGTATTGCAGCAGTTGGAGGCGGCGGAGGGCGGCGCTGGTGAAGCCTACGGTCTTGAGAATCCCCATGTTTTTGTAGTCTGCTTCAATTGTGCTGCCAATGCTGTGGTTCAGAACCACCAGCACCGCAGCCAGAAGCACAACTGACAATGCAATCAAAAGCCCGCTAAAAGCGTTCTGCAAGATCAGCATGAAGCCCTGGATGGCCTGGGCGGTATGGACAAACTCCGTAAAGGACGGAAGCGAGGTCTGCTCATTGATCGTCTGATTCAGCGCTGCGGTAGTGATCTCCCTGTTGGAGAAGATGTGGAGCATCGCTCCATCACGGGCCAGGGCGTCAATGCTGGAAGATTGGATGATCTCCGTCAGGGTATCGTGATCCTGCTGGCAGATCAGAAAGCCCTTCATCCCAATCATGGAACTGCCCATAAAAGGGTCCTCGTAGAAACCTTTTACTGTAAAGACCACATCTCCACCTGCGCGGGCAATGGGAAAGGTGATCTCATCGCCCAACTCCACGCCGAACATGGAAACCAGAGAGGGAGAGACATAGACCTCACCGGGCATGATCTCCGGGATATTGGTTTGATAGGCAGAGCGATCATCCGTAAAAAAGCGGTAGCGGGTTTCGTCGGGGTGCAGGGTGATGAGCTGGCCTTCGCTGTCGGATTCCTGTTCCCCGACAGCATAGTTGGAAAAAATGACTTCCTGGGTTTCAACAGTGGACACATCCGGCAGGGAAACTATCTCACCCACGAGACTGTCCAAATCAGGAACATCTGACACCCAAGCGGTGAGTGTTCCAAACCCGGCCCGCTCCATCTCTGCGGAGACATACCGACTGGAATTGCTCCAGACCGTCAGCACGGTCCCCAATGCCAGAGAAACCAGGAACACCAGCACAAATACGCCCACGAGACTGCTCTTGTGCCGTTTCAAACCGGCTCTGAACAAAATTCGGTTTTCCATATCGCCACCTACCATTGCAGGGCGGAGAGCCAGCCGTTGACCTGTGTCTCACGTTCCTTGAGCTGACCGGCATCATAAACCGGCAGATTCAGTTCGTCCAAGACCTTGCCGTCCTCCAGATACAGAATGC
>ERZ779624.568-NODE-568-length-11021-cov-7.684662_pt1 | contig 11021 bp, 8 predicted proteins | sample MGYA00514190_ERZ779624 | MGnify/ENA primary metagenome ERZ779624 (study PRJEB29562, sample SAMEA4376706) | mouse gut metagenome | isolation source: Cecum | study: EMG produced TPA metagenomics assembly of the A DSS colitis mouse model was used to assess the... | reverse complement strand
ACGCTGGTGGGGTAGAAGTAGTCCAGCTCCGGCGTCTTGTCCGGCCAGCCCAGGGTGGAGAAGGGCCACAGGGCCGAGGAGAACCAGGTGTCCAGCACGTCGGGGTCCCGCTCGATGCGGGCGCTGCCGCACTTGGCGCACTGCGTGGGATCGGCCCGGTCCACGGTGATGTGGCCGCACTCCGCGCAGGTCCAGGCGGGGATCTGATGGCCCCACCAGAGCTGCCGGGAGATGCACCAGTCGTGGACGTTCTCCATCCAGTTGGTGTAGGTCTTGGAGAAGCGCTCGGGGATAAACTGGACCTCCCCCTCGTTCACCACCCGCAGGGCCTCCTTGGCCAGGGGCTCCATTTTCACGAACCACTGGGCGGAGATGAGGGGCTCTACGTCGTTCTTGCATCGGTAGCAGGTGCCCACGTTGTGGCTGTAGTCCTCGGTCTTCACCAGATATCCCTGCTCCTCCAGGTCCCGCACGACCGCCCGGCGGCACTCATAGCGGTCCATGCCGTTGTAGGGCCCGCCGTTGGCGTTGATGACGCCGTTGTCGTCGATGACCCGGATGGTCTCCAGGCTGTGGCGCAGGCCCACCTCGAAGTCATTGGGATCGTGGGCGGGGGTCATCTTCACCGCTCCGGTGCCGAAGCCCAGCTCCACGTACTCGTCGGCCACAATGGGAATTTCCCGGTTCATAATGGGCAGGATGCAGGTTTTGCCGACGAGATGCTTAAAGCGCTCATCCTCGGGGTTCACCGCCACGCCGGTGTCGCCCATCATGGTCTCCGGCCGGGTGGTGGCCACCACCAGATCGCCGGACCCGTCGGCGAGGGGGTAGCGGATATACCACAGGTGGCCCGGCTTGTCCGCGTACTCCACCTCCGCGTCGCTCAGGGCGGTGACGCAGTGGGGGCACCAGTTGATGATCCGGCTGCCCTTGTAGATGAGGCCCTTGTCGTAGAGCTCGCAGAAGGTCTCCCGGACGGCCTTGGAAAGCCCCTCGTCCATGGTGAAGCGGGACCGGGACCAGTCGCAGGAGGACCCCAGCTTCCGCTGCTGCTCCACGATGCGGTGGCCGTACTTGTTTTTCCAGTCCCACACCCGCTCCAAAAACTTCTCCCGGCCCAGGTCGTAGCGGGTCAGGCCCTCGTTTTTGCGCAGCTCCTCCTCCACCTTGATTTGTGTAGCGATGCCGGCGTGGTCCGTGCCGGGCATCCAGAGGGCCTCATAGCCCTGCATCCGCTTGTAGCGGATGAGGATGTCCTGGAGGGTGCAGTCCATCGCGTGGCCCATGTGGAGCTGCCCCGTCACATTGGGGGGCGGCATGACAATGGAGAAGGGCTTTTTGTCCGGGTTGGGGGCCGCCCTGAAGCAGCCCGCATCCAGCCAGGACTGGTAGATTTTCCCCTCCACCTCCTGGGGCTCGTAGGTCTTTGGCAATTCTTTTCTCATAGCTGTCTCCTTTTATCTTATTTTATCCTATCTGTTCGATCCTTGGCTTGTGATGTTTTCCCACAGGTACGGCAGGAACTTCTCCGCCTCTCCCGCAATCAGGTCCTTCTTCTGCAGCAAAATCGCCCTCTCCCCGCTGCAGACCAGCAGCCACAACTGCTCCGATTCAAAAGCGCCGGTCATCTCGCCGAAAGAGATATGCTCTCTTTTCCCGGCCAGATCAGCAGACAGACCGCTGCCGTCAACGCAGAGGCGGCCCTCCATCCCGCTCCAATCGGTCCCCCTCCTCTGCTCCAGCAGCTTCGCCGCTTCCCGCTGGCAGGAAGCGGGCGGCGGGGACGGCCTTTTCTCCCTTGTCAACAGGACAAGCAGGCTGCCGTAGACGGTTCCCAGGACGCCCGCCCCGATGAGAACCGGACTTCCGGGCTCCGCCAGGCCGGGAACCAGGAGAAACACGCCCAGCGCGAGCAAAACAGCGCCATAGATCCGCCTCCGCCGCCTCTCCTGCCCTTCGGCGGCGCAGGCTCTGAGGCGGTCCACCCATCGCCAGACGCCCGGCGCAGCCCGGCGGCTTTGCGCCTCCAGCCTCTGCTCCAGGAGCCGCGCGGCCTCACTGTCCAGGGCGGGGTCGCCGTAATCGCTCAGGCGAAACACAAATTCCATACGCCCCTCCTATCGGATGCTCTGCACCGGCTTTCCGGTTTTCCGGCAGATAAAATCCCGGAAGGCCATGGGCGTCCCCTGCACAAATCCCCGTTTGTCGTAGACCTGCCCGTAGTTTCCGCCCAGCAGAAGAATGAAGTAGTCCGTGGACTCGCACACCGCCTGTACCCGGTCATAGGGGTAGCTGCTCTCCGAGGCCTGGGTTACATGGATGTAGCGCTCCTCCTGAAAGGTGGCGGTCACCCGCTCGCTCCCCGGCATCACCTGTCCCATGCCGGCTCTGCCGTTGATCCGGTCCACCATGAGCACCGGTACCAGCATGGTGAAGGCCAGCAGCAGATTGACCTGCCACCTGCCGCTCTCCGTCAGGTAGAGCAGCGCCGCCAGCGCCAGATTCACCCCCACCAGCACCCAGCCGAAGGTGATCGGCCGCCTCCCCTTCCTCATAGTCCTCCGGGCCGCTGCGGACAGGGCCCTCATAGCCCTGCGGTCCATATCCGTTTCAATAACAAATTCCAAGCCGGATCCTCCTTCCCGCAAAAAAACACCCTGAGCAAAGCTGCTCAGGGCGAATCACAATCCGCGGTACCACCTGCATTCCCCCGCTGCCGGGGGCACTCCTTGCCTCTGTAACGGGAGAACCCGCCGCCCCCTGCCTTCGCTCAGGGGCGGAGCTCCGGGACGACCTTCCGCGCCGTTGGGGGACGCCTCGCACCAAGCGGCGTCTCTCTGAACCCCGAAGGAGCGCGTACTCCTTCCCATCTCTGCCTTTGTCCAATGCTACAGTATACCCAGCTGGGGAGCGTTTGTCAACCCCCGCCCGCTAAATCACCGCGGCAAAGGGATATATCTGCCGCCCCGGCCCCAAAACCGTCAATACTTTTTCACAAGCCGTGAAATCAGCGCCCGGCAGGTGTTCATCTGAATACACGCGTAAAAATCCTCTGTCACCTTTTTTCCCTTCCCCACCGTCGTGGCGTTCTCCGCATCCTCCTCCGTCTCCCAGAGGACGAAGTCCGTCCACACGCTGTCCTGCACATAGTGCTCCCAGGAAATAAATCCCTTTGCCTTGGAGATCACCTCGTCGTGCAGCTTCTGGGTCCGCTCGATAAAGACCTCCTCGCTGACATTTTTTCTGAGTTTATAGGAAAAAATCCACGCTGTCTGTGCCATATGCGTATCTCCTTTTCATGCTGCGGCCCCTGGGAGCCTTTTTCTGCTGCGGACAGATTCAGTATACACGATTTCCCCGCCGCGGACAATAGAAAAAACCGATTTTTTCCCAAACAAAGAAAATGTTGATCCGGTTGCACATCCCCGTACAACTTCCCCCATTATTCTCCCTCTATCTGTAGGGAGCACCACCACCGCGGTAACCAAGTCCGAAAGTAAGTGCAGCCCAGGCCGGGTACCGGGCCGCGTGCGCCGGGATCAGCGCGCACAGAGCGCACCTTGACAATTTCATAGAGCAAACCCATAAAATCTCAGGGAACATCCCGCCGCAAAACTGGACAACCGGCAGGTTCTGTGGTATATTGTATAAGATTTTCCATCTCTTGCCGGCTCAACCAGAGGAGGGAGCGCATGTGATTTTTTCATCCGCTGAATTTCTGTTCCTGTTTCTGCCCTGTACCCTGCTGCTGTACTACATTCCCTTTTTCCGCAGCCTGCGGTACAGAAATACGCTGCTGCTGCTGGTCTCCCTGTTCTTCTACGCCTGGGGGGAGCCGGTGTATGTGCTGCTGCTGATGCTGTCCATCCTGGTCAACTGGCTGCTGGGCGGGCAGGTGGGCGCGGACAAGCCCCGCCGCAGGGCGGCGCTCATCGGGGCGGTGGCGTTCAACCTGTCCGGTCTGTTCGTCTTTAAATATCTGGGCTTTGTGTGCGAGAATCTGGGGCTCATGGGCCTGCCTGTGCCGGCGGTGCAGCTGGCCCTGCCCATCGGCATCTCCTTCTACACCTTCCAGGCCATGAGCTACGTCATCGACGTCTACCGGGGCAAATCCCCCGCCCAGCGCAGCGTGCTGGATGTGGGGCTGTACGTGGCCTTCTTCCCCCAGCTCATCGCCGGGCCCATCGTCCGCTATGAGACCGTGGCCCTGGAGATTCACAACCGCGTCTCCTCCTGGGCGGACTTCTGCGACGGCGTGCCCCGCCTGATCGTGGGCCTTGGGAAGAAGTGCATCCTGGCCAACTCCATGGCCCTGGTGGCCGACGGCGCCTTCAACACCTACGCGCCCTCCGCCCCCATGGCCTGGCTGGGGGCCCTGGCCTACGCCCTGCAGATTTACTTCGACTTCTCCGGGTACAGCGACATGGCCATCGGCATGGGTCGTATGTTCGGCTTCCACTTTCTGGAGAACTTCAACCGCCCCTACCTGGCGGTTTCCATTACGGACTTCTGGCGGCGCTGGCATATCTCCCTGTCCACCTGGTTTCGGGACTACGTCTACATCCCCCTGGGGGGCAACCGGACGGGACCCGGCCGGCATCTCTTTAACCTCTTTGTGGTGTGGATGCTCACCGGCATCTGGCACGGGGCCAACTGGACCTTTGTGCTGTGGGGCCTGGGATACTTCCTGCTGCTGATGGCGGAGAAATACGGACATACGGACCAGTACCTGGGGGTGCTGCGCCGGCCCTATACCCTCTTGTGCGTGCTGCTGCTGTGGGTGCTGTTCCGGGCAGAGAGCCTGGGCCACGCGGGGCGGTACTTTGCCGCCATGTTCGCCGGGGACTGGTCCGGGTGCGACGACTTTCTCTATTACTTCTCCAACATAAAGGTTTATCTGGGGGCGGCGCTCCTGTGCTGTCTGCCGGTGGACCGGCTGTGGCGGCATCTGCCGGAGGGCCCCCGGGCCTGGCTGGAGAGCGCGGGGCAGGCGGTACTGCTGCTGCTGGTGCTGACATACGTGGTCAGCAGCACCTACAACCCCTTTATTTACTTCAACTTTTAAGGAGGCGGCGGTATGAAACGAGCAAAGAGCGCGGCGGCCATCGCCTTTCTCACCGTACTGGGCGGATGCCTGCTGCTGGTGCTGGGCGGCGCAGCCCGTGTGGCCATGGGCTATCCCACCTCCACGGTCTCCCGCTACCACCCTGGAGAGGAGGGCGTCACCTACACTGGCGTGGTGGCGTGGTTCAAGCAGACCTGTCAGGCCTTCTGCACCACGGAGCTGCCGGGACAGGCAGCGCTGATGGAGTGCAACGCCGCCGTCAACCGGCTGGCCGGGAAGTGGATTTTTGAGAGCACAGAGGTGGTCCGGCTGAAAAACGGCCACCTGGCCAGCGCGGGGCACATGTACTACTACCGCGACCCCCCCGACGACCGCGTCACCGGCTTTCGGGACTTTGTGGAGCAGGAGCTTGGCGTACCCTACCTCTATGTGGAGGCCCCCTGCAAGCTCTGCGCCATAGATGATCAGCTGCCCATGGGGGACATGTGCAACGCCAACGAGGAGACCGATTTGCTGCTGGCACGGCTCAAGGAGGCGGGGGTGGAGGTGCTGGACCTGCGCCAAAGCCTCCACGCCGACGGGCTGGACCACTATGACAGCTTCTTCGTCACCGACCACCACTGGACTGTCCCCACCGGCCTGTGGGCCGCCCGGACCATGGCGGAGGAACTCAACGAACGCTTTGATCTGGCCATGGACGCTGGAGCCCTGGCGGAGGAGCGGTTCACCAATCGGGTGTGGGAGGATGTCTTCGTGGGCTCCTGGGGGCGGAAGGTGACGCTGAAATTCGCCCAGCCGGAGGACTTCGTCCTCCCTGTCCCCAACGACCCGGTCCGCATGCGGCTCACGCGGTACGGCGAGAGCTACGAGGGCGGCTTTGAGGCGCTGTACGACGAGAGCCAGATCACCCCCCAGGACTTCTACACCGGCAACAGCTACGGGGCCCTGCTCCGGGGGGACTGCGGCTATATCAAAGTAGAGAACCTGGACCGGCCAGACGGGCCGGTGGTGGCGGTGCTCAGGGAGTCCTTCGCCGGGGCGGCGGGTCCCTACCTGTCCCTGGCGGCGGGAGAGCTGCACCTGCTGGACGCCCGCTACTACGACGGCAGCCTCAAGGAGCTCCTGCAGGAGATTCAGCCGGACATGGTGGTATCCCTGCTGAACGTACAGTGCTACGTTAACGCCTATTTTGACATGGTCCGCTGAGCCGGACGGGAATTATGGGAAAATTTGGCGGCCCACCCCTTGCAAAAGCTGTCGTTCCATGGTATTTTATTCCTATCATATTTCGATTAGGCAGGTGAATTGCGATGATCTACACTATTACGACCAATCCCTCTCTGGACTATACCGTGGAAACCGATCTGATCCCCAACCAGATCAACCGCACCAGGAGCGAGGCCATCTATCCCGGCGGGAAAGGCATCAACGTCGCCCTCTCCCTCCAGCGGCTGGGTCAGCAAACGCGGGCGCTGGGTTTCGCCGCGGGCCGCATCGGGCAGACCATCCGGGACCTGCTGGACGACCTGGACTGCCCCCACACCCTGCTGGAGCTGAGCGGCGGCGGGCAGAGCCGGATTAACGTAAAGATCAAGGGCGAGTTCGAGACGGCGGTCAACGGCCAGGGGCCCGCACTCGGGGATGCGGACACGGATCGCCTGCTGGCCCTGCTGGAGGACGTGCGGCCCGAGGACGCCGTGGTCCTCTCCGGCTGGACCCAGAGCGTCCCCCTCTATATCGCCGTACTGCGGCGGATGATGGAAAAGGGGTGCACCACGGTGCTGGACTGCAGCGGCGAGGCGCTGTGGCAGTGCCTGTGCTGCCGGCCTTTTCTCATCAAGCCCAATCTGACGGAGCTGGGAGCCCTGTTCGGCGTGGAGGATCTGGAGTACCACGAGGGCGTGGAGCTGGCCCGCCGGCTCCAGTTCGAGGGGGCCCGAAACGTGCTGGTGTCCATGGGCGGCGACGGCGCGTTCCTGCTGACCGAGGATCAGACGCTGTACTTCGCCAACGCATGTATTGGCCTGCCCTGCAACACCGTGGGGGCCGGGGACTCTCTGGTGGCCGGATTTTTGACAGGCCTGGGACAGTCGGACGACTTTGCCCAGGCGCTCCGGATGGGCGTGGCCGCCGGCAGCGCCACGGCCTTCAGCGAGTGGCTGGGCACAAAGGAGCAGACGATGCGTCTGATGGAGCAGGTTCATGTGGAGAAGACCGTGTTACCGGTCTGAAAATACAGGGGAGCGCGCGGCATTAGGCGAGGTGCCGCAACGAAGTATTTTATGTACGGCAGGGCTGTGACTGTAAAAGGTCACAGCCCTGCCTTTTCAGGCCGTTTTTCGCTCTTTGCGCCACTGTCCCCTGCCGTCCCCGGCTTCACAGAGGTCATCAGCGATGTCAATGATCCCAGCGGCCTTGTAGTAAATCTCAATCTTTTGTCTGCGGTGCCCACTGCTCTTGTCGGGAGCGTGGACGATGATGTTGTCAACCAGTTCGTTCAGCATTTCCGCCGTCAGTTTTTCCGGGTCGGTATACTTGCGGACGCTTTTCAGAAATTGCCGCAGATCGTGGGCTTCCTGTTCCCCATCGTCGATCAGCGATTGTAGTTCCCCAATGGTCTGCCGCACCTGCTTTTGCTCCTCCTCGTACTGCGTGGAGAGCTTGTCAAACCGTTCCGGGCTGAGTCGTCCCGCCACCATGTCCTCGTAGATACGCTTGAACAGCACATCCAAGTCCTCGTCCCGCCGTTTCAACGTCACAATATCCAGCTTGGCCTTTTCTACGGAGGTCTGGCGCTTGAGGTTGGCCTTCTCCATCTCCCGTTTCACAAAAGCCGTTTCAAACTGCTGGACATAGGCCAGGACGCGCTTCATGTGGGCCAGTACGATCTTCTCCATCGTCACCGCCCGGATATAGTGGGCGGTGCAAGTCCCGGTGTTGCTGCGGTAGTTGCCGCAGTTGAAGAAATCCTGATTCGCTGAAAAGCTGTTGGCCGTGTTGTATTGCAGCTTTGCCCCACAGTCGGCGCAGAACACCTTGCCGGAGAAAATGCTGACCTTCCCCGTAGCCGTCGGCCTGTGGCGGTGAGAGCGAATTTCCTGTACCACCTGAAAGGTGTGTTCATCCACAATGGCCGGATGGGTGTCCCGGAACAGCTTGCGCTCCTCCTTGGCGGTCTTGACCCGCTTCTTGCTGCGGTAGTTCTTGGATGCGGTCTTGAAATTCTCCGTATGGCCCAGATACTCCACCTTATCCAAAATCCCGGATACGGTTTTCTGTGCCCACTGGAAGGGCCGCTCTGGAAGCAGTTCGCCCCGCTGCTGGGCCTTGTATGCCGTGGGGGTGAGTACCTGTTCCCGCCTCAGCCGGTTGGCGATCTGCGTGGGGCCAAGGCCGTCACAGCACAGCTTGAAGATGTACCGAACCGTTTTAGCGGCTTCCTCGTCGATCAGCCACTTGTCCTTATCCTGTTCGTCCTTGACGTAGCCGAACGGGGGATTTGTGGTGAGATGCCTGCCGCTCTCGCCTTTCATCTTAAACGTGGATTTGATCTTCTTGGCGGTATCTCTGGCGTAAAGTTCGTTACAAAAATTGCGGATCGGGGTCATGTCAAACTCGGTCTGTACCGCCGAGTCCACATTATCGTTGACAGCGATGAACCGCACATCGTTCTCCACAAATACGATGTCCGTATACATCCCCACTTGCAGATAGTTCCGGCCCAGCCGGGACATATCCTTGACAATGACCGTCCCCACCTCGCCGGCTTCGATCATCTGCTCCATCTGGCGGAAACTCGGCCTGTCGAAAGACGGCGTTAGATAACGATACTTCTCAAAGCACAAGAAAATCAATGGGTATGGACGGCAGGCAAGCATGGTATGTACGAAACAAAAAGCGGCGTTCTCCGCCTCGCTTTGGCTGGGAACGCCGCTTTATGCGCTGAAAGGAGCAGAAATGACAGTATTTCATGTTGCGAAGAACACAAATTACACAGTCATGTCCAACCATCATTTGCGGAACCGGGAGCTATCCCTAAAAGCCAAGGGCCTGCTGTCGCAGATGCTCAGTCTCCCGGAAAAGTGGGACTACACCCTGCAAGGGCTGGCCTACATCAACCGGGAGCAAATCGACGCCATCCGTAAGGCCGTCCACGAACTGGAGCAGGCCGGGTATATCGTGCGGACAAGGGAACGGGACAGCCGGGGACGGCTGCGGGGAGCGGAGTACACCATCTACGAAGAACCCCAGCCGCCGTCCAATCAACCGGCGTTGGAATAACCTGCGTCGGGAAAACCGATGTTGGAAAATCCTATGTAGGTAAATTTGACGCAATAAAATAAAGATATAAGTAAATAAAGAAAAATCAAGTAAAGACTTATCAATTACCCATTCCTTTCCTATCCTTTCCCCTACCCCCTCCCTTGGAGGACAAGCGGCAAAGCCACCGGAAGGGAATGGAACGGAAACGAAAAGCGAGAGGTCAAATAGCAGCGGGGATTATCGTGAACATTATCTGACCCGCAGAAACCGTACAGACGCGAAGCGGGTGTACGGTTTCTGCGGGTGTCACAAGAGGGCCTGCGGCCCTCTTGTGTGACAGCACAGTTTACAGTCTATCAGAAGCCAGGGACAGGAGCGCCGGAGTGTCGGCCTCCCGCCCTGGCTTTTTGTGTCCTTCTGTACGCCGTTAGAAGCCCGTTTTGGCGGGTGCAGGTCAAATCGTATTACCCCCTATGTGGCCGCTACTCGAAAGCCTTGAAAACAGGCCGCTGGATAGGCCCTAAATGCGTAGGGCGATGGGCTGATTTGATGGGTACAGATAGGGAGTTACAATATTGATTTATTTTGCCAATGCCAATTCTGTCTGACGAGGTTCCTCCAAAACTTCGGAAAGATAGTCTTTTACACTCATCTCTTGGTATCTTACGGTCAACTTTTCTTTGAGATTGAATAATCTCTTTTCAGCTGTCCTTACCAACTGCCTATAAGTATAGGCATATATTTCTCCAAAATCCTCCACTGTCCTTTTGGCACCCATACCATCGGAAACCTTATCGCCAACAACAAATGCTTTGATTTTGGGTTTACAGTTTAAGCTATTTCCGTAATAAATTGATTCAATATATTCATTTGCTTGATTCATTTCATCCCGGCCAATGGTGAAACCGCCCTTTTTTAGCTCAATAATCAATATCTTATCAATTAGAAAGACTTCATTTTCATCCACATCTTCTGTGCAGACACAGCTAAGAGAAAAATCACTCCCAATAACTAAATCAGGCCGTTTCGACCAATTTATATCAACAATTTCTTTGCGCTTGCTTTGTAATAGGGTTTGAACAACTGTTGAGAGAGCACGGTTAAATGTATAATTGGGGTTGTCAAATTCTACGCCAAACAACCATTTTGCTTGACTGACAAGGGGATGTAAAATATGTAATTCATCTGTTGACGGATCACTACATAACTGCTCAATTGCATTGATAACTTTCAACCTCTGGTCAATTTCATCTAAAACTACTCGTATATCAGACACAGACCATTCATCAAGAATTTCATTTAGGGTATCCATATCTTCTATATCCATAGCTGACAATTTTTCCAAAAGTGACATTCCGTTACGGGACTGTAAAACTGAAACAAGCGCACCAATAATTACATTCAGCTCGTCACCATCAATTTCTGGACGCTGCTCTAAATAATTTTCAAAGAAATTTTTCAAATCATACAGTGCTGGAATGGATAATGTTTCTATTTTGTCAATGTTATTTCGTATCGCGTCCTTTTTGACCTCGGTGACTTTCCCTTTATAATAGCTAACACGAAATGCTTTTACAAATTGAACTACTACGGCAAAGACCTCTTTTACCGGTTCGGTATTATTGAAATGTGACCAATCATAGTGAACATCATCAATCAAACAATCTGCCTGAACAACGATGAGATGACGTAA
>ERZ779624.567-NODE-567-length-11046-cov-12.677372_pt1 | contig 11046 bp, 12 predicted proteins | sample MGYA00514190_ERZ779624 | MGnify/ENA primary metagenome ERZ779624 (study PRJEB29562, sample SAMEA4376706) | mouse gut metagenome | isolation source: Cecum | study: EMG produced TPA metagenomics assembly of the A DSS colitis mouse model was used to assess the... | reverse complement strand
GATTCTCACGTTTGCCCTCATTGCCATCCTCATTAGAAGATTTTAAACAGGCTCTTAGACGCGCAAACGATTTCCGGCCTGCTTGGGTCCGGCTCCGGGATATTAGGCATGGTGATTGCCGCAGCCGTCGGCTGTGTTACGCTGATCCCGGGGTTTGTGGCCTTTCCCCTGGCCGCCTCGCTGCTGTCCGCCGGAGCGGGGTATGCGCAGATCGCAATCTTTATTTCCACGCTGATGATGGTTGGCGTCGCCACGCTGCCCCTTGAAATGAAATGCTTTGGCAGACGCGCCGCAATCAAGAGGAATGTTCTATCGCTGATCCTTGCGGTCATTACATCCTGTGTGGTTGGGGTGGTGATGTCATGACGAAGCTGAAGAAATTTGGCAAGCGGTATCGGTTTTTCCTGTTGCTGCTGCTGTTGAATGCTTTGCTGCTGATGGCAGACCCCCAATTAGGGCAGGAGGCCGCCTCGCGTTCTGTGGACAATCTGCTGGAGATGTTATCCATCATACCGCCTATCTTCCTGCTCCTGGGGCTGATGGACGTCTGGGTGCCAAAGGAAACCATCATGAAGTACATGGGGAAGGACGCCGGTATAAAGGGAGGGATTTTTGCTTTCATTTTAGGCTCATTTTCATCGGGACCGCTGTATGCCGCGTTCCCGGTGGCGATGGTTTTTCTGAAAAAGGGCGTTTCGCTCACCAACGTGTTTATTTTCCTGGGGGCCTGGTCCACTACCAAAATCCCGATGATGCTGTTTGAAATCACCCAGATGGGGAGTAAATTCGCATTCACCCGCTTCGGAGCGAATTTGATCGCCATTATCCTGCTTGCTGTCGTGATGGAAAAGACGACGACCCAAGAGGATGCGGAGGCTATGTATGACCTGGCGGATCAGCAGGCGGATAAAGATTAAATATCGATGTTTCGCGGTGCGCTAAGACAAGTTAGGAGGGGATAAGCGGAATTTTAGCAAACTCGGGCACGGTGTAACGGGCATCGCCTTCGTTGTCATAATCCCCGGCTGTCAAGCTGAACTTTCCAATGGCATCGACCGCCACTTTTTCGATAGGCTCACAGTTCGGCCCTTGATGGTCTGGATAGGCGGAGCGGATATAGAACGAGGATTGTTTTCAGCGGGGGATGTGCTATACTTGGAGCAGTAAACTAACCAAATAAACTGGAATTTTGCTGGAGGAATAATAAAGTGATTTCGTTGCATGAGATAGATTTTTCCAATCGAAATTTTTGGGTGGGCTACATGGCAACTTCTTTTCCGACTGCTTTGGATGAAGAAACAGATATGTCATTGACCGAACTCATGGCAGAAAGCGGAATGCGTGATACAATTTGGTGGGATAATTTTACAAAATATTATGATAGGGTTTTAGAAAAATCAGATGGTTATGTTGATGAACCAGAAATACTTATTTGCGAACTCGCTCCTACTCAAACCTTAAAAATTGAATTTCACCCAGGGGATACAGTATATTTCATCAATGATAAACAGATTGCTTGTACGGGCGGGCATTACGATATTCAAGTAATTCCGTTCAAAGAATTATTTAACTCTACAAAGGATAGACAAATATTTCTTTTGTTGTTGCCTTTGGCGGTTATCGACAATCAAGATAAAGATGAAGCAACGCAAATCATATCAAATGTTTTGCAGGAAATCTTTGATAAACGCTTATGTAGTCAATATGCAGGTTGTATTGTGACTGGCTTAATGTCAGAATGACAACTTCCAGTTTATCGGTCTAATAAAAGTCCAAAGCAGGGGGGCGGTGACTATCCCGCCACCTGTCTGTTTTCGCTCCATATCCTGCTTTCTGCGGGGCTGCTGCTCCCGCTGTTCCTGCCGCAAGATACCTGGAAGTTGTCCGCAAAGTAGAGACGCTCGATGGCGTTCTCGAACACCCGGGCCAGCTCCTTCCGGGGAAAGACCACAAACACCTCCCCCAGGTCGTTCCCCCAGCCGTTCCGGCGGGAGAGCTGGAAGCGGTTGAGCAGAAAGGTGTAGACCAGCTTGGCCTCCAGCCTCATGCCGACATAGCGGGGATCGGAAAACAGCCAGCGGGGCATCTGCATATGGTAAATACTCTGCACGTCCGTCTGCCGCATCAGCGGGAAGGACGGGCGTTCTTTCATGGCCGCGGCCCTCATGGGGATTCCTCCTTTTATACTTAGTTGGTGCCCATTGACACCATATATGACACCGTGCTATAATTTGCATTAAGGGACATATCATAATGGGGGTGGTGCTTTGAGCTAATGGGATAAGCTTGTTGCCGAGATCTTAAAGCAAAATCCAAACCTGCGTTTTGAAGATTTGTACAAGGCACTGGTTAAAATAGGCTATACGGCGGAGCAGCCACGGGGAGGCAGCAGCCATTACACGTTCCGCAAGAATGGCTGTATGCCCATCACGCCGCCAAAGCACACACCTATGAAAAAAGCGTATATCAATTTGGTGGCTGATGCCGTCCGTGCGTATCTCCAGGAGGTGTGAAATGAACAAGGATTTGGACTACTATATGTCGCTGCCTTACCGGGTGGAGGTGATCCCGGACGAGGAAGAAGGCGGGTTTGCCCTCCATTGCCCGGATCTGAATGGCTGCATGACCTGTGCCGAAACGCTGGAGGATGGGTTCAAGATGCTGGAGGACGCCAAGCGGTGCTGGTTTACCGCCTGCCTTGAGGACGGCATTCCCATCCCCGAGCCCACACGCCAGGAGGACTACAGCGGCCAATTCAAGCTGCGGCTTCCGAAATCTCTCCACAGGTTGCTGGCCCAGAAATCCAGCGAGGAGGGTGTGTCTATGAACCAATACTGCGTGTACCTGTTGAGCAAAGGCATTTAAAAGAATCATTCGAGCTCCCGCCGGGATCATCTCTCCGGCGGGAGTTCTGTCTCCTCATCCGCCCCGCCCACCACACCGTTCGCGTCCAGCTCCACCATGCCCTCGACCCATCCTCCTCCTCCTCTCCTCTCCTCTCCTCTCCTCCTCGACAAAAAAAGCTGTACTTTTCCCCCGGAGTGTGGTATACTGCCGGAAACGGCTCCTCTCCGGGGGCGGGCTTGGCCCGCTCCTCCACGCCCTGGGCCGGGGCGGGCGGACGGGTCGAGCCCTTTTTTCGGCGTATCCCGCTGGTTCAGCGGTGTTTGATAGGCACAGTTCAGCATAGGCATCAGCGCGGGGCCGGACGGCCCGGACGCGCCCCCCGGCGAGACAGGGCCGCAGGGGGCGGGCCGGGGCGCAGTCCGCCGCCCGCGCGGGACAGGCGCGGCCTTCCGCCGCCGGTCCTTTGTCATGCCCATGCTCCTTTGCCATCTACATAGGAACAGTCCGGCGGGACCTTCACCGCCTGCGTCCACAGCCTCCCATGCCGTCCGCGGTCTTTCCCGCCGGCGGCTCCGGCCGGGCACGCAGGCTCCAGGCCCGCCTGTGGTTCCTTGCGCAAAAAAACTTTACCCAAACATATGAAGGAGTATTTATGGCAGAAAAACTGAAAATCATTTCCCTGGGCGGTCTCAACGAGATCGGCAAGAACCTCACCGTCTACGAGTACGGCGGCGACATGATCGTGGTGGACGTGGGCATGGGCTTCCCCGACAACGATATGTACGGCATCGACGTGGTCATTCCCGACTTCACCTATCTCATCCAGAACCGGGACCGTATCCGGGCCATCTTCATCACCCACGGCCACGAGGACCACATCGGGGCCATCCCCTACCTGATGCGGGACGTAAACGCCCCCATCTACGCCACCCGTATGTCCGCCGGGCTGATCAAGCTGAAGCTGGACGAGCACCGCCTGTCCGACAAGGTGAAGCTCATCACCTGCGAGGCAGGGGAGACAGTGAAGGCGGGCAGGTTCAGCGTGGAGTTCATCCACATCAACCACTCCATCGCCGACGCGGTGGCCTTCGCCATCCGCACCCCCCTGGGCGTGTGCCTCCACACCGGGGACTTCAAGATCGACCCCACCCCCATCCAGGGGGGCATGGCCGACCTCACCCGGCTGGGCGAGCTGGGCAACGAGGGGGTGCTGGCCCTGCTGTGCGACTCCACCAACGTGGAACGCCCCGGCTTCACCAAGAGCGAGCGGAGCGTGGGGGCCTCCTTTGAAACCCTGTTCCGGGGCTGCGAGGAGCGGATCATCATCACCACCTTCGCCTCCAACATCGACCGGATCCAGCAGATCATCAACGTGGCCGCCAAGTACGGCCGGAAGGTGGCCGTCACCGGGCGGAGCATGGAGAACGCCATGAAGGTGTCCACCGAGCTGGGCTATATGAACATACCCGCCGGGACGGTGGTGGATCTGGCCCAGATCAAGACCCTGCCCAAAAACAAGGTCTGCATCATCAGCACCGGCAGCCAGGGCGAGACCATGTCCGCCCTCACCCGGATGGCCTTCAACACCCACCGCCAGGTGGACATTCAGCCCGGCGACCGGGTGATCATCTCCGCCTCCGCCATCCCCGGCAATGAGGACTCCGTGGGCAACGTGATCAACGAGCTGTACCGCCGGGAGGCCGAGGTGGTCAACGAGCGGGAGCTGCCCCTCCACGTGTCCGGCCACGCCTGTCAGGACGAGCTGAAGATCATGCACGCCCTGGTGCGGCCCAAGTTCTTCATCCCCGTCCACGGGGAGCAGCGGCACCTGAAAACCCATGCCCGGCTGGCCCGGGACGTGATGGGCATGGACCCCCGGAATATTGTGATCAGCGACGTGGGCCGGGTCATCGAGCTCACCCGGGACAGCGTGAAGATCAACGGCACGGTGCCCGCGGGCAAGGTGTTTGTGGACGGCTACGGCGTGGGCGACGTGGGGGCGGTGGTGCTCCGGGACCGCCAGCACCTGGCCCAGGACGGCATGATCGTGGTGGTGGTGTCCATGTCCGGGGAGGACGGCTCGGTGATCTCCGGGCCGGATATCATCACCCGGGGCTTCGTCTACGTGAAGGAGTCGGAGGAGCTGATGGAGGAGCTGCGGCAGGTGGCGGTGGACGCCCTGGACCGCTGCCAGGAGCGGCGCATCCGGGACTGGGCCACCATCAAGTCGGAGATGAAGGGCATCCTGTCCAATTACCTCTACAAAAAGACGAAACGGAATCCCATGATACTGCCTGTTATCATGGAGGTGTGAGGAAAGCCCCGGCCTGCGCCGGGGCTTTCCTTTTGCGCCCGTTTCTGTTATAATGCAAGGTACTTGACATAAAGGACTGATACCAATGCTGACACCAGAGCAGGAGCTGGAATTCTGCCGCCTCCGCCGGGAGATCATCGGCTTAAACTATCAAACCCTCAACTCCGAACAGCGCAGGGCAGTGCTGGCCACGGAGGGCCCCCTGCTGCTGCTGGCGGGGGCAGGGTCGGGGAAAACCACCGTGCTGATCCACCGGGTGGCCAACCTGATCCGCTACGGCCGGGGCTCGGACAGCGACGAGGTGCCGGGGTGGGTGACGGAGCAGGATTTGGCCTTCCTCCGGGCCTACGCCGCAAGCCCTGACAAGGGAAAACGCCTGCAAGCCGACCGCCTGTGCGCCCTGGACCCCGCCGCCCCCTGGTCCATCATCGCCATCACCTTCACCAACAAGGCCGCCGGGGAGCTGAAGGACCGGCTGGAGAAGCTGCTGGGGGCGTCCGCCCGGGACGTGTGGGCGTCCACCTTCCACTCCGCCTGCACCCGCATCCTCCGCCGGGACATTGAGAAGCTGGGCTTCCCCTCCTCCTTCACCATCTACGACACCGACGACTCCCAGCGGGTGATGAAGGACTGCCTCAAGGAGCTGGGCTTTGACGACAAGCAGTTCCCCCCCCGCTCGGTGCTGGGCACCATCTCCGCCGCCAAGGACAAGCTGCGGCTGTCCAAGGACTTTTTGGCGGACGCGGAGTCCTCCGGCGACTTCCGGCTGACGAAAATCGCCCGGCTTTACGCCGCCTACGAAAAGCGTCTGTGGGAGGCGGGGGCGTTGGATTTCGACGACATCATCCTCCATACCGTCCGGCTGTTCCAGCAGCACAAGGACGTTCTGGCATATTACCAGAAAAAATTCCGCTACGTATTGATTGACGAGTACCAGGACACCAACAACCTCCAGTACCTGCTGGCCTCCCTGCTGGCAGGGGGGCACGAAAACATCTGCGTGGTGGGGGACGACGACCAGTCCATCTACCGCTTCCGGGGGGCCACCATCGAGAACATCCTCTCCTTCGAGGATCAGTACAAGGACTGCCGCACCATCCGCCTGGAGCAGAACTACCGCTCCACCAAGAATATCCTGGACGCCGCCAACGCCGTCATCCGCCACAACCAGGGCCGGAAGGGGAAGGAGCTGTGGACGGCGGGGGCGGCGGGGGAAAAGGTCTCCCTCTACACCGCCATGAATGAGAACGACGAGGCCCGGTACGTGGCGGACAAGCTCATGGGGGATTTCCGGGACGGGGTGAAGTGGAACACCCACGCCATCCTCTACCGGATGAACGCCCAGTCCAACCAGCTGGAGGTGGCCTTCAAGCGCAGCGGCATCCCCTATAAGATCATCGGCGGCACCCGGTTCTTCGACCGGGCGGAGGTGAAGGATATGCTGTCCTACCTGTGCGCCGTCCACAACCACGCCGACGATCTGCGGCTCACCCGGATCATCAACAACCCGCCCCGGGGCATCGGCCCCGCCACGGTGGAAAAGGCCCGGGCCATCGCCGCCCGGGAGGGGCTGCCCCTGTGGGACGTGATCGCCCGCGCCGGGGACTACCCGGAGCTGCAAAAGGCGGCCAACAAGCTGGGAGCCTTCGTCTCCCTCCTGGACGGCCTGACGGAGCTGTCCCGCACCATGGATCTGGTGAACTTCTACGAGGAGGTGGTGGCCCGCACCGGCTACGCCGCCATGCTCCAGGCCAAGCATGACATTGAGAGCCGATCCCGGCTGGAAAACGTCCGGGAGCTGCTGACCTCCATCAACAGCTACCTGGAAAACGCCGACGGGGACCCCTCCCTGGCGGGCTTCCTGGACGAGATCGCCCTGTATACCGACCTGGACAGCCACGACCCCAGCGAGGACGCGGTGGTGATGATGACCATGCACTCCGCCAAGGGGCTGGAGTTCCCCACGGTGTTCGTAGTGGGGCTGGAGGAGGGCATCTTCCCCGGCCTGCGGGCCATCGGCGAGGCGGAGGAGATGGAGGAGGAGCGGCGGCTGTGCTACGTGGCCCTCACCCGGGCCAAGGAGCGGCTGTTCCTCACCTGCGCCGGGCAGCGGATGCTGTTCGGACGCACCAGCACCAACCGTCCCTCCCGGTTCGCCGGGGAGATCCCGGGGTCGCTGCTGGAGCAGTCGGGCCGCTCCTACCTGGATCCCGCCCCCGCCGGAGAGGACTGGGACTTCGACCAGACCCGCCCCGCCGTCTCCACCTACCGGGAGCCTTACCGCCAGGGGGCCGGAAGCTACGGCGGCGGGCAACGCCCCGCCTACGCCCCCGGACGGCCCCAGCGGGACAAGCCCCGGCCCTCCTTCCAGCCGGCGGTGTCCCAGCCCTCCACCGCCCTGCCGGAGTACCGGAAGGGGGATATGCTGGAGCACAAGGCCTTTGGACGGGGGATGGTGCTGTCCGCCCAGAGGGTGGGGGGCGACACCCTGCTGGAGATCGCCTTCGACGGGGTGGGCACCAAGCGGCTCATGCTGAAATTCACCGCCCAGCTTATGAAGAAGCTCTAAAAGCCTGTTTAAAATCTGGCGGAATGCCAGACAGGCGCGGATTTTTTCGCTGGGCAAGGCGATTTGACGCAGGAATACTTTGTGTATTTCAAGTCAAATCAACGCAGTCCAGCGGAAAAAGATGTGCCGGGATGGCGTTTTGACAGATGTTAAACAGGCTCTAAGGAGGGATTGCAATGCGACTCGTTGTCAGCGCGGCGGTCATTCTGTTTGGACTGCTGCATATCATCGCGGCGGCGGCCCAGTTCCAGTCCAAAGACCCCGCCGCCCGGGGCGGTGCCGCTTTGATGGCCTGCGGCGGCGTGCTGCTCACTTCTTCCGCCATCGCCCACCTTGTCTATGGCGGTTCAGCAGGTTGGATGACCGCGCTGTCCGCCGCGGTGTGCGGCTTTCTGCCCATCTGCTTCGCGGCATATTTGAACGGCAGGCGGGCGGGAACGGTCCACGCTTCCCACCATATCATCCGGGGCGGGATTGCCGCGCTGCTTGTGGCCGGGATCGCCATCTGGTAAAGGAAAGGCGGGGGGACGCCGGATGTCCCCCCGCTTGATTCTGTTTTCGTCCCATGCCCCGCCCGTATAGTCAGCACACTTGAAAATCGATATACTACCGATTTTCAAAACAGCGGCTGTGCCGCTGTAGGCAAAGCCTGTGCGCTGACTATGAAATCTGACGCAAGGCCGCTTTGCGGCCTGTGCGGCACTGACGTGCCGCACAAGTTAAAAAGAAGTGTACACTTCTTTTTCACTGCGTCAATTATAACGGGCGGATACGCCAAACCCACCAGCCCCGTTGGAAGCGGGCATCAAGCAGGTCAGGAAGGAGGAACGCTGTTCTCCTCCAAAATCCGCCGGGTGCCGTGGAAGAACAGCCGCTGCGCCCGCTCCAGCAGCTCCGCCAGCTCCCCCTTCATCCCCCGGCGCAGCCAGCCCAGCAGGATGCCCAACAGCATAAACTGGTAGGAGAAGCACAGAAACTCCAGATCCTCCTCCGAGGGGTTCAGCCCCTCCGCCGCGTCCCGCAGGTAGGCCATGAACAGGTCCCGGGTGGTCTCCATCAGGTACTCCTCCAGGGCGGCGTGGCCCATGGCACTGTAGATGTGCTGTACCATCCGGGGCCGGGCGGACACGTACTCAAACAGGCGGCGCAGGCCCTCCCTGGCGTGCTCCCCCGGACGCCGCTGGGCCAGCAGCATATCCATGTCCCGCTGGAGCACCGCCTTCAGCAGGGCGTAGATGTCGCTGTAGTGGTAGTAAAAGGTGTTGCGGCTGATGCCGCATTGGGCCGTAATGGCCTGCACCGTGATCTGATCCATGGGCACCTGCTCCAGCAGGCGGACGAACGCGTCCATGATGGCGGTTTTGGTGAGCTGGGCCATGCTGCCCCCTCCTTGTCCGGAATCTGTTCATAGTCACCGCACTTCAAAAGAAGTAAATGACTTCTTTTGAAGTCTGCGGCGCAAATGCGCCGCAGGGGCCGCAAAGCGGCCTGCGGTGGACTTCAAAGTCAAAACACAGCCCCAGCGTGTCGAAAAAGTCTTTTCGCCCCGCTGGGTGCGACTTTTCTGAACAAAGAACGTTCAGAAAAGTCGATGATTGGACGTGAAAGACACCCCTCCTGGGTTTCTTTCACACTATCTTCCTTCCCGCCATCGGAACAGATGCAGCTTTTTCGACAGTCTCAACCCATGAAATGGGCTGGCGGGCTTTGCCCGCCTTGAAAATCGGGTACCGATTTTCAAGTATTTTGACTCTACTCGTACAGCTTCCCCATATATAACATCCGCGCCATGATGGAATACTCCACCCGGCTCCAGTCGGTATCATTGTATTCGGACGTGGAAAAATCCTCCACCCAGGACCGCATTGCCTCCAGGTACTGGTCCACCGTCCGGTTCTCCCACTCCTGGGGGCTGGCCTGGAAGTCCGCGGCCAGCTGGGCCAGAAAGGACAAGAAATCCTCCTTGCAGGAAATTCCCTCGATTTTTGCCACAATGTCGTCCACCGTAATTCCCCCGTTCCTGCGTCCACCAATCTGCGTTCCGGCAAAAAACAGCGTTCCGCCCAAGCGGAACGCTGTTTTCACCGTCTTAGTAGAACTTTTTGCGGTTCTTGCGGGCCGCCTCGCTCTTTTTGCGGCGTTTGACGCTGGGGCTGTCGTAAAACTCGCGCTTACGCACCTCGGCCAGCACGCCGGACTTGGCGCAGGAACGCTTGAAACGCTTCAGCGCGTTCTCCAGAGACTCGCCCTCGCGGACATGAACTTCGGACATCTATGATTTCCCTCCCTCCGAGGCGTCCGGTTAATTCCAGGACGCTTTAAGGGCCATTGGCGATGGCTTTAACAGGACTATTATATGGGAAAATACCCGGTTTGTCAACTGCAAAATATGGGGTTTTTCTGGAAGCTCTCCCCCACCCGCTGTCGGACGCCTTCAGGCAGAGGTGGTGCAGCCCCGAAACGCCGCTCACTGGGGCTTTACGATAAGGTTCACCAGCCGCTTGGGCACCACGATGGTTTTCGCCAGGGCCATGCCCTCGGTGAACTTCCGCACCTTGGGGTCGGCCTGGGCGGCGGCGATGATGGCCTCGTTGTCCGCGTCCGCCGGGACGACGATGTTGGAGCGCAGCTTGCCGTTCACCTGCACCGCCAGCTGGACGGTGTCCGCCACCGTCTTGCTCTCGTCGTAGGCGGGCCAGCCCTGCTGGCAGACGAAGCCCTCGCCGCCCAGCAGCTCCCACAGCTCCTCGGCGATGTGGGGGGCGAAGGGGGACAGCAGGGTGATCAGGGTTTTCATGTCCCCCTTGGAGCAGCCGTTCTTCTGGAAGTCCCCCACCAGGGTCATCATGGCGGCGATGGCGGTGTTGAACTTCATGGCCTCGATATCGTCCGCCACCTTCTTGATGGTCTTGTGGATGCCCGCCTCGTTTTCCTTCGTGTACTCCAGGCTGTCCGAGCAGCTCTCCGCCAGGTTCCACACCTTGTCCAGGAACCGCTTGCAGCCCTTGACGGCCTGGTCCGACCACACCGCCGCCTGCTCAAAGTCGCCGATGAACATGGTGTACAGCCGCAGGGTGTCCGCGCCGTAGGCCGCCACGATGTCGTTGGGGTTCACCACGTTCCCCCGGGACTTGGACATTTTCTCCCCGCCCTCGCCCAGGATCATGCCGTGGCTGGTGCGCTTCTGGTAGGGTTCCTTGGTGGGCACCACACCCAGGTCGTACAGGAACTTGTGCCAGAACCGGGAGTAGAGCAGGTGGAGGGTGGTGTGCTCCATGCCGCCGTTATACCAGTCCACCGGGGACCAGTAGTCCAG
>ERZ779624.565-NODE-565-length-11061-cov-4.862439_pt1 | contig 11061 bp, 10 predicted proteins | sample MGYA00514190_ERZ779624 | MGnify/ENA primary metagenome ERZ779624 (study PRJEB29562, sample SAMEA4376706) | mouse gut metagenome | isolation source: Cecum | study: EMG produced TPA metagenomics assembly of the A DSS colitis mouse model was used to assess the... | reverse complement strand
ATCATGATTGCTAAACGGCGCAAAACTTTGGCCGTTTGTCGTGAATGCCACTACCTTATCCATAACCCTTGAATCCCGATTTTTGCAATATTTGAATAGTTACGAAAAATATCGTAGAGTAGGAAAGAGCCGCCTTACCGCATCACTGCGGCAGGTCTGCCCAGACCTCTCTCGGAACCGGACTTACACCTCTCGATGTATCCGGCTCCCCATTATTGCAAAAATCGGGATTCAAGGGTTATGGATATGGTAGTGGCATTCACGACAAACGGCCAAAGTTTTGCGCCGTTTAGCAATCATGATTCTCTCCCATTTTTCTTTTCCTTTGAGGTTCTTCACTTTGTTGACATGATGGATTTCCAGTGGTACATTGGTTTTGCCGCACAACTCGCAGACCTTTGCCGACAATCTCTTGTCAAAGGTGTTCCTATAGCTGCCGCTCCGCAGGGTGTAATCAATTATCACATCATCAAAAGTATTCGCTTTCTTAACAGTCCATATAATTGGCGAATTTGCAGCGCTTTTCACCCTTTGCAGTCTGGTAAGGCACACTCCATTTCTTCCCGTCCTTGTATTTTTTGAGGATTTGCCGGGTGGTGGTTTTGTGTTTTCCAGCGAGGGTTTTTAAGCAGCTATACTCCATAAGATAAGCGAAATAATCCAGCCTTGTAAAATTGCTGGCTAATGCGTAATAATTGCATATCCCACGCAGTTCGGAATTGAAAGCGGACACGATTTCCAAGTCCGTGCAGATATAGAGAAACTTGCGAGCAATGGGTTCGATTTTCCCGTCTTTTGTCTGCTGGATACTGGATTTGCTGAACAGAAGCGGCATGATTTTGTCCTTGAAGGGCACGCACAACTCCACTTTGTAGTTCAAAGTACGCTGCAATTTCTTACCGTTCTTTTTCACGGAATTGTCCCTTCTTACCCGCACATCATAGCCCAGGAACCGGGCAAACTGGCTGCTGTGGGTAATCAAGGTCTTTTCTTGTGAAAGCTCCATTTTCAGAGTACCGCCAATGAATTCCGCAAACTGCTTTTTGATGGATTCACAGTCAGCCCTGTCACCCTTTACGCCGATGATGAAATCATCCGCATAACGGATATATTTCATCACTTTATCGGTTTTAGGGGCGCAGGGGACTTTCCGCAAATCCTTCTTTAGCTGTTTTTGCAGTTTCAACAATTCACACTTTTCTTCGCCAACCGCAGTCTTGAGCAGCCTTTTTACTTTCTTGATTTGACCAGAAAGGTATGCCGAGGCGACGTTTTTTCGCACTGTTTTTCTTTAGTATTTGCACACGTCGGGCAGGCTTGGGGGAGTACGATTCATCAGACAAGCACAGAAACCCGGGAAAGCATCTACATTATGACCACGGTGAGCCGAAGGCCGCAGTAAATTGTGGGACATGCTGCAGGCTAGAACAAATTAGTCAGGGCAATCTAGACGATGGTTGACAATGATCCTGAGGCAGAGTATTACTGTACAGATGGATATCAGAGATATCTGGACGCAGCCTATCCCGGAAGGCATATTTGCAATATCCACAATAAGAAAGACACTTTCACGGTGGAGAGTGTTAACGCTTCTAGGCACCACGATATCCCAACACTGGCCAGAGAAGCCGATGTTTTCCGAGAAAGTCGGAGAACCTGCAAGCTGTTTTTGTTCAGGTTTACAACCGTTTCAGATCGAAGAAAGACTGCTGTTCCCGTCATCCTGGGGCTGCTGTCCCTTTTTCACTTTTTAACTTCCTTTGTTGCTTTAGCTCGAAGACCACCGGCTCAGCCGGTGAGAATTAAGAAGCTTTAGCATAAAGCATCGAGCAAAGCGAGATGACAAATGAGATGAGAATTGTGTGGAATAAAACGTCCAAAGAAAGTAGAGACTGACCCGTTTACGGGTAGTAGGGCGGTTATTGCACTTGGAAAGTCTCGTTTCAGTACCTCTTGAGAGGTAGCTGGTTCCATGCCCTTTTAGGGCTTGTGCAAACCACGCGTTTCACGCGTGGTTTTGATTAACTCTGCGGTTGGGCATTTCCCCTTCTGGCACAGTTCTTGACATCCCTTTGAAAATTTGGTATTATAATTTTATTATAAATAATATTTTCCGGCAAGGAGGCACAGCCATGAAACCCCGGTTAAAACGCATAGGCATTGGCGCCGCAGGGGGCGCGGGACTTTTACTGATTTTCTGGCTGTTAGGCGACGTAGCCCACATTATCGGACTGAACCTGCAGGACAGCAGTTTCTTTCTCGGGCTGGTTTTATTCTTTCTGGGCCTGCTGATGATTGTCCGGGGCGGGAAGGGCACAAAATATGTACCTGCCTTTGGCCATCCCAATCAGAATGCTGTCCAGAATTCTATCAATCCCAGCCTCGCCGCGGAAAAGGAACCCAAGCAAACAAGAGATGCCAAGGAAGTGCGTACCGCGCCCCTTGTCTGTGTGGGCGCAGGTCTGCTGAACCTTTTGGTCTGTGCCATCACGTTTTTATTCTAAAAAAGCTGAGCAGGAGCTTTGACCATTCTTTATAATGTTTAATAATTTGCACGAAAACTTATCCCCGGTTCTGCCGGGGATTTTGCTTTGTGCATAAGCAGGCAGGGCCTAACAAAAAGAGCTTTTCCGGTTCTCTATATCTATTTGACGGCGGGACGCAAATTTGCTATAATAGTTGCCAGGTTTTAAGGCCGATACCAGCGAAAGCTGTACAGATAATAATTGAGAGACAAGGAAAGGAATGTGAAGGAATTAAAATGGGAAGCATCAGCGAGAGAGAAAATCTGCGGAACGTGGCGATTATCGCCCATGTAGACCATGGCAAAACCACCCTGGTGGATCAGCTTCTGCGGCAAAGCGGTATTTTCCGGCAAAATGAGGCAGTGGCAGAGCGGGTGATGGACTCCGGCGACCTGGAGCGGGAGCGGGGCATCACCATTCTCAGCAAAAACACGGCAGTGCTGTATAACGATGTTAAAATCAATATTGTAGACACCCCTGGCCACGCGGACTTCGGCGGGGAGGTGGAGCGGGTGCTGCTGATGGTGGACGGCGTGCTGCTTTTGGTGGACGCCTTTGAGGGCTGTATGCCCCAAACCCGCTTTGTGCTGAAAAAGGCGCTGGCTCTGGGGAAAAAGCCTGTGGTGGTTCTGAACAAGGTAGACCGCCCCGGCGCCCGGCCCGCCCAGGTAGTGGACGAGGTGCTGGATCTGTTCATCGAGCTGGGGGCCAATGATGACCAGCTTGATTTCCCTGTAGTATACGCCTCTGCCCGGGACGGCTATGCCAGCCTGGATCCTTCGGTGCCCGGCACAGACATGACCCCCCTGTTCGAGATGATTATCAATGAAGTGCCCGCCCCTAAGGGGGATTTGGAAGGCCCCACCCAGGTGCTGTTTTCCAACATCGACTATGATGATTACGTAGGCCGTATTGGCATAGGCCGGGTGGAACGGGGATCCCTGCGGGTGGGCCAGACCGTCACCATCTGCGGCGGCGGGGAAGAAACCCGGAAAAATGCCCGGGTGACAAAGCTCTACCAGTTCGAGGGCTTAAAGCGGGTGGAAGCGGAATCTGCAGGGCTGGGGGACATTATCGCTGTATCCGGCATTGCGGACTTGAACATCGGCCAGACCGCCTGCGATACCGAGCATGTGGAGCCTCTGCCCTTTGTGAAAATCGACGAGCCTACTGTGTCCATGATGTTCATGGCCAACAATTCCCCCTTTGCCGGGCGGGAAGGCAAATATGTCACCTCCCGGAACCTGCGGGACAGGCTTTTTAAAGAAGTGGAGACAAATGTGGCCATGAAGGTGGAGGAGACAGATTCCACAGACACCTTCAAGGTGTCCGGGCGGGGAGAGCTGCACCTGTCCATCCTTATCGAACAGATGCGCCGCCAAGGGTACGAGTTCCAGGTATCACCCCCCAGCGTAATATATAAGGAAAAGGACGGCAAGCGCCTGGAGCCTATGGAGCTTTTGATGATCGAGGTGCCGGACAACTATGTGGGGGCAGTGATGGAGAAAATCGGCGCCCGCAAGGCAGAGCTGCTCAACATGGGTTCCCGGGAAACCGGCTCCACCCACATGGAGTTTAAAATCCCCGCCCGGGGCCTTATGGGCTACCGCTCGGAATTTTTAACCGACACCAATGGCAATGGCATTATGAACCATGTCTTTGACGGCTATGAGCCTTATAAAGGGGACATCCAGCAGCGGCAGCAGGGATCCATCATTGCCCATGAGACAGGGGCTTCCACAGCCTACGGCCTGTTCTATGCCCAGGACAGGGGCAGGCTCTTTATCGGCCCGGGGGTAGAGGTATACGAGGGCATGGTGGTGGGGGCAAACCCCAAAAACGAGGACATTGTGGTAAACGTGTGCAAGAAAAAGCACGCCACCAACACCCGTTCCTCTGGGGCAGACGAGGCCCTGAAGCTGACGCCCCATTCGGTTTTAAGCCTGGAGCAGTGCCTGGAGTTTATTGCCCCCGACGAGCTGGTGGAAGTGACCCCCCAGAGCATCCGGATGCGCAAAACCATCCTGTCAAAAGAACTGCGGATGAAGAAGGCCAGCAAGAGCAAGGGGTGAGATCCGGCCGGCAGGTTTTGCGGGAAAGGAGGTGGAAGCCTATGGATATAGTTATATTAGATTTAGAGTGGAACGCGGCCTACAGCCGCAGGCTCCGGGGGTATATCAACGAAATTATCGAGTTTGGCGCTGTGAAATGCGGGCCGGATCTAAAGGCCCGGTCTGTGTTTTCCTGCTTTGTGAAGCCCCAGGTGGGCAAGCATATCAGCAGCACCATTTCCAGCCTCACCAGCATCACAGACGAAAACCTGGAGGAGGGCCTTTCCTTCATGCAGGCAGCGGCCCGCTTTAAGCGCTGGGCTGGAGACTGCGTGCTGATGACCTGGGGCACCTCGGACATCCTCACCCTGATTGAAAACTGCCGCTATTTCAACGGCAGGGAGGAAGTGCCCTTTTTGTCCCGCTATGTGGATCTGCAGCGGTATGCGCAGGTGCAAATGGGCTGGGGCGCCAGCACCCAGGTGGGGCTTTCCAGGGCGGCAGAGCTTTTAGAGCTGGATGTAAGCGGCATGGAGCACCACAGGGCAAAGGACGACAGCCTGATGACCCTGGAAATTTTAAAGCAGGTGTATGACGAAAAAGCCATAGCGCCTTTTGTGGACATATGCGACCGGGAGTTCTACCGGCGCATGACCTTTAAAACCAGCTATGTCTGCGACCTGGGCAGCCCGCTGATTGAGGCCGGGCACCTGCGCTTTTCCTGCCCCAAATGCGGCGGGGAGGCAAAGCGGGTTACCCGCTGGAACCTGAAAAACAAAAGCTTCCGGGCGGAGTTTGCCTGCAAAAGCTGCGGGCATCCCTTTGGGGGCAGGCTGATTATCAAACAGAAATATGAGGGTTTATCTGTGAATAAGAAAACATTTCCCCTGCCAGAGATACAGGAGCCTAGAAAGGCTGTCCCCGGCCTTTTGGGCAATATGCGGCTGGAAATGCCGGAGGGCGTGGGCCTTCTGCGCTTCCCCGCCTTTGACAGCCTTCCCATGGTAAACCACTGTTTTTCCACCCGGGTGGGCGGGGTGAGCAAGGGGGAGTTTGCCTCTATGAACCTGGGCACCAACCGCGGCGACCCGAATGAAAACGTGGCGGAAAATTTCCGGATTTTCTGCCGCGCCGCCGGGTTTGAGGCCGAGTCCCTCGTTGCCGGGGCGCAGGATCACCATGTGAACATCCGGCAGGTAGGGCTTTCCGAGCGGGGCATCGGCATCTGGCGGGAAAAGGACATGGAAAGCATAGACGGCCTGTGTACAGACGTGCCTGGGGTTACCCTGGTGATTTACACAGCAGACTGCGCGCCCCTCTATTTTGTGGATCCGGAGCACCATGCCATCGGCCTGGCCCACGCCGGGTGGCGGGGTACGGCGGCAGGCATGGCAAAGGTAATGGCGGAGCGGATGCAGGCGGCCTTTGGCACGGATCCCCGGAAGCTGATAGCCGCCATCGGCCCATCTATCTGCAAGGCCTGCTTTGAGGTGGACGAACCAGTGGCAGCGGAATTTCTCAAGCTGGAGAATGCGGAGAAGTTTGTCTCCCTGCCCACAGAGGCAGACGTAAAATACCATGTGGACTTGTGGGAATGCAACCGCCAGTTCCTGCTGCAGGCAGGGGTGCGGGAGGAAAACATCACCGTAGGCGGCGTCTGTACCATGTGCGAAAGCGACCTCATCTTCTCCCACCGCCGCACCCAGGGGCACAGGGGATCAAACTGCGCCATGCTGGCTCTGCAATAAGCTGGGAGCAAGGGGCAGGGCAGGCCCCGGCCCCGCCTCCCTTTGGGAGGCGGGCGCGGCCTTTCAGGCCGCGCAAAAGGGGAGCGCCGCTCCCCTTGGCCGGGGCGCCCTGCCGCCGGCATCCAGCGGAGAAAAGGGAGGAAACCTATGGAAACAGGCTGCACCCTGTGCCCCCGGGCCTGCGGGGTAGATCGCGGCAGGCAAACGGGCCGCTGCAAAAGCGGCAGCGCCATGCGCATTGCCCGGGCAGCCCTGCACCACTGGGAGGAGCCGCCTCTCAGCGGGGAAAGAGGATCCGGCGCCATTTTCTTCACAGGATGCCCTTTGGGCTGCGCTTATTGTCAGAACGGGGAGATAAGCCGCCTGGAAAATCCCGGCAAGGAGATAAGCCCACAGGCGCTTTGCGGCATTATGCAGGCCCTTGTGGAGCAGGGGGCGCACAACATAAACCTGGTAACCCCCACCCATTTTGTCCCACAAATCCGGGAGGCCCTCATGCTGTACAAGCCCCCGGTGCCTGTGGTGTACAACTCCTCCGGCTATGAGCGGGTGGAAACCCTGCGCAGCCTTTCCGGTTTGGTGGACATCTACCTGCCAGATTTCAAATACGCGGAAAGCGGCCTTGCCAAAGGCCTTTCCCAGGCAGAGGATTACCCGCAGGCCGCCCTTGCCGCCATCAAAGAGATGGTGGAGCAGGCAGGCGTCCCTGTCTGCAACGAAAAAGGCATCATGCAAAAGGGCGTGCTCATCCGCCACCTGATTCTGCCGGGCCACACGAAAAATTCCCTGGAAGCATTAAAGCTTATCAAGGAAAACTTCCCCGGCATCCCTATAAGCCTCATGGCCCAGTACACCCCCCAGCGCCCCGTGCCCGGCTGCCCGGAGCTTTCCCGGCCCATCACCCGCCGGGAGCTGCAAAAGGTGCAGGACTGCCTGTTCAGCCTGGATCTTCCAGGCTTTGTGCAGTCCCGAAGCGCCAAGGGGGAAGCATACATCCCGGACTTTCACCAGTTTGAGAAGTTGTACCGATAGGAGTGGTACAAAGATTTTCGAGAAAATTTTGCGGGCTTCAAGGCGGAACCCGCAAGACATGCTGTCGCATGTCGAGGATTTCCAACACAGAAGCCTGCAAAATTTGCCGGAAAGATTTGTGCTATGCCCTGTTGGTACGGCTTCTAAAGCAGAAGGCCCAGCCCTTCTATAACGAAAACCCAAAAGGAGGCGTTTTGGCGTGATACACATCCACAGCAGATCGGCCCTGGAAAAAATTTTCCCGGACGCGGAGGATTTCCGCACAGAGTATGACAAGGGGAGCAGTCTCAGAGGGGAAAGCTTTGCCTGGCAGGCTGCCATCAAATGGGACGGCTGGGGCACAAAACCCCTGCGCATCCAGGTGGATTCCCCTTTAAAGGAGCATATCCGGCTCTACCGGGTGGGGAATGTCCCCTGCGAGCTGCCTGCCTATCCCGCCCGCCACGACAGCGATTACCTTTCCGTAAAGCCCGGCCTGTTCCCGGATCCCCTGTTCCCTCTTTCCGGTTCGCTGGAGGTAAACAGCTTTACCCAAACTGTGGTGTGGATGGATATCCTGGTGCCGGAGGACTGCTCTCCAGGGGAATACCCTGTCACCCTGCTGGCAGAAGGCGAGGGGGAAAGCGCCCAGTGTACCTTCACCTTAGAGGTTATAGGGGCTTCCCTGCCCAAGCAAAAGCTGATCTATACCCAATGGTTTCATGGGGACTGCCTGGCCCAGTGGTACGGGGTGCCTGAATACAGCGAGGAATACTGGTCTTTGCTTGGCCGCTATCTGCGGGCCGCGGCAGAGGAGGGCATGAACATGGTGCTCACCCCTGTGCTCACCCCTGCCCTGGACACAGAGGTGGGGGCCGAGCGGCCCTGCACCCAGCTTGCAAACATCCGGAAAACGAAAAACACCTATACCTTTGATTTTTCCAATCTGGGCCGTTTCATCCGTGTGGCCCAGGAGGCAGGCATGGAATACTTTGAGGTTTCCCACCTGTTCACCCAGTGGGGCGCGGGCTTTGCCCCTGCCATTTATGTGGTGGAAAACGGGGCCACCCTCCGGCTGTTCGGCTGGGATACCCCGGCATCCTCCCCTGCCTACCGGGAATTCCTTGCCCAGTTCCTCCCCGCCCTTACAGGATATTTCCGCCGGGCAGGCTTAGAGGGCAAGGTGATTTTCCACATCTCCGACGAACCGGAGAAAAAGGACCTGGAGGCCTACAAAAAGGCCCGGGAATCGGTTCTGCCTTACTTAGACGGCTTCCCTCTGTATGACGCACTTTCCGACACAGCCTTCTTTGACAAAGGTTTGGTCAGCAACCCCATTGCTGCCACCAATCACATAGAGGGCTTCCTCCAGCGGGAGGCGCCGGGGCTGTGGGCCTACACCTGCTGCGGCCAAAACGTAGATGTGGCAAACCGCTTTTTGGCCATGCCCTCATACCGGAACCGCATTTTAGGCTGGCAGCTTTATAAGTTCAAAATCGCGGGATTCCTTCACTGGGGCTTTAACTTCTGGAACAGCCAGAACTCCCGCAGCCGGATAGATCCTTATACTGTAACAGACGCGGGCCGGGCCTTCCCCGGAGGCGACCCCTTCTCTGTGTATCCCGGCCCCGACGGCCCCATTAAATCCCTGCGCATGAAGGTGTTCCATCACGCCCTCCAGGATATGCGGGCCTTAGAGCTGCTGGAATCCCTCCGAGGCCCGGAGGCCGTAAAAGCCCTGCCCGGCTTTGGCGGCATGACCTTCTCCACCTATCCCCGATCCCCCGGAAGCCTTCTGGCCTGGCGGGAGACGGTGAACGGGGAAATTGCCAAGCACATGGCGGAAAAGGAGCAGGCGGATGGATAAGGTAATCCTTAGGGGCCTGGAGGTTTTTGCCTATCATGGGGTGAACCCGGAGGAAAAGCGGGACGGGCAGCCTTTTGTGCTGGATATCACCCTGCTTGCCGACCTCTCCCAAGCCCGGAAAAGCGACAGCCTGGAAGATACGGTAAACTATGCCGCTGTGCGCAAAACCGTACAGCAGGCCTTTACCGAAACAAAATACAACCTGATAGAACGGGCGGCCCAGGCTGTGTGCGATGCAGTGCTTGCAGGCTTCCCCCAGGTGGAGGAAATCACCCTCCGGCTCAAAAAGCCGGAGGCCCCCATGCACGCCGTGTTTGACTATGCAGCAGTGGAAATCACCCAAAAGAGGGAGGGAAATCCATGAAAACCGTACTGGGCCTGGGCGGCAACCTGGGGAACCGGGAAGAAAACCTGGCAATGGCTGTGGAAGAACTGGAAAAGCTGCCCCGCACGCGGCTTCTTGCCATGTCAAACCTTTATGAGACAGCCCCCTTTGACGTGGCGTCAGAGCAGCCGGACTATCTCAACTGCTGCGTGCTGGCAGAGACAAAGCTTTCCCCGGAAGAGCTTTTAGAGCAGTGTCTTGCCATTGAGGACAGGCTTGGCCGGGTGCGCACAGAATACCATGGCGCCCGCACTGTGGACATTGACCTGCTGCTGTTTGAGGGCTGCCGGAAGGACACAGAGCGCCTCACCCTGCCCCACCCCCGGATGCTGGAGCGGGCCTTTGTGCTGGTGCCCCTGTCCGATTTGTTCCCCGGGCGCATTGCCCCGCCTTTTCAGTTCGACTTTTCCGAAGCGTACCAAACGGTGGACAAAACCGGGGTGCTGCTATATAAATAGGGGCCATTTGGCCCTTATTTTTATACCGGGCCTTCATACAGCCTTCACATTGCCGGGGTATACTACAGTCGGCACACTTGAAGAATTCCATTTTTCAAGTGTGCTGACTATAGAGTTTGTAGCGGGCCACGCGGCACCGGGCAGAAAAATGATATGCAAAGGTTTTTGGAGATTCTTAAGAACCTTTTTCCTCAAAAAAGGTTCTTAAGCCGCCGGAGGTAAAAACACTGGAATCCCGGCGCACTTTAGATAAAAAGGAGGGAGCGGGATGTATCGTTTGCTGGTAGTGGATGATGAGGAAAAAATCCGGAAGCTGATACGGAAATACGCAGAGTTTGAGGGAAGGCATATCGTGGTCATAGAGGATAAGGAGTTAATGGGGCAGATTCAGATACCGGATGTGGTGGGATTCTGTCTGGTGAGAGATAGCGGGGAGGTGGAATATTATCGAAAGAGGGAGAAGAACGGAGGCCCAGGGTCTGGCCGGGGACCGGTTGAAGGAGGCCCAGAAACTGGCCGGGGTCATGCAGGAACATCTGGCGGAGGCCGGGGGGATTAAGGCGGCTTATGAGAGGTTTGCCTCGGATTTTCAGTATGGGAGATATGGGGAGGAAGTGGAGAAGGCTTCCCTTTGTGCGGAGAGACTGACGGAGAAGCTGAGAAGACTGGTAATGGAGAGCGTGGCGGAGCCGGAGAGACAGAGGGATTACCGGGAGAGATTGATACGGAGTCATTGGATTACGATTGGATATGAGAAGGGGATTTTGAGGGCAGAACTGCCGTTTCTTTTGCCTCACAGGAAAAGCAAGTATACAGATTATATTTACCAGCCGCTGTTTCTGGCTATGGAGAAGTGGTGCGGGGAGAGAGGGAAGGAAGGGCTGGAGGTTCCGGCTTTTAAAGAGGCGGTGGTTTGTCTACGATTGCCGAAGTAAATATGCTGTATGCCGGACTCGAAAAGACTCCGGATCGCGTAAAGCACGTGTTAGAGGTCGGGGGGTATGGGAGGATAGCCG
>ERZ779624.561-NODE-561-length-11166-cov-3.819098_pt1 | contig 11166 bp, 9 predicted proteins | sample MGYA00514190_ERZ779624 | MGnify/ENA primary metagenome ERZ779624 (study PRJEB29562, sample SAMEA4376706) | mouse gut metagenome | isolation source: Cecum | study: EMG produced TPA metagenomics assembly of the A DSS colitis mouse model was used to assess the... | reverse complement strand
GCCCCGGCCCCCGCCGACGTTGCAAACACTGTCTACCCCCCCGAAACCACGCCCTCCCCCCCGCACCCGGCGTCCGCATCCCCAATAAATCCCCCCCCTCCAAAAATATTTCATAGTATTTTTATTTTCATCTTGCAATTTTCCCCATATCATGCTATAATGTCAGCTGAACGCTTTGGAATAAACGCTGAAGTGCCAGCCCACCAACCAGGAAGCATCCCCAAAACCAAAGGATGCCCATCCTTCTTCCGCAGCATTATATATGGAAGCAACCCAAACCGCCCGGCACCATCACGCGCAAAGAAAGGAGGACCAGCTGTGAAAGTAAGATCATCCGTAAAACCGATCTGCGAAAAATGCAAGGTAATCAAAAGAAAAGGAAGCATCCGGATTATCTGCGAAAATCCAAAACACAAACAGCGCCAGGGATAAAACGGCGCTTTTTGCAGACAAGCAGAAACAAATCTGCAGACTTATTTATTATGTGCGGCTGTCAGCAGGAAGCCCCTGCTGATTCATAATAAACAGCGGACACTGCTGGATCCGGTATCTTTTATACCGAGGGGATACTGGTAAAAAGTGTCAGAGTCACATCACAATACTATACGAATTTAAAAATTATGGAGGTGCAATACACATGGCACGTATCGCAGGTGTAGATTTACCAAGAGAAAAACGTGTTGAAATCGGTTTGACTTATATCTACGGCATTGGCAGGGCAAGCTCACACCGTAATCTTGCAGATGCAAAAGTAAACCCGGATACCCGCTGCAGGGATCTGACAGATGAAGAAGTAAAAAGGATCAGCGCAGTTATTGACGAATCCCAGACCGTAGAAGGCGATCTGCGCAGGGAAATCGCTCTGAATATCAAGCGGCTGCAGGAAATCGGCTGCTATCGCGGAATCCGTCACAGGAAAGGGCTTCCGGTCCGCGGCCAGAAGACAAAGACAAACGCACGGACAAGAAAAGGTCCGAAGAGAACTGTTGCAAATAAGAAGAAATAAGGAACGTAGCATCGCTGCGAAATTATAATCAGAGAAAGTAGGTTAGTTTAGAAATGGCTAAGAAAGTTGCAAAAAAAGTAACAAAAAAGCGTATTAAGAAAAACGTTGAACGTGGTCAGGCACATATTCAGTCATCTTTTAATAATACGATCGTTACGATCACAGATACTGAGGGAAATGCCTTATCCTGGGCAAGCGCAGGCGGCCTTGGATTTAGAGGTTCAAAGAAATCTACTCCGTATGCTGCACAGATGGCAGCAGAGACAGCTACAAAAGCAGCTCTTGTACACGGTTTAAAAACAGTCGATGTCATGGTAAAAGGACCAGGGTCAGGAAGAGAAGCAGCAATCCGTGCGCTTTCTGCATGCGGCCTCGAAGTTACTTCCATCCGGGACGTGACTCCGGTGCCTCATAACGGATGCCGTCCGCCAAAACGCAGAAGAGTTTAATTAGGAGGGATAGACGAAGATGGCAGTAAATAGAGTACCTGTACTGAAAAGATGTAGAGCGCTTGGTCTGGAGCCAAGTTTTTTGGGATATAATAAAAAGTCCAGAAGGACACAGCACCGCACCAATACAAAGCTGTCAGAAAATGCCATGCAGCCGCGTGAAAAACAGAAAGCAAAGTTTATTTACGGCGTATTGGAAAAGCCGTTCCATAACTATTATGAAAAAGCAGACCGGATGAAAGGCATGACAGGTACGAACCTGATGACAATGCTGGAATCCAGGCTGGATAATGTGGTATTCCGCATGGGCTACGCAAGGACCCGCCGGGAAGCAAGGCAGATCGTCGGACACAAGTTCGTATTAGTCAATGGAAAGCAGGTAAAGATCCCGTCTTACCGCGTAAAAGCAGGAGATGTGGTAGAGATCAAAGAAAGCAAGAAGAGCATTCAGAGAATGAAGGATATCGTAGAAGTAACCGCTGGCAGGCTCGTTCCGGAGTGGATTGATGTGAACCTTGAAAATCTGCAGGGAACCGTAAAAGAATTGCCAACCCGTGAAATGATCGATGTGCCGGTAGACGAAATGCTCATTGTCGAGTTATATTCGAAATAAATGATGTAATGCACACTTGATCCGAAAAGGAGGGACTTGGTAGTGTTCGATTTTGAAAGACCCAATATTGAAATTGCAGAAATTTCCGAAGACAAAAAGTACGGACGTTTTGTAGTGGAGCCTTTGGAAAGGGGCTATGGTACGACGCTCGGTAATTCTCTCAGGAGAATTATGCTGTCTTCCCTTCCGGGAGTGGCCGTAAGTCAGGTGAAAATTGATGGTGTTTTGCATGAGTTCAGTTCCATTCCTGGCGTCAAGGAAGATGTTTCTGAGATCATTATGAACATTAAGAATCTGGCATTGAAAAATACCAGCAGTACAAACGAGTCTAAAGTTGCTTACATCGAATTTGAAGGTGAAGGTGTAGTTACGGCCGCAGATATTCAGGTCGATTCTGATATCGCGATTTTAAATCCGGAGCTGGAGATCGCCCATTTAAACGGCGGGGCGGACTCCAAGCTCTATATGGAGCTGACGATCACAAAAGGCCGTGGATATATCAGCGCAGATAAAAATAAAAATCCGGAGCTTCCGATCGGCGTCATTGCCGTAGATTCCATTTATACCCCGGTGGAGCGCGTGAATCTGACCGTGCAGAATACCCGTGTCGGCCAGATCACCGATTATGATAAGCTGACACTGGAAGTATTTACAAATGGGACGTTAGAACCGGATGAGGCGGTAAGCCTTGCAGCTAAGGTATTAAGTGAACATTTGAATCTCTTTATCGACTTGTCCGAAAATGCGAAGACAGCTGAGGTCATGGTTGAGAAGGAAGACAACGCGAAGGAAAAAGTCCTCGAAATGAACATTGACGAGCTGGAATTGTCCGTGCGTTCTTACAACTGCTTAAAGCGGGCAGGCATCAATACGGTAGAAGAACTGACCAACCGTACGCCGGATGATATGATGAAGGTTCGGAACCTTGGACGTAAGTCTTTAGAAGAGGTATTGGCAAAACTGAAAGAGTTAGGGCTTCAGTTAAATCCAGGAGACGAATAAAAGCTCCAGGCTGGGATGGTAAGCCCGTAAGCGTGCAGCCCGGTCTTAACTGAGTGGCGAATTGAAAATAAAAATCAGCATCCGGCAGGTAATTCCAATGCGTGCTGCCGAATGTACCACGATTTGGAGGAAATCAAAATGGCAATGTATCGTAAATTGGGAAAAAATTCTTCCCAGAGAAAAGCATTACTGCGTAACCAGGTGACAATGCTGCTGTATCACGGCAAGATTGTCACGACAGAAGCCAGGGCAAAAGAAATCCGCAAGATTGCGGAAAAGCTGATTGCCATGGCTGTCCGTGAAAAGGACAATTTTGAAGAAGTAACCGTAAAAGCAAAGGTTCCGCGCAAGGATGCGGAAGGCAAGCGGGTAAAAGAAGTCGTAGACGGCAAACGCAAGACCGTATATGATGAAGTCGACAAGACCATCAAAAAAGATCTGCCGTCCCGTCTGCATGCAAGAAGGGAAATGCTGAAAATCCTCTATCCTGTAACAAGCTCAGAAACAACCAGAAAAGATGGCAAGGTGGTTACATCCAATAAGCGTAAGGATAAGAAAAAAGTAGACATGATTGCCAGGATGTTTGACGAGGTTGCACCGAAATACACTGACCGGAACGGCGGATATACCAGAATTATTAAATTGGGCCAGCGTAAAGGTGATGGGGCTATGCAGGTAATTATTGAATTAGTATAGTTTTGTGATTGCAATATTTATCGGTAAAAAATTGCCGGAAAAGCGGAGATACAGATGCTTTTCCGGCAATTTGCTATTCTTTTGCCAGCGTCAATGTAAAAATAAACTCCGTCCCAACGCCCTCCGTACTGATCACATTAATATTTTCATCATGTGCCTGAATAATCTCCTTTACGATAGCCAGGCCCAGCCCGGTGCCGCGTTTGTCTTTTCCGCGGGAAAGGTCTGTTTTGTAAAACCGTTCCCAGATTTTTTTCAGGCTGTCGTTCGGAATACCGATGCCGGAGTCCTTAACGGATACAAAGACTTTGCCGTTTTTTTCTGTCGTTTCGATGGTAATGGAGGAATCCGGATGGCTGAATTTGATCGCGTTGTCAGTCAGATTATAAATAACCTGCTGGATTTTGGCCAGATCAGCGGTAACATACAAGGTCTGGCCGGACAGGATCAGCTCGATGGAAATATGCTTTTCGCTGCAGATCCCTTCAAAGGTCAGGGCAGTCATACGGATAATATAATTAATGTCAAAACGTTTCAAATACAGCATCGTCTTGCCGTGCGACCCGAATTTATTCAGTTCCAGAAGGCTGCTTGTCAGCTTGTTCAGCCGTTCTGTTTCAAACAAAATAATATTCAGGTACTTGTCCTGCATCTCATAAGGAATGGTTCCGTCCAAAATTGCTTCAATGTAGCCCTTAATAGAAGTCAGCGGAGAACGGAAGTCGTGGGAGACGTTGGACACAAATTTGCGCTGGTCATCCTCCAACGTATTCAGTTCATTTGCCATATAGTCAAACGCAGCCGCCAGGTGGCCCAGCTCATCCTGTGTATGGATATTCATCTTCTGCGAAAAATCACCGTCAATATAGGCGTCCGCGACCGAGGTGATCTTACGGATCGGCCGGTAAATCAGCAGCGAGAATAAGAACAGAATCACAAAAGCCAGCAGGAAAATCAGCAGCAGCGTAATATATACTACATTCAAAAGCTCATAGCTGTAAGCGTAGATATCCGCAACAGGCTTATGTATCAGCACATAACCGCGCACCTTGTAGCCAGGGGTGATCGGTGCAAATACCGTCAGCTGGTTTTCACGGAACGTCTGGTAAAAACGGTTGATGACATAATAGCTGCTGCCGAAGTCACTGATCGTAAAGCCCTCAATCTTCATATCCTGATGAAGGGCCTGGGCATTGGCGGAGTCGATAATGATGCGGCCGGATACGTCAATCACTTTGATCTGGGTATTCATATAGCGGCTGATCGTCTCCAGCTGGCTGTGCAGGTCGGATAGCTCCAGGCTGCCGTTATAGTAGTTCAGGGCATAGCGGGAGGCAATTTCGGTGCATTCCGTGTACAGCGTACGCGCTTCGCTGGCTTCCACCTGGTTCCGCAGGCCGTGATGCGTGACGGTGGATACGAGGATGAAGCCGAGGATGCCGAAGACGAGGTAGCCGGATAAAAATTTTAAATATAGGGTGCGTTTCATAGAGGCGGGTCCTTTCCTATTTCACAACAAACTTATAACCAATCCCCCACACAGTCGCAATCCCCCACTGCTCCGTATCTTTAATCTTCTCCCGCAGCCTCTTCACATGCACATCCACCGTACGCGTATCCCCAATATACTCATACCCCCAGATATGATCCAGCAGCTGTTCCCGCGTAAATACCTGATTCGGCGACGACGCAAGGAAATACAGCAGTTCCAGCTCCTTCGGCGGCATGTCCAGCTGCCTCCCGTGATACTCCACACTGTAATTCGACAAATTCACAACCAGCCCCGGATACTCAGCGATCTTCAAAGCCGGCTGGCTCGCGGCCGGCTGCAGCGGCTGGTAACGGCGCAGGACAGCCTTCACGCGTGCGACCATTTCCTTGGAGTCGAACGGCTTCATAATGTAGTCGTCTGCCCCCAGCTCCAGCCCGAGCACTTTGTCAAAAATTTCCCCTTTGGCAGACAGCATGATAATCGGAACATTGCTTTTTGCGCGGATTTCGCGGCAGACCTGGTAGCCGTCGATGCCGGGCAGCATCAGGTCGAGCAGGATCAGGTTCGGCGCAAATTGCTGGTTCGCGGCCAGCGCTTCTTCTCCGTCGTTGACGATCTTTGTTTCAAAGCATTCTTTGGTCAGGTAGAGGGAGATTAGTTCTGCAATATTTACATCATCGTCTACGATTAATATTTTTTGCTTTGCGGCCATAACTCCTCCTTGATTTCGTTGGTTTGATTTATTTAAACGTTACAATCGTCACGCCAGAATCTCCTTCGCCAAATTCGCCCAGGTGGAAGGAATCTACGTATTTGATCCGGCGCAGATGCTGATGGACGGCGTTGCGCAGGGCTCCGGTTCCTTTTCCGTGTACGACGCGTACGGTGGACAGATGGGACAGGTAAGCGTCATCCAGGTATTTGTCCAGTGTGATAATGGCTTCGTCTACCGTTTTGCCGATCAGCATGATTTCTGCTGAAATGCTGGAAGCTTTGGACATACGTATTTTTCCGGCGCCTGTTTTGGCGGATTTTTTGGATGAGGCGGCGCTTTCTTCTTCGATTTGAACAAGGTCTTTGATATTGACCTGTGTGCGCAGGATGCCCATCTGTACGAAAAGGTCGCCTTTTGCGTTCGGCAGCGTGGATACTGTGCCGCGCTGGTTCATGCTGAGGACGCGTACGGCGTCGCCCAGGCGGAGGTTTTTCGGTACTTTGTGGTTGGCGGCCGGTTGTTTCTGATTTTTGGCAATGCGGGATTCGGTTTCGTTCATTTTGCCGCGCAGCGCGGCCCGCTCTTTTTCCAGGTCGCTGGCGGATGGGTTGGTGGTGCCGTATTTGTGGAAATTGCGGATGCTGGCGTCGGCGGCGTCTTTGGCTTCCTTTAGGATCGCAAGCGCCTGTTCGTTTGCTTTCTGAATGATCCTGTCGCGGCGGCTGTCCAGCTTTTCCTGTTTATTTGCGGCTTGTGCATGCAGCCTGGCCAGCTCCTGCTTGTACTGTTCGATTTCCAGGCGTTCTTTTTCGATCGTGGTGCGGCTTGTCTCCAGATCTGCGATCAGGTCTTCAAAATTCTGCTCATTGGACGTAATCCGTGTTCTGGCGTCCGCAATGATATCTTCCGGCAGGCCCAGCTTGCCGGAAATGGCAAATGCGTTGCTTTTGCCGGGGATGCCGATCAGCAGGCGGTACGTAGGGCTTAAGGTCTCTACGTCAAATTCGCAGCAGGCATTTTGTACGCCTTCGGTTGAAAGGGCGAATACTTTCAGCTCGCTGTAATGCGTGGTCGCCATCGTGCGTACGCCGCGGGAAAGCAGCCGGGACAAAATGGAGATGGCCAGCGCCGCGCCTTCGGTGGGATCGGTGCCGGAGCATAGCTCGTCAAATAAGACAAGGGAATTTGCCTTTACTTTTTTTAATATGGTGACGATATTGGTCATATGCGAGGAGAAGGTACTCAGGCTTTGTTCGATGCTCTGCTCATCCCCGATGTCCGCGTATACCTGTTCAAAAACCGCCAGCTGCGAACGGTCTCCGGCGGGGATGTGAAGCCCGGCCTGCCCCATCAGGGTCAGCAGCCCGACCGTTTTGAGCGAAACGGTCTTGCCGCCGGTGTTCGGCCCGGTCACGACAAGCAGCTTGAAATCTTCGCCCAGCCGCACGTCGATCGGGACGACGGATTTTTTATTTAACAGCGGATGGCGCCCGCGCCGGATGTGGATGCGCCCTTCGGTGTTAAATTCCGGTGCAATGCCGTTGTGTTCGTGGGCGAGCGCCGCTTTTGCAAATATAAAGTCCAGCGTCGTCAGCAGCTTATAGTCGTTTCGCAGCGCTTCGCTGCTGGCAGCGACCAGGTTGCTCAGCTCGGCGATAATGCGGTCGATTTCTTCCTGTTCTTTTAAATACAGCTCTTTTAATTCGTTGTTCAGGTTGACGATGCTGGCCGGTTCGATAAACAGGGTGGAACCGGAGGCCGACTGGTCATGGATCATCCCGGAAATCTGGTTTTTATATTCGGCTCTGACCGGAAGGCAGTAGCGGCCGTTGCGCATGGTGATAACGGCATCCTGCAGGTAGCTTCTTGTTGTGGCATTGTTCAGGATGTTCGTCATCTGGTTATGAATGCGCCCGTTCATGCCCTGGATCCCGCGGCGGATGGATTTTAGCTGGCTGCTGGCGTCGTCGGCGATCTCATCCTCGGAGAGGATGCAGCGGCGGATTTCCCCGCACAGGGGCGTCAGCGGCTCGATCGCCTGGAACATGGCATCCAGCGTATCTTCAGGGACGGTGTCGCGGTCATTTTTGCCGTAAGCCTTGGCGCGCTTCGCAACGTCCAGCAAAGATGCGATATGCAGCAGCTCTTCGATGCTGAGTACCCCGCCTACATCCAGCCGCTTTAACGACATGCCGATCTTATGGATGCCGCTGAAGGAAATGCTGCCCTTGCGGTAAATACGCGAAAGCGCCGCGGCCGTCTCCGCCTGGGCCTGCTCAATACGGCTTTTGTCAGTCATGGGCTTTAAATGCAGGCAATGCTCTTTGGCCCAGTCCGAAGAGGCATGTGCAGACAGTTGTTCGGTAATTTTATGATATTCTAACGTGTAGAGGACTTTTTGATTCATAGTGGTTCCTTTCTGAAAAAACGGTAACAGTTCAGGCAGGTCTGCGCGTGAACAGCGCTGACCGTATGAAAACGGGGTAGTTTATGGCATTCGGCCCATCGCCGGCGGCAGCGTGATTCGCATGTCATACTCATTTTACCTTATTATTTTGCATGTGAAAAGTAATATTTATAAGAAAAATCACTTATTTTCTTGAAATAAATGGCATTTCCTCGTATAATCTTAGCATAAGGTATCGCAAAACAAAAGTGTAATGGGTAAAAATTGGTATTGGGAAGAGGGGTTTTTTCATGCCATATAAAAATGAAGGACAGCATTTTATCAAAGAGAAGATCAAAGATAAGCCGGTCAACAAAAAACAGCTGATACAAAAAGGCATTGCGACTATCGGATACGCAATCCTGTTCGGGGTTGTTGCATGCCTTGTTTTTTGTGTACTGCGGCCGGTGATGGAACCCTGGTTCGCGCCGGAGGATGACCATTGGGTCGGTATTCCGAAAGATACGCTTGCAGACGAGGATCATGCCGAAGACACAGCCGCGGATACTGCCAAACAGACCGATACGGATGCGGAAGAAAAGAAGGAGCAGGAAGATAAGAAACGAAAGACGGTCTACATTACAGAAAAAAAGGATATGACGCTGGATGATTACCAGGTGCTGCAAAATGAGCTGTACCAGATCGGCAGCGAAGTGAACAAGTCCATTGTAACTGTGACCGGCGTGAAAGAAGTTGTGGATATTTTCGATTCCTCCTATGAAGCAACCGGGAATGCGTCCGGGCTGATTATCGGCGACAACAGCAAAGAGCTGCTGATCCTGACAGAATACAGTGTTATTGCAGATGTGAAATCCATTCGGGTCACATTTATCAATAACGATACCCTGGATGCAGAACTGATCAAATATGACGGCAATACCGGAATAGCAGTTCTGGGCGTACCTGTGGCGAAGATCAAAAAGACAACAAGGAACCAGATCGAAACGGCTGTCCTTGGAAATTCGCTTAGCATACGGCAGGGCAGAATTGTCGTTGCGCTCGGCAGCCCCCTGGGCACCAATTATTCGATACTGACCGGAAATATCACATCGGCCGCAAATACGATCACAACAGAAGACCGGAATTACACCGTATTAACTACTAATATAGTATCAAATGCAAAAGGAAACGGTGTTTTGATCAATACCGATGGGGAAGTCATCGGGCTGTTTTTAAAGTCATCGAACATCCAAAAGGAGCAGAACACGTTGACAGCGGTATCGATTTCCGAGCTGAAAGATATTATCGAGCTGCTTTCCAACGGCCTGAACGTCCCGTATATCGGGATCAAAGGAAGTACGGTGACAGACGCGATATCACAAGAATACGACATACCAAAAGGCGTATATATCAAAGAAGCAGTCGTAGATTCCCCGGCAATGACCGCGGGCCTGCAGATGGGAGACGTCATTGTGTCGATCAATAAAGAAGAAGTCTTATCGATGAACGACTACCAGCGGATTGTGCTGAATCTAAAGAAAGGCGAAGAAGTAAGGATTACCGCGAACCGCCAGAACGCGGAAGGATACAAGAAATTCAGCTGCGTGGTAGAAGTGGGAGTACTGCGGTAGGACGGCAGATCCGGCCAGGCGGCAATCCGAACCCGGCAGGGGGATTTTAGTGATCCGCATCGCTGCCCGGCAGGTATCCAGGCCGGACAGCGATATTTGGGTTCAAGATGGGGTACCAGGTAAACATCCGGATTGAGGGGGAAATAGAAAATGGAGGCAGAAGCATGCGTTATATAGAAACATTGCGTGAAGGTGAGCGCATCAATGAGATTTACTTATGCAAAAATAAACAGCCGTCAGTCACAAAGGCAGGAAAGCCGTTTGTGTCACTGACACTGCAGGATAAGACAGGGACACTGGACGCAAAAATCTGGGATCCGGGATCGCTTGGCATCGATGATTTTGAAAAACTGGATTATCTGAATGTAGTCGGGGACGTTACCAGCTTTCAGGGAGCCTTGCAGCTGAATATCAAGCGCATCCGCAAAGCGAAGCAGGGCGAATATGACCCGAAAGAATATCTTCCGGTCAGCAGGTATGACACCGACCAGATGTACGCAGAACTTATGGAAGTGATCCAGCGCATCGAAAATCCATACTTAAAGCAGCTGACCATCGGATTTTTCGGAAATGCCAAATTCGAAGAAGCGTTTAAATTTCATTCAGCCGCAAAGACCATGCACCACGGCTTTGTCGGCGGGCTGCTGCAGCACACGCTCGGCGTAGCGAAGCTGTGCGAAAGCTTTGCAAAACAGTATACGATACTGAACCGGGATCTGCTTGTGACAGCGGCCGTTTTTCACGATGTCGGAAAACTCAGGGAGCTGTCCCGTTTTCCGGAAAACGACTATACAGACCAGGGGCAGCTGCTGGGGCATATTATTATCGGGGCGCAGATGCTGACAGAGCGGATTGCAGGGATCGCAGGCTTTCCGAAAAAGCTGGCGGACGAGCTGATCCACTGCATACTGGCCCATCACGGAGAGCTGGAATACGGTTCGCCGAAAAAACCGGCACTTGCGGAGGCAGTGGCGCTCAGCTTTGCAGATAATATGGATGCAAAGATGGAAGCGATGGAGGAAGCGTTTGTCAATGTACCGGAAGGAAATACAGACTGGCTGGGCTTCCACCGGTCGTTTGAGTCGAATATCCGTAAGACGAGTATTTGAATCTGACAGGGTGTCCGGATTGTTCAAATTATCGTTGCAGTTTGTGCGAAAATCCAGGCTGAAACTA
>ERZ779624.558-NODE-558-length-11196-cov-9.859618_pt1 | contig 11196 bp, 12 predicted proteins | sample MGYA00514190_ERZ779624 | MGnify/ENA primary metagenome ERZ779624 (study PRJEB29562, sample SAMEA4376706) | mouse gut metagenome | isolation source: Cecum | study: EMG produced TPA metagenomics assembly of the A DSS colitis mouse model was used to assess the... | reverse complement strand
TTTTTCAATCTTTTTGGAGGTGACTTTTCATTTTATATCTCTTTTCATTATCCTTTCCCCCTGAAAAACTACAGACCCGGAGGATTGGTTTTGCCATCGTCAACCCTCCTCGCCCGCCAGCTCACTGTAGCGGTAGGCCAGCCCGTCCCGCTGGACGGAAACGCCATCGGCGGAGCCGACCTGCTCGATGTACCGCTTGACGATCACATCGCAGAACTTCTCGTCCAGCTCGATGGTGCAGCAGGAGCGGTCGGTCTGCTCACAGGCAATCAGCGTGGAGCCGGAGCCGCCGAATGGGTCCAGCACCAAGGTGTTGCTCATGCTGGAGTTCATGATGGGGTAGGCCAGCAGCGGGATCGGCTTCATGGTGGGGTGGTCGCCGTTCTTCTTGGGCTTGTCGAACTCCCAGATGGTGGACTCCTTCCGTCCGGTGTACCACTGATGCCTGCCCTTTTTCTTCCAGCCGAACAAAATCGGTTCATGTTGCCACTGGTAGGGAGATCGGCCCAGCACCAGAGATTGCTTTTTCCAGATACACGTCCCGGACAGCCGGAACCCGGCGTCCGCAAAGGCGCGGCGGAAGTTCAGACCCTCGGTGTCGGCGTGGAACACATAGATGCTGGCGTCATCCGCCATCACCGCCTCGGTGTTCTGGAACGCCGCCAGGAGGAATTGGTAGAATGCATCGTCCGCCATGTTGTCGTTTTTGATCTTCCCGGCGCTGCCCTCGTAGTTGACGTTATAAGGCGGGTCCGTGATGACCAGATTGGCCTTGCGGTTACCCATCAGGAGGGCGAAGGTCTCCGGTTTGGTGCTGTCGCCGCAGACCAGCCGGTGCCGACCCAGCGTCCACACATCTCCGGCCTTGGTGATGACCGGGGCCTTCAGCTCGGCCTCCACATCGAAATCATCATCCTTGACCTTGCCCTGCTGGGCGTCTTTGAACAGCGAATCGATCTCCGCAGGCTCAAAGCCGGTGAGGGACACATCGAAGTCGGCCCCCTGGAGGTCAGCGATGAGCAGGGCCAGCTTGTCCTTGTCCCACTCTCCGGAGATTTTGTTGAGGGCGATGTTGAGCGCCTTCTCCTTCTCAGCGTCCATCTCCACCACCACGCACTCCACCTCGGTGATGCCCATATCCAGCAGCACCTTCAGCCTCTGGTGGCCGCCCACGACAAAGCCGGTGGTCTTGTTCCAGATCACCGGCTCCACATAGCCGAACTGCTCGATAGAGCGTTTCAGCTTTTCGTATTCAGCGTCCCCCGGCTTGAGGTCCTTCCGGGGATTGTAGTCGGCGGGAATCAAATCCGCTGTCCGTTTTCTCTCGATTACCATGCTGGACTCCCTCCTCAAATTTTTCCCTTCCGGGCTTGGAGCAGCCGCTCCATGACATCATCCTGGGGCGTGGCTCCGCCATACTCCTCGGCGCAGTTCTCTTTGACGATCTGGTAAATCTCCATCCACAGCCGGTTGGTCTGGGACATGAAATTCTGGCTCATGGCCACATAGGGGCTTTGGATGGCGTTGCCGGTGGTGGGGTGCTTGGCGAGGAAGCCGTACTCGGTGATGGCCTCCTCGCACTGAATCCACCGGGCCACGCTCATGGCGTACCGCTCCAGGAGCTGCGGGGACACCAACGAGGCACACCTGCGCTGGGCCAGCCAGTTCCAGGTGGCCTCGTAGATTTCGGCGGCGATGAGCGGCTTGCCGTCCTTCTGGGTAGCGGAGAGCATGGCGGAGGGCTTGGGCATAGGCTGGCCCTCCAGATCGGCGGCGGTGTCAAAGTCGGTGACGGTCAGCCGCCGCCTGCCGGGGTTGCCCTCGGCGATCTTGTCCGCCAGGGGCTTTTTCTTGGCCCCCGCGCCCACACGAGCGCCGCCCCGGTTGGTGCCGTCTTTGGCCACGACTTCCACCTCCTTTTACTGCCGGGGGTATATACCCTGTTTGAAACCGCGATTTTGCGCAAATGACCCCGCGCCGTTCCCCACGGGGCAGGGCTGTAGAGATTTTTACCCCCCTACCCCTCAGTAGGTGTACTCCTTGTTCTGCGGCCAGCGGTCACCCATCTCCACCGTGATGCGGGAGTGGCATGGCTTACACAGCGCCATGAGATTATCTTCCGCATGAGTGCCGCCGTGAGATAGCGGAACGATGTGGTGGATCTCCTCGGTAGGGGTAAGGACACCGCGTTTGTAGCACTCCTCACAGAAAGGGTGGGCGGCGGCGTATCGGTCGCGGATGCGCTGCCATGCTCTGCCGTAGCGCCGCTTGGTAGCGGGGTCCCGCTGGTAGCGTTCGTAGCGGCGGTTCTCCTGTTTGGCGTGTTCCTCGCAGAACCGTCCATCGGTCAGGTTAGGACAGCCGGGGAAACCGCAGGGGCGGCGGGGCATCTTCGGCATGATGTTCACCTCCATCCGGGCAAAAGAAAAGCCACCGCAGGATGTTGGTCCCACGATGGCTGTCCTTCATTCTGTTTTGCTAAGTATAATGCTACCACACGGAGCGGGTATCATTCAATGCGTTTTGGTATCCTGTTTCAGAATCCCATCGCAAATGTTCAGAGCCGCACTGTGCAGCTTATAAAGATGGTGGATGCTGTATCCCATGTCCACAGCAATCTGCTCCCAGGAAAGAAAACACAGATACCGTTTTTCCAAGAGAGTGTGGTATTCCGGGTTGGCGACCGCTTTGATTGTGGTGGAGATTTCCTGTTTCAAATCCACCAGCCGGTCAATGTCGCTGTTGATCTCCGACTGGAGGTCGATGATCTTGGCAATGGCCTCTTCCATCGTGGAAGTGGCATGGTTAGGGTTACGGGGCATCCCGGTCAGGGCAGAGGTAGCTTTGGTCGCCAGATCGTTCAGCGAGGCCACCTGCTGGATTTTGCTATTGATGCGCAGGTCAAGATACCTGGCCTGGGAGAGATATTCTTTTGCTGTCATTTTTGTACCTCCAGATTTGCTTTCACCGCATCGATCAATGCGGATTGTGTTTTTTCCTTCTTACTCAAAGCGGACATAATCCGCTCGTCAATGGTGTCGGCGGCGATGATGTGGTGGATGACCACCGTGTCCGTCTGGCCCTGCCGCCACAGGCGGGCGTTGGCCTGCTGGTGCAGTTCCAGCGACCAGGTCAGTCCGAACCAGACCAGGGTGGAGCCTCCGGCCTGGAGGTTCAGCCCATGTCCGGCAGAGGCCGGATGGATGAGGGCCACGGGCAGTTCCCCGCGATTCCACCGGGCGATGCTTTCCGATGTATCCAACAGAGTGAACGGGATGTGGAGCTTTCGGAGCCGAGCGGTAATCCGCTCCCGGTCGTGCTGGAACCAGTAGGCCACCAGCACCGGCTTTTCGTTCGCCGCTTCAATGAGGTCCTCCAGCGCGTCCAGCTTTCGGTCGTGGATGGGGAACACACGCTTGTCCTCACCATAGACGGCACCGTTCGCCATCTGGGAGAGCTTATTGCCGAGAGCCGCAGCGTTTCCGGCATCCACTTCCTCGCCGCCCAAGGAAACCACCAGCTCAGAGCGCATGGTGTCGTAGGTCTGCCGCTCCCGCTCGGAGAGGGTAACTCGTACCTCGTTGAACACACACTCCGGCATCTGGAGGTGGTCGGTGGCCCGCATGGAGATGGTGATGTCGGAAATTTTCTCGTAGATGGCCTCCTCCGCGCCGGGGAGGGGCTTGTAGGAGAACACCACCTGGCCGTTCCGCTTGTCCGGCTGGAAGTACCGGGCGCGGTAGTGGGTGATGTACCGCCCCAGCCGCTGGCCCATGTCCAAGAGGCGGAACTCCGCCCAGAGGTCCATCAGACCGTTGCTGGAGGGCGTGCCGGTCAGCCCCACGATTCGTTTGACGCCGGGTCGCACCTTCAGCAGGGAGCGGAACCGTTTTGCCTGGTAGGATTTGAAGGAGGACAGCTCATCGACCACCACCATGTCGTAGTCAAAGGGGAGGCCGCTGTCCTCGATGAGCCACTGAACGTTTTCCCGGTTGATGATGTAAATGAAGGCCCGCTGGTGCAATGCCGCCTTCCGCTCGATCTCGCTCCCCACCGCCAACGACCAGGACAGGCCCCGGAGGTGATCCCACTTTTTGATCTCGGTGGGCCAGGTGTCCCGCGCCACTCGGAGCGGGGCAATGACCAGCACCTTCCGCACCAGAAAGCTGTCCAGGCACAGGTCGAACAGGGCGGTGAGGGTGATGACACTCTTGCCAAGGCCCATATCCAGCAGGACGGCGGCGATGGGGTGCGTCAGGATGAAGTCGGTGGCAAAGGTCTGATAATCATGGGGACTGTATTTCATCGAGGACACCTCCAATCTGCTCCGGCCTGTCGATGCAGTACACCGAAAAGCCGAGTCCTTCCAACTGCGCCTTTCTCCGCGCCTGCAAGGGCCGGAGCTTTTTACCCGGTGCCTTCAGCTCCACAAAGGCCAGTATCCCGTTAGGGAGTAACACCAGGCGGTCGGGCATCCCGTCATATCCGGGGCTTATGAATTTTGGGGCGAGGCCACCCATCGCTTTGACAGCCGCGACCAGGTTGGCCTCCACTGTTTTCTCACGCATAGTAATCCTCCAGTAAATCGAACACAAAATGCTGGGCTGTCAGAAACGAGGTCATTCGGCGGTTGTCCTTCCACTGGTATTGGTCGCCGGAGATGCAGACCGTGAAAAAGGAGCTTCCCCGGAACTCACGTTTTTGGATGGATATGTCGCGCCTCCGAAATTTGAGCTGCCAGCAGTCCTCGGAGATTACCGTCCACTGCCGTTTCAGGTAATTGTGCTTTCGCTGGCTGCGTTTGCGCATTTCATGTTCCCGCTCCTTTGCCGCGAGGATATTGCCTTCCATGATCCCGGCACAGATACAGCCCACGCTTAGTTTTCTGGAACACGCATGGTGCATCATCACATGGATGTACCGTATCCCCTCATGGCCGCACAGCTCACAGGAGAACTCCGCTTCTTCCAGGTCGATCACTTCCGCGCACACCCAGCCGGATGTAGGCAGGCTAAGTGATTCCAGCTTTTTGACACATCTCGCATAGTACACGGACGAAGTATCCATGCGCTCACCTCATTCCAATCCTCAGTCCAGTTGAGACAGGTGGGACAGCCAGCCCCACTTTTTCTATACACGCGGGTATGCGCTACACAGGCGTCCTTACCCCTACTTAAAGGTAATTCTCTCTATATAGAAATACTTGTCCTGTCTGTCCCACTGGTTCTGAGAAATCCTTGATTTGCAGGGGTTTCCGGGCCGCGACAGCTTGTGCGACAGGTTTTGAGACAGCCTCGCGGCCCGGATGGGCTGGTCACATGCGGCGATAAAACCGCTGCTCCCCATAAATCGGAAACCGTTTTTTGCGTCCGGCCTTCTCCCAGCCCTTGACCTTTGTCATCAGGGTAGACAGCGCATAGGAGTCGGTGGGTTTCAGATCGGACTGCGACCGCCCAAAGCACTCGCACCATATCTCCATATTGGTGATTGTGGTACGGCGCACAGTGCCGGTGTGGGCACTACCGCCGAACTCCGAGCCATGCAGGAAGTTCCGCCGAGCAAACAGCTCCATTGTGTCCCAATCCTCCGGCAGAAGGGTGTTCAGATACTCCTCCACCATGCCTTGGCGCTCGTCCGTCTCCATAGCATCGCGCTGGGCAAATTCCGCCCCCTGGGTATCCCCGCTTTCGAGGAACAGCTTCTCGCCATGCTCATAGAGATATTTCGCCTCTGCCCAAAGCTGGTCGATGTCCTGCCGGGTCATGTCCCAGGACTTTTTGACAGAGCTGCCCGTCACATGGATGGGCCAGAACCGGCGGTTGCCCGTGATGTCCCGCAGAAAACCTGTCTCCGAGTTGGTGGAGCCGACAATGATGCACTGCCTGGGGTGGCTCTCCACCACCTTCCCGTAGGAGGGGCGGTAATCATCATCCGTCCGGCTGATAAAGGACTTCACTGTTTCCACATCGGCCTTCTTCATTCCAGCCAGTTCGCCCAGCTCCAAAATCCAGAAGCCTTGGAGCTTCTCCGCTCCGGCCTTATCCTTCATGTCAGTCAGGCTCAAGCTGTCGGAGAAATAGTCCCCGCCGAGGTTGTAGTACAAAGTTGATTTGCCGATCCCCTGCGGGCCGTCCAGGATGGGAACATTGTCAAACTTGGTGCCGGGGTGGTAAATGCGGGCCACCGCCGCAACAAAAGGCTTTCGAGTGGCGGCGCGGACATAGCTGCTGTCCTCCGCACCAAGGTAGTCGATATACATCCGCTCCAACCGCACAACACCATCCCAGGGAGGGAGTGCGTCCAGATAATCCCGGATGGGATGAAACCGTCTGTCCTCCGTCACCTTCGTGAATGCCACATCGTGGTTCCGGCTGGAGAAAGTGACATAGCGGGCGTCGATCAGGGCCTTGAGCTGCGCCGTGTCCGCATCCCGCCAGAAGGGGTTATCTCTGGGGCGGGTCCAAGGCACCTCGCCCGTGACCTGCACACGGTTCGCCATCTCATTGAAGGCAAAATTGGCACAGTCCGGGTCATTGGTCAGGATCAAAATCTCGTTCATGACGCTGTTCTCCAGCACCTTGCTCCGGGGCATGAAACGCAGTCTGGTTTTCCAATCCTCCGCTTTGAAGTCCTCCTGGGCCTGCTGGCTCCGCTCCGCCATGACCAGCAGCTTCACCTCATCCTGCCGCATGGCGAACTCGCACATGGCGGTGAAGGACTTCTTGTCCTCCAAATCGCCGAATTTGTGGATGCGCACCAGGTCAAAAGCATTCAGCAACATCCCGCAGGCCGGGTCGGTGGCGTGATGGCTGTAGGCGAATTTGCCGTCATAGACCACCACCCCAGCGGAGGAGTCGGCGGGGATATAGTCGTAGCGGCCATCCACTTCGGATGGCTCGTAGATATCGGAGAGGAAACGGTCAGTGGCCTCCTCGATGGGATAGGCGCGGCAGAACGCACCGACCACACCCTCTTTTTCCAGCGGGTCCTCCTGCTTGGCGGCGGTTTGGCTGCGGACGGTACTCTCGCGAGAGGAGGTGGGCAGCAGGGAGCAGTCCCGCCAGTTGGGGTGTGCCGCCAAATATGCGTCCGGGTCCAGCCACTCGCCGTCCACCCGGCGAAAGATGTACTCGCCGTTGGAGGGGGTGGTGGGCCAGTACATGAGCTGGTGGGGGCGGTAGCTGCACTCGTCAAACTGGTCGATGCCCCACTCGTCCGCAAAGTACCGGGCGATGGCGGTGTATTCCTCCGGGGTCACATCGCGGGTCAGCGGGACCACGATGCGCACCCTGGGAGCCTCCGGCGTGTGGCCGTGGGTGGTGTAGAGGCAGGCGGCATAGCGGCATCCATCGGTGAACCGCTGGATGAAATCGGTGTCGGCGTGATCCACATCCTCAGTCAGCATGGAGCGGCAGACCACGTTTTCCCGCTTGCGGCGGTTGTCCCGGAGCTGGCCTCCCACAAAGCCGCCCTTGTCCTTGGCCCGGTCACGGTCAGCCTTCGCCAGCTTGGGATACTCCTCCACCGTTTCCGAGGTGCGGATGGTGGCGGAGAGGCGGTCGCACAGAGCATCAAAGCGGATAGTCTTGTTCGACCAGGTCTTGGCATAACAGCTATTGCCATAGGCAATCGGCAAATCACGCATGGTCAAAAACCTCCTTGCAGTCGTTGGTAAACCAGCGGATGGTCTGTCCCTTCCACCCGGCCTTCTCGATCTCGATGCTCATGCCCTTGGAGATACGCTCCCCGAACACCCACAGCTCGGAACACTTGGAGAGCAGCACGATGTCCATAAACAAAGCGAGGTCCCGCTCGGCCCCATCGCCGTCATCCATGAACTGCGGGAAGTAGAGGTGCGGGGCCAGAGGGATACAGCCGCTGTCCACGGCGAACCGGCAGTAGCGGCGGGCATTCTTCTGGTTGGCGGCGATGTTCCCGGAGAGTGGGGAGCAGATGTACACCATAGGCCGGAAGACATTGGCCTTGGCCTCCCGCTCGATTTTGGAGAGGGCCTCATATGCGGTAGGGTCGAAGTAGCCCTCGGAATTGCGCTTACTGGCCATTCCGGGCCTCCTTGCTGCACTTGGCGCAGCAGACCGCCGTACCGAACAGGTCGCTCACACCATCGGACAGGATATCCGCCAGATCGACCGGCACCTCGCAGCCGCATTTGGGGCAGCGGCAGAACACATTCTCATCGTGGATTTCGATATTGATCTCAGCAGAATCGCTGAGTTTTTCTTTTACATAGAACATTCCAAAGTCCTCCTAATCCTTTTTGTAAAAATCGCACTCATAGCCGTCCGCCCGGAGCAGCAGGCCCTTCGCCCAAGGCGGCGTCCGGCCCATCTGCTCACAGATAGCGGCGAGGGAAACCCTGCGGTCGCACTCGATGATAAGCTCATCATGGACATGGGCCACGATGGAGCAGCACCGCAGCGTCTGCATGGCGTACATGAGGATGTCTCTGGCGGTGGCCTGGACGATGTTCTCCACGAACTTGGGGCCGTAGCTCTCCAGCCGCTCCCACTTCTTCGTGCCGCCCACACCCTCGTAGGTGACGGACTCGCCGCCGAAGCGGTTTTCGCCGATCTTCGGTTTCACATAGGCCAGCCGTCTGCCGGAGGGGAGGGTGATGAACAGGAATCCACTCTGGTAGGTAAAGCGGAGGCCGTGTGTCTCTGAGGCGTACCGCTCTTTCACGCACCGCTTTACCTCCCGATCTACATCCCACCAGAACTGGACGATGCGGGGATTGGAGGCCCGCCAAGCGTCCACCAGCGGTTTCAGTTCTTCTTCCGGCACACCCATTTCCAGAGCGCCCATTGATTTCAGAGCGCCCACCGAGCCGCCATAGCCAAGGGCCAATTCCGCGATCTTGCCCTTCTGCCGCAGATGGGCGTTCAAGCCATGTTTCTCCACCGGCACATGGAACATCTGGGAGGCGGAGGCGCAGTAAATGTCGCCGCCTTGGGCAAACACTTCCTGCCGCCATTGCTCCCCGGCGAACCAGGCAATAACACGCGCCTCGATTGCGGAGAAGTCGGACACGATGAACTTTCTGCCGTACTGCGGCACAAAGGCGGTGCGAATGAGCTGGGACAGGGTATCCGGCACATCCTCATAGAGCATCTCCACGGCCTCAAAATCGCCGGAGCGCACTATCAAGCGGGCCTCGACCAGATCGGGGAGATGGTTTTGGGGTAGATTTTGAAGTTGGATGATGCGTCCAGCCCATCGTCCGGTGCGGTTGGCCCCGTAGAACTGGAACATCCCTCTGGCCCGTCCATCCGGGCAGACCGCCGTTTCCATCGCCGTGTATTTCTTCACGCTGGATTTGGCTAACTGCTGCCGCAGGAGCAGCACCTCTGAGAGCGGAGCGGGAGCAGTTTTCAGCAGCGCAGCGACCTCCTTTTTGCCGAGGCTGTCCAGCTCCAGCCCGTGGTCTATCAGCCACTGTTTCATCTGCTGGACGGAGTTTGGATTTTCCAGATCAGTCAGCCGCCGCATCTGGGCGGTCAGCTTTTCATTGGAGCGGGCATCCATGCCGATGGCCTGACGCACCAGCTCCATATCCACACCGATGCCCCGGTCATTGATCTCCTGGTCGAGATGGTACTCGTCCCAGATATTCTCCGGCACCGGGAACCGGGCCAGCTTCTGCTGGATGGACATCTCCGTTTCCACATCCCGGAGGTTGTAGGCTTTGAACCGCTCCCACTTCTCCGGGGCATCCTCCGGGTGGTGGCGATAGGGGTTGCCATCCCGGTCCTTGGCGGGTGTGCAGAAGTAGCGGATGAGGTCTTTGCCCTCCTTCAGCTTTTGCTTCTCCAGACCGAGGACAGCGCCCACACCCTCCAGCGAGAGGGGGAGGCCCAGGGTCGCCGACCACACCATCGTGCAGCGCCAGGAGTCCGGCTCCAGATACTCGCCCACGGGCATCCCCAGCCAGCGGGACAGGCACACACGCTCGAATTGGGCGTTGAAGGCCCACTTAGTCACAGCGGGGTCGGTGAGCGCCGACAGCACCTGGTTGGGGAGCTGCTCCCCAGCGGTGAAGTCCACCACCTGGACAGGCCCGCCGTCCGCCGAGTAGCCGAACAGCAGGATTTCAAAATCCGGGGAGGACGCATACTTATACACGCCACTTTTGGAGAGATTCACACTGCTGAATGTCTCCAAATCGCAATTGAGATTTTTCATTGGGACTCCTTCCTGCGCCAAAGGGCGGCAGGGCCGAAGCCTCGCCACCCGGCGCACATGGACTTAGGAGAGGAAGTCATCCTCCAAATCAGTGGCGAAATCGTCAGCGGCGGAGGTGCGGCCACTGAGCGGCTCCCCGTCCCGGACCTTCTGGATGTTGCCCAGGCCGCAGGCGATGCCCTTGTTGCCATTGGTGTTGAAGGCGTAGAAGTTGATGGACACGCGGGCGTAGCAGCCGGAGTAGACCTCCGCCCGGTCCAGAATGGGCTGGACAGCCTTGTCCACGATCTGGGGCGCGGTGGTGCTGTTGGCGTTGACGAACCAGGCACCCTTGTACGCCTCGTCATCCCGCTCGGCGTCACCGTCCCGGAGGGGTAGCTTCAGAGCGCCCTTGGGCGGCACCTTCCCGCCGAACTTCGCCACGCCCTCCTTGATGGCGGCGTCCACGGCGGCGTTGATGGCAGCGATGGTCTTGGTGTCGCTCTTGGGAATGATGAGGGACACGCTGTACTTGGGGTTGCTGCCGTTGATGGAGGCAGGCTCCCAGACATTGGCGTAGGACAGCCGGACGATGCCGGTGACCACCTTGGTGTTGGATTTCTGAGTAGGCATAGAATTAGTCCTCCTTAAATTCAGTGAAGTCATCGCCCGCGCCGGTGTTGGTCAGGGCGGGGCGCTTGTCGGTGACAGGAACGAGCGTGGGTCGGCCTTGGGGCTTTTCCACCAGGGGGCCGAGGATTCGGTTGAACTCCTTCTTGGACATCAACTTTTCCATCTCAGTGATGGGGATGAGGCTCTTTCTGAAAATGTCGGTGTACCCGGCCTCCTTCGCAGCCTGAATCACCGCCTCCTCATCTGTGTAGCGGCGGTTGGTACGGGTGGCCACCAGCTTGAAGCCCCGCCACACCTTCCCATGGTTGACGGCGGCATCCTGGGCGTAGGCTTGAATCTCGCTGGCCCACTTGGTGAGGTCATCCAGCTTGCCGAGGATTT
>ERZ779624.556-NODE-556-length-11225-cov-11.285407_pt1 | contig 11225 bp, 4 predicted proteins | sample MGYA00514190_ERZ779624 | MGnify/ENA primary metagenome ERZ779624 (study PRJEB29562, sample SAMEA4376706) | mouse gut metagenome | isolation source: Cecum | study: EMG produced TPA metagenomics assembly of the A DSS colitis mouse model was used to assess the... | reverse complement strand
CCAATCTGATTGTAGATTGGCATATAAATACAATTAACTTCACGGATTCAGGTATGTGTTTATCAACGGTAATCCGGCCATGGCTTTTGACGAGAGAGAACTGCTCTCCGATGAGATTTCCATCAGGGACTCCCTTGGCGGAAAGAACCGGGTGAAGCTGGGATTGTTTGCCGAGCGCAGGGCGACGTTTACAAGCTGGAGCCATTCCTCCGATACGGATCGGTATCTGGCCGGGACGCGGGGGATGGAGTGGATCCACAGACCGCTTCTGTACCATGAGGCCGACGGAACCTATCGCGTTCTGGATCATGGCAGTGTGGCCAACGGCGGTTATTTTAAAGACGCTTATATCGAGCAGAAGGGGCCGTTTATGCTGGAGACCACGGTGCGGGATATGGATACGCAGCTGTGGCCGTCGGTGGGGCTGCTGGTGGGAACCGATGCGGAGCATTATGTGCGCTTCTCCGTGGTGCGCAATACCGACGCGGAGCCGGATGTGTACGGCCTGCGGGCAGGCAACGCCCAGGGGAAGGAGATTGTGAGATGGTTCTCCGACATTGAGACCCTGAAAGACAACATGCCCTTCGGATCCGACGGGGACGGCGAGATGAAGCTGGCACTGGTATATGACGGCAGATTTTACTATATGTTTGTAAACGGCGTGATGGCTACGGCCTTTGGAGATTACGAGCTGCTTTCCGGCCAGATTTCCATTCGGGATTCCCTCGGTGAGGGAAGCGTAAGGCCGGGATTGTTTGCCGAGCGTAAGGCAACCTTTGCGGATTGGGCCTATTCCGGGGAACTCTCCAAATATCTGGGAAAGGTGCCCAAAATGGAGTGGATTCACACGCCGCTGATGTATGACTTTGGTTCCGGCCGTTTTCGTGTGACCGACCGCAACAGCCTGGCAAACGGTGGATACTTTGGGAATTTCTCCGTCAAACCCGGCGAGGCCTTTCTGGTGGAGGCGGGGATGAGCAATATGGATCCTGAGTTCTGGCCCTCCGCGGGAGTACTGGTGGGAACCGACGCCGCGCATTATGTGCGTTTCTCTGTAGTACGAAACACCGATGCCGACCCGGATGTGTACGGGCTCAGGGTGGGCAATGCAGGCGGAAAGGAAATCGTAAGATGGTTTTCCGATCTTGAGCCGCTGGCGGATAACAAGCCCTTCGGCGCTGATGAAAAGGGCGTTATGAAGCTTGCCGTTGCTTACCGGGACGGGGATTATCATGTGTTTGTAAACGATGAGCTGGCTGTTTCCCTGAGTGAAAACGAGCTGCTTTCCGGTCAGGTTTCCATCCGGGATTCTCTGGGCAGCGGCAATGTAAAGACCGGCCTGTTCGGGGAGAGAAGGATTACCTTCACCGGCTGGAATTATTCGGCGGATCCTTCCGGTTATCTGAAGGACATGCCCCGGATGGAATGGATTCACAGTCCCATGGTGTATGATTTTGCCAGCGGGCAGTACCGTGTCATCGACCACAACAGTGTGGCCAACGGCGGATATTTTACGGACTTTGCGGGAAAGAAGGGAGAATCTTTTCTGGTGGAAGCCACGGTGCGGGATATGGATACACAGCTGTGGCCGTCGGTGGGCCTGCTGGCCGGAACGGACGCGGAGCACTATGTGCGGTTTTCCGTGGTGCGCAACACCGACGCAAATCCCAATGTCTACGGACTGCGGGTGGGTAATGCGGACGGAAAGGAGATTGTGAAGTGGTTCTCCGATATTGAGACGCTTGCGGATAACCAGCCTTTCAAAAACGGCGGAAGCATGAAGCTTGCGTTGGCGTATGAAGGGGGATATTACTACCTGTTTGTCAACGGCGTACAGGCGGCAGCGTTTGAGGGAAAGGAACTGCTTTCCGGTGAAATTTCCATAGATGCTTCTCTGGGAAGCGGCGATAGAAAGGTGGGATTGTTTGCGGAGCGCAGGGCGACTTTTGCGGACTGGAATTATTCGGCGGATGTGTCAAAGTACCTTGGCAGCGCTCCGAAACTGGAATGGATATATCAACCCCTGGTCTTTGACGCGGAGAGCGGAAGCCTTCGTGTGACGGATCACAACAGCACGGCCAACGGCGGTTATTTTGCCGATTTTTCCGGCCAACAGGGGAAAGCCTTCCTGGTGAAGACCACGGTGCGGGATATGGATGCTGACACTTGGCCGTCGGTGGGCCTGCTGGCCGGGACAGACGGGGAGCACTATGTGCGGTTTTCCGTCATCAGAAACACGGACGCGGCGGCAAGAGCCCGCGATGGGGCGTCGGATCCCTATGTCTATCTACTGCATGTGAGCAACGCCGACGGAAAGGAGCTGGTGAGACCGTTCTCTGATATCCCGGCGCTTGCGGATCAGAAGCCTTTCGGAGAAAGCGGAACCGGGGAGATGAAGCTGGAACTGCTGTACTGCGGCGGAACCTATTATGTGTATATAAACGATGTATTGGCTGCCGGGTTTGCGGAGTCGGTGCTGCTGGGAAATGTGGACTCCGGTCAGATGTCAATCCGGGATTCCCTGGGAAGCGGCAGCGTAAAGCTGGGGCTGTTTGCGGAACGGAAAATTACCTTTGTAAACTGGAGTTACACGGCTGACGAGACGGAGATTTTAAACAGACTTCCGTCAAAGGAGGATCAGGGCAGCCTGAAGGTCAGTGTGACAGGTGTGGATACCGGCGCGGCAGTGACGGTGAAGGACGGAAGCGGAAATACGGTGCACAGCGCCCAGGGCGGCTTCACGGTGAGCCTTTCGGCGGGAACCTATACGGTGTCGGCTGCGGGAACGGGCACGGTAGCCAAAGATGAGACGGTGGTGGTGACGAAGGGCGGTACGGTGGAAGTGACCCTGAAGACCCTGACAAAGCTGGAGGCCGCAACCTACACGAATCAGTGGGGAGGCCAGACGGCGGAGTTTGCCTTTGAGCCGGCCACGGGCATTTACCGTGGGGCATACGGCCTCTTTAACACAGGTGTACTGGCCCAGCCTGTATCGGTGAGTGCTTCCGACAGCTGGGTGCTGGAGGGAGATGTGCAGATCATAGCGGACTGGCAGTATCCTTCGGTGGGCTTTGCCCTGTACAACGGAAGCGATTTCGCTCAGAACGTGAAGTTTGAGATCGTCCGGGTTACGGCCGACGAAAATAATAAGGACGGCCATGAGAGACTGGTGCGTGTGAACGGAAAGAACTATATCCAGGGCCAGCCCGGCGACGCGGGAGCGGAGCACAGCGACTGGGTGGCGGCCAACCAGGAGGCCTTAAAGGGCAGGGTACACATGGCGCTGGTACATGCAGACAGCGGGTACTATCTGTTCCTGAACGGGAGTCCGGTCTGCGGGATCATGGGCCAGGAGGCTCAAAACCTGACAAGTGGCTGGGGAAGCATCCGTCCGGGCTTCTATGCGGAGCAGGAGGCAACTTTTGAGAACTGGGGTTACTCTGCGGATATTTCGGGATATGAGGATCAGCTTCCGGGAACGGAAACGGGCAGCCTGAAGGTCAGCGTGACAGGTGTGGATACCGGCGCGGCAGTGACGGTGAAGGACGGAAGCGGAAATACGGTGCACAGCGCCCAGGGCGGCTTCACGGTGAGCCTTTCGGCGGGAACCTATACGGTGTCGGCTGCGGGAACGGGCACGGTAGCCAAAGATGAGACGGTGGTGGTGACGAAGGGCGGTACGGTGGAAGTGACCCTGAAGACCCTGACAAAGCTGGAGGCCGCAACCTACACGAATCAGTGGGGAGGCCAGACGGCGGAGTTTGCCTTTGAGCCGGCCACGGGCATTTACCGTGGGGCATACGGCCTCTTTAACACAGGTGTACTGGCCCAGCCTGTATCGGTGAGTGCTTCCGACAGCTGGGTGCTGGAGGGAGATGTGCAGATCATAGCGGACTGGCAGTATCCTTCGGTGGGCTTTGCCCTGTACAACGGAAGCGATTTCGCTCAGAACGTGAAGTTTGAGATCGTCCGGGTTACGGCCGACGAAAATAATAAGGACGGCCATGAGAGACTGGTGCGTGTGAACGGAAAGAACTATATCCAGGGCCAGCCCGGCGACGCGGGAGCGGAGCACAGCGACTGGGTGGCGGCCAACCAGGAGGCCTTAAAGGGCAGGGTACACATGGCGCTGGTACATGCAGACAGCGGGTACTATCTGTTCCTGAACGGGAGTCCGGTCTGCGGGATCATGGGCCAGGAGGCTCAAAACCTGACAAGTGGCTGGGGAAGCATCCGTCCGGGCTTCTATGCGGAGCAGGAGGCAACCTTTGAGAACTGGGGTTACTCTGCGGATATCTCAGGGTATCAGGATAAGCTTCCGCCCAAAATGGAATGGATCCATGATCCGTTTGTGTATGATTTTGCAGCCGGACAGTACCTGGTTACGGATCACAATAAAACCGCTAACGGCGGATGGTTTGCCGGGTTTTCGCAAAGTCAGGGAGCGCCTTTTTTGGCGGAGGCCACGGTGCGGGATATGGATACACAGCTGTGGCCGTCGGCAGGACTGCTGGTTGGAACGGACGCAAGCCATTATGTGAGGTTTTCCGTGATCCGCAATACGGATGCGAATCCAAATGTCTATGCTCTGCGGGTGGGGAACGCAGTCGGCCAGGAGATTGTGAAATGGTTTGCCGATCTGGACGGACTGCAGGACAATCTTCCCTTTGGGGCAGACGGAACCGGCAGCATGAAGCTTGCGGTGGCCTATCAGGACGGAAGCTGGCATGTATTTATAAATGACAGGCAGGCGGTGACGCTTGCCGAGACAGAACTGCTCTCCGGCACCACATCCATCCGGGATTCTCTGGGAACCGGAGACTTGAAAGCAGGACTGTTCGCAGAGAGAATGGTTACCTTTGTGAACTGGAATTATTCCGGGGACCTGGGGGGCTATGCCGATCAGATTTCGACAATTGCGGATGCCAAAGCCGCAAGAAAAGCAGTAAGGATTCCCGGCAGATTTCCGTCGGAAGCGGATGGAACAGTCAGTGGAAATGATGCGGGAACGCAGGACACGGTCAGCGGAAATGATGCAGGGGCGTCAGAAGCTGTCAGTGGAAATGATGCGGGGGTGTCAGAAGTTGTCAGCGGGAATGGCGCAGGCGGACAGAACGGCCTGCCGGGGAGCACAGCCGGAGCCGTCAGCGGTAATGCAGTGTCAAAGGGAACTCCCGGAGAGACACCCGAAAAGAATCCGGCCAGGCCGGAGGCACAGGGCACCGTAAGCGGGAATCCGTAGACGGCAGAAATAACAAACCATGATGCGAAACAGGCATGGTCAGTCAAAAAAATACAGGAGGCAGGAGAGGAAACTACCTGCCTCCTGCTTTATCAGAAGGAGAAAAATCAAAATGGATCATACGATTATTTATGGTAATATCCGGGTGCAGCTGCTCTCCGCCGACATTGTCCGCATAGAGTACAGCGAGAAGCAGGATTTTTGTGACAGGGACACTTTTTTTATTCCCGGCAGGAGTCAGATGAAGGGATTTGATCATTACAGAACGGAGGAGACAAAAGAGGGGATCGAAATCTTCTTTGACGGTTTGAAACTGGAGATTTCCGGTCGGGCGGCTTCTCTTGACGGGGTAAGGCTGACAGATCAGGCGGGGGAAGTCCTGTATGTGGGGACGAGGGGCAGGAACAGTGGGGAATTGCCGCCGCTTGGGGACACGCCCCGGGTTTTTGACCTGTACGATACGCCCCGCATTCTGACACCGGAGGGCGGCTATACCTGGCGGGGGGATGTGCCGGACGACGGGTATGAGATTGAGGAGGATGTCCAGGACGTGTATCTGCTGCTGTGTCAAAAGGATGCGCGGAAGCTGCGCAGACTGTATGTGGAGCTGACAGGACGCAACGAGCTGGTGCGGCTGGCCGTGCTGGGAGCCTGGGACTCCCGATTTTATGCGTACAGCGAAGAAAGCGCAAAGGCTATGATCGACGAATTTATCCGCCGGGATATTCCGCTGGATAATCTGGTGCTGGATACGGACTGGCGCGCAGCCTCCGAGCGGGGCATAGGCTATGACATCAACACCTGCCTGTTTCCGGACATGAGGCGCTTTTTGGAATACGCGCACAGTAAAAATGTGGAGATCATGTTCAATGATCACCCGGAACCGGTGGAGGGTGCGTCGTCGCTGCTGGACGGCAGGGAGGTGAAGTACCGGGAGGAAAAGCTCCGGTTCCTGCTGGCGCTTGGGCTGGATACCTGGTGGTATGACCGCAACTGGATCACTTCCCTGATTTCCCCCACGAAGGGGCTGAAGGCGGAGACCTGGGGGCTTGCCATCTTCCATGATGTGACAGAAAATTTTTACAGAGAGCAGGCGGGGGAGAATTCCCCCGTCCGCCCGGTGATCATGGGCAACGTGAATAACATTGTAAACGGGGTCTATCGTGAAATCCTGGATTCGGCTTCCCATCGGTATTCCATCCAATGGACCGGTGACAACTGCTGTGACAGGGAATCCATCGCCAACGAGATCGGAAACATTCTGAAGGCGGGAAACAATGCCGTCGGCTACCCGAATTTTGACTGCGGCGGCCATCTGGGCAACCCGGATAAAGAGCTGTATCTGCGCTGGATTCAGTGCGGCGTCCTGTCTCCCGTGTTCCGGCCGCACTGTACCAAGGGGCTGGAGCGTTACCGGGAACCCTGGGAATACGGTGATCCGGAAGTGGTGGAGATTGCCCGCCGGTATTATAAGCTGCGTTATCGGCTGCTGCCGGTGTTGTATAAGAGTGCCTACGAAAACTATGAGAGCGGCGTTCCGCTGTGCCGGGCCATGGGCTGGAATTATCCCGAAGACGAGAAGGCACTGGCGGTGGAGGATGCTTTTATGCTGGGCAGGAACCTGTTGGCGGCGCCCGTCTGTGGCGGGAAGTTTGAGAAGCTGCCCCGGGAATGGTATGCCGCTCCGGTGCGGGCAAGCTATTATGACGGGACGAAATTTGAGGGAGAGCCGGTTTGGAAGGAGAGCTATGACAGCCTGAACCTTTACTTCGACCGGGTGTCTCCCGGAGGTGACGTGCCGGTGTACGAATATTCCGCGGTGTTTGAGACCTGTCTTGTGTGTGAGGAGGATGTGGATCTGATTGTTGAGGCCAACGACGGCCTGCGGGTAAAGATCGACGGCGTGCAGACCTGCGAGGCCTTCTTCGGACATTCCGCCTTGCTGCAGAACGCCGGCGTGCTCACGGGGGGAAAACGGCATCAGGTGCGGATCGAGTATTGCCAGTACGACCAGGCGGCCTGTGTGTCGCTGTGGTATCGCCGCCGGACGGGGGATCTGTCCGGGCGCAGTGTGTATCTGCCGGAGGGAGAGTGGATGAATCTGTTTGACGGCAGGCGCTATGCCGGGAGCGACACCTGTGAAGTATGCTGCCTCCCTGATACCATGCCTTTGTTTGTGCGGCTGGGAGGGGTAATTCCCCTGGCGGAGGACGGGCAGACCACGGCGGAGCAGAAATGGAACAGGATTACCTTTGATTATTATCCTTCCAGGGATGCGCAGGACAGGGATTATCTGTATGAGGATGACACGAAAACCACAGCTTACAGAACCGGGGAATACCGAAAGACGCCTTACCAGGCGGGATACGACGCCGGGGCAGAGCGTTTTTACCTGACGATTGGAAAAGCGGAAGGGGAATTTTTGGGGGAGAAATGCTTTTCTCATCGGAGGGTCGCAGTGCGTTTTCATCTGCTGCCGGATGTGGGGGATATTCGCCGGGTGCTGGTAAACGGCCTGGAGACACCGTTCACGGTGTTGAAAAAGGAGGAAGGTGCATTTCCGCTGCGGGGAAATTCCGCAGCCGCGGACAGTGACGTGCTTGTGCTGGAGACCGGGGGGAGCGTTTGGTCGGAAACCCGGATTGAGTTTGTTGTGAAGACGGAGGAGTAAAGTTATGGTGGAAAGATTATTGCCTGCCTACCCGCTTTTTGTGAAGGATCCGAATTTTTCTCTCTGGAGTCAGGGGGAGCTGTTAAATGAGAGCCATGTGAAAAGCTGGTGGGGGGAGGAAAAAAAGATTTTCGGAGTAGTCCGGACAGAAGGCAGGACATACTGTTTCCTGGGGGACGGGGCGGAGCTTAGCGGCTGTGGCGTGGAAAAGGCAGTGCAGACGGCGCTTTCGGTGACGGCGTTTTCCACGGATTACGAATTTGAGGCGGGGAAGGTGAGATTGAAGATAAGGTTTGTCTCGCCGCTTCCGCCGGATGACCCGGAGCTGCTGTCGCTTCCCGTCTGCTATATGGAGTACGAGATGGAGGGGGATGGGCAGGCGCAGCTGGCCTTGTTTGTGAACCGCGGGATTGCATATAACAAGATGCCTGACCAATCCGGGCACTGCGTCCGGGGCGGGACGGTGAACCTGAAGGGATTTCAGTGTGCGTTTTTCGGCCTGCGGCGTCAGCTCCCCCTTTCCAATAATGGGGACGCCATGGGGGCCGACTGGGGATATTTTTATCTGTCGGGCGAGAGGGCATGTATTCTGGATGAGGCGGAGCTGACGGCCTGGCTGGCGGGAGGATGTACGGATTTTGCGTGTGTGGGAGAGGAGCGCTATCTGGGATCCTGGAACAGCGCCCGGAAGGGGGCGGTTCTGCTTGGGTATGACGATCTGGTTTCCGTTGATTATTTCGGGACGTTTTTGAAAGGGTACTATCTGGAGAATCACACGATCATTGAGGCGCTGGAGACGGTTTATCACAACCGGGGCGTCATCAATGAACAGCTGGCGGTCTTTGAGAGAGGGCTGAGGGAACGGTGCAGGGAATACGGAGAGGAGTATCTGTCCGTTTTATTTGCCTCGCTGCGGCAGAGTGTGGGGGCGCACAAGCTGGTGAAAAACAGAAGGGGCGAATTGCTTTTTCTGTCAAAGGAATGTTGTTCCAACGGCTGTATCGCCACGGTGGACGTGAGCTACCCTTCCGCGCCGCTGTTTCTGCTGTACAATCCGGAACTGGTCAAGGGAATGATGCGTCCTATTCTGGAATTTGCAAAAATGCCGGTGTGGCCTTTTGACTTTGCCCCCCACGACGTGGGGACGTATCCGGCCTGCTGCGGGCAGGTGTACGGACTGAAGACGGGGGAGGGCAGTCGTTTCCGTTGTCTTTTGAAGCAGCAGGAGGGAACGGAGGAGACGCACTTCCCGCTGTACCTGCTGCCGGAGGGCAGCGATGTCTATGACGAGAAGCAGCAGATGCCTGTGGAAGAGTGCGCCAACATGCTGATTCTGTTTCTGGCGTGTTATCGGTTTGACGGCGATATCGGCTTTTTTTCCAAAGAGGCCGCGCTTGCCGGAAACTGGGTGGAATTTTTGGTAAAGTACGGACTGAAGCCGGCAAATCAGCTGTGTACGGATGATTTTGCGGGACATTTGAAAAACAATCTGAATCTGGCCATTAAGGCGACGGTGGGAATTGCTGCCTATGCGGAGCTGATTCGCGGAGCGGGAGACGGGAGGACGGCTGACGAATATCGCCGTATCGCTGTGGAGTATGCGGGAGAGATTACGGCTCTGGGCGAAAAATACGGTCGTCTGCCGCTCACATGGGACTCGGATGAGACCACGTTCTCGCTGAAGTATAATCTGGCGTTTGACAGGATCCTGGGTTTAGGGCTTTTTTCTCAGGCATTCCGGGAACGGGAGGCAGACAGCTGCCTGGCGAAAATGGAACGCTTTGGAGTACCCCTTGACAGCCGGGCGGGTTATACCAAGAGCGACTGGCTGATCTGGACGGCAAGTCTCACGGAAAATGCGGAGAAGAGGATGCGTCTGGTCAGGGCGGTTGCGGACTTTTTGAGGGAGTCTTCGGATCGCGTGCCGTTTGCGGACTGGTATGAGAGCACCAATGGGGAAATGAAGGGATTCCGCGCCCGGTCGGTGCAGGGCGGCTGCTTTATTTTGCTGCTGTGCTGTTTTCCGCAGTGCTGACGGAAGTTTTCCGAAGCGCTCATGAAAGATACAAGTGGACTTATCTGCGGCTTTGTGCTATACTTTCCCTGATAAAGACAGGTGACATATCAATATGGAAGGAATGCCTGTTAAAGCGAACAGGGAGGGTATCAGGATGGAAAAATATTTGCCTGTAATGAGCGGTGATTACAAGAGAAAGCATTATGCCGAAGGTGTGTTTGCTTCAATCAGAAAGAAGACGGCGAAGGTTTCCTTCGGGGTCTATATTTTCTTCGGGATCGTGCTTTTCGGTTGTGCCTATGGTTTTTACTGGGCGCTGGGAAGAATAGAAGACTATCGTCTGTCGGGGCAGGAGGATCTCATCAGCGCGGGTTACGTCATAGCAGGATTTTTTGCGGTTTTTGCAGTTATCTCCTTGGCGACCATCCTGATTACGATTGTGCGCCATGCCCGGGGAACGGCCAGATGGAAGAAAAGCTGCGCGGAGCAGAGCGGCTGCACCGTGGGTGATATGGACGAGTTTGAGCGTCAGACCTTGGATATGGAGTGCCGTGTGGTCAGGCTTCTGGATACGGCGAGAGCGTTGGCGGCGGGACAGGCCGACGGTATTCTGACAAGAGATTACATCTATCTGGCGGATGCGCACCATGTGATTTTGAAGCTTTCCGAGCTTTCCGCAGCCTGCCTTGTGAAGCAGGCGGTGATGGTGGGAGATCTGCCGAACAGAAAAAGACATGAATTTCTTACAGTGATGCTTCTGAGCAAAAGCGGGAGCCGGGCGATTGCCGAGTGCATTGAGGAGGCGGGCGCGGAGCTGATTGATTATCTGAAGCAGAAATTTCCGGGGATCTACACAGCAGACGGAGAGGTCATTACAGCGGAGGCCTTTGATAAACTCTCAGTAAAATAAAAAGAAAAAATAGAAATTGTGCCGGAAGTGGTTGTTGAATCGCGAAAGATGTGATAGACTGAGAGTGAAGAGAAGCGATGACGATTTGTTGTCCCGACAGGGACGCCGAGTTGAATGGAGGTAATGGCGATGAACAAAATGATGACGGTGGGAACGGCGCTGGCAATGGCGCTTATTGTTGGTGGTGCACCTGTATCCGGAGCCGTACATCGGGAATGGGCCGGGAACTGCTATGCGGACGCAGACAGAAACGGCGTGTGCGACAACTGTGGATTGGCAGAACACGATGGCTGGTGCGGGAACTGCTATGTGGACGCAGACGGAAACGATGTGTGCGACAACTGTGGATTGGCAGAACACGATGGCTGGTGCGGGAACTGCTATG
>ERZ779624.555-NODE-555-length-11228-cov-12.592231_pt1 | contig 11228 bp, 9 predicted proteins | sample MGYA00514190_ERZ779624 | MGnify/ENA primary metagenome ERZ779624 (study PRJEB29562, sample SAMEA4376706) | mouse gut metagenome | isolation source: Cecum | study: EMG produced TPA metagenomics assembly of the A DSS colitis mouse model was used to assess the... | reverse complement strand
CCATGAACAACTTCGCTACCCGTGAGCTGGTGGCCGAGATCCTGTTCCAGGCCGCTCAGATCCCCACCGTCACCTGGACCATGCTGGGCGGATACAACAAGTATCAGAGCAGCATCACCGTGGCGGGGCAGGACAACCTGCTCAACCCCTCTCTGGGCTACATCAACTACGGCCTGACCAACCACCAGGGCATCGTGCTGGGCAACCAGGCCACTGGCGAGAAGGCCACCAAGATCGGCTTCGGCATCAATCAGCTGGCTGCCACCGGCGATCCCCAGGTGATGAACAACAGCGGCAGCTATACGTACGCCGACAACGCTGCCACCAATGCTGCTGCCGGCAACGTGACCATGGCTTTCGACGCCGAGACCGGGCTGGATCTGTTCGGCCACAAGGTTAAGGTGTGGTACAACGCCAATGGCGGCACCCATAAGACCTATGCGGTGTTTGACAAGGCCGTGCTGTCTGCCACCATTACCGCGAGTGCTGCGGAGAAGATCGGCAAGACCCAGCTGGATGCGGACGCTGGTGCCAATAAGCTCTCTGCCGCTGTGAACGCCGCGGGCTTCACCGTTCCCGTTACTGATCAGCAGTTCTATACGAGTGAGAGCTTTAGCCGCTTCGGCGCGCTCGCTGACACCGCACCTACCGCGACTACCGCCAAGGTTTATGTGGTTATCTCCAACAACAGCGACAAGACCGTCGATGTTGTCATCCCTGTGAATGTGGCCGCGGCCCAGATCACCAAGGTGGACAACTGGTCCGCCACCAAGACCATCAGCCTGGATGCCACCTTGAGCGGCACCTTCGCCATTGACGTGGCGGCGGGCGAAGTCTATGAGCAGGATGACGTTACCAGCCCCTCCGAGGGCTTTGTGGTGGGCAGCAAGGTGATTGCCACCGAGATCACCAAGAGCACTGCGGACGATACCAATCCCGTGTACTGGCTGGACAACGTGCCCGCTCCTTCCGTCACCGGCAAGGTGGTTCACTATGACACCACCACCAAGACCGTGACCCTGGAGGGCGGCAAGACCCTGGACAGCACCATCATTGATAATGCCGCCATCAGCAATGGCACCGGCAACTACAACGTGAAGTCGACCTCCAGCTTCAAGTACACCACCTATAAGTTCACCCTGGACGGGATGGGCAACTGGCTGCACGCCGAGGAAGTGTTCGAGAACAACTTCGTGTACGGCACCTACATTGACTACTCCACCAACCTGGGCACCGGCACCTTCACCTACCAGCTGGTGGGCGTGGACCTGAACGGCGAGGTTGTGAAGTACAATCCCACCAAGTTCCAGCTTCAGGGCGATGCCTCCGCTACCGCACTGAGTGGCGCGAAGGATATCGGCACGATCGGGATCCCGTACCACGAGCACGGCGCGAGTGCCAGCACCGGCGGCGGTCTGGTCGGACGTGATGGTACTGTCGTGTACAAGGGCTTCATCATGAAGGACACCCTGATGGACAACCAGGACGCCACCCTCAAGGACATCGCTGGCATCGTGGGCCTGACCACCACCGGCAAGACCGTGATCAACAAGAGCGGCGTTGATATGGGCGTTGTGCAGGTGACCAATGGTACTGCTGACGGCACCGCTGGCAAGGAGTACGTCTACCTGACCGAGAAGACCAAGTTCATCGTGGTGGACGGCTACGGCACCGACACGCTGAAGCCCGTGGTGTACAACGGCATCTCTGCTCTGCTGGGCGGTTCCGGCGGCGTGAGCATCGACCACACTAAGGCCAGCGAGATCCTCTGCACCATGAGCAACTATATGTACTCCAACACCGGCGTTATCTCCAAGCAGGTTGACACCATTATCCTGCCCAAGGACGCTCTGGAGTACGATGGCGGCAACAACCTGTACTTCTTCCACAAGGAGACCTCCAGCGTGGCCAGCGCGGGCGATGACGCTTACCTGTTCGAGGGCTATCAGAACGGCGAGAAGGTCAATGTGTGGGTTGATGTGGCCAATGTCAAGGTTGCTGCTGGTGTCGGTACTATCTGTGTTGCCAACAACACCACTGAGCTGGCCGCCGACAAGTTCCTGCTGTTGGTTGACAGCGGCAAGAAGGCCGCGAATGGCGAACCCGTCTACACCACCAAGGCTGTGGATGCGACTGCTGGTACGGGGCAGAATGTGGCTCCGGGCACCAGCCCCAACGCCATCTGCTATGACACCGCTACCGAGTATAAGGCCGACACCATGAACACCCAGACCGCCCTGCTGGACACCACTCTGGTGAAGGTGGCCGACGCCAAGGTGGTCAACCTGGTTCCCAACCTGGCTACCATCAAGAGCCTGGATGACCTGAACCACCTGTCCTCTGTGGTGGGCCAAAAGGTTGATGTTGCGGTTACCTACGCGGAGAGCGGCTCCAAGACCATTTCCGTCATCTATGTGCTTAACGTGACTCACGCCTAATCCTGATAAGCGCATCGCATAAACCACCAAAAAGGCCGGCCCCCGGAGCTCCGGGGGCCGGCCTTTCGCGCTTTCACACAAACGCGATATAGTGGTACAATGTATTATGGTTGTTGAAAGCACCGCCGCCGAATCCCAGTTTGAGATCGAAGCCGACTAAAAATCCGTTGGGCACAATCGTGATATCCGCCGCCCGGGTCGAAGTATACCCGGGGCTGTCAAGCAGTGCCAGAACGGTATAGGTTTTTTGCTGGCACGCAACGAACACCGCCGCCGGGGTAAAGCCCAGCTCAATGGTTTGCTGAACTTCACCATAGCTTCCCCGGTAGGTGCCTGTGACAGCTTTGTGGATTTCCAGTACCTGGAGGCGTTGATCCAGCGCGGCGGTTTCGGCGGCGCGGGTTTCGCTTTCGGCGATGATGGCGGCTTCGAGTTTGTCCATGTTTTCGTTCAGCGGCGCGATGGCGAGGGGATCGTCGATCCCGGGCTTGTTGAGCTTGTACGTTTCGGTTTGTTGCATTTCTTCTACCACTCCCTTCGGGGCTGGTTAGAAGGGGGGCGGAGGTGTACGGTTCGGGGCAACAACCCAGAAAATTCCCCCACCCGGCCCCCCTCACGGCAAAAACGGGCGGAAGGCATACAACGTTGCCCCCCGCCCGCGCCGCCAGACAGTCCGCAAGCCCCGCCTACAACAGGTTCGTCAACGTGGGAAGCTCCGACTCCAGCAGCAGCCCGATCTGGGTGATAAGCCGGGCGTTCACCGCGGCGTATTCCGCGCTCTGCCGCTCCCCGGCCCGCAAAAAGGCCAGGGCCTCGTCGAAGGAGACCAGGATGGCATCGATGTCGGTATGGCGCAGGGTGGTGTGGAGGTAGCCCTCGTGCTCCACCCAGATCTCCTTGGACTGCCGGGTGAGCCGATCCGCCCCCGCCCAGTCCCCCCGCTCCACCTGCTCCTGGGCCTGGGCCAGGAGGCCGGACAGCTCGGCGGTGAGCCGCCCCAGGTAGACGGTATGAACCGTACACAAAACCGCCAGCAGGGCCACCAGGCCCAGGGCGATATACAGCCGCTTCATGCCGACGCCCCCTTCTTGGGGATACAGTAGGTGTTCCCCGTCTCGTCCACCGACAGGAGAAACGCCTGACGGTGGGAGGTAAGCCCGTGGGCGGCCAGCTGCTTCTCCAGCCAGACCTGCTCATAGCCCCGGCCCTTCAGGTTGTGCTCCAGCAGCCGCCCGTCGCTGACCAGCACCACCGGAAGTCCGGTTTCCTGGGCGGCGATTCCGAGCTGGGCGGCGGTGGCGGGCTTCTCCTCCGCCCGGGGCAGGATGGAGAGCTGGCCGTTGGTCTCCAGCAGGGCGAATTTGATGGTGCGGATGTCGGTGTAGCCCTGCATCCGCAGCTCCTCCAGCAGCTCGTCGATGGTCAGGCGGCACCGCTCCAGCTCCCGCTGGAGCACCTTCCCGTTCTCCACCACCACCGACGGCTTGCCGCACAGCAACGCCCGGAAGCCCAGGGACTTGGTGCACAGCGTCGAAATCACCGACGACAGGGCCAGCAGCACCACGATGGGGATCAGCCCGGACAGCAGGGGAATCCCGTTGTCCTGCATGGGGACGGAGGCCAGATCCGCGATGATCAGCGTCAGCACCAGCTCGGAGGGCTCCAGCTGCCCGATCTGGTGCTTGCCCAGCAGCCGGATGCCCACAATAATGAACAGGTAAAGCACCACGGTGCGTATGAGTACCACAAACACAAAAACACCTCGTTTCCCAGAATGCCCCTTGCTCGGAATCTGTATTCACAGCCGCCAACGCCGTCCCGCTGTCAATGCAGGTTCTCAGTTTGCCCCTGGCCGGGGGCCGCTATGCCGCCTTTTGTCCAAATTCACAAATTTTGCCCCTTCCGCCAAAAAGCCCCCAATCTTTGTCTTGTTTTTTGGGGGGAGATACGTTACAATATATGGGGCCAAGAGGCGGGAGGAATGCCTTTTGTTTCCAAAATCTTCCGCGGTTCTGTCAAGAGGGGGATTTTTTATGCGTTATACACGCCTGCGGTTTGATATCTGGCTGTGCCTGCTGCTGGCCTTCGGGGTGAGCCTGGGGGCGGTGAAGCTGACGGAGTTTTTCCTGGTGGGAGCTTACGAGCGGTACGTGGAGGAGCACACCGTATCCGACGGCGACATCGGCGGCAAGGCGGGGCCGGAGGTGTTCCGGGTCCAGAGCGTGGATGACATCCTCAGCCACGACACCTTTACCATCGTATCCCACGGCATCGAGTACCGCAACCGGGGCGCGGGCTACTACGACGGGATCTATACCTACGGGGTGACCCTGCCCTCCGGAGAGGTGGTGGCCGCCCGGATCAATATGGAAAACGTCCAGCAGGACGGGGACTACTACACCAGCGACCACACCCTGCCGGTGGGGAAGGTGGTGTATGCCGACCTCACCGAAAGCAAGATGTTCATGGACCAGATCAGCTATGGTCCCCCCCTCACCCGCACCGACTTTTACGTGGATATGCTGGGCGTGGGCGGCAAGATGCCGGAGGATGACTACAACCAGCGGTACACCGGCGCGGCCCAGGTGATCGCCATCTTCGTGTGCTTCCCCATTTTCCACTGGCTGGGCTCCAGCCTGGGGCTGTTTCCCCGGTTCTTCCCGCCCCGGAGGAGGAAGGGGGAGGAGGAACCCCCCAAGAGCGAGTGGGACTGAGCACCTGTATTCACCAACCCCGGCGCGGGTGCGCCGATTATGTTCTATGAAGAAGGAGAGAGCTGCAAATGAACCAAAAGACCGTGAAGAAAATCAATTATGTCTACCTGCTTCTGACCATTCTCCTGCCCATCGCCCTCATCGCCCTGCTGGGCTTCGTGGGCTACAAGTTCTTCCCCGACGGCGGGACGGGGGCCGTGATCTGCTTTATGCTGCCCACGGCGTTGTCCGTGGTGTGGTGGCTCTTTGGCCCCACCACCATCTGGAAGCTGCGGAAAAAGGCCATGGAGCAGCAGCTGGACCAGCAGGGCTTTACCCGCAACCAGACCTTCTACGGCAGTACCCACACCGTGGTGGTGGACATACGCAAGGGCGTCATCGCCCTGCTGTTCTTCTGGAACCCCTTTGAGAGCTTCATCATCCCCGCCAGCCGGGTGACCAAGGCCTGGACCGACGACGGGGCCGCCGGCTCCGGCTTCCTGCGGGGCACCAGCCGGGTGAGCTTCCTGTTCCTCATCGACGGGATCAAGCTCCGGGTGGACACCTTCACCTCCAACCAGCGGTGGAAGATGAACGACGAACACGTGCTGACCGGCATCTCCAAGGCGGATATGTGGGTTCAGGTGCTGGCGGAAGCCAAGGAAGCGTCGGAGCTGCGCAATGGGACTCATTGACAGATGGCTGCGCCAGTACCAGGACGACTGGTGCCGGAGCTGCAAGTGCGCCATGGAGAAGCACCGCAAGCAGCTGTATGCCCTGCCCAACGTCTCGGTGGGCCACTACGTGGAGCGCAAGGAGCCGGACTACTATAAAAAGAACCTGCACCCGGTAAGCAGGAAGGCGGACATCCCCTCCGGTATGTACGCCTGCGGAGCCATCCAATACCGCTGCCCCCAGTGCGGCAAGCGGCTGACGGTGCTGGACCCCTTCCTCCCCGTCCGGGACGAGGAGAAGCACGAGGGAAACATCGTGTTCCAGGCCGGGGAGCTGGACGATTTCCTCTGGCGGTAACATTCAAAGCGGCGGCCCGCCCTGCGGGCCGCCGTTCCGGTAAAGGAGTGGATTTATGTCTCATCAGACTGTGATTGTGCTGGACTTCGGGGGGCAGTATAACCAGCTCATCGCCCGCCGGGTACGGGAGTGCGGGGTATACTGCGAGGTCAGGCCCTGCACCACCCCCTTGGCTGAGCTGCGGGCCATGGACCCCATCGGCATCATCTTCACCGGGGGGCCAAGCTCGGTATACCTGGACCGTTCCCCCAAGGTGGACGCCCAGATCTTCACCTGGGGCGTGCCCATCCTGGGCATCTGCTACGGCTGCCAGCTCATGGCCCACCTGCTGGGGGGCCGGGTGGTTCCCGCCCAGCAGGACGCCGCCCGGGAGTACGGCAAGACGGACACCGCCTTTGACACAGGCTGTACGCTGTTCCAGGGCCTGCCGGAATCCGGCGTCACCTGGATGAGCCACGGGGACTATATGGAAAAGGTGCCAGAGGGCTTCACCCTGGCCGCCCGCTCCGCCGCCTGCCCCAACGCGGCCATCGCCGACGAGGCCCGGAGGCTCTATGGCGTGCAGTTCCACCCGGAGGTGAACCACACCCAGCACGGCGCGGACATGATCCGCCGCTTTCTCTACGGCGCGTGCGGCGCGGCGGGGGACTGGACCATGGAGGACTACCGCCGCACCGCCGTCCAGGCCCTCCGGGAAAAGATCGGAGGGGGCCGGGTGCTGCTGGCCCTGTCCGGCGGGGTGGACTCGTCGGTGGCGGCAGCCCTGCTGGCGGAGGCGGTGGGGGAGCAGCTCACCTGCGTGTTTGTGGATCACGGCCTCCTGCGGAAGGACGAGGGGGATCAGGTGGAGCGGGCCTTCTCCCCGTGGGCCATGAACTTCGTCCGGGTGGACGCGGAGGGGCGGTTCCTGGACAAGCTGGCCGGGGTGGAGGAGCCGGAGCGCAAGCGGAGGATCATCGGCGGGGAGTTTATCCGGGTCTTTGAGGAGGAGGCCAGGAAGGTGGGGGCCGTGGACTTTCTGGCCCAGGGCACCATCTACCCCGACGTGATCGAGTCGGGGGCGGGGGACGCGGCGGTGATCAAGAGCCACCACAACGTGGGCGGCCTCCCCGACTGCGTGGACTTCCGGGAGATTGTGGAGCCCCTGCGCCTGCTGTTCAAGGACGAGGTGCGGCAGCTGGGCCGGGAGCTGGGCCTGCCGGAATACCTGGTGGCCCGCCAGCCCTTCCCCGGGCCGGGGCTGGCCATCCGGGTGATCGGCGAGGTCACCCGGGACAAGCTGTCCATGCTCCGGGAGGCGGACGCCATCTTCCGGGAGGAGATGGCGCGGTCCGGCCAGGAGCGGTGCCTGAGCCAGTTTTTCGCCGCACTGACCAATATGCGCTCCGTGGGCGTGATGGGGGACGGGCGCACCTACGACTACGCCGTGGCCCTCCGGGCGGTGACCACCGACGACTTCATGACGGCGGATTGGGCCAGGATTCCCTATGAGCTGCTGGACCGGGTGAGCGTGCGGATTGTGAACGAGGTGAAGGGCGTCAACCGGGTGCTGTACGATATCACCAGCAAGCCGCCGGGGACCGTGGAATATGAGTAGCACCACGAAGCGGCGCGAAAGCAAAAAGAAAGGACTGCCAGAGGCAGTCCTTTCTTTTTGGAGCTGGTAATGTGACTCGAACACACGACCTGCTGATTACGAATCAGCTGCTCTACCGACTGAGCTATACCAGCGAGCGGTCCCTTTCAGGACACCTGCCCATCATACACCAGAACCCCCGTTTTGTCAAGTCTCCCGGGAAAAACGCCCCCCGGTAAAGTGGATAATCAAACCGCTCAAAATGCCCGAAAGATGGAGACAGGTCGAAATCCATCCCGTGATCGCCGGAAGCAGCATCACCAGCGCGATGCCGCTCAACCCCAAATACAAAACGCGCTTCTTCCTGGAATACGCCCTCCACAGCCCCCGCAGATTCAGCAGGCCGCCCGTGACAAACCCATAGCCCACAGCGGAAACGCCGCACGCCAGCTCATTCTGCCCCCACAGCAGGTTCTTCCCCGGTTCCATCTTCGTTCCCTCCTACAGCAGCGGCGCGAACAGCCGCAGCAGATCCCGGAACGTCCGGTGGAGCACCGAAATGGACCGGCAGTCCTCCAGCGTCACCAGCAGGCTCCTGGTCTGGGTGTCCAGGAAATCGTCCCGGATGTCCGCCACGGAGGGGGTGCCGTACAGCAGCACGCCGTTCTCAAAGTGAAGGAACATACTGCGGTAATCCAGGTTCACCGTCCCCACCGTGGCCCACAGGTCGTCCACCACGAAGTTCTTGGCGTGGATGAACCCCGGCTCGTACTCAAAAATCTGCACACCCGCCTCTATCAGCTCCTCGTAGTAGGAGCGGGTCATCTCAAACACGGTTTTCTTGTCCGGGATATGGGGGGTGATGATCCGCACGTCCACCCCCGACTTGGCGGCGGTGGTGAGGGCCATGGTCAGCGAGTAGTCGATCACCAGGTAGGGGGTGGTGATATACACATACCGCTTGGCCCGGTAGATCAGGTGGAGGTACACCGACTGGCCCACCGCCTCGTTGTCCCAGGGGCAGTCGTGGTAGGGCTGGACGTAGCCCACCGCTCCCGCCCGGGCGGGGGCGGGGCGGAAGGGGGTGAACCGCTCCTCCTCGCTGTGGGTGAAGTCCCACATGGACAGGAAAGACACCGTCATGGACCACACCGCGTCCCCCTCCAGCCGGATGGCGGCGTCCTTCCAGTGGCCGAACCGCCGCTTCACGTTGATATACTCATCCGCCATATTGATGCCGCCGGTGAAGGCCACCCGGCCGTCGATGATCATATACTTCCGGTGATCCCGGTTGTTCTGCCGCAGGGACACCACCGGGACAAAGCGGTTAAACACCCGGCACTGTATGCCCATCTGCTCCAGCCGGACCGGGTAGTCCCCCGGCAGGGTGGAGATGGAGCCGATGTCGTCATAGATCACCCGGACCTCCACGCCCCGCGCCGCCTTCTCCCGGGCGATGTCCAGCACCGAGTTCCACAGCTTGCCCTCCTCGATGATGAAATACTCGATGAAGATATAGCGTTCCGCCCCCCGCAGGGCCTCCAGAATGTCGTCGTAACAGTCGTCCCCCAGGGGATAGTATTTGGTGCGGGTGTTGCCGAACACGGGACAGTGGGTGGTCTGCTCCAGGTAGCGGGCCATACAGCCCGCGTCCTCCCCCATCAGCTCCCCCAGAGAGGCGGATCGCCCGCACTCCTCCCCCAGATTCCGGCGGATCTTCCGCTCCATGGTACGCAGACGCCGCTGGTTGAAGCCGGACAGGTGGTTGCCGCCCAGAAGCAGATAGGCCACCGAGCCAAAGGGCATCAGCCCCAGCACGATGATCAGCCAGCCAATCTTGTACCCCGGATTGCTCTTGCTGCCCACGATCCACAGGGCGGACAGCACCGACAGGGCCACAAACAGCCACTTCACCCAGCCGAAGCTGTCGCTGTTCCAAAGGACGGTCAGCCCCACCCCGTACAGGACGATCTGGGCCAGGATCAGCACTCCCACGATCCCCAGCCGGTGAAACAGCACCTTCCCGATTTTTCCTAAGAGCTTTTGCATAGTATCTCCTTCGCGGGCGCGGGGCCTGCCGCCTTAGAGCCTGTTTAAAATCTATCAAAACGCCATCCCGGCACATCTTTTTCCGCTGGGCCGCGTTGACTTGACTTGAAATACACAAAGTATTCCTGCGTCAAATCGCCTTGCCCAGCGAAAAAATCTGCGCCTGTCTGGCATTCCGCCAGATTTTAAACAGGCTCTTAGAAACGGCCCCCCGCGCCTGTTCTCCCAGCCGACCCCCTTCTCCGGCCCTGGCTGGGGGCGGCCCCGCCGCCCTTTTTTCTGGATTTGATCAGTTTCTTTCCTTCAGCACCACGTTTTTCTCCCCCAGCGTCTCCCGCAGCTCGTCCAGCAGGGCCTCGTGGTGGAGGCAGTGGGTCTGGAGCTTCCGACGCTGGTCCGCCAGATAGACGATCACCGGAGCCTCCCCCGGGAACATGGACAGCAGGGTTTTCAGCCAGGTGAACCGCTCCCCGCCGTCGGGCAGCTTGATCCACAACGCCTGGTTCTCCCCGGCGGCTGCGGGCCGCTTCCGCGCCCCGGACAGGGGGGTCACCTGGTCCACCATAAGCTGGGGGGCCTTCTCGTCCCGGATGGACACCCTTCCCGTCACCACCACCGGCAGGTTCGCCTTCAGATAGGCCCCGCTTTCCGTCAGCGTCCGGGAGAAGCACAGCAGCTCCATGGCTCCCGTGGCGTCCTCCAGCATGACGTAGGCCATGAGGGTGTTGTTTTTCGTGGTTTTGGTGCGCACCGACGCCACCACCCCCGCCAGCGTCACCCGCTGGCCGTCCCCCCAGGGGGAAGCGCGATCCTCCTCCCCGGCGGCCATCACCGCGGATATGGGCACCGCGCCGAACTTCACCGCCTCCTTCCGGTACTCGTCCATGGGGTGGCCGGACAGGTACAGACCCGTGGTCTCCTTCTCCATGGACATCAGCTCCACCGGGGAGAACTCCGGGATGTCCGGCAGGAGCACCGTGGGCACGGACAGGCTGTCCCCCCCGCCGCCGAACAGGTCAAACTGGCCCTCCAGGTTCTTCTTCCGGTCCCGGGCGATGGCGTCCACCACCTGCTCGTGGACCTTCATCAGCTGGGAGCGGCGGCAGCCCAGGCTGTCGAAGCAGCCGGAGCGGATCAGGCTGTCCAGCACCCGCTTGTTCAGCTCCGCGTCGTACATACGGGCGCAGAACTCCTGGAAGGAGCGGAAGGGCCCGCCCTTGTCCCGCTCCGCCAGCACCGCCGCGGTGAAGCCCGCCCCCACCCCCTTCAACGCCGCCAGCCCGAACCGGATGTTCTCCCCCGACACGGTGAAGGCCGTCTCCGACTCGTTGATGTCCGGCGGCAGCAGGGCGATGCCGTTCTCCCGGCACTCGGTGATATACTCCGCCACCTTGTCCTGGGAGTCCAGCACGGAGGTGAGCAGGGCGGCCATGTACTCCC
>ERZ779624.551-NODE-551-length-11278-cov-3.650717_pt1 | contig 11278 bp, 10 predicted proteins | sample MGYA00514190_ERZ779624 | MGnify/ENA primary metagenome ERZ779624 (study PRJEB29562, sample SAMEA4376706) | mouse gut metagenome | isolation source: Cecum | study: EMG produced TPA metagenomics assembly of the A DSS colitis mouse model was used to assess the... | reverse complement strand
CTCTCCCGCGCCTCAGATGGTCTTCGTCGTCCACGGAGAGGATTCTACCTGCGACGAATTCACCGCCTGCCTGACCGATGAATATCAGATTCCCGCCTGCGCTCCTTTCAGCGGAGCGATCTATGATCTGGCAGAGGGCGTCTGGATCAAGGAAGGCACGCCGGTACCCGCAGTGACGGAGAAGCCCGCCGCAAAGCGCAAGTCCGACGTCTTCACCCGTCTTCTGGAAGCCGGCAAACGGCTCATGCAGGTCATCTACCGAAACGAAGGCGGAGCCAACAAGGATCTTACCAAATTTACAAATCAGATCAATTCCCTGTGCGACAAATGGGAACGGTAGCTTTGTCACAAAACAGCAGAGGGCCGCGCATCTTCCTGCGCAGCCCTCTGTTTTTATATGCGGACGGGTTCTTCGCTACTGCCCGCACATGACGATGATCTTATCCGGCGAAGTCTGCGGCGGTATGCTCCTTGTGGTGGAGCTGTACAACACCACCAGCGTGTTCCCGCCCGGATTTCCGTAGAACGTCTGGTTGTTTCTCGTGACCACCTCTGTAGCCGGAGACAGATTCAGCTTCAGCGACTGGTCCGATGCGGTAAGCATATTGTTGAAATAAGCTACCGTCACCATCTGCCCCTCCACCTGAGGCGCCACCACGGCAGCGACGAACTGCGGCGGATAGATCAGCGGCGCCGCCTGGCTACCGGAATAAAACACTGTCACCGGCATGGTTTCGTACAGCGTCTCAAAATTTACCACATACGTATTTCCGTTGACGAGAAAATTCGTAATCCCTCCTTCTTCGTTCTCCACGGTAATCATCTGGGTGCACCCGCCGTAGCCGCTTCCGTTTGCGGACATCATCTGCATCTGCGTGATGACCCCGGTTACGGACAGGTATACCGGTCTTCTGTTCCATCCTCTTGGATCAAACTCCATTGCCATAAGCTCTATCCCGATTCTGTTTTCTCCATATCATATGCCTCCCGGACGCTTTCTGACAATCGGGACTACAAAAGCGCCCGGACTTAATGTCCGGACGCCGCAATCCATGGTCGGCCCGCTTATGCGAGATACTTTTTCAGCGTCTCTGCCCGGTCTGTCTTCTCCCACGGAAGATCCAGGTCCGTACGTCCGAAGTGGCCGTATGCCGCCGTCTGCTTATAGATGGGGCGGCGCAGATCCAGCATCTTGATGATTCCTGCCGGACGAAGGTCAAAATTCTCCCGGATGATCTCCACCAGCTTCTGATCGGAAAGCTTTCCGGTACCGAACGTATCCACCATAATAGAAGTGGGCCTTGCCACGCCGATGGCGTAGGAAAGCTGGATCTCGCATTTGTCCGCCAGTCCTGCCGCCACGATGTTTTTCGCCACGTAGCGGGCCGCATAGGCTGCGGAACGGTCCACCTTCGTGCAGTCTTTGCCGGAGAACGCACCGCCGCCGTGGCGCGCATATCCGCCGTAAGTATCCACGATGATCTTACGCCCGGTCAGGCCGCTGTCTCCGTGGGGGCCGCCGATGACAAAGCGTCCGGTGGGATTGATGAAGAACTTGGTCTCGCTGTCCACCATGTCCGCCGGCAGTACCTGGTCAAAGACGTATTTCTTAATATCCGCATGGATCTGCTCCTGCGTCACGTCCTCCCCGTGCTGGGTGGACAGAACGACCGCGTCCAGGCGGATGGGCTTTCCTGCCTCGTCATACTCCACCGTCACCTGGGTCTTCCCGTCCGGTCTCAGATAGGGAAGCGTGCCGTCCTTACGGACCTGCGTCAGGCGAAGCGCCAGTTTATGGGCCAGCGCGATGGGATAGGGCATCATCTCCGGCGTCTCATTGGTGGCATAGCCGAACATCATTCCCTGGTCTCCGGCTCCGATGGCTTCGATCTCGCTGTCGTCCATCTGATTCTCCTTCGCCTCCAGCGCCTTATTCACGCCCATGGCAATATCGGTAGACTGCTCGTCGATGGCGGTGATCACCGCGCAGGTGTTGGCGTCAAAGCCGAATTTTCCTCTCGTATAACCGATCTCCCGGATCGTGTCGCGCACGATCTTCTGGATATCCACGTAAGCCTTTGTCGTGATCTCGCCCATCACCAGCACCAGTCCGGTGGTCGTGCTCGTCTCGCACGCCACTCGGCTCATGGGGTCCTGCGCCATCAGCGCGTCCAGGATCGCATCCGAAATCTGATCGCACATCTTATCCGGATGGCCTTCAGTTACCGATTCTGAAGTAAATAATAATTTTTCCATTTGTGCTCCTTTCCATAACGGGTTTTGCTGCAATTAAGAAAGGCCCGCATAAGCGGACCTGATAAAGACTGTTCATCAAATCCTCTTATTGTTCGATTACTCGCTCAGGGTAGCACCTTCCTGCGTACAGGGGTTGCCGGGCTTCACAGATCCTATGTATCTCCACCGCTCTGAATAAGAGAAAACTTCGATATGGGCTTTTCTTTGTTTCCTATCATAACTCCGACACTCTGAAAAGTCAAGAGCTTCCGCAAAGATTCCCGCCGCGCAGAATATCCCATTCTCCCTCCCGATCTTCACAGTTTCCACATCTTTTTCAGAAACGCACTAATGTTTTTATATGGTTTTACAAAAAGTTTATAAATATCCCCGCTTCCTTGTGGTATAATGCCTTATAGAAAAGAGGGAGACAACGAAATTGAACCTGAAGACAAAGCTCATCATCACATTTGCTGTCGTCATCGCCGTCCCGCTGTTTTTGATTACAGTAGTATTTGCCGGATTCATGAGCCTGCAGCCGGTGGAGGTCGCCACCCCCCAGACCCGGGAATTTCTCGGGGAGATGCTCGTATCTGTCATCCTCATCATGGCCATGACCAGCAGCTTTCTCATTGTGTGGATCTACCGCAGTATTCTGAATCCCATAGAGACTCTGAAGAAGGCCACCCGGAACATCCGGGACGGCAATCTGGATTTTGAAGTGGATATCGAGGACAATGATGAGATCGGAGAACTGTGCGCCGATTTCGAAGAAATGCGAATCCGCCTGAAAGAATCCACCGAGGAAAAGGTCATCTTCGACAGCCAGAACAAGGAGCTGATCAGCAATATTTCCCATGACCTGAAGACGCCGATCACCGCCATCAAGGGTTATGTGGAAGGGCTTCTGGACGGCGTGGCGGACACCCCGGAGAAGCAGGAAAAGTATCTGCGGACCATTTACAACAAAGCCAACGACATGGACCGGCTGATCAACGAACTGACCTTTTATTCCAAGATCGACACCAACCGCATTCCCTATACGTTCAGCAAGATCAATGTTCGTGAATATTTCGACGACTGTATCGAGGATATCGGCCTGGAGCTGGGCCAGCAGCAGATTGAACTGACGTATGAAAATCAGGTGGCCGGAGACATTATGGTCATCGCAGACGCCGAGCAGATGAAACGGGTCATCAACAACATCGTCAGCAATTCCATCAAATACATGGATAAGCCGAACCGTTTCATCCGTATCCGAGTGCTTGACGTGGGGGATTTCATCCAGGTGGAGATCGAGGACAACGGGCGGGGCATCGCCACCAAGGATCTTCCTTATATCTTTGACCGCTTCTTCCGGACGGATACCTCCAGGAATTCCTCCAAGGGCGGAAGCGGCATCGGCCTCTCCATCGTCCACAAGATCATGGAGGACCACGGCGGAAAGGTCTGGGTAACCAGCAGAGAAGAAATCGGAACTACGATGTATTTTGTGCTTAGAAAATATCAGGAGGTACCGGTAAGTGAGTAAGATATTGATTATTGAAGATGAAGAAGCCATTGCCGATCTGGAAAAAGACTACCTGGAGCTGAGCGGTTTTAAGGTAGAGATTGAAGACCGGGGCGACACCGGGCTCACCAGGGCCCTGAAGGAAGAATTTGACCTGATCATCCTGGACCTGATGCTTCCGGGCATAGACGGTTTTGAGATCTGCCGGCAGATCCGCGAAGAAAAGAACATCCCGGTCATCATGGTCTCCGCCAAAAAGGACGACATCGACAAGATCCGCGGCCTGGGCCTGGGCGCCGACGACTATATGACCAAGCCCTTCAGCCCCAGCGAACTGGTGGCGCGGGTGAAAGCCCACATGGCACGGTATGAACGGCTGATCGGAAGCGGCATTCAGGAAAATGAGATTGTGGAGATCCGGGGGATCAAAATCGACAAGACTGCCAGGCGGGTATGGATCAACGGTGAGGAAAAAGCGTTCACTTCCAAGGAATTTGACCTGCTTACTTTCCTTGCGCAGAATCCCAACCATGTCTATACGAAGGAAGAACTGTTCAGTAAAATCTGGGACATGGAATCCATCGGAGACATCGCCACGGTCACCGTACACATCAAGAAGATCCGCGAAAAGATCGAATTCAACACCGCCAAGCCTCAGTACATCGAAACCATCTGGGGCGTAGGATATCGTTTTAAAGTATAACCAGCTTAAGGGACCACGCATACGCGGTCCCTTTTTCATGCCTTTCGGCTGTATATACGTCCTGTCAGCCCACCTTCAGGCGGAATTTCTGAATCTCCTTCTCGCTTGCCACCTTCTGGATCTGCGCACCGAGCCCCTGGAATTTCAGGTCCAGATTCTCATAGCCGCGCTCAATATAGTAGATATCGTCCACGATGGTGATTCCCTCCGCGGCCAGCCCCGCGATCACAAGCGCCGCGCCTGCCCGCAGATCCGGCGCGCTCACTCTGGCGCCCGTAAAACGGTCCACGCCGCTGATAACCGCCACGTTCCCTTCCACCTTCACGGACGCGCCCATACGGGCCAGCTCGTCCACATAGCGGAATCGGTTCTCAAAGATGCTTTCCGTCACGATGCTGGTGCCGTCCGCAATGGCCAGGGATACTGCGATCTGAGGCTGCATATCTGTGGGAAAGCCCGGGTAGGGCATGGTCTTTACATGGGTTCCCTGAAGCTTCTGCGGCGCCACGATACGCACCGCGTCGTCATATTCATGTACCTGGCAGCCCAGCTCCATGATCTTGGCGCTGGTGGCCTCCAGATGCTTCGGTATCACATTTTTCAATATAATATCTCCGCCCGTCACAGCCGCCGCGAACATGAACGTGCCCGCTTCGATCTGATCCGGAATGATGGAATATTCGGTCTTATGAAGGAATTTCACACCTTTGATACGGATCACGTCCGTACCGGCTCCCTTGATGCGCGCGCCCATGCTGTTCAGGAAGTTCGCCACATCCACCACATGGGGTTCCTTTGCGGCGTTCTCGATGGTCGTATTCCCGTCCGCCATGGCAGCCGCCATCATAATGTTGATCGTCGCGCCCACGCTGACCATATCCAGAAAGATATGTGCGCCGTGAAGCTCCGCCGCCTCCGCGATGATAAAGCCATGCTCGATCCTGGTCTTCGCGCCCATGGCCTTGAAGCCCTTCAGATGCTGATCGATGGGGCGGCTTCCGATGTTGCAGCCTCCCGGCAGCGGCACCTGCGCCCTTTTGTATTTGCCCAGCAGAGCGCCCAGCAGATAGTAGGACGCCCGGATCTTCTTCATGCTCTCGCTCTCCACGATGAAATTCTCCACGCTGGACCCGTTCACCGTCACCGCGTGCCGGTCCACGCGGTCGATCCGCGTGCCGATGCCCTCCATAGCATCCAGAAGCGCGTTGATATCCCGGACATCCGGGAGATTATCTATATATACAGTTTCATTGGTCATATTTGCAGCGGCCAGAATTGCCAGCGCCGCGTTCTTCGCTCCGCCGATCTCCACTTCTCCGCTCAGCGGCTTTCCGCCTTTGATAATATACTGTTCCACGATCACACCTCATCGTTTTTGTTCCGATTTATTTTCTATGTAAAGCTTGCACCGAAACGGCGCTTCTTATTCGCAAATTTCCCTGCAGACTCCTGTATAAATCTGCCAGTATGTTTTTCATTTCCATGCATATATTTGTTTGCATATCTTTGTTATTATAAACGAAGCATTCTGAAAAATCAATCAACACAATGTCAAAAAAAGACTTAATTTTTTCTTTAAAATTCTTCCGATCTCTATTGACAAATCTCTCAAACGTGCTATGATTGATGTATATTCGATATTGCGAATATATTTCGTATATACGAACAAATGATTATGTAAGGAGAGGTATTATGAATCTGAATCTAAAACCAGCCGGTGAATACGCATTTGACGCCGTTTCTCTGGGCGAAGTCATGCTCCGCCTGGATCCCGGCGAAGGACGTATCCGTACCGCAAGGCAGTTTCGCGCGTGGGAAGGCGGCGGAGAATACAACGTCATCCGGGGCCTGCGCCGGTGCTTTGGCCTGAAGACCGCGGTCATCACGGCATTTGCGGACAACGAGATCGGAAAGCTTATGGAAGACTTTATCCTCCAGGGCGGCGTCGACACCTCCCTCATCAAGTGGATGAAGACTGACGGCATCGGACGGGTGTGCCGCAACGGGCTCAATTTTACGGAGAGAGGCTTTGGCATCCGCGGAGCAGTGGGCTGCTCGGACCGCGCCAACACCGCCATCTCCAAGGCCACGCCGGAGGACTTCGACTTTGAACGCATCTTCGGGGAGCTGGGGGTACGCTGGCTTCATACGGGAGGCATCTACGCCGCACTGTCCGAGCAGGCGTGCGAGACCGTCCTGGCAGCCATCAAAACCGCGAAAAAATACGGCACCATCGTATCCTATGACCTGAACTATCGCCCGTCCATGTGGAGCGCCATCGGCGGACAGGAAAAGGCGCAGCAGATCAACCGGGAGATCGCGCAGTATGTGGATGTCATGATCGGGAATGAGGAAGACTTTACCGCATGCCTGGGCTTCCAGATCGAGGGAAATGACGAGAATCTGAAGAAGCTGAACATCAACGGCTACAAGAAGATGATCAATGACGCCGTCCGGACCTACCCGAACTTCAAGGCCGTGGCCACCACGCTTCGGGAAGTGAAGACCGCCACCGTCAACGACTGGAGCGCCCTGTGCTGGGCCGGCGGCGAGATCTATAAGGCAAAGGACTACAAAGGACTGGAGATCATGGACCGGGTGGGCGGCGGCGATTCCTTCGCATCCGGGCTGATCTACGGCCTCATGGCCACCGGCGACGCAGAGACCGCCGTCAACTACGGCGCAGCCCACGGCGCGCTTGCCATGACCACGCCGGGAGACACCACCATGGCGTCCAGAAAAGAAGTGGAAGCCGTTATGGGCGGCGCCGGCGCACGGGTACAGAGATAACACAGAGAAGGAGAACGAACATGAACGAAATATTACAGAAAATGCACGAGATCGGGATCATTCCCGTTGTTGTTTTAAACGATGCCAAAGATGCGGAGCCTCTCGGAAAAGCGCTGCTGAACGGCGGCCTTCCCTGCGGGGAGGTGCCTGTCCGTACGGACGCCGCAGAGGAATCCATCCGCATCATGTCTGAAAAATTCCCGGATCTTCTGGTGGGTGCGGGCACGGTCCTGACCACGGAGCAGGTAGACCGGGCGGTAGCTGCCGGCGCAAAATTCATCGTAAGCCCCGGCTTGAACCCGAAGGTGGTACAGTACTGCCTGGACAAGAATGTCCCCATCACGCCCGGCGTCGTCACGCCCGGCGAGATCGAGAAAGCTATCGAGCTGGGGCTTGAAGTAGTCAAGTTCTTCCCGGCGGAGCCCTCCGGCGGCCTTCCCATGATCAATGCCGTAGGCGCAGCCTACACGACCATGAAATTCATGCCCACCGGCGGCATCAGCGCCAAAAATGTGACCGACTATCTGAAATCCTCCAAAATCCACGCCTGCGGCGGCAGCTGGATGGTAAAAGGCGACCTGATCTCCGGCGGCCAGTTTGACAAAATCACGGAACTCTGCAAAGAAGCGGCACAGATCGTCAAAGACGTCAGAGGCTGAATCCGGACCCCATTTTCGTAATGCATCGGCAGTCTGCCAGCTGACGGAACATTACATTTCTCCTAAACAATATACGAGAAAAGGATGCGCGAAGACGCATCCTTTTTTCAATATCCCCGGCCTCAAAATTTCACATTCTCACAATTTTCTCACATTTGTCTGTTATACTTCCTTAAAAATGAACAGAAAACGAGGAAACATCTATGCCAAGCATGCTGATCGTGGATGACGACCATCATCTGCGCAGACTGATCCTGACTTATGCGCTGCTGGAAGATTTCCAGTGCCAGGAAGCCGAGGACGCCGTACAGGCCCTTCGGTATCTCCGAAAACAGGCCTATGACATCATCATCCTGGATGTCATGATGCCGGGCCCCGACGGATTCGAAGCGCTGTCGAACATACGGAAACTCACCCAGACTCCCATTATCATGCTTACTGCACGAAGCGAAGAATATGACAGGCTTCTGGGTTTTCATCTTGGAGCGGACGATTATGTATCAAAGCCCTTCAGTCCCAAAGAACTGATGGCAAGAGTCAACGCCATCCTGCGCCGTACAGGACGCAGGCCATCAGGCCAGTCGCTGTCTTTCGGAGGCATGACCATCGATCCGGATGCCCGTATGGTCTTTCTGGACAACGCGCCCGTAAAGCTTCCGCCGAAGGAGTTTGAACTGCTGCTGAAGATGGCACAGAATGAACACATTCTGGAAGATCTGGCAGTCATCGACCTTGCCTATAATGAACAGATGGTCTCCTATCTGAGCACCGCGGCGCACGGCAAGATGATGCTCGTCGATTCTTCCGGCCGGCTGACCGCACTGTACAGTTACGGATATTCCATCGATCTGGAAGAAAGCCTGTCCGACATCCAGATCTGGCAGTGTATTCAGGAGAGTAAAGAATATCGGTCCATCCTGTCCGGAACGCCCTACACCCGGGAACGAATGGACGGCGCACGCGTGGAATCCTACGAGACCGGCATCCCGGTCACCTATCACGGCCAGCGCGCCTATGTAATCCTGTACCGTTCCTTCGGCGAACTGTATGAAGTGCTGGACATGAACCGGAAGCAGCTGGCTGCCCTGAGCATTCTTCTGACTCTGGCCGCCTCTCTCCTCGCCGCCTTTCTGGCCGGTAAATTTGTAAAACCCATACTCGCCGTCAAGAAGGCCGTGGACCGTCTCGCCGCAGGAGAGCTTGACGCCTCTCCCGGTTTTACCGGATCTGATGAAATCGGACGGCTTGCAGATTCTGTGGATAAGCTGGCCGCCGGCCTGCGCCGCGTGGACGTACTGCGAAAAGAAGTCATCGCCAATGTCTCCCACGAACTTCGCTCGCCCCTGTCTCTCATCGGCGGATATGCGGAGATGGTTCGGGATATCACCTGGAAGCAGGAACGGCAGCGGAAGGAAAATCTGGATCTGATCATCAGCGAGGCCAGGCGGATGAGCGAAATGGTCAGCGACATCATGGACTATTCCCAGTTTCAGTCCGGCTATCTCCAGCTGAACATAACCGACTGCGGCCTGTGTGAGGTCATCGAGACGGAAACTCTGCATTTTCACAAAATCTTACAGGAGAACCATCTGTGTCTGCGGCTGGAACGCCCGCAGGAGGAATACATGATCCGCGCGGACGCCCTGAAAATCAGCCAGGTGATCCGGAACCTTCTGAACAACGCCATCAACCATACCGAAGACGGGGGCATCATCCGCGTCATCATACAGAAGGAAGCGCACGGCTTTACCGTATCTGTCGTCAATCCGGGAGAACCGATTCCCATGGAAGACAGAGAACTCATCTGGGAACGTTATCAGAGAAGCCAGCACCAGGGGGCCAGACGGCAGGGAACCGGCATCGGCCTGTCCATCGTCAGCACCATCTTAAAAGCCCACGCCTTTTCCTACGGCGTGGACTGCAAAAACGGCCTGACCCGCTTCTGGTTCCAGGTCCCCTTTCATCCCCTGCATTCGTAACAGTAATAGTCGAACCAGGAGATCAGGGATTTCTTTTTATAGATCAGACGAAACGGCGTATGTTTTATAAAATACTAGTGGTATTCGGGATGCAGGTAGATGAACCGGCAGGTTCTCGGCCTGCGCCGGATGCTTTCCAGCAGATGTCCCATCATTGCCTCGAACACTTCCCTGGGGAACGGATTGAACATATAGAAATACGTGTATTCATCATAGTCCTCGTAAGACACGGCATCCGCCTGCACCGCATGGCATCTGGAAACCCCCAGATGCTCAAAAATTTCATTGGCGATATGCACCAGTTCCCCCGACAGATCGTATCCGCCGACCTTCCGGAACGGGAAGCGGCTCATCAGATACATGGCCTTTCCCTTTCCGCACCCCAGATCCAGAATCGCGTCCGTTCTGCTGATCGGAAGTTTTTTCAGCACCTTCACCAGCGTGTCCGTACACGGCTGATACTGATGCCCATGGTCCGCGTCAAACCCCGCTTCCTCCGGCGTCATCCATCCGGAAAAATCCGCATTTTCCCGGAACAGCCGGTCATTTCTTCTGGCCATCATCTGCCAGAGCTTACAGATCATCTGATAGATCCTGTTTTCTCTCCACATCCTCTGGTTCCTCCTTCTGCTGCCTTTCATTTTCTGTTCACGCAGAAGATTCCTTCCCGAAACTCCTGCTCGTGGATCCGCATGAACCGGTCGTATACCATGCCGTTTTCGCCGCAGCCGTTGTCCTTCAGAATCGTCAGCGTGCATTCATAGGGAAAACAGCTGTTGTCCAGCACCACCTGATTGGAAAGGGTATACGCGAATTCCAGAAGCCGGACCGGATCATGGTAAGCGGTTCCCGGACGCCGGAATTCTCCTCTGTCCGTAAAGAAGTTAAACGCCACTCCCTTCCGGCACCGGGCGAAAAGTTTTCCCACGGAAGTCCGGATCGTCTCATAGTTTTCCGCCTTTTCCGTATAGGGAATGGTAAAGGTCTGGGACGACACCGCATAATCGAATTCCAGATCCGAAATATCGTCCGTTATAAAATTCCGCTTCAGATACCGGACCCGCTCGCCGCCGTACCTGGCTTTCCCCTCTTCCATGAATTCCTCCACCACGTCCAGTCCCAGATAATGATACCGGTCCATGCCCAGGGAGCGGAGATACTGGTTGAGATCGCCGAATCCGCAGCCCGCATCGCAGACGGACACCGGCTCCTGGAAATCCTTTTTCAGAAAAAACTCGAAGTTTTTGATGAGCTCGTAGTAACGGATCACCCGCCGGTCGCTGGGCATGAACATGCTTTTTTCCGAATATCCGTATTTCTGATAGTTCCTGCGGTACTTCTCTGTCTGTTCCTCAAATCTTGTTCTGTTCTTTTGCATAAACGTACCTCTTGAAAAATAAGG
>ERZ779624.549-NODE-549-length-11304-cov-4.543871_pt1 | contig 11304 bp, 9 predicted proteins | sample MGYA00514190_ERZ779624 | MGnify/ENA primary metagenome ERZ779624 (study PRJEB29562, sample SAMEA4376706) | mouse gut metagenome | isolation source: Cecum | study: EMG produced TPA metagenomics assembly of the A DSS colitis mouse model was used to assess the... | reverse complement strand
TTGACATTTCCAGTACATCTCCAGCGCTTCCATCCCGGCCTGAACATCACCGTTGGCTGCCAAAAGAAAGGCATATACATAGTCAGGAGCCGGCCGGTTGGTGCGGGAATCCGGGTCGGTGCATTGACGCCGGGCTTCAGCCAGGGCGCCGGGCAAATCGCAGCAGCTTTGGAACCAGGGGACAAAAAGACCCTGAGCCTCATAAAATGCCTGGAGAACCTGAGTTTTCACATCCTTCGGATTCCGGCCGAAACGGCTGAAGCGGCAGGAAACGTTCTGCTTTGGAACAGGATTCCAGTGCCCCGGCGGCCAGCAGAACAGATGCAGGCCCACGGATTTATCCGTGCGCTGATAGCGGAGATAACCGCCGGAACTGAAAACAGGCAGAAAATCAAAACACAGTCCCCACAGAAAAACAGCAGAGCATCCTTTGAGGGGATAAACCCGAATCACTTTCCTGCAATGATCTTTCCAGGGCGCATACCAGATATATGTGCCATTGTAGGTAAAGCCAGGAAGTTCAGGGGTAATGTTTGCTGCAAGGAGTTCCTTAAGCTGAGGAGCCGGCATCTCATACATGGGCGCTGATGGACGGATGATAAATTTTTTCATGATGCTGTTTCCTGCTCGAATTATGCTGTTTTCCGGATTGAAAAATCTGTACGGTCGATTCATGCATTCTTCATCTCATTCTCAAAATAAGTACCCCGGATTTTCTGGTTCAGATCGCTGTGATTCCGCTCTTTTAACATCTGCCAGATTTTCTCGTGCGCTTCATACAGTTCCTGGCCCCGGCCGGTTTCCACCATATGGGTGACCGTCTCCAGACGGATGGACCAGGTCAGCATCTGGACGACCCGGTTGATCTTGTCGATCAGGGGATTGTGCCCCATGCTGGATACCGCGTCATGGAAAGCATTGTCCGCCTCAAAGGTCGCCTGGGTGTTTTGCGGGCCTTTGTCGATCTCCGCCTTCATGAGGGAGAGCTTTTCTTCCAGATTGTGCATGTCCTCTTCCGTGTATTTGGTCATGGCAAGCCGGACCACGCCGGATTCCATCATTTCCCGAAGTTCCATAAGGTTGTCATAGGAATCCGCCTTGTCCAGGATGATTCCGTAGATCATGGGGTCGATCATGCTTTCGGTAAACCCTTCGCATACAAAAGTGCCTTCCGCCCGGCGGATTTCCAGGACACCCAGATAGACCAGAATCTTGATGGCTTCGCGTATGGAATTCCTCCCGACGCCCAGCGTTTCCGACAGCTCCAGCTCGGTGGGAATCTTGTCGCCGGGACGCAGTTCTTTGTTGATCATGGCGTCGGTCAGGCAGTTGATGACCCGCTGGACGACCGATTCGTTGTTTAATTTTTTCAGATAGCTGATATTCTGGTTCATATAATTCTCCTTGCATTTGTAAAATCCAATATCCTACATAATACTTTAGTACAAGGATCAGAAAATGTCAAATGTACCGGGAAAATCTCCTATCCCTTCTCATCCTCCTGTTCCAGGAGCCGAAGGGACAGCTCCAGGTAAAACAGTTCTTCCGGGTCGGTAAGCTCCGACTGCAGGATCTCCCGGATTCGTTCGATCCGGTAGAGAAAGGTGCTTCGGTGTATGAACATATGTTTTGCCGCCTGGGTGGCGCTTAAGTGCTGCTCCAGATAGGTTTTCAGGGTGGGAATGTATTCGGTGTGGTTCTTTTCGTCCATCTGCCGCAGCCTTAACAGGCCCTCATGGCACAGCATGTCTCCGGGCAGACGCCTGGTGGCCTGTTCGATGATATAAGGAAGGGCGATCTGATCGAAATGATGGATCCACAGGTACGGTTTTCGCCGGCTGCCCACGTCCAGCGCCGTTTTTGCCTGAATGTACTGGCGGCGCAGATGCATGTGTCCCTGCACGGCGCGGCTGTAGCCGGCCTTCAGATAGCTGTCCCGAAGAAAGTAGATCAGTTTGTCCGCCACGTCCTCCGCGCTGATTCCAAGCCTGGACAGGTTGAAAAAGGTCACAAGCTCTTCTTCGTACAGAAAGCTGATGGAATCACGGAAATTCTTCTTTATAAAATGACAGATGGCTTTGGTGGAAAGCTGTTTTTGATTCAGATAGGTGACCTGCAGGACCAGGCAGAGGCAGGTGTGGTCTGCAGTCCATCCAAGAGAGGAGAGCTGACGGCTGACCTGCATATAATCAGCCGTCCGGTCGGACAGAATCTTCAGGAAGATCTGCTCCAGATCTCCGGCGGCAGAATGAAAATCCGTATGGGCCAGCAGGTATTCCAGCCGTCCTGCCAGCGCTTCCAGGACGCAGATGTCCCGGGACGTGACCGGGGTCCGGTATTCGATCATCCCCAGACGGTGAGTCGGCTGCCCTTCCAGATACAGATTGCGGTTCAGGGAGGAGAAGCCGTTGAGGTAAGCGGGAAACAAAGTGGTTCTGCTGGACTGCGTCAGGGCGCGGTAGCCCTCGTCCTGTAAAAGTGCGTTCATGAATTCTACATTGATCCCGTCGTCCAGAAAAAGCTTTGCCCGTTCCGGAAGTTGGGAGGTGCCGGCTTCCGCGATCAGGGAAAAATCCAGCCCCATGAGTACCAGAGGATTGCCGAGAAAGGCGGAGGTAACTTCCAGCACCTTCTCGATTCCTTCGTTCTGCGTGATCAGGTCGTTAATCTGCTGATCCCATTCGTCAAAGCGGTCAAAGATCTGCTGCAGGTCATTGAGGATGTGAACAGGCAGCCCGTCTGCCGTCAGCTTTTCCGCCTCCCCCGGGTGTCCCTTTTACACTGCCTGCTGTAATTGTTCCAATATCTCCATGTCGGCCCCCTGTATGTATGAAAATTCAGCCCAAAAGATAACAGCTTGTGTAAGTGATCGTGCAGGGGCCGTAATAATAAGCCAGTCCGTTGGCCTGGCAGATCTGCGTGACGACCATTCCATAAGCTTCCATGGAAGAGAAGGCTTCCTTTGGAAAACGGCACGGTTCCTCTGGATACGTGCATTTTTGGCATTTTGTGCAGTAGCCTGCGCCGATGGCCAGCATGTCCGGGTACTGTTTCCTGAGGATGCGTTCAAACCCATAGAAATGTTCTTTGTGCAGCGCCTCGGTCTCCATCATGGTCTCTCCGTCCAGATCGTCCTCCAGCTGCCCGGTCGTCTGTACGAGAATGCCGTATCGGTAGTCCGCGATTTTTTCCCGGCATGCTTCCAGAGTGCCGCATCCCGGCGGGCAGCTCCAGCATCTGCCATACATATGGCAGGTGTTGGCTTCGCACATCTTACGGACCTCCGGCTTTAATTCGATGGTACGGCAGTCCAGAGGCGCAGCCTGGGAAAAGCCTTCTGCTTTTGCCAGTTCCATAAGCCTGTCCATATCAGTCATTTGTTTTCTCCATTCCACCGTCCGGCGGCAAAAGCGGCCGCGGCAGGAAAATTCCTGCTTTTTACGGGACGGGTGCGTATCGTGTTCCTGTTTTTATTTCCTGTACGGCAGGTTTGGTCAGCCCTGTGTCGGAAATTCCAGTTCATCCACAAAACAGTCCTGAAATTCCGGCAGCGCGGCCAGCTCCACAAATTCCACCTCACCGGCCAGCCGGTCGGCCAGCTTCCATTCCTCTGCATTTAACAGGGCAATCTTGGCGCCTTCCCCCGCCGCGTTTCCAATGGGTCGGATACGGTCCGTCAGAGCGGAAGGGATCAGTCCGATGGTTCCTGCGCTGGTCGGGTCCATGTAGTTGCCGAAAGCGCCTGCGATATAGAGACAGCGGATGTCTTCTTCCGTTATGGAGAGGGTGTTCATCAGGATTCGGATTCCGGCGGCGATGGCGGCTTTCGCCAGCTGTACCTCCCGGATGTCCTTCTGGGTCAGCCAGACGCCCTTTTCGTTTCCGGAATCCTCCGGAGGCACCAGGAAAAACGTCTTCGGGTTCTTCTGGCCGCTTTCCAGGTTTCCGTTTTCGTCAATGAATCCGTGTTCCAGAAGCCGTGCGGTCAGGTCCAGAAGGCCGGAGCCGCACAGTCCCACAGCGGGCTGTCCGCCTATGGTCGTATAACGCCAGACACCGTTTTCATAGAAGACGTGATCCACGGCGCCGTCCGTTCCCCGCATGCCGCACTCGATTTTCGCGCCTTCCAACGCAGGGCCCGCCGCTGTGGAGCAGGTGACCAGACGGTCCCGGCTGCCCAGGACCATCTCCCCGTTGGTGCCGATGTCCAGAAGGAGGGTGATCTCCTTTTTCCGATCCGGCCGTACCGCCAGCAGGCAGCCGGTGGTATCCGCGCCCACATATCCGGCGATGTTGGGCAGCAACAGAAGCTGTCCTTTTGGATGGGCCGTCAGCCCGTACTGTGCGGCGGGGAAGACCATGGACCGGCTGATCGCGGGGGTATAGGGAGCGTGGACCAGAGAAGCGGGAGAGATTCCCAGAAACAGATGGTGCATGCACGTATTTCCCGCTACGCTGATCTGGAGAATATCGGCTGTCTCTCTGCCTGCCCGTCCGGCGAGACAGCCAAGCATCTCGTTCAGTTCCCGGCGGATGCATCCGCTTAATTCCCCGGTTCCGTGTGCAAGCGCATAGTCCGCCCGCATGATCACGTCCGCTCCGTACTGGGCCTGAGGATTCATCCGGCTCTCCACGGCAAGCACCTGTCCGTTTGCCGCATCCAGCAGATAGCCCGCCAGCGTGGTGGTCCCGATGTCAAAGGCGGCAAGGCAGAAATTTCGTTTTTCGTCGCAGATATCCAGAATCTCCCGGTCTGTATGGGCGATGTACCATGTCCCGCCCTGCCGGCAGCGCTCATAGAGAGAAGACGAAAGCTCCGGGTCCGGCAGAAACTGTTCCGTGTCCGGCACCCCGGCGTCTTCGAGCGCCTGAAGCATCCGTTCCCAGTCAGACCGTTTGTCTCCGGGCACGGTTTTCGTAAACTCAATCGTATGGACACTGACTCCGGGGCAGAATGCTACCGGCCGGGAAAATCCTTCTGTCAATATGACGGCATCCTCAAACGAAGAGGAGGGAGCGGTATCCACCTCGAGATCTTCCCTGACATTTGTCCGGCAGGCCTGTACGTTCCGCCCGTTTATGACGACCCGGCATTTCCCGCAGGTTCCCGCTCCGCCGCAGGGCGCGTCCGGCCGAAGGCCGGCCAGCCGCTGCGCCTCCAGAACCGTGGTCCCTTCCGGTACTTCGATCTTCCTGTTTTCCCTGATAAAATATACCTGATGCATGCGTATCACCTCGGTTTTGCTGTCTGCAGAAGCTATAATACGATTATATCATTGTTTCGGCGGTTTGCAAACTTTTAAATCATACCGGGAAACAATATCAGAAAAAAATAATAAAAACCATTTTGGAAACAATTGACAGATCAGGAAGAAGGGAATATAATTTATTTAAATATATTAGAAAAATCTGATAAAAACAATAAGCTTTTAATATGAGGACTGGAAACGGGATTTAAAAAGCAGAGAATACAGGCAGAGGGATTTCATACATGTTTCATAATTTGCTTTTTGTCATGTCATTATCAGGAAGTGTGGTATTTGTTCTTTACATATTGATGAGCCTGTTGGCTCAGAAACTCATTTCCCTGAAATGGAAGTATCGGATTCTGAAAATCGCGGTTTTGTTTTATCTGATCCCGTTTTCAAAATGTAAGTATCTTGTCACAGGCATGGCGTACCGGTGGTATCCCTGGCTTCCGGAACAAGATCGTTTTCTGCCGGTCAGGATTTATACAGAATATGCCATTGTGATAAATCAGGGCATGATACGCCTGTCATCAAAGCTTAAATTTATGTGGCTTGTTATGCTGGCAGCCGTGATAATTTCATTTGCGGTCCTTTTAAAGCATGAATTCCAGTACCGGAAAATGAAACATATATATTTTTCTGATGACGGCAGGGAAGAGACAGGATACCGGAAATGGATGGAGCTGCTGACAGAGATAAAGTGCGAACTGAAGATGAAAAGCAACGTAAAGTTTGTCTGCTCCGCTTACTGCAGGGCGCCGATGGCCAGTGGAATCCTCCATCCGATGATTGTATTCCCGGTATGGGGTGAAGGGCAGGCTGACAGAGAGCGGTATGGATATATGGCAAAGCATGAACTTGTCCATATCATGCACAGAGATTTGTTTGTAAAATTTATGGGGGTGCTGGTGATTGCCGTTCACTGGTTCAATCCGCTCAGTTATATGTTATTCTGTGAACTGACCAATATCAGTGAAATGTATTGTGATCATGTAGTGATGGAGGGGAAAAATGATGAGGAACGCAGAAAATACGGGGAGTTAATTCTCGGTTTGGCAGCAGATAAAAACTATGTGGAAAAAGGTAAGCTTCTGACAGGGCTTGCCGGCAGCAGGAATAAAAAAGCATATCGAAGGAGGATTCTGGAATTGAAAGCAAACAGGCAGGGGAAGCTGATTTTATCCGTATTAGTGGCGGGGGCTGTAAGTATGGCAGGAGGAGTTACTGCTTTTGCGTATGAGGAGCCTGACAAAATAATTAATAATACGGAATACATTATGGAAGATAATGTTATGATTACAATGGAAAAAATGGAAATACAAGAGAAAGAGGAACTGGTGTCAGATTATTTTTGTGTTGATAATTATGGAAACGTATATGATTTATGTAATACTGATCTCAGTGATAGAAAAATCTGTATACATAATTATGTTTCGGGGACATTTTATATACACGAGTTGAACGACAAAGGAGGTTGTACAATGATAACTTGTGAGGGTTATATATGTACCAATTGTAAAAGTGTAAAGCTTGAAAAAGAATTATATAGGGATACATATAATCCATGCAGACACTAATATGAAAGAGGGCAGCAATATGAAAAAAAACTATGGTTTAACGAATACAGAACTGCAGATCATGGAACTGCTTTGGGAATCCGGGGAGCCAATGACATTCAGAGAAATCATGAATGTTGCGACAACGGAGTGGAAGAAAACCTGGAAAGTACAGACCTTGAATACTTTCCTGATTGGTTTGCAGAAAATGGGGCTGGTAGGGACAGAGCGGAGCAGGACGGCATACAATGCGTATTATCCCATATATACAAAAGAAGAACATATTCATAACTGGACCAAAAAAATGGTAGAAGTCTGTTATGATAATTCATTCAGCCGCCTGGTTTCCGCGTTTATTGGTAATGGAAAGCTGTCTGAGGAAGACGCAGAAGAATTGAGAAAGCTGCTTTAAAGAAATTTATATGTATCTCCGGGTAGCTTTGAATTTATATACTAAAATTATCTGATGCATTTAATGATTTATAGGATTGATAAGAAATATATGGACCGTTGAAGGAGCAGGGAAGGAGGGATGCAGAAAAATAAGGATGGCCATGTGTTTCTTTTCATAATTTAATTTTTGGAGGAGACTATGGATAAAAGAACAAAGAAAATAACAGCGATGCTTGCGGCGGCAGTATTTGTAATGGGAACATTGACGGTGCAGGCGGAAGGAACGGCAGATTCTGTTGAAACGATGGAAACCATGGCAGCAAAGGACGTGGATCTGTCCGATTTTTCCATGCCGGAATTTGAAGATCATACACATGAGATGCAGATTGATGTGGAGACAAATCTGATCACTGATACAGAAAATGAAATACTGCATATATCTGAAAGAATGAATCAGCGTGCGGCCGGTGTTCTGCCAGACAATCCGAGGGCTGTTGTTGCTGGAGAACTGACAGAGGATGACAATATGGATATGTATTTTTTCAGTGCAACAGCCAGCAAATTTATGATCGCACAGCTGTCTTCTGAAAATGTGAACTATGAGGTGCGGCTCTATATTGTTGACTATGAAACAGGGGATATTACCCCGACTAATATCTGCGGGACCGCAGGAAATCTGATCGGGATTAATGGTCTTCCTGCGGACGATTATGTATTTGTTGTTTATGCGAATGACGGTACGGCAGGAGATGCTTATACATTAAAAATCAATGCGGCGAATCCGTCCGGCAGTATTGCGTCTACCGTTAAGATTACAAATGATTTCAGACTTATTCTTCGTTATACAAATGGCGATATATATGGTGACGGAACTTATATTTATAATATATCCAGGATGAATCAGGAAAATGCGCAGATGGAATGGACGAGAAATGAAGATTTTTCATGGGGCAGCGGTTATATTCACAGAAGCCATGATGTATACAATGTGAATATCAAGGAAGTTGTGGGGCCGGCTTCTTACAGTTCCAGTTATGCAACGTCTGATAACGTGATGCTGGTATACTGTGATGTGGATACAGGTTTTGCATATATGGAATCTGCATATCAGTCGGGGCCGGATCATGAATACGAGCGTTCGTTTGTAGATACGTTTGGAAAAATGACGCCGAGATCTCTTACGGCAGATGATTTTGAGACGTTCAGCCATATTTTGGTGTATGACCTGAATACGGGCAAGGCGATCGACTTTTACAGTCCGTTGAATTATTACTATGCATGCGGGGCGGAGGGCGCTCCGGCTGTGACATTTTATCAGTAATGGAATTTTATAAGCATTCAAAGGGTTCCAAAGGAGGGAAGGCGTCCGGCCGCGCCTCCTTTGGGGTCCGGGGAAAGGAGTGTATGCAATGACAATTGGAGGATGCAGCATCTTTATGGGGGCGTATGCGGAACGGATGTACGGCAGAATGGCCCAGGGAAAAAACGGGATGCAGATAAGTGAAAAAAGGCAGCAGGAAATGACGGCCAGGATTGCAGAGGCGGCAGCGGGACTTCGTGAGGGCAGGACGGACCGGGATTCGGTATCCGTTTCCAAAGAAGGCCGGGCGTGGCTGTGCAGCGAGGCGGCCCTTGAGAATATGAAAGACGTGGAGACGCTGTTTTCGAATATGTATGTGGAGAATGCACAGCGTCAGGAGGAGCTTCAGCAGACGGATCCGGATGATCCGTTTTGGGGAAACACAGGAAATCAGTGGCTGATTTTCAGCCAAAAACTCAGTGACAGCGGCTTTTATGAAAACATGTCTGATCAGGAAGTGAAGGCAATGGAACATGTGCTTGGCCGTATTACCGGAGGAATGGACGGACTGAGCAGCGTTTTGTACAAGACAGGACTCAGTTTTCATGTACATGGAGAAGCAGAAGAAAATGATGCCGCAGGTTTTAACTATTTGAAAGAAACCAGCGGGACACTGAGCCTGGATCTGGAATCTTCCGTTGCCGCCCTGCAGTATTTTTCCGAAACATATATCAGTGATGAGAAACTGAAAGAAGAATTCTGCGGATTGATTGATCAATATGAACTTCATAATTCCAGGATTCTGGAAGGATATCAGTCGCCGTCTGAGAAAATGCAGGCGTTTACTGCGGATGTATATGCCGGGAAGTATCAGGGGTCTGCGCTGCTCCACAGATATGGGCAGGCCGCAGCGGGCAGAAGTGTGGAAGAGAGGGAGGCCGGAACATACCTGGGCAGCGTCACGCATACGGATCAGGAAAAAGAGAACTTTAAAAAGGAATCCGTACTGCTGTTTGAACAGCTGAAGCAGGGCGTTTCGGACTGGAACACGGTGTGGAAAAGACTGGAAAAAACGCTTGTAGACTATACGTCCGGAAACAGTCAAAAAGAAAGTGTCCGAAAAGAAGTGATGAATCAGGCTGCGTCGGGATTTGATCGGATGCAGAGTTACTGGTCACTGCTTTTAGGGAATGGAAAAAAAGAGCGGTAAAAAACGGGAATAAAATAGATAGAAAAGAACAGCCGCCGCAGGAGGAGAGATACGCTCACGTCCTGCGGCGGCTTTCTGCTGCCCTGCGAATACGGCAGGAAAGTTTTTATGCAGCTGCCAGTTTCTTTGCCGGCATCGCTGCGCTTGCCGCGTCTTCCGAATATCTGTCGGCTCCGATTTCATCCGCAAAGTCCTGGGTAATGGGCGCTCCGCCCACCATGACCTTGATGCCGCTGCGGAAATCCGCCGCGTTCAGAGCCGCCACGGTATCCTTCGGAGCCGGCATGGTCGTGGTCAGAAGAGCGGACAGGCAGACGATCTTCACGTCCGGATTTGCCCTGCATGCTTCGAGGACTTTGTCGGCCGCCACATCCACGCCCAGATCCACCACTTCAAAGCCTGCGCTCTCGATCATCATGGCTACGAGATTTTTGCCGATGTCATGCAGGTCGCCTGCCACGGTGGCGATGATGACCTTGCCCTGCGCGCCGGTGGAGCCGGTCGCCAGATGGGGTTTTAATACCTCGACGCCTTTTTTCATGGCGCGTGCGGCCACCAGCATCTCAGGTACAAAGATCTCGCCGTTTTTGAATTTCTCGCCGACGACGGACATGGTGTTGATCATACCCTCGTTCAGGATCTGCATGGGATCGCATCCCTCGTCCAGCGCCGCCTGCACGGCTGCTCCTACCAGTTTTGCCTTTCACTTTTCCACTAATTCAGCTACTTCTGTAATTTTTGACATACCATCTTACCTCCTGATTTTCAGTTCCGCTTTGGCGGTTGTTATTTTTTTACCGGGCCGATCAGCCCTTCTCTGTAAGCTCCGATATATTCCATACAGTAATCGTCTTCTCCCAGCAGCGCTTCCGTCGCATAGGCCAGCCCCAGCATATCCCGGTTGGTGGGGTCCATGATGGCGCTGTCAAGACCTGCGTTCATGGCAAGCACCAGAAAACCGTAGTTGATCAGTTTCCGTACGGGCAGGTTGAAAGAGATGTTGCTGACCGCGGCTGTGATATGGATGGACGGATACTGGCTGCGCACGGTGCGGATGACTTCCACGTTGGTGTCGATCCCGTCCTCCGAGGTGCAGAGCATCTCCACCAGCGGGTCGATGTGCAGGCGGTCCGGAGTGATTCCGTATTCCTTTGCCTTTGTCATAATTTTGTCAAACATCTGCAGGCGGTCTGCCGCGCATTTGGGGATTCCGGTGTCGTCGCTGAGCAGGGCGATGGCCTGCCAGCCTCTGTTCTCCGGCTGTGCCATGATCGGGAAGATCGTATCGATCTTGTCGCCTTCTCCGGAGACGGAATTGAAGATACCCGGTTTTTTACAGAACCGATATGCCTGCGCAAGTACCTGCGGGCTTGGGCTGTCCACGGAGATGGGGAGGTCGGTGACTTCCTGGATGCAGTCGATCATCCAGTGGAGCGTCTCCACCTCTTCCGCTTCCGGCACGGAAGCGCAGCAGTCGATGAACGACGCGCCGGCATCCGCCTGTGCCCTGGCCCTTGCTTTGATAAAATCCGCATCCCTTTTGGCGATTGCCTCCGCCACGGCAGGAATGGAGCCGTTAATCTTTTCTCCAATAAT
>ERZ779624.547-NODE-547-length-11314-cov-5.133404_pt1 | contig 11314 bp, 7 predicted proteins | sample MGYA00514190_ERZ779624 | MGnify/ENA primary metagenome ERZ779624 (study PRJEB29562, sample SAMEA4376706) | mouse gut metagenome | isolation source: Cecum | study: EMG produced TPA metagenomics assembly of the A DSS colitis mouse model was used to assess the... | reverse complement strand
TCAGAAGGTCATCCAGCCATTCCATCTTGCCGCCGTGGGCAGCCTGCGGCATAAATACGGTGCCGATGACTTTTACGCCGTGCTTATGCCCTGCGTCTACCACGTCCGGGCTTGGCGCTACGATCAGGCCCTCTCCTGAAGATCCGCCCCAGTACACAAGCGTATCTACATACTGCCAATAGGAAAAGGTATTTGCCTCCATTTTGTTCAAGCCGTGCGGGGAATTGCCGCTTGTGCTGGCATTCATAATGGAGATTGCCATGACTTTGGTATCTTTATTCTGCGTGCTGTTTACCGTTTCCAGCTCTTCTGCCGGTACACGTTCTGCAAGCGGCACTTTGCTGATATTAAATACCAGATCCTCATCTTCTTCCGCTTTCCATTCCAGTAGCTGTGCCGGGAACCAGTAGGAGGATTCCGGCTGGCGGTTCATCGTGAGCTCCTGGTTGCCGTTTTCTTCAGTCGGCGCATATTCCGCAGTCTGCTGTCCGCCTGCATCCTGGCTGTCTCCGCCTGTATCCCCTTGGGCTGTATCTCCTTCGTTTGTTTCCCCTTCGGTGTCTGCTGCCGTTGTTGATTCATTTTGCACTTCATTGTTTTCCGGCTCTTTCTTATCGCCGCATGCAGAAAGGCTGGACATCATGGATGCTGCCAGCAGTATGCAGGCTAATACCTTCCCATAGCTTTTTCTTCTCATATGATTGTTCCTCCCAACTTTTATTTCTTTTTCTGATTTCATATCCGCCAGGCAGGCCCTGTCCCCGGCATTTCCTGCACAAATCATCGCTGCCTGTGCAGGAACGCCGGCCTGGCGCCTTAGAATCCCCGCGGACCGTCCGGCCGCTTTTTTTCGTTATGAAATCTTAACGGTTACCACTTCATAAGGCTTCAATACGACGTCAACCACATTTCCGGATACAGCTGCTTTGCTTTCCGGTTCTTCTAACAGGTTACAGATCTCAGCCTGTGCAAATTTCCTGTTGACGGTCAGCTTTGCCTTTGTATAAGCATTTTCCGATTCATACATACGGATTACCGTGCCTGTGCCGTCTTCGGCCTGCTTGATCGTCTCGATCACGACATTCGGGCTGTCTATGGAAGCAAACGAATAGGTGTCCACAGACTGTGTGCCTGTCTGCACGGCCAGCGGCTGGTTCAGCTTATAGGCTTCTGCAACGGTTCCTGCCGCGCGCCATCCTTCGGCATGCGGATAGAGTGCGTACGTAAACGTATGCTCTTCCTGGTCGGTGACCTCGTTTGGTTCGATGCCAGACTTGATTAAGGTCAGGGCCATATTGGAGTCTTTGACAGAATGGCCGTATTTGCAGTCGTTCAGCAGGGAAACGCCGTAATGGCCTTCGGATAAGTCCATCCATTTCTGTCCGCAGCTTTCAAACCGTGCCACATCCCAGCTTGTATTCTGATGGGTCTTTCTGGTCAGGTTGCCGAACTGCACGTCGAACGTTGCTTCGTCGGTATGCACGGCTACCGGGAAGTGTACCTTTAACAGTGTCTGGTGTTCTTTCCAGTCTACGTGTGTCACGAACTCGATCCGGCGGCTCTTTGCGTAAAACAGGATTTTCTGGGTGATTGTGGAATTGGACGCCTTGCGCGTGATTTCCAGCGCCGCGCGTACCGGCCCTAATTCGGTCCATTCCATCCGTTCTACGTTGTCTACATCCCAGTACTTTTCTGTATAGTAAATATCGATATCCCAGCAGTCGAAGTAAATCGGCTTATCCTCATACATGCGCATCAGGTTGGCCCTGGCGCCTTCCTGGATCACTTCCCGGTCATTTTCCTTGTCGTAAATGCTGGTAAACATGCCCTGTTCATCCAGACGGACGGTATAGAACGGTGTTTCCAGCTCCCGGTCGCCGTGCAGGGTAAACGGTACTTCCGCATCTGCCGCGTCCGTCGGTACGAAGGACTGATAGCCCTTGGACGGCAGGTGTTCCACATAGACGATACTGCCGTCTACGGTCTTCTGCACCGGATATACGGTACCGTCGCTGTCTGCAATAGCTGCTGCGTCAAGATCGCCCAGGTTGGCCACGTCATCCCTTGTGATTCCGGTTGTATTAAAGATCGTTACCGCTTCGCCGTCTCCCGCAATCGCTTTCGTACGCTGCGCGGTCATTTCCGCAAGCTGCGCGGCGATCTGTTCGTATTCCTTCTTCGTCACCTCGTATACTTCTTCAATCGAAGACCCCGGCAGGATATCATGGAACTGGTTCAGCAGCACAAGCTTCCACATTTCGTCCAGCTCTTTGACCGGATAATCCATCGTATCCGCCGTCAGCACGGATAACAGCTCCAAGTCCATCAGGCCAAGCTCGGATTTGCGGTTGGAGCGTTTGTTTCTGGCCATGGAGGTCAGCGTACCTCTGTGGTACTCAAAGTACAGCTCCCCTTCCCATACCGGCAGGCGCCTGTTGCCTTCCACGCGTTCTTTCAGCTCGTCAAAGTATGTGCGGGCAAATGCCTGGCGTACTTTCGGGATGCCTTTGATGCCTTTTTCCATACGGATGGACGTCTCCAGCATTTCTCTGGTCGGGCCGCCGCCGCCGTCGCCGTAGCCGTAGGAGATCAGGATATCGTTGTTAATATCTTTGTTCTGGTAACGCGTCCAGCCGCCCATAATGGCATCCGGGTGGAGCATTCCGTTGTAGGTCGTAAAGAAGTCCTTGATCGGCTGATGCACGCCCAGTGTCGTAATCAAGTGCGTCAGCACCTCGGAACCGTCAATGCCGCGCCACATCATCGTATCATACGGGATCTTGTTAAACTGGTTCCATGCCAGCTTGGTCGTCATAAAATAGTCAATGCCGCATTTTTTCATAATCTGCGGAAGCGCCCCGGAATAGCCGAACACGTCCGGCAGCCATAAGATCCGGTTGTCTACGCCGAACTCTTCCTTGAAGAAACGTTTGCCGTGTACGAACTGGCGCACCAGCGATTCCCCGCTCGTCAGGTTGCAGTCGGCTTCCAGCCACATGCCGCCTTCCGGCTCCCAGCGTTTTTCCTTGATCCGTTCTTTGATCTTTTCGTACATTTCCGGGTAGCGTTCTTTGAAAAACGCGTACAGCTGCGGCTGGCTGGACATAAACTTGTAATTCGGGTATTCTTCCATCAGCTTTAATACGGTAGCAAAGCTGCGTCCGACCTTTTCCCGCGTCTGCTCCACAGTCCACCACCAGGCTACGTCAATATGCGTATGCCCGATACAGGTCGCGACAACGTCCTGCCATCCTGCCATATCCGTATACAGTGCCTTATCAATGTAGTCAGAAGCTTCCTGCAGCGTCCGGTAAAAGTCATCGGAATAAGGCGTGCGCAGATCCAGGTAATTGACCGTTGTATTTAAGACCTCCTCAATATCCCGGCGGGTCTTGTCATCCTCTTCCATTCTGGTAAATGCTTCTAACGGCACCCAGAGGTCGTAATACAGCTTTTCAATCGCCGCGTCCACCTCCTGCATTTCCGCGATCAGGTTAAACTCGGTATGCAGCGTGCCGGTATAGGCGATCAGCACCAGCTCCAGCTCTTCGCCTGCCGCAGCCTGCGGGCGCAGGAAGACGTCTCTGTGGTTCATATCAATGCCCTGGATCACTTCCCCGTTGACATACAGTAAAAACTGCGGGTTTTTGGCATCGTCCCATTCGTCGATCTGGGTGCAGATATGCAGCCACATCCGCTTGCCGTCCAGCTCCTGCGGCGTCTTCCACGTTGTCTTAAAACAATAATGGCGGTCTTTTCCGTACCAGTGCATATGCTGGCAGTCAAAGTCTTCCCATGGCGCAGGATCTTCTTCCGCTTCGTGCGGGCGGATATACGTCCCCTCTTTGTATTTCCAGTTGTCGATTGGTATTTTCTGTTTGATTTTCAGTTTTTTGAGTTCGTCGCAGATCACTTTGACCCTTTTGTCTAAAAAATGCATGTTAACCTCCTGCTTCCGCCCTTTGCATGGGCATTCCTGCTGTAATTTTCTTAATTTTCATGTCCCTGGCTTACCCATACCGCGGAATGGCCTGCCAACACCTGCCTGTTGTCCCGGCGCTGCGGCGGATACTGGTATACATAACTGCTTGCGGTGACCGGCAGCTCATACGGCTCGCTGCGGTGATTGACGATCACCATGCCGTTTTCAAATACCCCGGTCTCGATCCCCCGTTCGCGGATGCCGCTGGCAGGCGTCAGGTACCTGTCCAGAATATCCTGCACCAGCGTTGTTTTGGACTGGATCAGCGGATACATCTCCTGATTGCCCTGTCCATACGGCACATGAGGAATATTTTTGGCAGCGTAAGAGGCCCCGATCTGCACGCCGAACGCATAGACAGCCCCCAGACATGGTCCGTCCAGATCCGTCAGTATGTCACCTGCATATTCTGCCACACAGCAGCCTGCGCCGTCAATATATTCCGCAACTGTTTTTCCGCCGTGGTACCTGCAAAAAGCCGCGCCCTGCGGAATCACTGTTTTTCCGTACCGATACGGCATTTTTTCACATGGTTCCCCCGCAATGCCAAAACAGGACGCTGCCAGCGCGTCATCCGGGCCGTGCAGCAGGACGCCCCCTGCTTTTACCCATTCCCGGATCTTCGCTTCTGACTGGCTATGCGCGGCTGCATGGTAACAATCATTTGCCGGCACAATCAAAATCCGGTATTCTAAAAGCCCTCCCTGTTCAATCTGATGGCCGCTGACCACATCCACCTGGTATCCGAGGTCGCAGCAGAGCCTGTACCAGCCTAGCAGGTCCAATCGCCGGATTTTATTGTCCCCGGTTTCAAACGGTTCCATCAGCGCCATTTCTGACGGGAACAGCAGGGCGATTTCTTTTTTCCTGCTGCCTGCCCGCAGCGGGATCACTTCGCCGCACCAGCGGTTGCCAAGCGCCAGCGAATCTAAAAAGCTCTGGTCCATCCGGTTTAATACCCCGCCGTCGTCCAGGCCGTTAACCCCGTAGCAGGTATAGCCGTCGATCCCGCACGCCGTCATCGTCCCGATCATCTCCGCCGGTGACAGGAATGCATACAGATCGTTGTAAATATACCTGCCCCAGTAAATGCCCCCGATCATCTGCCTGCCTTCGTTCATCACCCGCATCATACTGTGCTGGCAGGATACGGCATAGGCATCCGGATATCCGTCCGGCGTAACCGGAACTGTAATAAAATGGCAGCTGTCCAGATACGGCGCCAGCGCATACATGTCGATCCCGCGCACCGCCGTATCCCACAGGTCGCTGAATGCATTATCCGCATCCGCCTGGGTACGTCCGTAAATATTCAGAAAATACCCCCACTGCGACAAATCCGGGCAAAGAAACAGCTGCGGATTTTTTTCCTTTAACAAGGTCTGCATATCCTGAAAATAAAGCTCCAGCTCCTTTGCCTTCCAAAGCGACTGGTCCCTCCATAGGTAAAACTGCGGAGTCTGGCGGCGGATATCCTCTTCGGTCAGAAAGCCGTCCCCGTATTTCAGGGAGTACCAGTATTCCTCCGGCTCCAGCTCCTTGAAATCCCCCGCGGCTGTCCCATATGCGGCATTCAGCCGGCTGATGCTGCCCTGATACAGCGTCCGCAGAAACTCCCGGTAACGCTGCCGCCCTTCTTCGTCAAAGCTCGGCGCTGCCACCGGATCCCACATGCTGCAGACAGGAATCACCACCTGCTCCTCCCCTGCACCGGACCGCGCGCCGTCTTACACCACACAGCGTTCGCACCCGGCGCCGTAGCGCTCCATAATGCGCTCCACATGCTCCTTCATAGAGCATTTTGCCCGGTCAGACCAATACTTATACCACTTTCCCGGCGTGCCGTCATAATACACCGTCTCTTCCCCAAAGATCGGCGGGCTGAACCGGATGTGCGGATACAGATTATCCCCATTTAAATAAAGCAGCAGAAAATTATATCCAAGCCCGTGCTCCCGCGCAGACGCCCCCATATACTCCTGCATCTTCACATACTGGCTCAAAGCCCCGGTTTCATACCGCTCCTTAAAATCTTCCCAAGCCTTTGTGTCAAACATGACACTGTTAAATCCCAGCTCTTTGATCAGCCGCATCGTCTCATCGATAAATGCCTCATCATCATAAGCGGGGCTGTAAAAATTGCCGAAAATCACATTGATATACGGTCGATTGTCTGTCCTGCTGACCAGCATATACTACCTCCTGACGCCTGCGCCCTGCCGCAGCCGTTATGTATAAAGAAACTGCTGCAAAAATAAGGAATCCTGATTCTTTTTGCAGCAGTCTTATCTACCTTCCTTTGGACTTTGCCGTCTTTGCAAAACCCGCAGGCACATATACATATCATTTACTCCATATAATCCATCAGCCGGTCTACGGTCGTAAACGCCAGGCCCGTCACTGTATCCGCACAGCCGTAATAAATGGCAATCCGCCCCGTTGCGGCATCCGTAAGCGCTGCGCATGGAAATACTACATTCGGCACGTCGCCGACACACTCGTACAGCTCATGCGGCCCTAAAATATAGTTCCGCGTCCGCCGCAGCACCTTCCAAGGTTCCTCCAGATCCAGCAGCGCACAGCCCATCCGGTACACGAATCCGTTGCACGTATTGATCACGCCATGATAGATCAGCAGCCAGCCTTCGTCCGTCTCGATCGGAACACTCCCCGCGCCGATCTTCGTACACTGCCAGGCAGAAGCATCCCCTTTAATCGTCCCCATTACATACCGGTGGCAGCCCCAATATTTCAAGTCCGGGCTTTCGCTTAAGAAAATATCCCCGAACGGCGTATGCCCGTTGTCGCTCGGACGGCTTAACATATAGTAATTGCCGTTGATTTTTCTCGGAAACAGCACACCGTTGCGGTTAAACGGCAAAAATGCATTTTCCAGCTGGTAATACGTCTTAAAATCATACGTATATCCAACGCCAATCGTCGGATATTCATGATACCCATTGCACCAGGTCACATAATACCGGTCTTCGATCCAACATACCCTCGGGTCATACCGGAAATCCCGTTTTGCCACCTCCGGGTGCGCCCCTTCAAATACAATCGGCTCATCCGCGATGTCCCAATGGATCCCATCCTTGCTGAATCCGGTAAAAATATCCATGCTGATGGATCTGCTGTCACAGCGGAATACACCCGCAAACCCATCGCCGAACGGGACCACCGCACTGTTAAAAATGCTGTTAGAATTTTTTGTTGCAAATCTTTCAATGATCGGATTCGCATCGTAGCGCCACACCGGCAATTTTTCCGCGCCTTTCGGCTCCTGCCACGGGATCTGCGGCAAATCCGCTCCAATTATTTTCGCCATACTATCATTCCTGTCTGTTATTTTATTTGCAGCAAAATAGTTCCTGCCTGATTGCCATCCCGCCTTTGCGAAAAAGGCGGGATGTAATTGTAGTTGTTACTGCTTGTTCGCCATAAATTCATCTACCTGTCTTTGCGCTTCGTCAATAATCTCCTGGAAGCCTGCCGCATCCAGTTCTGACTTGATCTGCGGTACAAATTCTGCAGGATCTTTCACGCCTGTGAGCATCTCGCTCTTATAACGGAGCCAGATTTCACTGCAGTTTGCAAGTTTGTCTAATACAGTCGTTGTATCAAAGGTAAATCCAAGCATGACAGACGGAACTGCGCTTTCGTTCAGCTCTTTGATCTCATCCCACTGGCCGTATTCATCTGTATCCTGCTGTGTTACCGTAAAGTAGCAAGCCTGCGCATAGCCCGGAATCTCCCAGTCATTGTTCAGCTTATGTGCTTTGCCGTCTTCGGTATATTCAAAATCTACGCCTTCTTCGCCGTAATAGAACATATCACGCAGCTTGGTATCTGTATTGACAAGGTTCAGAAGCTGCAGGCATTTTTCCGGATACTGTGAATTTACCGAAATCATATTGATGGAACCGCGTACCGTTTCGTTTGAGAGAATGGAATCGCCGACCTTTGCAACGACTACATCCTTGCCCATCTGCGGGCCCCATGCGGTATGGGCAGCGGACGGCCAGCCCTGTCCGACTCTCCACATATTATAGACACGTCCTTCGGTTAACGTTGCCGCGTCCGGATTTACCAGCCCTTTTTGATTCCACTCATAAATCGTCTGGAGCGCTTCCATAATATCCGGCTGTTCCAGTGTATAGCACACTTTTGCTTCCTGGTCGTCATATCTGACGCCAAGCACCTGTGTACCGGCGCCGATCTGGTCATAGTTATCAAAAATATAATAAATACCGTCATTCTTGCAGTAGAACGGATAGTCATTCTTATCTGCTTTCAGCTTTTCAAATACTTCGGTCAAAGATGTAATATCTGTCAGGCTCTCAATATCCAGGCTGTATTCATCTACCAGCTCTTTATCCCAGATCGCATAGTTGGAAATCGCGCTGTCCTTATATGTCGGCACGCCATAAATGCGGTCTTTCACCGTAACACCCTTCCAGCAGTCTTCCGGCATCATTTCGTTTAATTCCGGCATATTCGCTTCAATCAGGTCAGTAATATCGGCATATGCCCCCAGATTAATATCGGATACATAGTTGTTGCCGTTTCCAAAAATAATATCATACGGCTCATTCGTACTGATAATAACGTTCCTGCGCTTATCCCAGTCAGACCAGCTGATAACTTCCACTGATAAGTTTACGCCGATCTTTTCATTTGTATACTCATTTACTTTTGAAATCCAGGAATCATAATTATCCGGCTGCCCGTTACCGATCAGGATCCATTTGATGTCCGCAATCTCGCCGTTGTCAGCCGAAGCGGATGACCCATTATCCTGAGAATCCCCCCCTCCTGCATTTGACGACCCCTGCTGGCTGTTACTGCCGGTATCCCCGCCGCTTCCACAGCCTGCCAGTAAACCAACCGCCATCATCGATGCCAGCCCTGCTGCTAATAATCTTTTAAACTTCATTTTCTTTTCCTCCTTTTATTAAAATAAAATAGCTCCCCTTGTCATGCATCCCTGCGGCAGATGCTTCCCGCACCGCCGCAGGAACAGATTCCAGCCTGGCCCTTACTCTTTTACCGAACCAATTGTAAGGCCGGAAATAAAGTACTTCTGGAAAAACGGATATGTCATTGCGATCGGCACGATAATAACAATCGCGATCGCCATACGCACACTTTCTGTCGGCATGGACAGTTTGTACTCCTGCATGGACAGCCCGCCTGCCGGGTTGTTTGCAATATACTCAATATTTTTCTGAATATTATTTAACAAAGACTGCAGTGTCTGGAGATTTTTATTGTCCAAATACAGGGATGCCTGGAACCAGTCATTCCAGTAACCAAATGCTGCAAACATTCCGATCGTAGCCATAACCGGCTTGGAAATCGGCAGCACGATCTGCGCCCAGATGCGGAACTGCCCGGCACCGTCGATTTTAGCGGATTCCACGATCGCATCCGGCACCGTCGTACGGAAAAACGTACGGCAGATCGTAACACTGAACGACGAACATGCCAGCGGAAGGATCAGCGCCCAGATCGTATTACGCAGCCCTAAAATATTATTAATAACTACATAGCTGGAAAGCATACCACCGTTAAAAATCATCGGTATAAAAATAATCCATGTATAGATGCCTTTTAACTTAAAGCTTTTTCTGGAAACAACATATCCCATCGTCGTCGTTAACGCAACCGTAATAATGGTACCGATTACTGTAACAACCACAGACATAAACACTGCACGGAAAATCATCGCGCGCTCATTCCACAAAAACTGGTAAGCAGCCCCTGAAAGCTCCGGCGGAATAATCTGGTATCCGTTCATCCGCAGCGCTTCCTCACTTGTAATCGAAATCGAAAAAACAAACAGCAGCGGGAAGATGCACGAAAGCCCTAAAATCAGGAATATAATATTGAACAGCACGTTGGTAGCCGGCTTAATCTGATTAATTGTTGCCGAACTTTCCAGGTCTTTATTCTTCTTTTTCAACTTGCACACCTCCTCTGTTTAAATAAGACTGTTCTCACTGTCGATCTTCTTCACTACCCAGTTCGCCAGCAGGATCGTACCGCAGCTGCAGATCGCCTGGAAGAAAGAAGCCGCCGCCGTCTGCCCGATCGGTACGCCCGGCGTCTGCATCGCCTTGTAAATATACGTATCAAACGTCGATACCGTCGAATACAGCGATGCCGGAATGCCTCCCGTTACCTGATAGAACAGGCCGAAATCCGAATTGAAGATCTTGCCGCAGTCTAAGATCAGCATCATAATAAACACCGGCTTAATGGAAGGAAGCGTAATATGTACCGTCTGCTGCCATTTGGTAGCCCCGTCCATTACCGCCGCTTCGTACAGCGACTGATCGATACCAGTAATGCTGGCCAGATACAGCACCATGCCGTAGCCCATACCTTTCCAAGTGTTCAAAAGCACGAGGATAAACGGCCAGTATTTTGCCTCCTGATACCACATGATCCCTTCTCCGCCCATGGCTCTGATAATGCCGTTCAGATAGCCTCTTTCCGGTGTCAGGATTGCATATACGAAGTAGGTAACAACTACCCATGACATAAAGTACGGCAGGAACATCATCGTCTGATATACCTTGGACCCGCCCTTGTTGCGCATATTGCTCAGCATCAGGGCGCCCCCTACCGCTACGCTGGCACTGATGATGATAAACACGATATTATAAAGAATCGTATTTCTCAGCAGCATTGCAAACGCGTCTGACGTAAAGAAAAATGAAAAGTTTCCAAAACCGGCCCACTCGCTGTGCAGCAGGTTGTAAATAAATCCGTGCCTGCCGGGCTGCAGCCTGTATACCTTAAACGCGATGATGATACCGAACATCGGCAGGTATGCGAAGATCGCGTACCAGATCAGCGTTGGCAGTGACAGCAGGAACAATTCCGTATCGTCCCTGGACCAGCGTTTTTTCGGAGCTTTCCCCTTTCCATGAAGCGTTTTGTCTGTCTTCATTTTGTTTTACCTCCTTGTTTATTTTTGTTAAGTCAACCTTAACATTATTTGAAACAAATGTCAACTTCATATGTCAGTTTCATCACTATTGCTAATTTTTCATAGTATTTTTAGTATAATTTTACCAACCGTTTAGATTTTAGTGCCTTAAAGTGGTGAACGTAACTTTACATATGTAAAAAATTATTGCGAAATTGTAAACAAAAAATGAACATTTACCACGGTGAAGTGCTGGAGGGTAACAATGCAGGGGGGATGTGGATAGCCGGGCGATGCTGCGGGCAGGGGATGTGGCTAGGCGGACGACGCTGCGGGATGCGGGCAGGGGATGCGCCGGGAGACACACCTTGGAAGGACGTTGAAGGGGCGCTTTT
>ERZ779624.545-NODE-545-length-11319-cov-7.123313_pt1 | contig 11319 bp, 6 predicted proteins | sample MGYA00514190_ERZ779624 | MGnify/ENA primary metagenome ERZ779624 (study PRJEB29562, sample SAMEA4376706) | mouse gut metagenome | isolation source: Cecum | study: EMG produced TPA metagenomics assembly of the A DSS colitis mouse model was used to assess the... | reverse complement strand
CCTGTAAAAGCCCAGATGCTCCGTATCCTTCACCTTCACCTTCCAGCCCTGTTCTCCGGCAAAGGCCTCCACCGCCCTGCGGCCCGCATCATAGGCGTACATTTTGCTCCGGGGATTTTCGGCGGTTGACCGGGCATGACAGCGCCAGTGGTAGAGAACCAGCGGTATATGCCGGATCTCTTCCTCCTTCTCCGAAAGCACTGCGGCAGCCCGCAGTGCCAGGTCAAAATCCTGGGCTCCGTCATACGCTCCCCGCAGTCTGAGCATCTGCATCAGCTCTCTCTTCATCACCATGAAGTGACAAATGTAATTGTTGCTCAACAGCAGATCCAGATTAAAGTTTTCCTTAAAGTGCGGCTCATAAAAGGTCTGCATTTCACCGTCGCACTTGTCCTCGTCGGAATACAGAAGCTGCAGGCAGATCCCCTGCTCCATGGCCTGCCGGACAGCCGCCGCCATTTCAAAAAGCGCATTCTCCGTCAGCACATCGTCATGATCCAGAAGACCTATATAGTCCCCCTCTGCCAGCCCAATTCCCACATTGGTATTTTCTGCAATTCCATTGTTGGAAGGAAGTCTGTGATATCTGATCCGTGCATCCTTGTAGCTTTCCGCCACGGATTTTACGCTGTCATCCTCCGTGGCATCTGCAAGAATCAGCTCCCAACAGGGAAAGCTCTGTCGAATCAACGATTCCAGCATTTCCCGGAGATAACGCTCCGGCGTGCGATACGCGGGCACCACAACGCTGAATTTCACTCCGGAAAATCCGGCCGCCTCTTCTCTCTGCTTCTCCAGAACCTGAAAGGAAACCGGAATCCATTCATAATCCGGCTGCCCGTCACCGCCCAGGCGCTCCGCCACGGCCCCCAACGTTTTCCGGAATCCGTTTCGCTTCAGGTAATATGCTGTCTTTTTCAGGTTGGCAATACTGAATTTTCCCATCTATACACCCTTGTTCCGGCGGCGCGGGCGCCTTCCGGCAACAATTCCCGCCTGCCTTTCTCCTTCTGCAGCCGCAAAACTCCCCGCCTGATTCTGCATGAGGCGGACACACCAAATTGATTGTGAAACGCTCCATGCAGTTCAGGCGGGGAATCCGTTTTCAAAGCTTTACAGTTCTGCCTTCAGATCCTCGGTCAGCTGCTCCAGTCTCGCTTTTGCATCCTCCAGGCTGCTGCCCTTAACACCCATATAGAACTTAATCTTGGGCTCGGTGCCGGAGGGACGTGCACAGCACCACTCATCGTCAGGAAGCTCAAAGTAAAGCACATTTGACTTGGGCAGTCCTGTCTTTGTCTCCTGTCCGGTCTCCATATCCACAGCTCTGTCGGTCTGATAGTCTCTGAACTTCAGAACCTTTCTCGCACCGAAGGCCTTCGGCGGATCCTGACGAAGTTTATCCATGATTTCCGCGATCTGCCTTGCCCCGTCGATTCCCTTCATGGTAATGGTATACTGACTCTCTTTATAATACCCGTATTTTTCATAGGTATCCAGCATCATATCCCACAGGGTCCTGCCGTGCTTCTTACAATATGCAGCCACCTCGCAGAGACACATCACAGCCACAATGGCATCCTTATCTCTTGCATGGGTTCCCGCCAGACAGCCATAGCTTTCTTCCAGGCCAAACACATAATGGTTGCTGCCTGTCTGCTCAAACAGCTTAATCTGCTCCCCGATAAACTTGAAGCCAGTCAGAACCTCAATCAGTTTTACATGATATGCGGCGGTGATGGGCCTGGTCATATTGGTAGTCACAATGGTTGTCACCAGCGCAGGATTCTCCGGCATGGTTCCGGTAGCCGTCTTTTCCCTCAGAATATACTCCGCAATCAACATTCCGGACATATTTCCCGTAAAGGAAACATACTCGCCGGTCTTCGTGTCCTTTGCATATACGCCAAGCCGATCCGCATCGGGATCCGTGGCCAGAACGATGTCGGCATCCTTCTCCTTCGCCAGCCGGAGCGCATATGTAAATGCCTTGGGATCCTCGGGATTCGGATAGTCCAGGGTGGTAAAGTTCGGGTCGGGATTCTCCTGCTCGGGAACCACATACACATTTTTGAAGCCCAGCTCGGAAAGCACCCGTCTCACGGGAAGATTTCCGGTTCCGCAGAGCGGGGTATATACGATCTTGATATCCTCCGCCATCTCCTTGATGATATCGGGATGAATGATCTGTTTCTTCAGCTCCGCCATATATTTGTCGTCGATGTCCCCGCCGATCACCTGATAAAGCCCGGCCTTCACAGCCTCTTCCTTTTCCATGGTCTTACAGTCATGGAAGTCCCTGATGGCCTTTACCTCATCGATAATCTGGGTATCCTTGGGCGCCGTCACCTGCGCGCCGTCCTCCCAGTATACCTTATAACCGTTGTATTCCGGAGGGTTATGGCTTGCGGTCACAACGATACCGGCAGTGCAGCCCAGGGTACGCAGCGCAAAGGAAAGCTCGGGAGTAGGTCTGAGAGATTCAAACACATACGCTTTGATCCCGTTTGCCGCGAGGCACAGCCCGGCTACATCCGCAAACTCCGGGGACATTCTCCGGGAATCATAGGCAATGGCAACACCCTTTTCCTGTGTTCCCTGCTTCAGGATGAAATTAGCCAGACCCTGTGTGGCCTTGCGGACGGTATAAACATTCATCCTGTTGGTCCCGGCGCCGATAATACCGCGCAGTCCGCCGGTTCCGAACTCCAGCTCCCTGTAAAAACGCTCCTCGATCTCTGCCTGGTTATCCCGGATAGCCAGCAGCTCATCTTTTGTGCTCTGGTCAAAGTAATCATCCTCCAACCAGAAATTGAATTCCTCCATAAAGCTCATTTCCCTCTACCTCATTTCTGCCCAGAAGGGCTTATTTGCTTTTCAGAATAAGCACATTATATCATAGCTTTCCTGTCTGTGCCACCGGTTTATTGCTCCAGATTGGTAAAGTCGTACTCCAGATATATTTCTTTTATCCGCTGAAACCATTCGGAACAGTTCTCTTTTGTCAGTTCTCCTTTTCCCTCATGGATCCACTTCAGAATGTCCGAATTGATCCATTCGCCATAATGCAACGCATCCGAATAATTATCAAGATCAGAAATTATCTCTATCTGATCGGCAAAAGAAAAAACATGCACATTTTCCGCCTCCAGCAAAAGCTCCACCGCATACTTTTCCGCAGCCAGCTGCGCGTCAAGCTGCCTTGTTCGCACCAGAGTGTTCCAATAACAGATACTGTAGGGCGGAAAAAAAAGATAAAAGGTTACATCCTTGTTTTCCTGTGCTGTCCGCAGAATATTCCTCTGCACATTGTCCCGTATCCGATCATAGTCTTCCTGCTGCAGCTCGTGGGTTTCCTCCTGTTCTTCAAACATCTGCCAGGTTCGGAAAACCTCCTCTCTGCCAAAGGTCTTGTATTGGCTCCAACTTCCATATTCATCCCAATTCGGCGTCCTCTGCCCCGATCTGGTATAGTTTATTACCGCTATTGTTTTGGGTATCACTTCCTTATTCAGCAGATAATATACATCGTTAAAAATATTCTGATCATACAGATATGTGGGATAGCCCTCATATTCATTCTGATCTGCCGGATAATTCAGCCGGTTACTATCCAGACTCCTCAGTACATATTCAACGTTATTCTGATACTCCAACGCTCTTCTGACACTTTCGTCTATTTCCTTATAGCTTCCCCCGGAGTAGCATACCTTAATGGCTGTTGCTCCCCACAAGTCGTCAAACTCCGAAGGCTTAAAGTTCTGGCACATACTTGTACCTGTAATGACCGCATTATATGGGTAATTTCTCATAATTCCGTCATTTTGATATCGTTCGTCCTTCAACGGATACTGTAATCCCCCAAGCGGAGCATGATAGTGAAGAAACGGATCTATCAGCATATTGACCGCAGCCACCAGGATCAAAGCAGCTCCCGTTGATCCGAGAACAATTTTATTCCAGACATTTTCTTTCATATCGCCCTCCTGTCCCCCTTTCCTGTATAATCAGAAATTAAAATAAAGAAAGCTGGACAAGCCTGACAATGACAATACAGACCATGTCAGCATCACAATACACCCCAGCGCCTTCGACAGGGTGGGCGTGAACTTTTTTTCGTAGCAATTTTTCCCAAAGAGCACAATTCCCAGAGACACTGCGACAAGAATCCACAGATGCAGCGAGGGTATCCTGTTTACTATGTTTCCCAGAAAACCAATATGCTCCTCCAGATAAGTAAATTCGAGTACATCAAAGCATTGAAGCAACCCGCTGCTGATTCCTCCCGTCCTGCCTGTAAAAATATTGCGGAACATCACCAGCGCATCCGCAACGGATTCCGCTCTGAAAACAATCCAGCTCAGCGTTAAAAACAGAAAAGTGGCCGCCCAGGAAATAACCTTTGGCACACGATCCCAGATTTTCGCAAATACCCTGTACAAAACCTGCGCCGTGCCATGCAGAATTCCCCACAGGATATACGTCCAGCTGGCGCCATGCCACAGCCCGCTGAGCAAAAAGACAATAAAAATATTACAGAACGTCCTTCCTCTTCCGCCCCTGCTGCCTCCAAGAGGGATATACACATATTTTGTCAGAAACCGAGTCAGCGACATATGCCATCTATTCCAGAAATCCGCCACGGATACTGCTTTGTACGGCGAGTTAAAGTTGATGGGCAGCTCCAAATGAAACATTGCCGCAATTCCGCAGGCCATATCGCAATAGCCACTGAAATCAAAGTAGAGCTGAAGCGTGTAGATCAATGCCACCAGTATCGTATCCGCACAGGACAGACTCCCCGGCGCGGCAAATCCCCAGTCGGCGCCAGCCCCCAAGGTATCCGCCAGAATGACCTTTTTAAAAAGGCCCACAGAAAACAGATAAATGCCTCGGGCCATTTCTCCGTGACTGAATTTTTTCCTCTCCGGTTCCGAAAACTGAGGCACCATCTCATGACAGCTCACAATAGGGCCTGCCACTAACTGCGGGAAAAAAACAACAAAAAGCCCATAATCCGTAAATGACTGCGGCCCGGTTTCCCCACGATAGGAATCTACAAGCCAAGAAATCTGCTGAAATGTAAAAAAACTGATTCCCAATGGCATTAAAATATTCAGAAATGGAATTTGCCTGCCAAAAACATAATTAATATTGCCAATAAAAAAGTCCAGATACTTGTAATAAGCGATCACACTGAGATTCAAAACGATACCGGCTGTCAGCAGTCCCCTGCGAAAACGGGATCCCTGTGCTTTTCTCAGCATCCATACAGACAAAGCATAATTTGCCAGAATACTTGCAAGCAGAATAAAAACATAGCTCCAGTGAAAATACGCATAAAACCATATGGACATTAAAATCAGCGCAATCTTCGCCAATTCAAAGTGAGCACGACGGTTCAGGCCGTAATACAATACCAGAGTCAGCGGCAAAAAAAACAAGATAAACACATAAGAATTGAAAAGCATAGCCTTCTCCTATTCCTGCTCCACCTTCAGCGAAAAATCGCTCCGGTCAAGTGAAAAATTGGGATTGTAATAGGGGTCTCCTGCTTCCAGCTGCGCCGCCCACTTCTCCCGGAAGCGGGCAGATTCCCGGTTATAACGCTCCGCCTTCTCCCCGTTGTCATCCAGTCCTCTGGATACGGACTCATGATGATACAGCTCGGCAAAGGGCGTAAATACATTCAGCAGCCCCCTTTCCCGCAGCTTCAGGCAGAAATCCACATCATTCAGCGAGATGGCAAAGCCTTCGTCCAGTCCTCCGACCTCCTCATACAGGCTCTTCTTTACCAGCAGACAGGCACCCGTAACAGCAGTTACGTTTTGTGCATAACAGAGCCTTCCCATGTAACCCAGATTCTGTCTGTGCTGTTTATAATGGGTATGCCCCGCGGTTCTGTGCGCGCCCAGGCCGATTACCACGCCGGCGTGCTGAATGGTTCTGTCCCCGTAATAGAGCTTTGCCCCCACCGCGCCCACATCCTTCCGCTGGGCATACATCAGCAGCTCCTCCATCCAGTTTACGGTGATGACCTCCGTATCATTATTCAGAAGAAGAAGATACTCTCCCGTGGAATATTTCACTCCCAGATTGTTTACCGCAGAATAGTTGAAGGCTCCGCTATAAGTGACCACCGCTGTTTTTCCGTCAAGGCTTCTCTGTACTTCCGCAGCTGCAGCATATTCATACCCCAGCAGTGAAGTATAATAGTCCCGGATCTCCCCGGTGGTACTGTTATTTTCCACAATGACAATCTCATAGTTGTCGTAGGTAGACTTTTCCAGAATAGAAGTGACACAACGGCGCAGCTCTCCGGCATGATCCTTGTTTGCTATTACAATGGAGATCTTTGGCGTGCCGATGATCTGATAGCGGATCCGGAAAATAGTTTCAAACGCTCTGGTGCTCTCAATCTGGAAGTGTTCGCAGCCATGCTTTCGCAGATGCTCTGCCACCGCCCCCTTGGCCGCCTCGATGGCATAGGGCTTCGCCTCGATTCCTGACGCCACACTGCCCGAATGGCATCTCCAGTAATACATCAATCGGGGCACATGGACGATCTTTTCCGCGTTGTCTGTAAGCCGGAGAATCATGTCGTGATCCTGGCTGCCGTCAAATTTTGTCCGGAAGAGCTCGCTCCCGTCCAGCAGCGTGCGCTTGAAAACACTGAAATGGCAGATGTAATTATTTGCTCTCAGGTTGTCCGGCGCAAAATCCGGCTTAAAATGCATGGTCAGCATATGGTTGATATCGCTGCCCTTAAAGGTGGTCTCGTCACAGTAGAGATAGTCTGCCCCCTGCTCGTTGATGGCCTTCACATACTCAAACAGAACGCTGGGATGAAGGATATCGTCCTGATCCAGCAGCCCGATGTACTCGCCGGAAGCCATGGCCAGACAGGCGTTGGTATTCCCCGCGATCCCGCCGTTCTTTTCCAGGTGACGGTATACAATTCTTCCGTCGGCTCTCTCGGCATACTCCCGGCAGATTTCTCCGATGTAAGCGTGCGCTTCGTCCGAGCCGTCCGCCAGACACAGCTCCCAGTTCTGATAGGTCTGGTTCATGACGGAATCCAGCATTTCCGTTTGAAATTGACGCTGGTTATTCCAGACAGGTACAAGAATGCTGATTTTTACCATACAGGGGAACACCGTCTCCCGCTCTGCAGCCGCCCTGGCCTCGTCGGGAAAACTGTCCGTGCCGAACTGTCTCATGGCGGCTTTTTCCCTCTTTTTATAATCCAGCTTATGGAGCACTCCTCTCGGGCCCCCGCAGTTTTTCAGCCTGTCCTTCTGGCGGATGATCCAGTGCACAACGTTTCTGACCGGCTTGCTCACCTTCCAGAGCGGATTCTTTTTAATACGGTTCAGCTTCCATTCCAGTTCCTCGTTTTTTGCCTCCAGATCAGCGATCCGCCCCGCCAGCTCCGCACATTTAAGATGCTCCCGCTCATATTCTTCTCTGTAGTCTGTCTGTTCCATGTCCGTCTCCCGCTTTCTTTTCGGCCGCCCTGCGCCGTCTAAGTCACCTCAAACGCACGATTGCTCCAGTTCATCAGCTTCAACCCCGTCACACGGTTTCGCGCATATATCCCGATACGATAAGTCCCCGGCGGCAGAACCCCATCCGGCTCTTCCAGAAGGAAGCCGCCCAGCGCCACATTCTTCTGATCTGGCATATTTTCCTCCAGGTCAGGGCGATACTGCCCCTCCAGCACGATCCCATACTGCTCATCGTCTGCGCAGGCTCCGCCCTTTTCCCTGAAGGGTTCCTGCTGCATTCCATATTCCTCCGCCCTCTCGCCTGACAGCCGCTGAAACAGAAGTTGTTTATCATAGCACGCATTATTGTCCCCCAGAACAACACTCCAGCCGACGATCCTGCCGCCGCCTGTGTCCTCCACCCGCACAAGAAGACATTTGTCCTCCCGACAGTCTGCCGGATCCTTCACCGGCCGCAGTCCGGCAGCACTCTGAACTCTGTTTCCCGCCGTCACATATGCAGGCGCAATCCGCACATCCAATCCCTCTCTGTTCAGAAATACAGAATAATAGGGATCTCTGCCCTCCAGCTTCGGATGTCGTTCATAAAGCTTTCTTCGCTCCGCCAGAAGGCGTCTCAGTCGATCCGGCGCCTCGTCGTCTCCCCGGCTCAGGGATTCATGATGGAAGGCCCGTATATTGTTCAGGCATACATTGTGATAGCCCAGCTCATACAGCCCAAAGCACAGATCCACATCGTTAAATGCCACCGGCAGCTCCTCGCAGAAGCCTCCGGCCTCCATGAATTTCGTCTTTTCCACCATCAGGCAGGCAGCCGTCACCGCCAGATAATTTCGTCCGCAGTTGTTGGCCTTTCCGTAATAATCACTGTCGTCCTGCAAAAACTGCAGCTTATGCACCGGTCCCATGGGCAGATTTGTGATTCCCGCATGCTGGATACGACCTGAATTCGGATACAAAAGCTTTATGCCCACGGCTCCCGTGTAGCTTCTGACAGCCCTGGCAGCGCACTCCCGGATACAGTCCTTCTCCAAAAACACATCGTCGTTTAAAAACAGCAGAAGCTTCCCCTCTGCCTGCTTTGCCCCCAGATTGCACATCCTGGAAAAATGAAACTCCATGGGGCTGTAAACATACCTGATACCAATCCCCGTTCCGTCCGCGTCGCCCTCTGTCATCTCCTGCAGCATCCGTTTTACCGCGACCCTGTTTTTCTCCTCACTTCCGTTATCTACCACGATTATGTCAAGGGGGATATCCGTCGCCGCTCTTTTTACGCCCTCCAGGCACTGTCGCAGAATGTCCGGATGATCCCTGGAAGGAATCACTGCCGACACCACAGGCGCCGGTCTTTCACTCAAACAGCTGTCGTCAAAATCAGTCATCAGACTGCGTCTCTTATTTCGCAGGAAATCCGACTCTTCCAGAAAACGCCTCTGCTCCTCTGCGCTCTCCCCGTGAAACAAAATCCGAGAAATATGTCCCACCAGGCCTCTTCCCTTCGCGTAGCCGCAGCCCACGCAGCCATGAAGCCATCTTTCATAGGCCGCAAAATCCGTCACGGCACAGCTTCCGTCCTCCTCATCGCTGAAAATGGTCTGCCAGCTTCCCGGGTAAACACGGTCATATAAGCTTTTCTGTTCTTCCCAATGCCTGCGCCGTACTGCCGTCAAGCCGCCGAAATACAGACAGCTGTCCAGAAAGTCAGGAGACCAGTCCGGCTTAAACCACGGGAAATCATATTCCCCCTCTTTCCTCCTGACATCCTCGTCCCCATATACCACCTGCACCTCCGGATTTTCCGCGAAATAGCGCTCAATGATTTCTTTCGCCCCGGATGCCATGCTGCCTTCTGCAGCCTGTATCAGCACAAAATCTCCCTCCGGCGACGCGCAGTGCATTTCCCCCTCCGCCTGCGGAAACGTTTCTTTCCGGGTTCCTTCAGAAGCTTCCTGATTCCCGCTCTTTTCCTGTCCGGCAAGCCAATCGTTGTATGTGACCCTTCTCTTTTTCAAAAGGCACTCATATTTTCGGTTCTCTTTTTCCGTCAATACCTGTTTGACAAGCTTTTTTACACCCACTTTAACTCCCGTCTGCCCGCCAGGGCGGGCATATAAATCAGGGCTGTGAAGCTTTCGCGTTGAAGGGCATTCAAATCAGCTTCTTAACCGCATCGGCCATCTCCTGTGCCATGGCCGATGAAAGCCGCACAATCTCCATACACAGGCGCAGACTGTTTTCCGGCTGTCTTGAGAGCCTGCGCAGGTCAATGTTGATATTGGGATCTGTGGTGGGGAAAATCAAGGTTGCCGGCCTGGCAATTCTCCCGTTTACCTGCAGCACCTTCTTTTTCTCAAGCGGCACCGGCTCCCCGTTAAATGTCATCTCTTCTATTCTCACCACACAGCTGTCGAAGGCCGGATCAATCCTTAAAACCTGCACCTCGCCGCTCACAGTAAGCTCCAGCTCGATCCGGTTTTCCCCCTGGTATGCTTCGGGGACAAAACGTGACTCCTCCTCCCGGAAACCCTCTCCTCTGTCTTCATAAATCTGGACGCGATTCACTGTCTCGGAGTCCTGATATTTCTCCGCCTGCTTCTGCGGAACCATCATCCGGCAGCCAATGAGATCCCGTATCTCAGCCATTGCCATCCGATCTCCGGTGACAAACTTCTGGAATTCCCGCTCCTGCTCCCGGTAACGCTCTGCATCCTCTTCCGTAATGTGAAGGGATTCCAGAATCCGATCCAGATTCAGCTTTTTTCTCTTTTCATTCTCCAAAAGATAACAATAAACCGCCCGAAAGGCAAGCTCTGCAGTATCCATGGGCTTTCCAAAGGTCCATTCATAGTCGATCAGCGTCCACCTGTCCTGATCCACAAGGATATTTGAAAAAATCAGGTCAAAATCCGCCGCCGGGTACTCACTGTGATACCCGATGCGTTCCACATATTCCCGAAAATATTTGTGAAATCCTTCCAGATCATCCCTCTCAAGGCACTGATCCATCAATTCGGACAGCGGCGTACCCTGTACATACTCAAAGCAGGCAAAAACATCCTCTCCCTCCTCTGCCAGCTCACAGCGATTTACCTCCAGTCTGCCTCCCGCATACCGTTCTGTCAGCCTTCCGCAGGCCGCAGCCATCCCCCGCACATGCTCCCTTGACTCCGGATTCAAAGGATATTTTCTGACCCGGATCTCATTTCCTGTTCTTCCGATCTCTGTTCTCACGGCATATTCCGGCGCACGGTCATTGGAGTATTTCACATACTTTACATCCGGTTCCCTTCCTGTCACCACAACAAAGGAATTGGAAAACACAGGGAAAAGATCATCCTCCAGAATTCCGTCGAATGCATTTTTTTCGTCGAACAGGAGCATCCTGTCCCTGTCAAAATTCCGGAAATTGTTGGTAAGCTCCCCCTTTCCGGGAAGATAGACATCACTGTACAGCGCCGTCATAAACTTATAATCCGGGTACGGATAATAGAAATGCGTTTCCCCGGCTCCGCTGCTCTTCAAAATCTTTTCCAGTCCGTTCCTGCTGAAGGTGCGCACTCCTCCGCCGTCGGCATAATTTTCAATTCCGGAAAACCAGGTCCCCAGATGATCCTCCCTGCAGCCGGCAAAGTATTTCAGTCCGTACTTGTTTTCCAGAGCAATGACAAGCCTTCCGCCCTCCGCCAGATGAGGCAGCAGAATCTTGACAAAATCATGAAAGGGTGTGTCTCCTCCGATGTAGCTCTGCGCATATTCAAAAAAGAGAAGCCTGATCAATGCAAACCGTCACAAAGAATGCAGCAATGTG
>ERZ779624.544-NODE-544-length-11336-cov-5.253701_pt1 | contig 11336 bp, 11 predicted proteins | sample MGYA00514190_ERZ779624 | MGnify/ENA primary metagenome ERZ779624 (study PRJEB29562, sample SAMEA4376706) | mouse gut metagenome | isolation source: Cecum | study: EMG produced TPA metagenomics assembly of the A DSS colitis mouse model was used to assess the... | reverse complement strand
AGGAGGTCGGAAAGGCGTTCAACGTCACCAGGGAGCGGATCCGGCAGATCGAGGCCAAGGCTCTGCGGAAGCTGAGGAATCCGGTGAGGAGCAAGCGGATCCGGGATTTTCTGTGATGGATGGAGGATGTATTGGAGGCGGCTCTCCGGGATGTGCTTTAGGGCGCTGCTGAAAAGTGAATAGACGAAAGGTAACAAAAGACAGGGACAGTTACAGGGCATGGCTTAAATGGAAGCGGGTGCCGTGTATTGTCCCTTTTGAAGTACATGGGAGTTTCCGGGAGTACTTCTTTTTCGATTTGGAGGAGATAGGATATGGAGGTTATTTATTATGATATTGGTCTGAATCTGTTTGGGAAGCAGTTTCCGGATCCGGAGGGGATCATCCGAAAGGCGGAGGATGCCGGGGTGAGATGTATTCTGACAGGCACGGATATGAAGGAGAACAGACAGATCGACGGGTTTGTCAGGGAACATAGGGTTTACGGCACGGCGGGCATTCACCCTCACAACGCGGATTCGGCCAGGAGGGAAGATTTTGAGCAGCTCCGGGACTTGCTGACTTCCAACGGGCGGATCGTGGCAGTGGGAGAGTGCGGACTGGATTTTGACAGGATGTTTTCTTCCAGGGAGAACCAGATTCGGTGCCTGGAGAAGCATATTAAGTTGGCAGAGCAGCTTGAAAAACCGATGTTTCTCCATGAGCGGAGCGCTTCGGATGAGTTTGTGAAGCGGTTTCGGAAGCACCCGGATGTGTGCAGACGGTCAGTGGTCCACTGCTTTACAGGCAGCCGCCAGGTTTTGGAGAAGTACCTTGACATGGGATTTTCTATTGGGATCACAGGTTGGATCTGCGATGACCGGCGGGCAAAAGAGCTGAGGGAGGCAGTGAAGATCCTGCCTCTTGACCGGGTTCTTGTGGAGACGGACGCCCCCTATCTGACCCCCAGGAATGTTCCGGGGCTGGACAGGACCAATGTTCCGTGGAATATCGTGTATGTGGTCCGGGGGCTGGCAAGGCGGGAAAGCCATAAAGAGGCTTTCCCGCCTGTTTTTGTAAATAAAATAGGGTACATTTGGATGTAACCTAAAAGTAAAAAATTTGAAAAATAAACATAATATTTTTATAAAATCAGACAATACAAAAGGTTGTTTTAAAATAAAAAGATAGGTTATAGCGCAACCTTAGAATAATTAGAAAGGTTAAAGAGAAAAACAGACAAATAAAAAGGTTACATTAAGATTTCCGCTGCTCTTCTCTCCCTTAACTCTCTCTTAAATCTTTTTTAATTTGACCATCCACGATTTTCCACGTATAATATCGAGGCATGGAGAAAAATATCCGGAAATCTTCTAAATACATCATTTTATTAATTTATTCATGAACACACGGCACAGCCGCATAAATAAAAAGAAAAGAGATACCAAAAACGTGGAGAATCAAAAGAATCGGGATTATTTTAAATGGCTGCACAGGCTGTTGGTTTTTGCAGGTATTTGCCTGCTGATCGCATGGGGGAAGTGTGGAGGAAATTTCTCGCATTTTAACGGAAAAAATGGCAGAGAAAATCCAGAGGATACAAAGATCGCCATCTCTGTTGTGGAAACTGACGAGGAGTCAGGGGAGAATGAGGAGGGCTCTTTGCAGGAGGGGACGTCTCCGGAAGAAAGCAGGGAAAGGGACGCCCTCTCTCGGGGGATTGAGAACCTTTTAAAGGGAAGCGTGGAAATGGCCAGGCAGATCTTGGCCAGGAAACAGGACAACGGATGGGAAGAAAGGACGGACAATACTTGGACGGGCCGGGAGGAGGCGCCGGACCAGGAGGAAGAGATGCCAGGGCCTCCGGTGATCTACCTTTTGTCAGACCTGCACTATATGTCAGCTCTTGCCACGGATTACGGGAAAGCTTTTGAGACCTTTGAAGCTAAAAGCGACGGGAAAGTCATAAGGTATCTGCCTCAGGTTCTGGATGCGCTTCTGGAGGAGACTGTCAGGGAGAAACCGGACGCCCTTGTGCTGACCGGGGACATTACCATGAATGGGGAGCGGATCAACCATGAGGATCTGGCCCGGAAGCTGTCAAAGGTCAGGGAAGCCGGGGTTCAGGTGCTGGTGATCCCGGGAAACCATGACATCAATAACCCGGACGCCGGCGTCTACTTTGGGGAGAAGGCTGACAAAACAGACGGGGTGGACCCGGCGGGATTTTGGGAGATTTACGGCGGTTTTGGGCCTGATCAGGCCATCAGCCGGGACGAGGGATCTTTCAGCTATATCTATGAGCTTCGGGACGATATTTGGCTGGCCCTTTTGGACACGGCCCAGTATGAGCCCAGGAATCTGGTGGAGGGGATGGTCAGGCCCGGGACCATGGCGTGGCTGGAGGAGAATCTGCAGGCGGCAAAAGAGCAGGGCGTCCAGGTCATTGTCCTGGGGCATCACAATCTTCTTTCGGAGAGCCGCATGTTTACCACCATGTGTACTCTGGAGAACGGGAGGGATATGGTGAGTCTTCTGGAGCGGTATCAGGTGCCATTGTATGTCAGCGGCCACCTCCATCTCCAGAGGACGAACCAGCACAAAAAGGGGCCGGGGGATACGGGATACGGCATCTATGAGATCGTAAGCGACGCTGTCAGCATCCCTCCCTGCCAGTACGGGGTCCTGACCTGGATGGAAAACGGGGATATGGACTACCGCACCCGCCCGGTTGCTGTGGAGTCCTGGGCTGCGGATCATGGGGAGACAGATGAGAATCTGCTGAATTTTTCTGCCTACGGGGAGGCTTATATCCGACAGCTTGTGGAGGAGCAGATCAAGGGGGAAACAAAGCAGGTGCGGGAGAAGACGGCAGAGGAGATGGCCAGGCTCTACGCGGACGTGTACGCGGATTACTGCGCCGGGGTTGAGATCGACGAGAGGGAGCGGATGCGCTCCTGGGAGTACAGACAATGGGAGAACTGCTGGCCCCAGAGCGATCTGGCAAAGGATCTGCGGGCTATGATCGGCGACTGCTCCAGGGATTACAATGCCGTTACAGTGCCGGGGATGGGCGGTGAGTAAGGGGGCGAGGGTTGTCGCGGCCCCGACAGGACATGACTCTTATCAGGCAAAAACAGGATTCTCATAATTAACCACATTGCCACTGAACTGCGATAACCGCAGGAAAATGTTATAAAAATCCTCTTTCTCCCGTTTTATTATTGTTCAAAATGTGATATACTAGCAGGTACAGACAAGTTCGGAACAAATAGCTAAGGAGGGCATGTTTATGCTGGAGAAGATCGATCTGTCGAAGAAGGTGGACAAAAACACATTTAAGCAGGTAGTGGAGACCGAGGGGGCCAGGCTGGCAGAACTTCAGAGGGAGTGCAAGTCAGCGGGGATCCCGGTGATGATCGTGTTTGAGGGTATGGGTGCAGCGGGGAAGGGCGTGCAGATCAACCGCCTGATCCAAGCTCTGGACCCCAGGGGATTTTCCGTGTTCGCCACCAACTCCTCCAATGAGGAGGAGCAGATGAGGCCGTTTCTGTGGAGATACTGGACCAAGATCCCTGCCAAGGGGCGGATCGCGGTCTATGACAGAAGCTGGTACAGTATTGTCCAGAGGGACCGGTTTGACTATCCGGAAAAGGAGCTGGATCTGGAGGGAGCGTTTCAGGATATTTTGTCCTTTGAGAAGCAGCTGACTGACGACGGAACCGTGATCATCAAGCTGTTTCTGCACATTTCCAAGGAGGAGCAGAAGAAGCGGTTTAAGAAGCTGGATGAGTCAAAGGGGACTTCCTGGAGGGTGAACAAGCAGGATTGGAAGAGAAATAAAGAGTACGACGCCTACCTTAAGATCAATGAGGAGATGCTGGAGCGGACGGACACCGAGTACGCGCCCTGGACGATCATCGAGTCCACGGACAAGGATTACGCCGCCATGAAGATCCTGACTACAGTGGCCGACTGCCTGGCTGCAGCCCTGGAGGAAAGGCGCGAGGAGGCGAAGGAGTCTAAAAAGAAACAGGGCAGGAAGAAGGAGGAGCGGTTCCAGAACGGGGTGCTGTCAGGTATCGACCTGTCTAAGAGCCTTACAAAGGAGGAGTACAAAAAGGAGCTGGCTTCCTTACAGAAGCGTCTGGAGCGCCTTCACAATGAGCTGTACCGGCTGCGCATCCCTGTGGTTTTGGGGTTTGAGGGCTGGGACGCAGGAGGAAAGGGCGGGGCCATCAAGCGGCTTACCAGCCATCTGGACCCAAGAGGCTACCAGGTAAATCCCACGGCTTCCCCCAATGACATTGAGAAAGTACATCATTACCTGTGGCGGTTCTGGAACAATATGCCAAAGGCAGGCCACATCGCTATCTTTGACAGAACCTGGTACGGCCGGGTCATGGTGGAGCGGATCGAGGGATTCTGCACCGAGGCGGAGTGGAAGCGGGCTTACCAGGAGATCAATGAGATGGAATCCCACATGGCCAATTTTGGGGCCGTGGTCTTAAAGTTCTGGCTACACATTGACAAAGATGAGCAGGAGCGGCGGTTTAAGGAGCGGATGGAGAATCCGGCCAAGCAGTGGAAGATCACGGACGAAGACTGGCGCAACCGGGAGAAGTGGGATCAGTACGAGCAGGCTGTGGATGAGATGTTAGTGAGGACGTCCACCACCTACGCGCCGTGGATCGTTGTGGAAGGCAACTCCAAGTACTATGCCAGGGTGAAGGTCCTTCGGACTGTGGTGGAGGCCCTGGAGAAGAAGATCAAGGAAGTGAAGAAGAAAGGCTGAGAAGATGGCGGACTTCGGGGTCCATCTGAACCAGGCGTGACAGTATGAGCAAGGTATTGATCATCGGCGGTGGCGCGGCCTCTATGGCAGCGGCCATCGCCGCCGCAGGTTGTGGGCATGAGGTCCACATATATGAGAAGAATGAGAAGCTGGGAAAGAAGCTGTTTATCACAGGCAAGGGCCGATGCAATGTGACCAATGCCTGTGATATGGAGGAGATGATGGGCCATGTGGTGACCAATTCCAGATTTTTGTACAGCAGTTTTTCCGGGTTTACCAACCAGGACATGATGGAGCTTTTAGAGCGCAACGGGTGTCCGCTGAAAGTGGAGCGGGGCATGCGGGTATTTCCGGTGTCGGATAAGTCTTCGGATGTCATAAACGCCCTTGTAAGGGCTATGAAGGATCTGGGAGTCAGGGTCCATCTGTTCTGTGAGGTGAAGGAGATCCTTACGGAGGAGGGAAGGTGCCGGGGGATCCGGGCGGTGGGGCGCGGGGCCCGGGACGGAGTCAGGGCTTTGGGAGGCGGCGGTCAGGGTGCGGTTTTTGAGGAGCGGGGAGACGCTGTGATCGTGGCCACAGGAGGTGTGTCCTATGAGGCCACCGGCTCTACGGGGGACGGATACCGTTTTGCCAGGGACCGGGGCCACAGGATCATAGAGCCTGTGCCTGCCCTGGCGCCGTTTGTTGTGAAGGAGCCGGAGATCAAGGAGCTGATGGGCCTGTCCTTAAAGCATGTGGAGGCGGCGGTCTTTGACCAGGGAAGGGAGCTTTACCGGGAGTTCGGGGAGCTTTTGTTTACCCATTTTGGGGTCAGCGGGCCTATTATCTTAAGCGCCAGCAGTTTTGTGGCCAGGACGCTTGCAAAAAGGCCCCTCACCTTGTCTATTGACTTGAAGCCGGCTCTTGACAGGGAGCAGCTGGACGCCAGAATCCTTAAGGATTTTGAGGAGTGTTCCAACAAGCAGTTTAAGAACTCCTTAGGACGCCTTTTCCCGGCAAAGCTGATACCGGTGATGATAAGGCGCAGCGGCATTTCGCCGGAGAAGAAGGTCAATGAGATCACCAGGGTACAGCGGTTGGGGCTTGTGGATGCTACCAAGGGACTTACGTATACGCTTACAGGGCTGGGGGATTTTAAGGAGGCCATCATCACCCAGGGGGGCGTTGACGTGAAGGAGGTGAAGCCGAAGACTATGGAGTCCAAGCTGGTTGAGGGGCTGTATTTTGCCGGCGAGGTGCTGGATCTGGACGGGGTTACGGGCGGTTTTAATCTGCAGATCGCCTGGTCCACAGGGTGGGCGGCGGGGAGTCATATTCCGTGATAAAACGGAGAGCTTGTTTTCGGAAGAGTCAGGAACAGGAGAGTGTTTTGGATAGAACAGATGAGAAAAGAAAGAATGGCTTACGAGCAAAAATCGTATTTATAGGCAATTACAAAGGCGGTGTTGGAAAGACAACCAGCGTACTGAATTTTGGAACACATTTTGCCAAGATGGGAAAAAAGGGTTCTGGTGCTGGATCTTGACCCTCAAAGTTCTTTAAGCGAGATTCTGGTCAGTAACAAAGCTGGTAACGGAAAAATTGAAAAATTGAGCGATCTGGATGAGAAAAAGACTTTGAACTACGTTTTTGATCTCCATATTGCCCGGATCCGGAAATATAATAATATCCAATTAAAATTTGATCTGGATATTGTGCAGACCTATGAGAAAGGGAATTTTGATTTTATAGCGTCAAGCTTATTTTACAGGGATGGTGTGGGGTTGGATGAACTTGCGGTCAGGATGGAGGACATTAAGGACACCATTGCCGAAAAATGTAAGCATACAGAAGTGAATGTCTGCTTTTTTGAGGAGGATATCAATAACTATATTGATATTGCGAGAAATACGGAAGTTGGTCAGGCCTCGAAGGCAAAAAATGATTATGAGGAATTATCGAAAAGTGTTTTAAACCGCATTGCAAATATGTAAGATCAATGATATCATATATGGAATAATCTATGTGGAGGCGGTCAAAATGCGCGTTACAAAAGTTAAAAAAGGTAAATAAAAGCAAACTTAAGAATGGAAAGAAAAAATCTGTCGTCAAAAAAGAAGAGAATTCCACATATGAAAAAACAGAGGTATTTAAGATCTTTCAGAATCATAGTCTTGATCAGATCGTGGCAAAGTATTCAAAAGCAGCGTTAGCGGCCATGTATTATGCCGTGTATTGCTCCAAGCCACTGTCTGCTGACAATAAAGAGCGGATCGCTCAGGTGATCAAGGGATATATTCACGATATGTCCCGGGCAGAGGTATTGCTGGGCGGATTGTGAATGATCTCGTATAACATGAAAAAGGAGCCAGTAATCATATGACAACTTACAACATCGCCATCGACGGCCCGGCCGGAGCCGGAAAGAGCACTATCGCCAAAAAGGCGGCGGCAAAGCTGGGATTTATCTACGTGGACACGGGAGCCATGTACCGGGCAATGGCCCTTTACTGCCTGCGGGAAGGCATTGACAGAAATGACGAGAGCGCCGTTGAGGCGGCCTGCGAAAGGATGACCGTTTCCCTCAGGTATCAGGGCGGAGCGCAGCAGGTGTGGCTCAACGGGGAGGATGTGTCCGGCCTTATCCGCACGGAGGAGGTTGGCGCCATGACGTCAGCCATATCGGTCTACGCCCCGGTGAGGCAGAAGCTTCTTAAACTGCAGAGGCAGCTTGCCGCGAAGGAGAACGTGATCATGGACGGGCGTGACATCGGTACCTGCGTCCTTCCCGGCGCCCAGACCAAGATTTATCTGACAGCCAACAGCCATGTGCGGGCTCTGCGGAGATTTAAGGAACTGAAAGAAAAGGGTCAGATGTGTAATTTGGAAGAAATTGAGCAAGATATTATTGAGAGGGATCATCGGGACATGAACCGGGACATCGCTCCCCTAAAGCAGGCAGAGGACGCCGTCTTTCTGGATTCGTCGGACATGACCATTGACCAGGTGGTGGACGCCATCCTTATGACGGCAAAAGAGCGGGGGCTGGAGGAGAACAGGTAGATGGAAGTGGTGGTGGCAAAGACGGCCGGGTTCTGTTTTGGAGTGGAGCGGGCTGTCCGGAAGGTGTATGAGCAGATTGAGACAGGCTGTCCCCCTATTTTCACCCTGGGTCCCATTATCCACAATGAGGAGGTGGTCCGGGACTTAGAGGGCAGAGGCGTCAGGGTACTGCCTGATGAGGAGAGCCTGAAAGACCTTAAGGAGGGGACTGTGATCATCCGCTCCCACGGGGTCGGCAGGGCGGTCTATGACAGGATAAAGGCCCGGGGGCTTTCTGTGGTGGACGCTACCTGTCCATTTGTGAAGAAGATCCACCGGGTTGTACAGGAGCAAAACGGCCTAGGGCGGCGCGTCATCATCATCGGCGACAAGGACCACCCGGAGGTGCAGGGCATCCGCGGGTGGGGCGATGAGAAGACTTTGGTGGTAAAAGACGAGGCGGAAATGGCCGATTTGCCCGATCTTACAGGGGAAAAACTGTGTATCGTGTCCCAGACGACATTTAATTACAATAAATTTCAAGATTTAGTTGAAAAATTTTCGGAAAAGGGTTATTATATATTTGTTTTAAATACGATTTGCAATGCAACACAGGAAAGACAAGTAGAAGCTGGACGTATAGCTTCGCAGGTAGATGCCATGATTGTTGTAGGCGGAAAAAGCAGTTCCAATACCCGCAAACTGTACGAGATATGCCGAAAGGAGTGTAAAAACACCTATTACATTCAAACTGTGGGCGATTTTGATCCTGAAAGTGTAAGTTCTGTGCGCAGCGTAGGTATTACAGCGGGGGCTTCAACCCCCAAGAATATTATTGAGGAGGTTCATACGAATGTCAGAGGTATTAAATGAGTTTGAACAAATGTTGGAAGAATCGTTGAAAACAATACGTACAGGAGAGATTGTCACTGGTAAGGTCATCGACGTGAAAGAAGATGAAATCGTCTTGAACATTGGCTACAAGTCCGACGGCATTATTCCAAGAAACGAATATACCAATGAATCCGGTGTCGATCTCACCACTGTGGTGAAGGTGGGGGATGAGATGGAAGCGAAAGTCATCAAGGTCAATGACGGCGAAGGCCAGGTGGCCCTGTCCTACAAGAGGCTGGCTGCCGACCGGGGCAACAAGCGGCTGGAGGAGGCCTTTAACAACCAGGAGGTGCTGACCGCAAAGGTGGCGCAGGTTCTGGAGGGCGGCCTTAGCGTTGTGGTGGAGGAGACCAGAGTGTTTATCCCCGCAAGCCTGGTGTCCGATTCCTATGAAAGGGATCTGACAAAATACGCGGGTCAGGAGATTGAGTTTGTGATCACGGAGTTCAATCCCAGAAGAAGAAGGATCATCGGCGACAGAAAGCAGCTGATGGTGGCCAGAAAGGCTGAGATGCAGAAGGCCCTGTTTGAGCGGATCCAGATCGGCGACAGGGTGGAGGGCGTTGTGAAGAATGTGACAGACTTCGGCGCGTTCATCGACCTTGGCGGCGCGGACGGCCTGCTGCACATCTCCGAGATGTCCTGGGGCCGTGTGGAGAATCCGAAGAAGGTGTTTAAGACCGGCGAGAAGCTGGTGACCATGATCAAGGATATTAACGGCGAGAAGATCGCTTTGAGCCTTAAGTTCCCGGAGGCCAACCCATGGGCCGACGCCGCTATGAAGTACGGCGCGGGCAATGTGGTTGTGGGCAGAGTGGCCCGCATGACAGATTTCGGCGCTTTTGTGGAGCTGGAACCGGGCGTGGATGCTCTGCTGCATGTATCCCAGATCTCCAGGGAGCACGTGGAGAAGCCTGCTGACGTTCTGTCCATCGGTCAGGAGATCGAGGCTAAGATTGTTGACTTTAACGAGGCAGACAGGAAGATCAGCCTGAGCATGAAGGCTCTTCAGATGCAGCCGGTGCAGGAGTATGATGACGACGTGGTGGACGTAGATGTGGAGGCCATGGCAGCGGAGGAGTATTAAGCTGCGGACTGATACGGGATGCGGGATATCCGGATGACGGAAAAGCAGGAGTTTGAACCGCCGGCCTTTGGGCTGGCGGTCTTTTTGCGGTATGGCGGGTGTGGAAGGCGCGTCCGTTTCGTGTCGGACAGGATTTGTGGAGGGATATATATGGACATCAAGGTCATTGTAGTGGACAATTCGCCGGAGCTTAAGGAGCGGCTGACTTCCATTCTCCGCGCCATGGAGGGCGTGGAGTTTTTGGGGAGTTTTGACGACGCTGTGGCGGCTATGCAGTTTGTGGAGGAGAATCCGGTGGATCTGGTGTTCTCCGATGTGGTGATGCCGGAGATCAGCGGGATCACCTTGGCTTCCATGATCTATGAGAGGGAGGTTCACCCGGAGGTGGTGCTTCTGTCAGGGATTCCGGGGTTTTCCCTGGAGGCGTGGAAGATTCGGGCTTTTGGTTTTATCATCAAGCCCTACACCAGGGCCCAGATCGGGGATATGATTAAGAAGTACCGTTTGGCGGTGAAGGAGGGGCTTCTTAACAGGGATGTGGTGTATCAGGGGGCGTAAGGAAGGGGCAGAGTACGCTTGGAAACTCAGTCAGGGCATGGTGCGTGGGGAGTTTCTGAGAGTGCTCGATAGATGTATGGAGGATATCAGTCGGAGGTTTTTGCCTTTGGGTGATGTCCTCTTTTTTGAGAGGGGCTGGTCTCATCTCCATGGCATAAATTCACCCGGACAGGACATCTCTCCTTCTCTGGCTGGCCCCACGACTCCCCCCCCACCTTTTGCTCACTCAATAATCCCCCCAATTTAGATCATGTACTCTCGGAATCTCTCTTGCACCTGCTTTTGTGGCTGATTTTCCGCCAGATGCGCATAAATTTAATCAACGTACGTTCCACGTACGCCTCATAAATTTATGCGCATCTGACAACAAATCATCTCACAAAATCAGGCACAAAGAGACTCCGAGAGTACATGATATTCCGTGAATCGTACCAAACAGCGCGGATAGAGTTATCCAAATATATAAAATGCTTGACAAACAATATTATATAATATATAATATAGAAAAAGAAACAATATTATAAATGAAACCCATTAACAGACCAAGAGACAAGGAGTGGAGTGATGGTATTTAACACAGGCGCGGCCCTTTTGGACGCCATTGTCCTTGCGGTGGTGTCAAGGACCATAAAGGGAACCTATGGCTACAAGATAACGCAGGATGTGAGGGGGGCCATAGAGATTTCGGAGTCAACGCTTTACCCGGTTCTGCGAAGGCTCTTGAAGGAGGACTGCCTGGAGGTGTATGACCTTGCCATTGACGGCAGGAACCGAAGGTATTACCGTATCACGGAGAAGGGACGGATACAGCTGAATCTGTACCGGGGCGAGTGGGCTGTGTATTCCGGGAAAATCTCACGTATATTGGAGGAGCAGAGTGATGAACAGAAATGAGTTTATGGAAAGGCTGGAGTATCTTTTGTCAGATATCCCCCAGGAGGAGAAGGCGGACGCCATTGCCTATTACCGGGATTACCTGGAGGAGGCGGGGGATGATGT